>Ga0210410_10000206_pt1 | contig 83266 bp, 71 predicted proteins | sample IncBWC4MmetaG_FD_161058 | JGI IMG/M metagenome (GOLD analysis project Ga0210410, IMG submission 161058) | Forest soil microbial communities from Barre Woods Harvard Forest LTER site, Petersham, Massachusetts, United States - Inc-BW-C-4-M | ecosystem: Environmental > Terrestrial > Soil >... | reverse complement strand
CCCGCCCATGGCGTCGATGGCCGCCTTAGTGTACTTTTGATCCTCGGCGTATGAGGTCTCGGGGGGCTGCGCCACCGACACCTTGTACCCATCATTCTTGAGGATGTTAGCGACGGCTTCCCAGCCGGAGCCATCGGCGAATGCACCGTGCACCAGAACCACGTTCTTGATGTTATGTTTCGATTCCATGTTGCCTCCTTTGATCTAACTTTGAATTATTGGCCGCTCTCGTAATCAGCATGTCGCCTCTCTTACTTCGTGTTCTCCTCAGACGACCACGTTTATCTGGGCGTCCGCCGATCCTGGCGACATCGGCGGCGGCCCACCACCGAGCCAGCCGCCTTCAGCGGGCGGGCACGCGCTGGGCTAGGCTAAGCTAGGCTCACTCGACATGGCCGCTCTTGCAGGATTGTGCTGATTTTGTCGTTTATAACCGAAAGAATGTTCATAGCCTTGCCGGGGTGGGGGACCTGCTAAAAGTGTCAGGAGTTGAGCGGTCTAAGAAGACGTGGAAGGTGAGCACAACCCTCTGCGCGGTCGCGTGGGATCAGGCGGGGTTGTCAGGCCCGATAGCTCTCGCACTATGATAGCGTCGCCATCGTCCGGGGCTTACTCCAACTACCTGGCGGAACGTGCGCGTGAAGGCCGCCTGATCGGAAAACCCGGACAGCATTGCGATTTCGACGATCGGCGCGCCCGTCTGCCTGAGCAATTCTTGGGCATGCTCAACGCGATGCCGAATCAGCCATTGGTGGGTTGAAGTGCCGAAGGACGCTCTGAATGAACGGGCAAAGTGACTCACGGAGAGCGAGCACTCACGCGCAACGTCCGTTAGCCGTATTCGGCCGTCCAAATTTTCGCGGAGAAGTTCCGCCGCACGGCGTTTCTGCCAGGGAGCAAGTCCGCCTTTTGAAACCTTTCCGATTTTTTGCAGCACACCGTAGCGCTGAAGCAGATGCGCTCCCAGAATCAGGCTGAACTGATCCAGCGCAAGGAGCGAGGGACCGTCGCGCCGTCCAATGAATGGCAGAATGCTTCTTGTGATCTGGGCTAAAACCAAATCGTCTTCAACAACCGCTAACCTGTAACTGCGTACAAGGCCAAAGCCAAGATCAGCTGCGATGTCGTCAAGCTCGACACGCGGCACTGTATAGTGAACGTAATCGAACGCCTTACCGGCCCAGCAACTTGGTTCTGCATCGAAGTCGATGACATTGCTCCGAAACGGGGGAATGATCGGTGTGGGTACAATTTTTTCGGCTACCCACACTTGATAGCTATGCAACGGCAAAGATTTGAGGGAGATCGACACGAGGAGAGCTGGCACGCTTGATAGCTTCGTGATGCGGTCAGGCAGTCCAGCTGATGACTCAAGGCGCGTGACCGTAAAAGTGCCTGCGGTTCGAAACGGCGAGGGGACCGAGGAGTTCCGGTCCAATTTAATGTGAGTCGTAAACGGGTCCTCGGACCAAGGTTCAGGCGAGTGCGCGGAATCCCGATTCTGTTCGCCGGTGCGGGTTTTATTCACAGCAACCTCCAAACATAAGACGACCGGTCGCCTTATTGCCGAAGAATACCACCTTTCTCTGCACATTTTTCGAAGAGCCTAAAAAGAGATCGAGACTTTCGGCAGGATTCGGCAAATTCAGTCCTTTTCGACAAGCCACGGACGGGTAATTGCTTGCGAAGATTCGAGGAATGTCTCCGATTCAGGGGGAGATCTCACACCAAGAGCACGATCCGCGCGAAATGCTTATGCGCTCCGCTGGCAAACTATTTCAGGACGTCGGCTATGTCCAAGCGAGCATCTACCGCATCGCATCTGCAGTAAACGCGCCTAAGGGCACTTTCTATAATTACTACAAGAGCAAAGAAGAGCTCGCATCGAGACTTGTAGATCGCCAATTCGAGGCTCTTCGTGAATCGCTTTCTCGATCAACGGGTCATAGCGCGAGCCATCAACTGAAAAAGCACTGCAGCTTCCTGGCCATAGAACCACCGATGATTGAAGTGGCCCCGCTTCAACTTCTGGCGACCCTCGCAGCGGAGGCACCAGCAATCCCCGTCGCCCTTACGCAACGTATCGCTCGTGGCACGGACATCTGGATCACTCATGTAAGCGAATTGATCTCACTCGCTCAGATAGAAAGCGGAACACCAACTGCGCAAGATCCCAAAAAGCTGGCGTCGCTGCTCGTCACTTGCTGGTACGGGGCGATCGTTCGTAGGAAATCGGACCCATCTTTGAAACTTCTTGATGACTTTCTTCCGTTCTTCATCCGCAGCGGTGTCCTTTGAAAGACAGCGCCGCCATTGACAGTCGCGGCCGTGGGGTCCGGTCATCGCTTGCCGAGCTATTGACGGGCCACTCGGAAGTCATTCCGATCCACAAGTCGGGTTGTGGGAAGTGCAGGTAGGCCGGGCTTTGCGCACATGGACCCTCGGTAACGCGGAGCGTTTGGCGATGCCGCGCAATTTGGATGTCAGCTTACGGGAGAATGCTCCTCAACCAGAGCGGAACATCACACAATAAATTGAACGGAGGAAAAGGTCAGCGACCACGGCCAGGCTTCTCTTTGTGCTTTGCTGCGTGCAAATCCTTGCCAAACACTCTAGCGGCCCAGTCCGGGACCGTTTGAGCGACTTTACTCAGCTCGCCGCCGATGAACTCCGCCACTACTTTGTAGCCACGGCGATGCGCGGTGTTGTCGTAGACGATTAAATCATCCGTGTGCTTACGGACTTCGGGAAGATTCTTTGGCGACTCTCTATAGGAATCCATCACACTTGATATGGGCACGGCTTGTCCGCCCCGACTCATGCGCACCAAGACCCGCCCGACGTTCAAATTTGCATCTTCCGTAGAAATGAAAAGGACTTTTGTGTTGTACCCTGCGGCCTTGGCCTCGTCCAGAAGTTGGGTGTCCACACGAATGTCTTCGACCGCAAAAGAACGCCGGTCATCGAGAAGTGGTTGTTGCTGGTGTCTAACTGGGGGAACCAGGGTGGGGAATGCCCCCTTCAAGTAGGCTTCGTAGAACGTTGTCTTGCCGGCACCCAATGGTCCCGCGATGATTAATAATCTTGGTTTGCGTTGGCTCAGGGCGTCATCCCTTCGTGTGCAGTTTTGTGCGAACCTTTGTGTGGCGGACGGTCAAACTGAGCTTCCAATTGCGCTACGGGGGTTCGTTCCCCGTCAGGCGTGACTTTCACCGTCGTTTTCAGATTCCGATCGTATTCGTAGTACGTCCCATCGGGCTCTTCCACATCCGCGGCAACTGCTTGCATTCCCGCAAGTCCCGAGAGCAGCTGATCAAGCTCGCGACGCTCCAAGTCCGACATTGTGTCATAGGTTGGCATGGCTACCCGCTGTCCCTTGATCGGTCTTTTGAGCTTGGCATCTCCAGTCTTTGAGTAATAAGCCAGAAGAGCGCTGTTCACGAGCTGATTCATCGAACATTTCCGCTTTTTAGCAACTTGATGAATGCGCTCGCGAAGACGCTTTAAGATAACGACTTGCGTCTCTCTCCCGGTTTGTTTCTGCCTGGATTGAAGATTGACAAGCTCGACGGTATTCATGTCGACCGCCAGAAGCGCGTCATTGATCGCAGTGGACAGTTCTCCCATATATCTGGGTTTATCGCGCAACAGTTTATCGAGAGCACTCAAAAGCCTGACATTGTAGACTGCGAAATTAGCGCTTCGTCGTTTCGCCACGATTCCTACCGTCTTCGGACTGGGGTTCCCGCAACGCCACGGGGGTTGCGAGCTTTACGTGAGATATATACATGACCCTTATGGGTTGCGCAAGCCCCACCTACTAGTCTGCGGGAGTATAGGGCGCATCGAAGAGGATGTCCCGATTCACCCGCACGTTAAATCGGTAACCGACAGGAACCTTGAAGGTTGGCGGAATGTTCAAATTCTTGCGAGTCATTTCAGATCCAAGCTCCCCGAGTTGCTGCCCAACCGCCGCGGACGCCGCTGGATTGGTACTGCTCATCTTCGAGGCAATGCTCTTAGGCTGCGTCGAGAGGACAACCGAGAGTGGGGATTACGATCGACTGACCATCGATGGCACAAGGCGGCAAGGGAATCGTTACGCCCGGTTGTCCGCATTGCCGCAAGACGTTTTATACGTGCAATCAATTCGTGGATCACATCCCGCAAGATGTTCTGCTGGGCATCATCGATAAAGCACTGACGATCCCGCTGCGCCGCATGAAGTAATGCACCCCCTACTGGAGTTAAGTAAAAAGCACATCAGTAAATACCCTTTACTCTTGTAGACGTAACCTTTTGTAATAGAATGCTTGTGAAAACGAGGGGGAGGGGGTCCGGCGACCGCTTGAGTCCAAACATATCGACCTTACGCAAGGCGACGATGCCCCCGCAACGTCGTGCGCCTTTTGTCGTTGGCAGTATGTTCGCGGCGATTGGCGGTTTCTGTCGTGCGTTTGAGCAAGGCGGAGCGAAAGTTGCGTGGGCGAACGAGAATGACAGGTTCGCCATCGAGACTTTCAAGCTCAACTTTCCGCACATCCGCTGCATTGAAAAAGATGTCCGGGACTTTTCAGTGCACGGCGATAACTTGGAGCCGGTCGATATTTTAACAGCGGGATTTCCGTGCCAACCCTTCTCTGTTGCCGGAGAAAAACGCGGATTCCTGGATGAGCGCGGTTTGCTGTTCTTGCACATCATTCGAATCATTCAGGAGTTTGGCAAGAACAAGCCAAAGATTTTGCTGTTAGAGAACGTGAAGAATCTCAAGTCACACGACAAGGGCAGGACATTCAAGAGGATTCAATTCGAGATTCAGCGAGCCGGATATTGGTTCGGCGAAAACAACACGCAAATCATGCACACAGCATTTCATACGGATATTCCGCAAAACAGAGAGCGCATCTTCATGGTCGCGCTGAGCCAAGAAGTTTTTCCGGCAAACACATTCGAGTTTCCCGCGCCATTCCCGGAGCCTCGCGTCAGGTCCGTCTTTGAATTTCTCGATCTCGACCGCAAAGCCGAGACCTGGTATTACTTCACACCGAAAAATCAGTATTATGCGCCCTTCAAAAAGGCAATCGACGAGGGCGGCAACGACGCGATCTATCAGCTTAGGCGCAATTACGTACGCCGCAATATGTCAGGGATGTGTTTCACGTTGATGGCAAATATGGGCGATGGCGGGCACAATCAGCCGGTGATAAAAGATCGGTGGGGAATCCGCAAGCTTACTGAGCGCGAGTGCGCCCGGCTGCAAGGGTACAAAGACCCTTGGCTGAAGATGCCGAAGAATATTTCAAAGTCTCAGATGTACAAACAAGTCGGGAATTCAATCACTGTGCCGCTGGTTGTCAAGCTCGCGCAGTGCGTGATCGCAGAGCTAGAAAAAACGCGGAAAAACAAAAAGAATAACGCTGCGGTCGCTTAAAAGGATTTTGGGCCACGGTCGGGCAAATCGGGGCAAGACAAAATGAGATGGTTTTTCGCCAAGAACGAAGGCGGACGTGATAGTGGTTTCCACGACGCCGGGGTTGAGACGTTCAAAGGAGATACTGACCGCAACCTTGCGCGTGAGCTTATCCAAAACAGTCTCGACGCACGATATGACAGTCAAAAACCGGTCCAGGTCAAATTCGAGATTCTTGAATTAAGGCCTAAAGACATACCCGACCTGAAAAGCCTCGCTGTCACGCTAGAGCGCTGCGGTGAATACTGGCCGCATTCCAAAAAAGCAAAAGAGTTCTTCGAGCGTGCGATCAAGCTCGTCGGGCAAAAAACTATACCTGCGCTCAAGATCAGCGATTACAACACCACTGGCGTAGTCGGCGGCGAAAATGAACGCAAAAAGGATTTTTACAACCTAATACGTTGTGCGGGCGCGTCTTCCAAGACCGGCGATGAAGGCGGATCCTTCGGAATCGGAAAGAATGCTCCGTTCGCGGCGAGCCAGATGCGTACGGTGCTCTATTCCACATATAACAAGGACAAGGAACACATCTTTATTGGCGTGGCGATGCTCGTCTCGCATTTGGGAGAGAGCGGCACTGTAAAACATCAACCCACCGGCTATCTCGGAGACAAGGGCGGCTTGTCCGTTCGTGATAAGCGCGACATACCGCCGCAGTTCCTTCGGACGAAACTTGGAACCGACATCGTCATCTTGGGTTTTCCTCGTCAGGAATCTTGGCAGAAACACCTTGTGTACTCCGTGCTAGAAAATTTCTGGCCTGCAATCGAATTCGGCGATCTCGTCGTCACTGTCGGCGATCAGGAAATTTCCAAGAATAAGCTGAGCGATTTATTGACGAGCTTTAGCGGCGAGGAAGGGTTTAGCGCACACCAATACTACAAAGCGTTCACAAGCCCCTCGATGACGTTTCCGGAGAACTTGACGAACCTCAAGGCCGTCACACTTTACCTTTCAAGTGGCGAAAATGATTTGCCGAAACGGGTCGCCATGATCCGCAAGCCTGGCATGGTTGTCTTTACCAAAAGATTTCAGTCGGTTGTTCCCTACTGCGGAGTTTTCATCTGCAAGAATGACGTTGGCAACAAGCTACTCCGCGATATGGAGCCTCCGCGTCATGACGATTGGGACCCGAACCATCCAGAGAAAGGTGAGAACAAGAAAATAGAATCAGAATTTGTCCATTTCATTCGGGACTCGATAAGGAACCTTCTCCCTTCAGACGATGCAACTGTGATCAACCTGCCGGGTCTAAGCCGGTTCCTCCCGGATGATAACGACACTCCCGAAGACGCCTTTGAGGGAGGAGAGGAACAGAAGGCCGAAAGCGTTGAACGGAGCAGATTGCCGGAGAAGATTGTTGGCAAGAAGATTGATCCACGTCGCGCTTCAGCCAAACCAGACCATCTCAAACCGGGCGAAGATAACGAGGAAATCGTAGACGATCTTGATATCCCCGAAGGCGATGGAAACGGCGGCGGAGGAGGCGGAGGTCGGGGTGAGTCCGGCTCAACTGGTAAGGGAAAACCGGAAGGCGAACAACCAATGCCTACGATTCCGATTCGGTATCGGACTTTCGCAACGAATATCGATTCTGGTGTGTACGCCTTACAAGTGCAGTCAGAGGATAAAAGTTCGAAGAACTCGACCTTATCTATTTGGACTGTCGGAGACCAAGGAAAGGCACCTGCTGAAATCAGTTCAGCGCGTCAGAAAGATGGAGTGCCGATTGAAGTGAATGGCGGCGTCTTAGGACCGCTTGTTCTTCCAAACAAGAAAGGATCGTTGCACCTCGAATTTAAGCTGAAAGAGCCCCTTAGGTTCGCAATGGAGGTAGCAGCGCATGAGGCTGAGTAACAGATCGTATCCTCATCCGGTCGTTGGGAATCGTGATGACGTGCCCGGCGCGGCCTTTCAAGCTTCGGTCGAGATGACAACGGATAAGGAAGCGATCTATCTGGATGTCGCGGTCAATTGCAGCAGCAAGACCATCAACGATCTCATCAATAAGAAAGACGCGCAGTTTGTTATGCATGTTGAGTGCAGCAATACGTTATACCGCAAGGCGTTTGAGTTTCAGGACGGCACGTACCGCGCACAAATACCAACTGACAATTTGAATGACGCAGTTGAAGTAAACGTTTTTGCAAGGGCTACCCGCGCCATATCCAGTTACCGCGTGGAAGCCGCTCATCCCGACTACGGAAGCACGATCTTCGGGGTCGATAAAGGCGACATCTTAGCCGTTGGTGAAGGGCACCTCTTTTATCTGGACGCTCCGTTCGACGCGCTCAGCCCAATTGGATCGATCATGCAAATTCAAGCCTCGCATGAAGACGGCGACAGACCGATGCAGGTTGAGTATGGCGGTCCAACAATCGTGATCTTCCTGTCGAAGAGAGATTTCGCCGATTACAACTTGTTGAAGAACATGGAAATATCCGTTGCGCTCACTACGACAATAGTGCTCCCTGTTTTGATAGAGGCGATCAATCAAGTTAGAGCGAATGACGACGACGATCTTCGGTGGGTTCGGGCGCTAAAACGGCGCATCGAGTCAATGCAGCTTAAGCTTGATGATGACGCGTTCGAACTCGCTCAGAAAATCCTTGAGCTTCCAGTGAAGCGCACGTTAGCTTCCGCCCGGATGATCGCTGAGAACGCCTCCTAATGCCCTGCCTAACTGTTTTCCGCAATCCGTTCACAACTGGCTTGCTCGGCAATGTCAAAGCAAACTTGGAAAAGTACCGCGGGAACGACAGGTGGGTGACGGAGCTTGCTTCGTCGTCAACACGCGATCTGCAAACCCGAATCGAAATAAAGACGCCGATAAACCTAGATGATCCAGACGATGACAACCTGAGGGATTTAGAGAACGCCATTCGCATTCACAAGCTGCTCAATCAATTGACCCCGCTCCAGGCTCGTGATCCGCGACTCTGGACGCGATTAACCCATGTGGATTGTTGGAGCTACATGCGAAAGCGCTGGCCGCTTGAGCGGTTTGGTACAGACAACGACAAAGGCGCTCGCTTCATCGTTAACAGATACTTTGTCTCTCAAACGGAGAGTCGTGCACTCCTGCGAAACGGCATTGCAAGGCTCTGGTGGATCGCCCAGATGTCCTACGACGCGCAGCGCACGAATTCCTACGACCTTACGAGCGTCCTGCTCCATCGCTTAGACATCACGCAACAGCTAATGGAAAGAAACATGGGCAGAGCACCTGTTATCGTCAGGGGCTTTCTCGAATTTTTAACACAGAACAAGAACGATCTGCTCGTGGCCGGAGATCATAGCCGCGAGCGTGTCCGTAGGCTCGCCAAATTCCTTAATATGACAGGAGGCGTATGTCTGCTAGACAGCCTCAATCAAACCGACATCATGAAGCTGCTCGAAGGCGAACTGGGGCGCATAATAGAGGCCGAACCTAAGAAGACCGAGACCAAAAAGAGCGAGATCAAAAAAGCTGCAAGCAAAACGCCCAAGGGCAAGAAGAAAAAGTCAGCTAAGGCCACAAAGACGTGACAGATTGCTTCACCCCACAAAAACGTTCGCGTATCATGTCGAGAATCCGCAGCGACGGGAATTACTCGACCGAAGTGCGGTTCATTCAAATGATGCGCCGATACAAGATTTCAGGCTGGCGTCGGCGAAGCAAGCTACCGGGCAAGCCAGACTTTCTTTTTCCAAAGCACAAGCTCGCCGTCTTTATTGATGGAGATTTCTGGCACGGCAACCCTCACAAATTTCGAATACCAAAGACGAATTGCGATTATTGGTCAGCCAAGATTTTGAGGAACCGGGAGCGCGACAGAATGATAAATAGAACGCTCCGCAAAGCAGGTTGGAGAGTCTTACGGATTTGGGAATCCTCGCTGGCTGACGTTGAAGCGGTGGTCGGCAAGTTAAACCTTTGGTTGTAGGCCGGCGGGTGGGCCAGCCTTTGACCGAGTTTGAACTTCCGGGTAGCCCATCTGTCACGCTGCGTGACAGGTGGGGCTTTTGAGTTTGTTCCGTTCGATAGTTCCAACGCGCAAATGCTTACGCCCAATGCGTGGCGTCAAACCGCCAACGAAATCCTCCGTCGCTAGCATGTCGTTCAAATACACGGGAAATTCGGGAAGCCGGATGGGATGATCTTTCCAAGACACACAGCGATGTACGTAGCGCAGCAATTCGTCATGAACCACAGGATTGCCGGCAGTGTCTTTCGTGCGTACTGCTTTCAAGCGCGTTACAGCGAACAGTGACTTGAATACGTCTTCGAAACTCGCCATGCGGCTTTTGAAATAATCTACGATACGCGCGGCGTCCCCACGCTGGTTTTTCATGCCCTCAAACATCCATCCCTTGATCTTTTCTTCTCGGGCAACGGGCGGAAGGTAGGTCAGGGAAAGGTAGTAATCGCTATCGAAATGCATGCCTTCCGACATGAACTGCTCGCGACGCTCATCGTCGATGATCTTTGTAACCGAGTCCGGGAACTCTTGATGCTCGGGATAGCCGGGAGCCGGAGCGCGAACGCTGTCACACTGCACCATCCAACCCCCGCCAAGTCGCAGCAGGGCTCCCAAGCGACCGCTCAGCGCCGCCATCTCTCCGTTCGTCGCCGAACCGAGATCGGGGCCTTGGAATTTCCAGGCCGCAAGCAGCCCGCCGTCTTGCAGTAGGAAAATCCCATCTTCAATCAGGGAGTCATAGAGAAGCAGGTCAGCTAGTCCGATCGCATGACGGCGCTGTTCAACGAGGGGCATGGTTCATCTCCAACTCGCGGGGGTTGTAGTGGGTGGAGCGGACATCCCGCTCTTGGCGGGATAGAAATCGCGATAGCGAATGTGCCGGATATAAACGTGACGCAAGAGGGGGTCAACTTTCACCATCCGCGCGAGAACCCCCACGGCAATCAGCCAAAGAACCAGCCCGGCAAGAATGCTCCACCACTTCATCACCGCAAAAACCAACATCGCGGCCAGGATGGCGGAAGCCAAAATCAATTCCCGGTCCCCGCCCATCAACAATTGCGGCCGGTTGGCCGACTCGTGAAACGGTACTTCCCGTGGCCCGTCCATCGCTAGACCACCGCAGCGCCTACCGCGAACAACCCTCCGAGCAAGGCAGACGCGGAGATGATGAAAGCGATTGCGCAGACGGCATACACCGCTCGACGAGCAAACTCGTTCCATTCACCGCCGAACACGAGCGTTACGCCGATCGCTACGAGCGCGATAATCGCAATCGCTCCCGCCACGGGGCCGCTTAACGACTGTTGTAGGCGAGTCAGCGGGGCTTCCCAGGGCAAAGCTTGTCCGCCACCCGCAGCGAATACGGGCACACTGAGAAATACCGAGGCCAGCGTTAGCAAGCCTATTTGCGCCGTGAGGCGCCGCCATTCCAGTCTTCTTGTAAATACTCTCATTTCGATTTTTCCTTTCGTGTCGAGATTCAAAACCAGCGACTACTCGCTCCACTGACGGCAAACCAACCCACCAGTGCAACGAACCCAGAACATAAAAGTGCCGTCGCAAACAACACCGCCGCCGTCCGCTTCAATGGCCGTGGCAGATTCAACAACGTGCCCATGAGCACACCCGAAAAACCCAATGCCATAACGAGGACCACCAGCTCGACGCGGACCTCTTCAGGCAAACGCGTCTTCGATATCCGCACCTCAGGAAGAAGACAAAGCGCGGCCACAGCAACCATCGCGGCAGCCGTGACAAACAAGACGCTCCAAAGCCGGCTCGCGCCATGCGGAGATTCCATTCCGGTCGGTTGCGTGCTGTTTTCCATGGAACCCTCTACACGTACTCCAGCTCGTAATTCCCATCGCGGTATCCCATGACGACCGCCACCTCGCGGACTTTACGGCCCGCGCGGATACTTGGCTCGCCGTCCACGAAGACAACTACATTCACTGCTTCACCAATCAATTGCTGCTGCGGCGCGGCTGTAGCCTCTGCCACCAGACTTTCGAGCCGAATCAGAGCCCCGTGCGCGTCGTTTGCGTGTACGCTTGCCGCGCCCCCTGGGTGGCCGGTGTTCCACGCTTTCAACATGCTCAGCGCTTCCGCTCCACGCACCTCTCCTACGACAATCCTTGTCGGCTTCAGGCGCATAGAGGCACGCAGGCAATCGAGCATCGACACGCGTCCCACCGCGAGTAGTGCAACGGAGTTCTTTACGTTGCATTGCAATTCGGGCGTGTCTTCGATAATGAGCACGCGGTCGTCCGGCGAAATCCCCGCCAGTTCGTCAAGAACCGCATTAATGAAGGTTGTTTTGCCGGAACCCGTTGATCCGGCAACGAGGATATTTTTCCGAAGTCTAATCGCGGCACGGATCACTTCCCCGTGACGTTTACCGCGTACCAGCTCCACAAAATAGTCTCGATGCCCCTGGCGGTTCAGCTCATCACTTTTTTCAGTAAGTATTCCCGCGCTTTCGTAGTCAGTGAGGGTGAATACGCGATGAGGGCGTTGCCGAATCGCGAATACCGGTTGGCGGACCACAGGGGGAATCAATCCTTCAAACCGGCTACCATCCGTGGGTAGCTCCGTTTCCAGAATGGGGTTGTCGTGATTGATGACCGTATCGCGAATCGCGGCAATGGTGCCGAACGCACTCAAGGCTTGCGCCGGCAGCATCGATCCCACAACTTCAAAATCTTCGTGAGTGCGTTTCACCCATACCCGCCCATCGGCGTTCAGCAAGATATCTTCGGTGTGATGATCTTCAAGGCAGGAAGCGACCAGCGGTCCCAGTTCCCGGACCAGTTTTTCATTGCGGCGTTCGGTCACTTGCCGAAGTTCTTGCATCTGCTCTTACCAATGCGAGGGTTCAATTGGTCTACATTTTTACCCTGCTGTATGCCAACCAATGGTACTATACATACATACTGTTTATGACCAGGGTACGTTATTACGCTCGTGCCGTGCCCTTGTCAAGTCAAAAAGAAATAGTCGCCACCCTTACCCTCGAAGCAGTCGAGAAGCACACTTGCGAATAGGCGTACAGCTTTTCGACATCGGCGCTTTCGATCCAAACGCCGCCGATGGGCGATGCTCCCGCGCCTGTGGGATCTCGACAAGTTGCTTCGCTCCGTTGCTTGGTTGCGCTTGAAAAACACTGAAGGCCGGCACATCTACATCCGCCCGGCCGGCGAACATAGTCTCTCGTTAATCGACGATGCCAGTATCCAGGTCGTCGAGCGTTTGAAATCAGAAGGCTTTGCCCCAGCGGTTGTTCTTGAAACTTCCCCGGGGAACTTTCAAGCATGGCTGCGCCACGGACAGATTCTGCCGAAGCATCTTTCTACGGTTGCAGCGCGACTACTGGCGACACGTTTTGGCTGCGATTCAAGCTTCCGCTGGCTTCAGAGAACGGGCCGCAAGACGTTGAAGCAATTGCCGAGTGGCCGAGAATCTACCTGTAATGATATCCATCTCGTGTGTGCGCTTCGATTCTGTCTGAATCTCTGAGGAAAAATCGGCAACATTTTTATAACTATGTGATAATCCCGACCGCAACAACTGGGCACACTTCTCAGCGGCCAATCTAGGGAGATATTATGTCCTCAGATTTGAAAAGAGCAATTCAGCGTAAACGAGCGCGACTCTTATCAGATGCGGGCATTTTCGTAACTTGTTTCCTGCCGTTGCAGAACTATGCACAAATCGAGCCAGGACACCTACAATCAACCCTGTTCTGGCAGAGCGACTTTCACGTGTCCACCGACCTCATTGTCCTCCTAATCGCGGCATGCGCCGCGGGAATTGCGATCTTCGAGCTCAATCGCCATAGACGAGCCGCAGAGCAGGAACTGAACCTTGACAAGCAGCGGTTCACGGCTGAACAGGCAGAGCGCGAGAAAAGGCTGGAACTTGAAGAGCGGCGATTCAATGCGGAGGAGGGGGATCGTGCAAGGGCAGTAAGATTTCGCCAGGAGGAGGTTCACCGATTCGAAAAACCTACCGTTGAAATTGCTGAGCACCTAACACGGCTTCTTTGCGAAGACCCTTATTGGGCGGCACGTGCTTTGGAAAAGGCCAGGTTCATCCCGTATACTAACAGCCTTTTTGGGGAGCGGTCGGAACATTTCCACGCTGAAAAGGCAGAATTAGCACGGCAATTTACAAGATATTTACTCAGGCGATGTGAGGTGTTAGCCGAAAACAACCGACACGTGTTTTTGTTGATCGACGCGGGCACCACCCTGTTCCCATTCTTCGGGACCATAGGTCTAGAAACGGCTAAGCGTGCCCAGCGCGGGGACGACTGGATAAAGCGCCTCCATCTTGCCACGAACAATCTTCCTGGGATCGGAGAACTTATCAAATCAGGTAAACGTGTGCCATGGGATAGATACACGAAGCTGGCGATTGAGGATTGCCACCTTTTACCTGGGATTCCACTGCCGATATTCGCTGCCCTCGCCGGGAAGGAAACGAACGACGCTATTGGACGACTGCGGCAACGCTTCACTGAAGAACATGTCGATGCGGGAGTTACATTTATCGCCCTAGTAGTAGGGAATTGGGTCCGAATTCGCAGAAAGGACCCGCCATGCCCGATTCCAATGGCAAGAGGGGCTGAACATCGCGAGGTTAAGCAAACCTTTGTAAACTATGCGGACGAGGTCTTTGTGGTCTCTCCTCTTGGGAAAATTTTTGTCGGACGGTCAAACGCTGAAGTAAATGCTGCCCTTGGATTTGACAAACCCTCAAATGACCCGGATCGGGAACAATATCAGGATGTCGATATCGACGACGAGAAGGCAAAAAAGGTCAAACTAGTTTCCACAACTCGTGCCGCCGAACGATTGCTGCATGAACACAGCAGCAACGTAGCATTTACGCTCCATAATGTGCGTAAAACTGCAGGGGGCGATGAGGAAGAATTTGCCCGTGGACGAATTGAGGAGATTCCGCATCTGCTGTTTCCATTCGGAGAATTACCGCAAACAAAATACGAGGAGTTTGTCGTTGAGTTCCCCCACGAGCATACTAGGATAGATCAAGCGGTCCTCAGAGAGTTTCAAGTGGACCGGCAGTCGATATGAAGGCTCCGAAACATCGCATGCAAGTAAAAGGGCAGCTTGGCATCGAATTCTCGAATTGTGCCTGTTGTTAGTTGGTCGTAAGGCGCTCTCGAACCCGAACACCTCACGGGCAGTCGCCTGACAACATCTGCCCAACCTCCGCGCGCCACATCCCCCTTTTCCCTACACGTTTCGTCCCAGCTTGTGCCACAGCCCCATGTGATTGACCCTGCCCCTTGACACCCCAGGCGCGCTTCTGGAGGGCCTTCGTTGCTTAACGGCTTCTTGCCCGTTCCCGACAAGGAATGAGTTTTATGGGAAAACCACTCCGAGATTCCTATTCACATCAAGGAGAATTAATGGATCGCCAACGATTTACGTTGCGCTATCGTCATGTGGCTTGCATGGAATTCTCTCTGCTCGGCCAGCCAATCTTCATTCTCAATTAAAGGGCTGTGCCTTTCCACGCATGAGGGTGGGTCACCCCCGACTGGCACACGATCTACGGACCACGATTCGTGAACTGTCTTCTCGATGAGCTTACGGGCGGGCCGAAGATTGAACGGAGGACTCCGGTACAATTTGGACTGGCGCAGGAGTTGACGCGAGGCGTTTGAAGCGCTTTAAATGAGGTCCTTGCGACTTAGACTCTGTGGAAGCATCAGCACGCACAACAGGAGCAGGGCAAACGCCAAATACCGGACAGAGCAAAGGGCGCCACGGCGACCACAAAAGGAATACGAAGACTAGGATTAGCACCAAGAACGTTTTTCGGAACCCTGGTTGCGTGGTGCATTTATGGTCGATGTAAAACAACATCGCAAGCCAAGATCTCATTTCAATACCCTCGCAAGCAGCACTCCTAAACCAACACCCAGCACCAGAAGCCCGCTCGCCGCAACCACGCCTATCGCAACCCAACGGCGGATCGCGTATCGCGTGTAAGCTTGGTTCAACTCTACAATTAATTCTCTCGCGTGTAATCGCCCGGCGTCAATATCCTTCTGAATCTCCTCACGCACGGCGATCCCAGCTTTCCGCGCCTCCCTCTCAACGCTTCCCAACGATTCGCGTTGGGCCGAACGGAAACCCGCCTCCAGGTTGACAATGATTTCCTCTGTACGAGCCTCTATCATTCCGAACACCTGCTGCAACACGACTTCATTCATCGTGACCAGGAGCATCGCAGGATCATCCTGGCTGACTAGCATTCCATGACGCGCTGCAACTTCCGCCGTTATCCGCTTGAAGTCCAGCACAACTTCAGTCTTCATCGGATTTTTCCCTCAGGAATTTCTCCGACCACGTACGAATTCTTTCATTGCGCGAATGGAATTGCATCCAACTGCGCAAAGAGCTCGCGCTGGACTACCCGCAATCGCTGTTTCGCCATGATCGTGAAACCACTTCGATTCAGTGCTTCATCAAAGGTCAACTTCTGGCGGATCATCTCTTCCACATCCCGGCCAAATGTGTCCGCCGTGCGCCGCACGATCGCCACTGAGCCATGGACTTTATCGGCATGCTTCTTACAAACCGTCATCTCGTGGAATGGTTTTCCGGCTGGTAACACCGCGCCAAAATACTCATTCAACCAGACCACAATGTTCTTCTCGCGCGTAGTTTCAGCGAGTTGCTCGAACCCATCGAGGGTGTCGTTCAGCGACTGGCCCCCTGTAATAACCGCATGGACGAACACGCGTTTTCCTTTCTCCCTCAAATAATCGAGCGCGTCGTTTTCCAGGATGTAGTGCCAGAGCGGAATAAATGTGGACGCACCCGTGTCCACAACGAAGGTTCCTTTCTCTGTCAGAACCCGTTCCATGAGTAGATCGAATTCACGCTGATCAACGCTTCCCTCTTTCAGCAGATTCAGGCAGCTCACCGCCAAACCCTGGTATTCGGAGAGTGTGTGATTCACGGGGTCCGCATCAACGCAGCACACATCCTGCCCTTTCGACAATAAGTATTGTGAAAGGATTGCGGATATCAGACTCTTCCCAACCCCACCCTTGCCTTGCAGCAAGATGTGAATCGCCGTTTTACTGCTTGCATTACCGGTTGTGCTTGTCACTGAAGTCCTCCCTTTCGTTTACCGACGTTTTCGCATTCCGTGTGCTCCGCCAATGAAAGCCAGGCCTGTTTTCTTCTAGTCGTTTTAGATTTGCAAACGGGTCCCGGTCTTCAACTGCCGCCACTTTTGTTTCCATCGACCCTTGCGCCGCAGGAGCTTCTTCGTGTTTTCCCAGGCCGCTGGCCGGGGTTGGTTTCTTCCTCGCGCGCCATACAACCAAGTAGAACGTGTGGTAGCACACCTCCAGACCTTCGCTTTGGAGTGCTTCCCAAATATCTTTGAGATTCCGCCCTGAGGTCACCGCCGCTTCTATTTCGGGAAGAAGAGTGCGAATAAGCGCCGCTCTTCTCTTGGGAGGATCGGCTGCCAGTCGTTCTAGACAGCGGCGGTAGTGTTTTTGTGTTGACATGAATCTCTATAGTGCTGTACATATAGCACCATGAAATACGAATGTAAAGGACCAAAAGTGTCAGGTTTCACAGGAATTCACAAATGTCTGCGTTAGTTCGCTCATTCTCACGACGAATCACGCCTTTTCACATGGTTTCACAAGTGTTCTCGCGATTTCACTGTTTTCAACGCGAATAGGAGCAGCGTCCATGAAATGGATGTGGATGGTGTGCAAAAGACACGGGTATTGGAACATAAAGGGTTGTGGCTACGCTTCGCGGTTTTTTGCGAGTAACTTTTTAGTTTTCAGAGAGACAGCATGTGGCGACATTTGCCGGAAATGTGGCACGAATGTGCCACATTCGGAAATCGGGGCAAGGCATGGGAAAGCCTAGAACCGAACGAAGCCTCCTCTTTCCGAGCGAGGAGTTCCGAGAGCGCGTTCGTAACACAGCGAAGGTTAGGGGCTTCCGCTCGGAGCAAGCATTCATTCTCGCTGCTTGCGAGAATGAAATTCGAAGGGGCGAGCATACCGAGGCGACCGAGCAGTTTGAGGCGCGGGTGGCCGCCACGCTTACGAATCTGGCGAAGCAAGTCCAGGGCCTTCAGACGCTCGCGCACGCCCAGGTGGCTCTGACCGACGTGTTCCTGAAATACGTCATCACTTGCGTGGTCGAACCCCCGGAAGATGCGCTACCCGCGGCGCGAGTTCGGGCGAGGTTGCGGTATGAAAAGTTGGTGCGTGCGGCCGCGGAAGGGATCTCCAACAAGAACAGAGCCACTCTCAAGGGGATGGTGGCAGATGACTGACGAGCCCATAATTCGATTACGGCCGAGAAAATCAAAGCACGACGCAAACGAAAATCCACGCAAGGTCACGGGAGTTCTACGCTCCATGCTTCGCATTGTCCAGATGTCGGAGCGGGGAAAGAAGACGCGCGGTACACATGGTGCAGGCGGGAGCGGGCGGTCGCAGCGAACGTTTAATCAGCGAGTGGCCGTCCGGGTTAGTTACTCGGCAAACAAGAATCCGGGGCAGTGGAAGGCCCACGGAAGATATGTGGCCCGCGAGAGCGCGACGCAGGGGGGAAAAGCTGCGGAGGCTGGATTCAATTCTACCGACCAGAACCTTGATATAGCTGCAAAGCTCGACAAATGGCAGGGCGCCGGCGACGAACGACTCTTCAAGATCATCGTATCCCCCGAGTTTGGCGACCGCTTGAACCTCCATCAATATACTCGCGAGCTGTTGCAGCGGATGGAACACGACCTGGGAGCGCAACTCGAATGGGTCGCCGCCGTCCATCACAACACTGAGCATCCCCACGTTCACATCGCTCTTCGGGGAGTGGACAGGAAGGGAATTCCCGTTCGCTTGCCGAGGGAATACATTCGCGGGGGCCTACGTGGGCGGGCAGAGGAGATTGCTACCGAAACTCTGGGCTATCGTTCTGCGGCGGACGCCCACGAGGCGCACCGCCGCGAGGCGGTTCAGGCCCGTTACACGCCGCTGGACCGCATCCTCCAATTCAGCAACGACGGTTCCTCTTCCCATTTTGTGGTTACCGTCAACCCCGAGGACGAATCGCTGTCTGATTCCACCCGGCAACTCCAGAAGCACCTTCTCGCACGGCTCATGCATCTTCAAAAGATGGGGCTCGCGCAGTTCGTCGCGCAGCACCAATGGAGCGTGCAGGCGGACTTTGAGAAGGTACTGAGGACACTTCAACAGAGTGGGGACCGGCAAAAAACGCTTGCGGCGCACGGTGCCTTGCTCTCCGACAAGCGCCTTCCCCTTCAAGTTACACCCCTCCGTCAGTTACAGCGAGTGGCTGGCCGCGTCGTTCTCCACACAGAAGATGAACAAACGGGCAAACGCTACATGCTGATCGAAGGCACGGACGCAAAGGTGCATTTGATCTACCATACGGGCGCGATCGAGCAAGCCCGCAGCGAAGGGAAGCTTGCCGTGGGCAGTTTCATTCGCATCGAGAAACGGTTCACCGACAAGAAACCCACATTGCACGTGGATGACCTCGGAGACGCGAACGCACTCCTACAGAACTCTACCCACTTCCAGAAAGAAGCGGATCTCTTACTTCACCGGGGCGTTCACGAAGTTCAGCCCTCCTGGGGAGGATGGCTGGGGCAATACCAAACGAAGTTGCAAGCTGAACTAGGAAATCCCGAGAGATGCAAGCAGCAGATTTTCGGACGCGGATGACGCTCCACGCAATTCGCGCAACCGGAGAACCACGCGTGCAGCGTTTAACAGGAATCTGAATTACTTCCGAATACGCCGTCATCGGACCATAAGCGCGGATTGATTCTGGCGAAGCTTGCCAATGCATTGGATTTCGGTTTTTTGTATCGTATTTACTTGCGTTAATTACTTACATTAAGTATGGTTAATTATGCGCATGGTCCAGATGAAGAGAACCTTGCCTACACCCATGCTGCGTTCGATTTTCTCGATAGTTGTTTTCGTCGGGTTGTTTCATTTTCTCTTGGCTGAAGCAACCTTCGCCCAGGGTGAAACTACCAGCGCGATCGTTGGGCAAGTCAGCGATCCGACGCACGCTGCCGTACCGGGAGCCACGGTCACGATCACGAATCGCGAGATCGGCCTACAACGCTCCGTCAAGACGGACGATGAGGGCCGGTTCAATTTTCCACAGCTAAAACCCGGCACCTATTCAGTCAGGGTGGAAGCAGAAGGCTTCGATCCGCAGGAGAATGACAATGTGCTTTCGGGTCTAGGACAGAAGCAGTCCGTCAACTTCACTCTTAAGGTCGCTGAATCCAAGCAGACGGTTGAGGTAAGCGGCGAGCCTTCACTCATCAATCCAGAAAACGCAAGCACATCAACGAATCTGAATGCACCAGCGTTGGAGAATCTTCCGAATCCGGGCGGCGATTTAACCTATCCTCTTCAGTTCGCCGCGGGAGCGCTCATCAATACGGCAGGCAGTGGCAATGATTTTGTTGGCGGCACGAATGGATTCGGCAACGTGGAGTTCAATGGCTTGCCCGCTCTCTCGAACGGATACATCGTGGATGGACTGGAAACAAACGATCCGCTGACCAATTTGAACAGCGGACTCTCGACGAATCTTGCCCTCGGACTGAATTCAATATCGGAAGTGACGGTCAATACGCTTTCCTATGCCGTCGATCAGGGGCGGTATGGGGCATCCCAGGTCAACTACGTTACAAAGTCTGGTTCGAACCAGTTTCACGGGAACTTATATGAGTTGTGGAATGGTGCGAAGTTCAACGCCGCCGATTATTTCACGAATGCCACCCCAGGAAGTCACAAACCGGGCTCCACGGTCAATCACTTCGGGGGTAGTGCGGGTGGGCCGATTGTTCGCGACAAGCTGTTTTTCTTCTTCGATAGCGAGTGGGTTCGGATTGCACTACCTATCGTCACAGCCACTACCGTTCCAACCCCGGCATTTCAGAATTACGTTTTGCAGCAACTCCCCTTAGGTGGGACCGATTCTGTCACTGGGTCAGTCTATGAGCCATCACCGCAGTCGGCGCCGTTCTATAACAAGATGTTTTCCCTTTACGGAAATACGAACGGAACGCCTCTGACCGTACTCGGCTGTCCGTTCGATATCGGCGGAGGTAAGCCCGCCATTTTGAACGATGGAGACGGTTGCGCGAACCGCCAGAGCGTCTCGCATTCGAGCGATGATCATGAACAGGTCCAGACGCTTCGAATCGATTACAACATCAATGAAAAAAACACCGCCTGGTTTCGCTTTCAGACGGATACCGGAGTTCAAGCTGCCTATACCGATCCCATCAACCCTTTGTTCAATTCTCTTTCCCCGTAACCCCTGTACTCCTTTGCAGCGGGTTATACCCACGTCTTTTCGCAGAATCTTGTGAATTATTTCAACCCGGCATTTTCATGGTACGAGAGCCTATTCGGGCCTGCGGATTTTCAGAAGACTCTCTCGGCATTTCCCATCGTTTTGCAAGGCAGTGGTGCGAATGCCCCTTTCACGACGGTCGGGGGGCTTGACAACACCTGGGTCCAGGGAAGACGCGCCTCCCGTTTCTTTATCAACGACAACCTCGCTTGGAGCCACGGCGCACACGAGCTACGCTTTGGAACCAACACCCGGATTTTACGCCTGAACGACTACGACTTCGGGCAGGGAACCGTCCCAACTGTAATTTACAGCACGCTGCCGCAATACATTTATGGAGTCGCATCGACAGCGACCAAGACTTTCCCCACCTCAGCGAACGAACCCTTCAACTTCCTTAATCTCGATCTCTACGCACAAGATACATGGAAGGTCACCATGAAGCTGACGTGGACCTTCGGGCTACGAGACACATTGAATTCCAATCCGTTGAATCCGCATCGGCATATCGCTCGTCTGAGCGGCTCCTTCAATTCCATCTCGCATGATGTGAATCAGCCGCTGAACGCCGCTATCCATACCAGTCTCGGAAATGTATTTTCCTCGACGCCCCTCGCAATCATTCAACCCAGAACAGCCATCGCCTGGCAGTTTGAACCCAAGACCGTGCTGCGTGCTGGCTTCGGCGTTTTCAGCGACATAATGCCTGGCACCATCGCCGATGTGGTTGGGGTCAATCCGCCCTACGTGAAAACTTTCCAGGGGGGACTTCTTGGGACCGTTGGTGGCACAGCCATTGCGCCGGGAGTGCCTAGCAGCGCGATTGACGCAACCGTGGCCGCAAGTCAGACTTTCAGTTCGGGATTTCCGCAGGGCCAGCTTTCCTGCGCTTCTGCTCAGGCGAGTCCCGCGACATGCTTGCCTCCCGTCGCCATCACGGCGGTACCGGACGGAGAACTTCACGCGCCATACTTTATGGAGTGGAGTCTTGGCCTGGAGCGTCAGTTCGGAACTACAGGAAACATACGCGCCCAGTATGTTGGCACTCGTGCAGTGAACCAACCATATCTAGCGCAAGTAAACGGTTACCAGACCGTCTGCGCGGGGTGCTTTGCGCCGTTTCCTTACGCGCAATCTGCTGATCCCCGATTCGGGGCAGTAACGCAATTTTCCACGGGTGCGAACAGTCATTACAACGGGTTGCAAATGACCGCTATGAAGCGCCTCGGGAAAGGCTTCATGGGACAACTAAACTATACGTGGAGCCGTTGTATGGACACCGTCTCAAACGGCGGATTCCTGCAGTTCTCGGCGGGAGCAATACTGTCCCCTCTCCCAGGAGACCTAGCACGCGACTACGGACCTTGCGACTACGACATACGGCACAATGTCAACGCTCAATACCTCTATCAACTGCCGGTCAAGGTCCGAAACCGGGTTCTGGGATACGCACTGAACGGCTGGCAAGTGTCGGGAACTGTGTTTTGGCATAGTGGGATTCCATTCTCGGTCCTGAGCACGCCCTATTCGGCAAATGGCAAAGGGGTTGTGAACGGCAGTGGACCACAATTTGCAAGCGTTGTTTCCGGCGTACCGCTCTACGAGCACAATCCCATTCCGGGTGTCACACAACCAGGCACAGTTCAGTGGCTCAATCCCGATGCCTTTGTATCGACCGTTGATCCGAGCACTGGTAGATGCTATGACCGCAGCAACCCCAACAATCCGAATCCCGACACTCCCCAGAATTGTCGGTTCGGGAACCTCGGCCGCAACGCCCTCCGCGGTCCCAATTTCGCGTGGAGTGACTTCTACCTATCGAAATGGTTCCCCTTAACCGAGCAACTGAAACTGCGGTTCGACGCCCAGTTCTTCAATGTATTCAATCATCCGAATTTCGGACTTCCAAGCATGGTTCTGGCCGGCATCCCGGGAAAGCCCACTACACAGACTGGATTTGGCGCGCTTACTTACACGACCTCTCCTCCGACTGGCTTACTCGGCGTTGGATTGGGCGGTGATAGCACGCCGCGCATGATCGCTTTCCAAATGCGCCTGGAGTTCTAAAACGTCCTACGGCACTATTGACTCTCAGTAGTAAAATACGAGATCAAATGGCTACTGCAGCGGCATCTGCGGCTCCAGATTTACTGCGTCGTGTGGTCCGTCTCCAGGTGTTAACAATTGCCTGGATGACCGTTGAGGCCGTCGTTGCGCTTGGTGCGGCCCGGACGGCGCGAAGCCCCGCTCTCATGGGTTTCGGCGGCGACAGCGCAATCGAACTATTTTCGGCGATCATTGTCTTTTGGCGATTTCGTTCCAAATCCGAATCTGCGGACGCCGAGAAGTTGGCTGCTCATGTGGCCGGAGGTTTGCTCTTCGTCGTCGCAGCCTTCGTTATCGTCAGTTCTGGATTGTCCCTCCTCGGTTATCGCGAACCACAACCTAGCTTCGCCGGGATCATCCTGTTGATTGTGGCCGCCATTGGTATGCCGTGGCTGGCACGTCAGAAACGGAGACTCGCAACTCACATTGATAGCGCGTCCTTGAGAGCAGACGCAGCCGAATCCGCTGTTTGTGGCTACTTGTCCCTGATCGCTTTAGTAGGACTGTTGGCGAACCTGATTTTTCACGCGCCGTGGACAGACCCGATCGCGGCCTTAGCTCTCGTGCCGCTCATCGCGAAAGAAGGCTGGGAAGCCATTCGCGCTTCGCGCCATTGCTGCAACTGACCATCGATTCGAGTTGCTAGGGGACAACTGCTGGATGGTCCACTCGGGAGTTATCCGCGGATCTGACTTGCGAGAAGTCAGATGTAAGCCGCAAACACGGATCTGACCTACCACGTAATATATTGACACCCACTCCCCCAATGGTGCTATATGTATGCTATATGTATCACTACATAGCCATACAGTTCCGAAATCGGTTCTTGGGCCGATTGGGAGGTTTCCCTCAATGAAGAGTAACAACGGGGCGACTCGCCAGGATGTAGTCGTGAATTCCGTGGACCACCAAGTGTCCGGTCTCACTAATTCAGCCGCTTCGACCGGGCAGCTAGAAACCTTGCTCATCTCCGAACTCGACCACGACCTCATCGCGTGGCCCCGGCAATATCTGGAAACGTATCTCGATTCCGATGCCACCGGCAGGGTCCCGCTTGATGCCGAGCAACTCCAGGATATTCTCGAAGCGGCCTTCGACCGGGACGCAGCCCTCGCCCGTGAGTACCTCGAAGAATTAAACGGTGAACGCAGACCGAAAACCCTCGGGGATACTACCCTGCAAATCGCAATCGCCCGCACCGAACGGGAAAAAATTGAATACGAATTGCTCTTCGATCCCGCGGACAGCCAGGACTTGAGATACCTCATCGAGAAATTGGACATACGCGCCCAGGAGAGACATAAAGCCCAGTCCACTCCCGCTCTCGAAACACAGTCCGATACCGAACGACGCGAGACCACTACCACCGTAACTGTGCATCAACCCGGAAGCGGGGCAGTAGAGCTTCACGACAAAACCACGGGCACCGACGTGCGCAAACTGCTTGGCGGCGGAGAACTGCCCCGTGGCCTCCAATCAGCGCTAACACTGAGGGCTGCCGATGCACGTGTTGAACACGCCCAGACCGACAGCGGTACCTACCGGGGCAGAATCATCGCCGATACCGAGAAGAACCTCGTTCAACAAATCAATTCGCATACCGCAGTTATCCACCGGAAAGAACTTCTCGATATGATCCCGACTATCGGCGAAAACGTTCGTGTCGCCTACAGTTACGACCATGCCCGTGTGCTTCCCGTCCGGGAAAGGACCAGAAAGCAGGAGCTAGAACGGTGAAAGAACTAACTGCATACCGGAAGCCGAGGGACCCGGGGTATGTCGGCGGTTTCTACTGGACGCCGACAATCGTTGGATTCATCGGCCTTTTCTTGACGAATGTCGTTGCCACGCAATTTGTTGCCTGGCGCTTTGAATATCAGCCCGCGCTTGGCCCTGCCTTGGTCCGTATAGGCTCCGTCTACATTTACGCACCCTATAAATGGCTTATCTGGGTGTGGACTCAGGGAAACACGGGGGACATCCGAATCAAACTTCCCTTGCTCATCGGCGCAGGCATTATTGTTGGTGGGGCGTTCGCCTCAGGTGCGGTCTTTTTTCTGCTCAATCTCGCCCGCACCAAGGCTCTCTCGAAAAACACCGAGGACCTTCACGGTTCGGCGCGGTGGGCCACGAAAGCCGATATCTTGGAAACCAATTTGTTGCAGACGACGCAGGGAGTGTATGTCGGCGGCTGGCATGAACAATCCATCAAGCACCTCCATTACTTGCGGCACAACGGCCCGGAACATATCCTTGCGTTTGCTCCCACACGGAGCGGCAAAGGCGTAGGCATCGTCATTCCCACACTCCTGGCGTGGCCGGAAAGCACCGTCGTCTACGACATTAAGGGTGAGAATTGGGCCAAGACTGCGGGTTTTCGCAGCCAGTCGGGGCAAATTTGTTTCAAGTTCTCGCCCGTAGAGCCCGATTATTCCTCCCGATTTAATCCGTTGGCAGAAATTCGCCTCTTCACCGACCGCGATGTTTCCGACGCACAAAACATTGCGAACATGCTCGTCCGCACCGGGGAAGACAGTCCGCAAGAGCGCTACTGGCAGGATGCTGCCGCGTCCATCACGGCAGGGATGATCCTGCATGTGTGCTATGCCGCCGCTCTCGAAGGGCGGCAAGCTTCCCTCAGCCTCCTGGCCGGCGTCTTTACGCGACCCGGATTCAACTTCCGCGAAACCCTCACCGAGCTTCTCACGTACACGCACGACAAAGACAACGCTCATAACTGGCGACTTCCCACAGGCGAACCGACGCGCACCCATCCTGTCGTGAAAGAGAAAGTCCAGGAAATGCTCGACAAGGAGGATAAGGATTTCTCCGGCGTCCTATCCACAGCGAAAACGGCATTGACGCTCTACAGCGATCCACTGGTCAGCCGTACCACTTCCGCGAGCGACTTTACGATCCAAGACCTCGTGAATCACGAACGGCCCGTCTCGCTTTATCTCGTAGTCCCACCGAGCGACAAGATTCGCCTTCGCCCGCTCATGCGCCTCATTTTTACAATGATCGTAAACCGCCTCACGGAAAAACTCGATTTTCAAGGCCCCCAGCAACTCAGCAACAAACACAGGTTGCTGTTCCTGATCGATGAATTCCCGTCGCTCAAGCGCATGGAAATTTTCGCGGACGCGCTCTCCTATATGGCTGGTTTTGGCCTCAAAGCCTACCTCATCACGCAGGACATTCGCCAAATCGTGGACGAATACGGACGCTACGAGAGCATCGTCAGCAACTGCCAGGTTCGCGTCGCCTTTGCCCCCAACCAGTACGACACCGCAGAACTTCTCAGCAAAATGACGGGAACACAAACCATTCGAAAAGCATCGTTCAACTTCTCCGGCTCGCGCATGTCTCCGGTCCTCGACCACGTCAGCACTCATATGGACGAGATTGAGCGTCCGCTTATGACACCTGACGAAATCATGCGCTTGCGGCCCCCGAAAAAAGAGAGCGCCGGAAACCAGGAAAAAATCATCGCTCCCGGCGACATGCTGATTTTTGTTTCCGGGCACCCTCCCATTTACGGCACGCAAATGCTCTACTTCTTCGACCCGATCCTGGGTTCCCGCGCCGAAATCCCTCCCCCCACAAAGTTCTATTCGATTCACGACGGAGGACTCTCGCCCCAAGACCCACTGCCGGACTTGGCCTTCAAGCCAAAGCCGACATCGGGAGCACACCCACGGCGACGCGTGCCTGCGTCATCCGGCGGTGGTCCCGAAACAGCTACGTTGTTCGACCAGCTTCCACCACCAGCGAATGCTGAACTTCACCTGCCGGAGGGTTTGGTGGAGCGCTTGGATATCAATTTGAAGGGGTAAACCATGCAAGAGAATCGTTTTCAACTCGCCGGGTACCTCGCAGCAAAACCAACACTGAGTTATTTACCGTCCTCCGTCCCCGTCGCGAATGCGCGGCTTGGCCAAACCTATCGCTTCACTCGTAACGACAACCCTGCCGAGCATACCAATTGGTTCAGCCTGGTCTTCTACGGGGATTTAGCGATGCTTGCGACGGAACTTGAAAAGGGCACGAATCTTTACGTCGAAGGAACCCTCGATCAGCGCCCTTACGTCGGCCAGGACAAATGCAAGCGCTATATTTACGAAGTCAGCGTTCACAAATTTTTTGTCATTGGGGTCGTGGCCCAAGACCTGCCCGCTACCGCCCAAACGCACCAGGAACTCTCGAACGAGGTCATGACCGATGGCGCTCAGTCTCTCGATTCCCCTGAAACTCAAGACACCTGGCTCATATGAACTACGTCAACGACTCCGCCGCGCTGTATTCTGGGCTTGCCTGCTGGCCTCGCCCTTCTTTCTCGGACTCATTGCAGGCTGGGTTTTTGGCATCCGTCTTAATCTCACACCATCTCTTCCGCTCGGCTTCTACATCACCAGCCGTTCGCGGGACGCGAATCTTGTCGAGTTTTGTCCGCAAGCGGCGGCAGCAACCATTTCCCTCAACCGTCAATATCGCACTGCGGGGGCTTGCCCAGATGGCGGAGCGCCTCTTCTCAAACCCGCAGTCGCATTTCCCGGCGACCAGGTCAAGGTGAGCGCAGATGGAATTCGAGTCAATGGACAACTCCTTCCCAACAGCGCCGGGCGATTCCGGGACCACCTGCAACGGCCCCTCGACCCGTGGCCATATGGCGCATACAAAGTTCAACCGGGAACCGTGTGGGTCGTTTCCTCGTTCAACAGCTACAGCTTCGACAGCCGCTATTACGGCCCCATTCCAGAATCGTCGATTCGGCACCATCTCCGTCCTCTCTGGACGTTCACTACGAAAGTTGGTCAGCAGTAGTGTTTTGCTTCCCGCCCTTGCCGCCGCGACGGGAGTGATCGCGTGGAGCGGCCACCTTGCGACCATCCCTCTCTCCCTCATGGCTCCGCTGCTCTTCTATCACGCGAAATCCAGAAAGCACGCCTATGCTTCGATGTTCTGCTACTACGCGGCGGCGACCTGGCCCCTCATCCCCGGAGCGCGTGCTTTCTTTGGACTCCAGGGCACACCGCTCATTGGATTGTTCCTGTGTCTAGCTGCCGCGGCTCTGCTGGCGTTGCCCTGGGGTTTACTCTTCACGGGCGGACGAGGAAGAGCTGTATTGTCTGTGCCACTGTGCATCCTGCTCAACGCGATCCCGCCGCTCGGAATCATCGGATGGGCTTCGCCCCTTCTTTCTGCAGGCGTTCTTTTCCCCGGCTCGAAATGGTTCGGCGTGGCACTCATCCTCGCGTTTCTGAGTCTCTTTCGCTTCAAGCCAGCACAGAGCGTCGTGTGTTTGACGTTCTGCGCTTTTGTCTTTCAATTCCAGTACACGCAACCGCAGCTCCCTGCAGGATGGGAAGCGGTCAACACAAACTATGGAGGCTCAGGCCAGGGCGAAACCGATTTCACGACTGAATACAACACGCACCAATCCATGCAAAACACGATCCTCGAGTCCCGCGCAGCGGTGCTGCTCTTCCCGGAACACCTGGTCACGAACTCGAATGAATCCACGGAAGCCTTTTGGGGAGATACCTTAACTTCGGTCGCGACGGAGCACCGCACCATCCTTATCGGAGCTGGCATAAACCAACCCGCCGATTCGAGAAATCCTTTTGACCAGAACCGCTACTTGAACGCACTGCTCGCACGCGGGGAGGAAAATACCGCGGTCTATCAGCAGCGCATTCCCATTCCGATCGCAATGTGGAAGCCTTTTGGTCATGAAGGTGTGCCATTGAATCTCTTTGCCCGCGGAACAATCCACGTCCACAATCAGAACGCCGCCGTGCTCATCTGCTACGAACAAGTCCTTGTGTGGCCTTTTCTTTCTTCCGCTCTTGAACATCCCACCATTCTATTGACCACCGCAAATGACTATTGGGCTAAGAACACCCGTATTCCGGCGATTCAGCAATCCAGCGCCATGAGCTGGGCGCGGCTCTTCCATATCCCAGTGCTTTCGGCGACCAATTTCTGATGCGACTTGCAAAGATCATTTTCGCAACGCTCTTCTCCGTCGCCGGAACCAATTGTTTTGCGCAGACACCCACCGCCAACCCCAACACCAAGATTTCTCTTACGTCCTTTCGAACGCTCGCGCAATCCTGCGCAGCGAACGTCCCCGTCAGTACTCTCGAAGCCATCGCACGCACCGAGTCCGCACTCTAGGCGAGTGGGGAACCACCCGACTGCCCTCAACACTTAGATCCTCGATCTGGCTGTTGGCAACGAAGGCGCAAATGTTCTGGGTTGCGGCTGAACGAGTTAGGCGCGTCGGGGGAATTGGACAAACTTCTAGGAGCACCTGCGTGCCCGCATGGAATGAGGCTTGTTGTTGGATTGTGGAGAGGAAAGTACGGGCCGATAGGAGGTCCCTGAGGTAAACTTTCGGAAATGACCAAACACTTCTCGGTCGATGCGCGTGCAATGCTAACGTGGGGTCGCGAGAGCATCAAAGACCATACGACCGCTGTTCTGGAATTGGTGAAGAACAGCTATGACGCTGGGGCCACCATAGTCGAAGTACAGATCCTGACCGGGCTGTTCGCGAATGGGGGACGCCACATCCGAATCGCCGATGACGGTGTCGGTATGTCTTCAAGTGATGTGGAAACCTATTGGCTCCGACTCGGTTACAGTGCAAAGCGTGAGGAACGGTTTGCGCCTCGGGGAAGGCGGAGAACCGGCGAGAAGGGTATTGGTCGAATTTCCGCTGATCGCCTAGGGGCTGTCTTAGAATTGCGATCTCAAGCCCAGTCACAACCCTCCGTTGGTCTCCGGGTGAACTGGAACGATTTTGAGCAGCCCGGCCGCGATTTGGGAGTGATCGATGTCCAGGAACTTAGCGAGATTAGCTTCATAGTCCCGCGAGCATCTACATGGAATAAAGCGAGTGAGATGTTCGATCCAGCGCCTAACCCAGTTTCGAACTCAACGAATCGCCCAGGAACCGAGTTGCTGATTCGAGAGCTCCGGCAAGACTGGGATGCGCAGGACGTCCAAGAACTTCGTCGACTGCTGTCACTGCTCACCTCTCCGATTGAAACCGTCAAAGACTTCCAAGTACGGATCGACAACGATGTAGACCCTGCGTGTAACGGCGTCGTGCCGTCGCCCCTGTTAGCATCTGCCGCTATTGAGGCTAACTTTTCTCTCGGATCCGATGGGAAAGTGACGGGAACCATTACTCACCGAGCCCCAGGCTCGCGGAGGCGCGTCAAGAACTCAGTTTCACTGCCCTTCGACCAACTAGTTCACCCGAAGCCGCGCCCAGGAGCGCAGACCTCTGCCACCGAGCTAGTTAGGCGGCTTGGTGCTGTCTCGGCGCGACTGCTTTTCTACCCGCAGAGAGCAGAGACTTTGCGCGGATTGGACCTTAATCTATCTGATTTAAGAGAGTTCCTACAGAGCAATGCCGGCGTTCGAGTGTATCGAGACGGAATTCGCGTACCTCCATATGGTGATCAAGGTCGGCCAGAGGGGGACTGGTTAGCTCTTGGTGACCGCAAAGCACGGAACCCAGCTGGGCCAGCCCGTCCAGACTTTCGAGTCTCACCGTACCAACTCGTCGGGGCAGTATTCATTGGACGAGACACAAATCCGGAATTGGTTGACACCTCCGGGCGAGAAGGCCTTGTCGCAAGTGAGGCTCTTGGTCTTTTGAAAAGCTTTCTAATCGGCTGCCTTACGCGCCTCGAGGCCCAATACCACAGGCTTTTCATCTCGAGCACCAAAGCCGGCGGTGAAAAAGCAACGAGTCCGCGGGACACCGTTGATGAATTACGCGTGCAACTTTCTGACCTTGCTTCGACGATCAAGAATGCGGAAGGAAGCCTGCCGCAGCTCGTGAGCGATCAGTCCAAAGATGTTATGGAGCAGATCGCCTCTGCGACCGAAAAACTCAAGCGCGCCGACAAAGCATTTGAAGAGTTAAGCTCTCAAGCCTCGGTGAGCAGAACCCTGGCAACTATTGGGATCGCGGCGGCAACCTTTGGCCATGAGACGCAACGCGGTCTTGACAGCATGAGAGCAACGCTTGAAGCTGCTAGCCTGCTCTTGAAAAACGGTGAAAATCCCGAAGACGTTCTTAGCGAACTAGAGAAAGCCATCAACGAATCAGAGAAGGTTTCTGCTTGGGGCGCGTTCGCTCTTGGCCGAGTGCGGAGAGACCGACGCGTGCGCCGAGTTACGGACATCGCGGCACTCGTGAATGATGTGCTTGATGAGATTGTGCCGGCAATGGAGGCAAGCTCCATCACGTTGGGCCGTGATCTTGAAACGGTCAAAGCAAAAGTCTTCGCAATGGATATCGAGTGCGTTACTATCAATTTGTTGACGAACGCATATTATTTCTCGAAGCAGTCTTCAAGAGAAAGGTGTGTTGTGGTGAGATTGCGACCACGAGGGAATCAAGGCAGACGCGGTTTTGATCTTGTGGTTTCCGACTCAGGACCAGGGGTTGGCAAAGCGATCAGAGATAGGATCTGGGATCCTCTCTTCACCACAAAAACCGATGACAGCGGCAAGGAAATTGGCACAGGTTTGGGCCTCGCCCTCGTTAACGCTGTTGTGCAAGACATGGAAGGAACCCGCCATATTGACGAAGATCCGAAATTGAAGGGAGCCAGATTTGCAGTCTGGTTTCCAGACGCAGGAGCCTGAGTGCCCACAATCGCGATTTTGGATGACCGCAAGAACGACCGCGAGACTATTACACGCGTTGTAGTCTCAACATTGAAGAAAATCAAACAGACGGATGATTGGAACGTTGTATCTGACGAGCCGCCGGCTAAGGAACGAGATGTCATCCATTGGCTCGACGAGAATGATGCGACAGTCCTTGTGTCCGATTGGAAGTTGAACGAGGGAGCCAAGAGTCAGCGGGTTGTGAACTATGAGGCGGACAGCTTGATTAAGGAAATTCGAGCCAAGAGACCGACGTTTCCAATCTTTGTGATAACCGGCTTTGAAAATGAGGCGCGAGCCCATTTGAAGGAAGTTGAAAACATATTTAGCCGCAAAGAATTCACCAAGAATGCGGACAACGTTGTTCCACAGATGATTCGCGCGGGGCGACGGCGTTATGAGGAGCAGCGAGGCCTGCTCACGCGTATGGATTCTCTCGCACGTAAGGTCGCGGTGGGTAGTGCCTCAGCGAAACACAAAGCAGAGCTGAAAAGCCTGCAGGGGTACTTCCAAGCGGAGCTGCCGACGATCATCTCCCTTGATGGAGTTCTAACTGAATTCGAGAAGACGAAGAAAAAGGCTGATGCCCTACGGAAGAAGGTCCAGCGTCGGATAAAGCAAGTTGGGAAGGTGAAGTAACACGTGCGGTGGCCGATTCTAGTTGGCAAGGTGCGAATTCAACCGCCCCAGGGAACCTGGGATCAGTGGAAGCAAGCTATTGCCGACCATTGTGATGGACGGTGCGTGTATTGCGCTATTCCTGAAGGCCGCTTTGGTGGCATTCGGAATTTTCATATTGAGCACTTTCGGCCAAAGGCAAAATTTCCGAAGTTGGAAAATATCATCGCAAATCTCTATTTGGCCTGCGCGATTTGCAACGTTTTGAAGTCTGACGACTGGCCAGCCGAACCGGTCGCGAATCATTCACGCGCAGCTTATCCAGATCCCTCGCTCACAGATTACAACGCGATTCTCGTGATCTCATCGTCGACGCATGAGGTCCGTTCGCCCAAAGTTGCAGGCAAGTATCTGATCGAAAGGGTCCTTCTCAATCGTGCACAGCTGATTTTGGAACGTCGCCTGGCCGCGATGGTCAGCTCTCTAAACGAATTCGAGACTTGGCTAAACGCAGCAATGCGCGACATGACAAAGGAGGAGTTGCAGATCACGGTCGGGGTGTTGCAGGAAGTAAGCAGGGTGAAAACCAAGACCCTTGAGGCACGACCTTACCGCGATCCAGATACGAAGCGGCATAGCGGCTTCAGGAGGAGAAGCAAACGTCCGAATGTCGAATAGCACTCGAACGCCGGCTTTCCTCTCAAGAGGTCCTTCTCAGGATCACAATGCTCCCTTACGCCCGGAATTGTTTCGGCCATACGTTCAACAGCTCGCCGTTTTACTGGAGGAGGGCGTAAGAGAAGGCTCACGGATACAGCAACCGGAGTTGGATGCTGCACTCGATGGTCAACCCAGTCAAGAACTTCGGAAACTCTACACGACTGATTCACTTCGCAATACCGGGACATACTTTACTGGCTCCAGATTGGCGCATCGCCTCGTGAATCCGTTCAAACTGAAGTTACACGACACAGCGCGAATAATCGACCCGGCATGTGGAGCGGGTGACCTCCTTGTTGCTTGTGCTAGGTACCTGCCGCTCCAATCCAATCTGGCTAACACGCTGAAAGAGTGGGGAAAGAAGTTAGCCGGGTTCGACGTAAATTCGGCTTTTGTGGATGCGACGCGTTATCGACTGGCACTGTTGGCGCTCAGGCGGAGCCGAGGCGTGAACTTATCTTATGAAGGATTAGCTCTCCCCGATTGTTTTCCGTACATTCGTTCTGGGTCCGGAATCAAGGAATGGAACCTACCAGGCAATCCGTCTTTGATCGTGATCAATCCGCCATTTTCGTATGGAGAGGCGACAAAAGACTGCGCTTGGACCAGTGGTCGCGTTTCGCAAGCGGCATCGTTTATGGATAGCTGCATAAAGAACGCGAATCCAGGGGCCCGCATACTGGCGATTTTGCCAGATGTATTGCGAACCGGGACAAGGTATGAACGTTGGCGGAAGATGGTTGCGGAACGGTCTCACATTTGCTCTGTAAGAATAGGCGGGCGGTTTGACGAACTAACTCAAGTGAACGTCTTTCTGCTGGAATTGGCAGTGGCGGATTCGACGAAAGAACGGAATGTGAGTTGGGCGCGGCCCTCCAAGATGCATCAGCGAACAGTAAAGGACCTCTTTGACATCCGCGTCGGTCCGGTCGTGCCGTTTCGCCTTGACGGCGCTGGTTCATGGTTTCGCTATGCTCACTTGGAGACGCTACCTCCCTGGCAAACAGTGCGGAAATTGAATCAGCACATCCGATTCAAAGGCACGACCTACACGACTCCTTTTGTGGCCATCAGAAGAACCTCTAAGTCTGATTCTCAATTCCGATGCGTTGGAACTATTGTGACCAGTAAGGGTTCGATTGCGATCGAGAATCATTTACTCGTCGCGATTCCTCGCGACAAAAAAGTGAGAACGTGCAAGAAGCTCACAGGCCTCTTAAAGCTGGATTCAACATCCGAATGGATGAACAAAAGGATATGCTGCCGCCATTTGACGGTTTCGTCGATCGCCGATCTCCCATGGCGTGAAGACGGGCTTTGAATAACAACCCATTTTGCGTGTCAGGGTCATGGCAGAAGTTTGTCGCTTGACACGGTAGAGGTCTGCGGTTCGAGTCCGCACGGGCCTACCATATTTTTCAATAAGTTAGCTTCTGCAACCTTGCTCGGCAAGGCTCCAAATGGCTCCATTAAGTAAGAAGGTAGCCCGCGACTCCCAAGGGTCTTCACGTCTGTGGGCGCAGCCAGTTGAGAAGGACGCGCCTGCCTGGTGAGCAGGAGGCCTGCCCTAATCGAGGTTGTCAGTCCAAACCAAGCCACGCAAGTAGCCATAACCTTGGATAGCTAGGGCTTTCTCGAAACGGAGCGGGCCCTTTTCCATTGGGTTCACTGCGCGAAGGTCGTTGATTCAAAATTCAGCTCATGAAACCCGTCAAACTAAAGAGGGCCTCGGAAACCGAGGCCCTCTTCAAAAGCGACCGCTAGAACGGAACCCCCTCGGGCTGCGCATCGTGAGGCGCTTTTTCCGGCACCTGCTCTTTATTGGTCCGGTTGAGCTTGCGGATGGAATCCGCCTTCACCTGCCACTGCTTGGGCGGCACGGTGATCTTGCTCTTGCCCTTGCCGAGCACCTTCTCGTAAACGCTGCTCACGAGCGTGCCTTCAACGTAGACGTGGTCGCCTTTGCGCAGCTTCGCGGCAGCATAATCGCCGAGGCCGTTCCAGGCGACGACACGATGCCACTCCGTCTTGGAGTGCCATTCTTCGTCCGCAGCCTTCCAAGTTCGCCGAGTGGCCAGCGACAGAACCGCGTATTTGCGATCTGACGCTCGAACCGACTTGTGCTCCGGGTTCTTGCCGAGATAACCGATGAGATGAACTCTGTTTTGGTACATTTTGTTTCTCCGTTTCTGCCCATGTAATTGGGGCACCCTCTATAACTGCGTCGGCGTTGTCAAGAGACACTTTTCCCATTGATCGGCGACTGCGTTTTATGCGGTCGGTTTTTCTTTTTACTTACCAGAAATCTTTTGCTTTGCCCGACCAAGGCTCGCATCGTGAATCCTACGGTGGAACGCTGGTTCCACCAGCCATCTATTCGATCTTCAACCACAGACCATGATTCGTGTTGCGAACTCCCCGCCTGCGCGGGGAGGCAAGGCGCCCAATCAAAAAGTCGATCCCAGGTGCGGGACCAGGGTACCCCTCGGGCTACCTTGCATGGGAGCCATCTGCGCGCCCGAGGCTGTGGCGCGCAGTATCCAATACAACTTCACCGCGAGTTTGCGCGCCACGGCCACTTTCGCCACGTTCGCGCCCTTGCGAAACTTCAATCGTTGATACAGGCGCAGCAGTTCCGGATCGAACCGCACCGCCGTCTGCGCCGCTTCCACCAGCAACCAGCGCATCATGGTATTGCCCTGCTTGCTGATCGAGTAGGTACGCTGCTTGTCGCCGCTGGAGCCTTCCTTCGGATTCAGTCCCAGATAACTCACCACCTGTTTGCTTCGCTGGAAGCGTGCCACCGGCCCCAGTGTCAACACGAAGGCCAGTGCGGTCACTGGACCCACGCCCGGATGGGTCACCAAACGAGCGGCGTCCGCGCGGCTCTCGGCCTGTTGTTGCACCGCGTGGTCCAGTTCCTCGATCACCGGGTTCAACTGATCCAGCATGCCTAACAACTCCTGACGCCGGCGGCTGCCCCACGGACCGAGCGAGAGTTTTTCCAACTCCTCGCGCCCCTGTGCCGTGAACAACTTTTTCTTGGGGCACACGCCCTGGCTCATGGCCAGCCGATGCAACTGGTTTTTCACCGAAACCCGAAAACAGACCAGCTTGTAGCGGTGTCGCAACAGTTGCCGGGTGTCCCGTTCGGCCGGAGACGGTATCCAAATCCGCGGAAACCGCTTCTCCAGCAGCAAGCGCAGTAGGTGCATGGCGTCGCGCGGCAACAAAGTGGCATTTCCGGTGGGCTTACAAGTCGGAAAGCTGCGCAAACTTGGGCCCTTGCCGGTGAAGTTCGACGTGCAGGTCCAATATTACGCCGTGCGTCCACGAGTCTATGGTCCGAAATGGAATCTTCAGTTCCAAATAACTCCGATTCTCCCGGCATTGATCAAGCGCACCAGAAGTAAAACATCTACGGCTGATGATCGATGAATGCCAAAATGCAGTTGAGACGAGTTTTGGACGGCGTGACTTCGACCGCTTGGTCAGAGAGTGGCTAGGTATCGGCAATTACGAGTTGCTGTTGTTTCGAGTCGAAATCGTGCTGCAGTTCTGCAGTTCAGGTTGTACTCGATCATGTAGTCGTACTAAGGCAGAGAAAAATGCAGCAGAGCATCTTATGGATTTCGCTTTTTCTGGCTATATTCCCGGCGACAGCATAGGGAAATACACCGTGACTGTGTCCCAGACTGGCTTCACGGAGCAGCAGCAAACGTTAATCGTGCTCTCGGGCACAGCACCGATTTTACATTTCGGATTGCAGCTTCCTCGCAACAAACACTGGCAAGGTCAATTCCAAGATTCAAGGTTATTTTCGCGATGTAACCGTAAGGCTCAGCTTTCAGAAAGGGAAGGCGTTTTTTCTCGAGTTGCATCAAAACATAAGCTTGAGACCCAGCCGGAAATAGCGCTCCGCAATCAAACGACTTCCGGGACTGGTTGATGTAATCAGGCCGAAATCTGGGTCCGTCACGCCGGTATCAGGGTTGCTGAAATTCGGGTGGTTGGTAAGATTGAACACTTCTGCTCGGAACTGCATTTTCAGCCGTTCGCGGATTTCAAACGTACGGAAGAGAGCAGAGTCGATATTTCCATATCCAGGGCCACGAATAGAGTCAAAAGTCGAAGTACCAAAGCGGGCGGTGGTCACAGGGGCGAATGCTGAAGTATCAAAATACGGTGCAAAGCCGTGCGCCACGTAGATTTGTACATGTGGCTTGACCTGATCCGCTAATTGTGGATTTCCAGGTGCATTCAAAGAGGTCGAGGGAGCGCTGATCCAAAATGGCGTACCAGAATAGAGCGAGAGAACTCCACTGACCTGCCATCCCCCGGCGATTGCTGCAGCGATCCCGCTGGTCAGATACGGTTTGTTTTTGCCAAACGGCGATTCGTAAATAGCGCTGAGTTGAAAATTGTTCGGCCGGTCATCGGGCATTCGTGCGTAATTCCGTGAATTGTACTGGGGAATGGGAATTTTCGGCTGGCTGTCTCCTCGTTCATCACAGCATAGTCCCATCCACTTGGACCAGGTGTAACTCGAAAAGAACTGTAGGCCGTTGCTGAGTCGCTTCTGGATTTGGGCTTGCAGAGACTTGTAATTCATGTGTTCAGAAGGCTCGATGATTGTTTCAGGGGCAGTAATACCAAAAGAAGGATACAGTTGCTGGCTCGCCGTGCCGCCGCCCGGCAGCCCGTAGTTGAAGTTGTATCGAGTGTGCTGGTGAATTGTAAGGGTACCAACGTATCCGACCTGGGCAAGTACATTCCAACCCAACTCACGTTGTACGCTCAGGTTGTAGGATTCTGTGTACCCGCGGCGAAAGTCCTTTGGAGAAGAAACGATACTAACGTTTGGCGGCAGAGGGATAATGCCTGTGCTGACATCCGGGTTCTGGAAGGCCGGAAAGCCTTCCGTCAAAGTTGTTGCTGCCGTATAGCTGTTCGACCCTGTGAGCGTTTGGCGAAGAACTAAGGGATAGTTGTAGAGGCCATCGCGATACATGTTGATCTGCTCCGGCACGAGAGAATAGCCGGCGCGAACCACCATACTTGGCCGGACTCTGTAAGCTACGCCCGCGCGCGGAGCGAAAAGTGTCTTTTGTAAGGAAATCCCGCAGTTTTCCGGAATAGGTCCTTCCCCACAGATGTTGTAGACGTCCGTCGCGGGATTATAGTACTCGACGCCGCGGTCCGCGCGATGAGGCACGGGAAAATAGTCCCATCCGATTCCCGCATAAAGAGTCAGCTTGGAGCCTATCTGATATGTATCTGAAACGTATGAAGCAAATATCCAAGACCGCAGCGTAACGTATGACGGGACATTCAACTCATTGTTGACCGCGTTTTGCGCAACTCCAAGAAGAAAGTCTGCCCAGGCATTGACCTCGCTCGTAGGCGGACTTCCGTTCGCACAGCCAGGACTGCTTGTGGATGGACAGTAAAGCGACGTAAGACCGCCCGTGAAGTTGAATGCAGTCGGGTTCACCTCTTTATGGTTCATGTGCTGCTGGCTGACATCGATCCCGAAACGGATGCTGTGGTTCCCCAGAACCCAAGTTGCATTGCCGGCGTACTGAAAGACCGGATCCGCGTACACAAGCGACGGGTATCCATATCCGAATGAGTTGAGGGAGCCCACCGTGAAATTAAACTGCGGCACGCCGCCGCCCGTCGGAAGCGGTCCCAGGTTGGTGTTGGGAATGCCGAGCACATCTGCCGCGTACCGCGTGTTCGATAAGGGCGCCAGCAAATTCTGAGTTGAATGCGTCAGGCCAAAGAGAGCGTCGACTACGAAATGCGGGCTTGCCACATAGGTAGCCATGGCTGAAATCGCATAGATATTACCAAACTGGTTCGTGTTATAGCCGGTCCCCGAACCTAAGACATCACCAAAAGCCGGAGGTTGAGTTTGGCTATATGGATAGTCACTGAAGCGGCCGGAAAGCCTCAATTTCTGAGTGGCATTCCAATCCATTTTGGTGTCAATCTTCTGCAAGTTATACGAGAACGGCGTGTCGATGAATATGTTGTTGGCGTAGACGCCATTGGAAACACCGTTCGGAATCTTTGCTATCAGTATCTGTGCAATGGAACTGATTCGATTGGCGGCAATGATGTAATTGCCTGCCGAGTCCCTTGGGAAAGGTGTTCTGCCGCTGCCATCAGGATTACCAGTAGCTGGGTCAAAAATCGGTGTCGGTGAAGCAAGCACACCTCTCGCCATATCAGGAGTGGGCAAGGTGTAGTAATTCCCAGCCGCTTGGCGCAAAAAGTCCCCCTCATAGCTGCCAAAGAAAAACAGCTTGTCCTTTATGATTGGCCCGCCGAGCGTGCCTCCTGCATCATTGTCTATGTACTTTGGCTTCTTGCTTCCAGCCGGCTGGAAATACGGTTTGGCCTTGAGCGCATTGTTTTCGTTGTACCAATAGGCTGACCCGTGGAAGAAATTGGTTCCGCTTTTGATCTGTACGCGAACCGCCGCTCCGTTCACAACGCCTTGATCAGCGGAAGGACTGGCGGTCACCACGTTTACGGTTTCGATGGCGTCAGTCGATGGAACAGCCGTCGAGAAGAACTGTACCCACGGATTCGTGGCGCTGACACCGTCGATAGCGACATTTGTACCACTCTCGCTCGTACCATTAACGCTGATGACCATAGAGCGCGCCGGGTTATTGGTACCGCCAGGATTTGCTTGAGGCGGTGTTGCGCCTGGTAGCAGACCGATGAGGCCCTCGTACGTTCGAGTGGGCTGCGGCAGTTCCTGCAGTTCACCAGCGGTTAAGACACCAACAACGTCGACTCGGTCGGTCTGCGGCTCAGCGGTATTTGCGGAAACGATCGTCTGCGCCGATTGGGTTCCAATCGTAAGCTTCGCATCGATGCGAATGGTCGTATTGATCCTTACCTCGATATTTCTCGCTTCAAATAGACTGAACCCCGGCTTCGAAATAGATACCACGTAGGTACCCGCCGGAACTGTTGAGAGTGTGAAAAAACCGCTGTCGTTGGTAGTCGCTGTTCGCACATCGTGTGTTTCAATTTGCGTCGCTTTCACCGTAGCGTCTGGAACAACCGCACCTGATGCATCGCTCACAATCCCGACGATCGACTCATACGAAGTTTGGCCATATCCCGGAAGTGTGGCGAGTGAAGCGATCAGGATGACAGGAATGGATAGTGAAATTGATTCGAAGGCGCGAACGTGAATTGAGGATCCATGCGTTCGTCGCTGATGACCCTTTCGGATGCTCATCGGCTTCCCCCTCAGCGGCATGGCGGATTGCCGTTCAGCGGATCGAAACCTGCTAGGAGAGTCCTGCATCACTTGTGATGGTGGAAAGCAAACTATAACACAGACTGACCTGACCCCTGGATTCGCAGACGAGATCATACGACATGGGCCACCTGTCCGTCTGTGATGGCGGTCACGGCCGGCTCCGTCCCGCTACTCGGGACTATGCCCGCCGAAACCGCGAGTTGCTACGCGAACTCCGCTGGTGTCTAATAGCCCAGCGAACTGTGCGGGCACTCGGTCTTCGATGAGGCATCCCTCACCTCACGATCCGTTTTTGAGCAGTTTAGGATACAACTTCGACGCCAAGGAGTCGTCAATGAACCACCAGGGTCTACTTTCGAGGGTGGCAGTTTTCAGCCGATCACATTGTGAAATGACAAGCGCCCAGTTTCCGCGAATCAACGCTAGCGCAACACTTGCAGAGCGACATGCGGTGTCAATAATATTGATACCACTAAATCGTTGACACCGGTCTTCTGATCGCCACTTGGAAAGAGCGGAAATGCAGTTGCAGGCGGTTTAAGATCTACCCTCCATGAGCCAAGTCTGTACACGGGTGGTCTTCTCGTTGGCGCTGCTGGCGTGTTGCGCTTGCGCGTTTGCATCAGATCCCTCCCTCGACAACGCCAGTCTTCACTTTTCCCATCTGTCTTCGGCCGACGGACTCTCGCACGCTGATGTGCGGGCGATTGCCCAGGACCATCAAGGATTCATGTGGTTTGGTACGTGGCTCGGCGGGCTGAATCGCTATGACGGATACACTTTCAAGGTCTACAAGCACGACGACCAGGACGAGCGAAGCCTCAACAATGACACTGTGCGGACACTGTTCGTAGATCATACCGGCGTTCTGTGGATATCGACCAACGGTCCTGGCCTTGAACTGTACGACCGGGATACCGAGTCCTTTACGCACTTTCGGCATGACCCGCATGATGCCGATAGCCTGCCCGATAACAATGTCAAGGCCTTCTTCGAGGATGAAACCGGCACAATGTGGGTGGGTACCCAAGCCGGGCTCAGCCGTTTCGATCGGTCCAGTGGCAAGTTCTTCACCTACAGGGCCCGCCCGGACGATCCGGCCAGCTTTGGCGAGACCCACGTTAAATCCATTGGACTGGATGCCAACACTGGCTTGCTCTGGGTTGGCACAGAAGATGCTGGCGTGAGAGTGCTGGATCGCTCCACCGGACATTTCACCTCGTATGCCCACGACCCTAACGATCCGGCAAGCCTGAGCGTCGATGAGGTGTCCCATATCTTCCAGGATCGCACTGGCGCAATGTGGCTATCCACGCCTGGGGGTTTGAATCGCTTCGATTCCCGGACACACAGGTTTGTTCGGTATCTCCATGATCCCCGGAACCCCAACAGCCTGAGCGACAGCAGCGTTCTGGAGACCTACGAGGACCGGGCAGGGCGCTTCTGGGCGGCCACCAACACAGGCCTGGATCTGATGGATCGCTCGCGCGAGACGTTCGCCCACCTTGTGCATAACCCCAGTGATCCCTCCAGCCGGAGCAGCAACATCGTCAACTATGAGGCACTGTGCGAGGATACTTCGGGCGCACTGTGGATTGGTACGCGGTCCACCGGGGTCGACCGGCTAGTCAGCGACCCACCAAAATTCACCACCTATCGCCATAATTCCGAGGATGCCAAAAGCCTGAGCGACAATGCAGTCAATGGACTTGCGATAGGTTCCGGGGGCGAGCTGTGGATCGGCACGGAAACCGGCTTGTACCGCTTCGATGGGAAGGCCTTCAGCCACTACAATCCCAACGATCCCAGCAGCCTGAGCTCCGGACCGCAACGCGTGGTCGCCCAGGATGCCCGAGGCGTCGTGTGGACCGCGACCTACGGCGGCGGCTTGGACCGGCTGGATGGACAGCGCTTCACGCATTTTCGCCATGACCCTAAAAACCCCGACAGCCTGGCTGACGACGCGATAAGCAGTCTGGTACCCGACCCTAAGAAGGGGCTGTGGATCGGAGTACACGCCAAGGGGCTGGACTATTTCGATGGGCAGCACTTCACGCATTTCACGCCGGAACCGAAGAACCCCGCCGGCCTCCTGACCCATTTGGTGACCCCTGTGCTGCTCGATCGCAGCGGAGTGCTCTGGATTGCAACAATCGACATGGGGTTGGTGCGGTTCGATACGAATTCGCACAAGTTTACGACGTATCTCATGGACCCTGCACATCCGGGCAGCCAAGCCGCGAACTGGACGCAGGATATCTATTCCGATGGGACAGATCTCTGGGTCGCCTCGTCCACCGGGCTGTTCCGCTTCGATCCGGAGACCGGCAGGTTTACCCGCCGCTACACCGAAAGGGACGGCCTGCCCAACAATTCCGTTGTGGGGATCCTAGGAGATGCGCGGGGCAACCTCTGGCTCAGCACAGTGAAGGGATTATCCAAATTCGACCCAAAGGCGGAGACCTTCCGCAATTACGATGCGTTCGACGGACTCCAAGGCGACCAGTTCACGATTCTTTCCCGTGCCAAGGGGCCTGACGGTCGGCTGTTCTTCGGAGGCGTCAACGGGCTAAGTGCCTTCTATCCCGACAAGCTGGTTGATAACCCGAACCTGCCGCCGGTAGTGCTCACTGAGTTTGAGCTGTTCAACGAGCCGGCCAAAATACATGGCAAGAACTCGCCGCTCCAACAAGCAATCAATGTCTCGTCAAACATTACACTCGGCCATGACCAATCGGTGTTTCGCTTTCAGTTTGCAGCTCTGGACTTCACCGCCCCACAGAAAAACCGGTATGCCTACAAGCTGGAGGGTTTCGATAAAGACTGGCAATACGCCGACGCCAAGCGCCGTTTCGCGACCTATACGAATCTTGACCCCGGCGACTACACGTTTCGCGTAAAAGCATCCAATAATGACGGAGTCTGGAATGAGCAGGGAGTTTCGCTCCACATCCGGATACTGCCGCCTTGGTGGAACACCCAGTTGTTCCGGGCATTGTGCATGGCCGCTTTCATGTTACTTCTCTGGGGGTTTTATCGACTGCGCCTCCGTCAACTGGCGCAGCAGTTCAACGTGCGCTTGGAAGAGCGAGTCAGCGAGCGGACACGCATCGCGCGGGAATTGCACGATACATTGCTACAGAGCTTTCAGGGGTTGATGCTCCGCTTTCAAACCGTGGACGAGATGCTTCCGGCGCGTCCAACGGATGCCAAAAAAGCCCTGGAAGGCGCCCTTGATCGGGCGGATGAGGCGCTTATCGAAGGCCGAGACGCGATAACGGACATGCGTATCTCCACGTGGGTGGGCCACGACTTGGAGAAATCGATGAAGGCGCTGATGACTGAGCTGAATAAAGAGCTTGTTACAGGCGGCCAGGAGACTGCGACGTTTAGTGTCCTTGTCGAGGGTGCTCCAAAAACCGTGCCCCCGACCCTCCGGGACGAGATATATCGCATTGCGCGGGAGGCGTTGCGGAATGCCTTCCGCCACGCAGACGCGCGGCGCATCGAAACGGAAATTACATATGGCGAACGTCTACTTCGTGTGCGCTTCCGGGACGATGGAAAGGGCATCGACCCAAATGTCCTTGAACACGGCGGACGCTCGGGACACTGGGGTTTGCCTGGATTGCGTGAACGCGCCAAGCACATCGGAGCGCAATTGGTGGTCTGGAGTGAACTTGGAGCAGGCACGGAAGTAGAGTTGAGCATTCCAGCGTCCATTGCTTATGAGACATCTACCACCCGCATCGGTTTCCCGATATTCCGTAAGAAGACGGAACATGATCATGAGCCCCGGACCTAGCGTGATACGGATCCTCTCGGTGGACGACCATCCGATGCTGCGTGAAGGCATCGCTGCACTGGTCGCGAGTCAACCCGATATGAAGTTGGCGGCAGAGGCATCCACCGGAAACGAGGCGCTCGAGCAATTCCGAAAGCACCGGCCGGACATTACTTTGATGGACTTGCAGATGCCGGGCATGGGGGGTATCGACGCGATGCTTGCCATTTGCAGCGAATTCCCCGAAGCACGAATCATTGTCTTGACGACGTACAAAGGGGACGTCCAAGTTTTGCGCGCTCTCAAAGCCGGTGCGCGGGCTTATTTGCTAAAGGGCCTTTTGAGGAAGGAACTCCTGGAGACAATCCGCGCTGTCCATGCCGGTAAAAAGCGCATCCCCCCTGAGGTTGCAGCCGAACTCGCCGACCATGCGGCCGATGACACCCTGACACTACGAGAAATCGATGTCCTGCGCTTGATTGCCGATGGGAACGCAAACAAACTGGTCGCCGATCAACTCTCCATTACCGAGGAAACAGTCAAGGGCCACGTCAAGAACATCCTCTCTAAACTTGGCGCGAGCGATCGAACGCACGCTGTCACGATCGCGCTGAAACGCGGAATTATCAATTTGTAACCCCCCCGAAAGAGTGGCGGTCGCCTCTCCCTTTTTGGAGTCTCGAAACATTCTGGAATTGTTTTATTTTTGGATGTTGGGCACCGGAGGCTTTTGTGCAGCGCCTATTTTCAATGTTCCCCGACGGCTGGCCTGGAAGGGGGGTTTTGCTCCTAAGGTTAGTCGTCGGAATACTGGTGATTCAGGACGGCATTACCGCACTGATGGGAACGTCTCAGCGTGAATTGGTTACATTGCTTATCATGGCGGCCATCGCTGGGGTTTTTCTGCTCATCGGCTTGTGGACGCCAATCGCCGGCGCTCTTATGGCGGCGAGTGAGTTCTGGATCGCCCTTAGAGGTACCGCCCACCTGCGGAGCACCATCCTGTTGGCATCGTTGGGCATCGCTCTGGCAATCCTAGGACAAGGCGCTCTGTCGATTGATGCTTTCCTTTATGGCAGGAAGCGCCTCGATATTTGAGTGCGCTGGAGTTGTCTGCAATCCCCTGTGCCTCGCCGAAATTCTGTCCGTCTCTGATTTTCAACAGGATACAGAGTTGCTTCTTCATCATCGGCCACGGTCGGGGGCGTATCGTGAATTTCAACGTTACGTCCCATCCGACCGCCGGTTGGATCATGCAGCAGTTGCGCGAGGCCTCCCCGTATCAATCGGCTCCTCGGTTCCTCATCTTTGATCGGGACGCCAAATTCAGAGGTCCCGATCGCGGTACGGTCAATGGCCATCCGGCCGGTTCGCAGGTCGTTCCCAAAGTCCCTGGCAAAACGGAATTGCTGAGCGCTGGGTCGAGTGTTGCTGGCGGGACTTGTTAGATCACGTTATTCCATTCAAAGAACGCCACCTCAAGTGCCTGATGTCGGACTATGTTCGCTATTACCATGAAGTCCGCACGCACTTGGGCCTAAAAAAGGAAACGCAGGCGGGCAGAGTTCGGTCCACGAATCGGGGTACAGTCGTGTCTCAAGCGCGCCTGGGCGGCTTGCATCACCGCTACGACCGAGCTGCCTAATAAATAAGGACCAGCACACAGGCGAACGGATTTGATTTGCCAGCAGGCTTGCGCCGCAATTCAGCCCTCGGCTCAAAAGGCCCCAAGCTTTCGAGTGCACGTCCTATTGTCAAGTAGTTATGCCCTGCGGCTTCATGCCGTGGGTCGGTTTTCGGTTACGGTTCGCTGATTTGGGGGACCGGCGGCGTGAAACCTGCTGAAGGGCGGGAGGGCATTCTCCAGGGCTGGCCTCGGGAATGAACTTCGATTTCTTCAGATGTCACTGCGCACCGACATGCAGCCTAAAACTGGGAGGTCAAGTCAATGCTGTTTGGAATGGCCGACTTCCTTACTCGGGAGACAGGATAAAGTGTCTGTAATTTTCAAGACTTCAACAGGAGAAGAACAGATAAGTCTGCATCACCTCCCTTACGTGTTGAGGGAGCTTCCGAAGTCAGACGACAACAATTACCGCACCGAAATCACAGGTCCGCAGGGACAGCGGCCACGGCAGTCAATTCATTGCGCGAACTGCCAGGCCTCCGCCAAATGACTCGAATCACTGCCGCGATCGGCAAAGCGAGATAAACGCCGACAAATCCAGCAACGGCAGCGCCCAACATCAGCACGAATATCGCGAGAAGCGGATGGATCTCCAACTCGTGTCCGAGAACGCGCGGGGCGATCCAGTAATCGATGAGAACTCTCCAGATACCCAGCAGCGCTGCCATCCATATCCAGTGACTATGGGTGAGGATTCCGAAGCCGATGATGGTGGTTGCGGTCGTTATCCATCCCGCGATCGGAATGAACTCCAGGACGCCCGCGAGGATTCCCAACGCTAGGGCGTGGGGGTATCTCAACACGAATAGCGAGACCGAAACATACGTAAAGGACAGGCCAACCAGGGTCATCTTCGCCCGGATGTAATGGCGCAACACGCTGTTGAGCTCGCGCGACAAGGATTGCAGCCTCTCGATATTCTGTTTGGTGGCAAATGTAGCAATCGCCATGTCGGCAATCCGTCGTCCATCAACTAGAAAGAAGATCGCAAGAATCGTTATGACGGCGCCGGCACCAAGAACGGTCGCGGCCAGACTCTGGACCTGGTTCGTAGCCTTCTGGATGGTTTCACGGTGTGATGTAAGGAACTGCTTTGCGCGCAACGTTCGCTCCTCGCTCCATCCATTCGTCTGCCCCATCTCCGTCGCGACCTCGCCGCTGCCCAAACGGTCACCGAACGTGGCAATGTTCCGCAAGAATGCACCTGGCCGGCTGCTTGCTTGTGGAACCAGCACATAAACAGTGAGAGCAAGGAAGATGAGCAGGCCGAGGTAGACCTCTGCGATATGAATGCCTCGCGTTCTTCTATGAAGGAATGAATAACGGTCAAGGAAACTTACGACCGGATCGATCAGGTACGCCAATAGGATGGAGAAGCAAAAGACGATCAGCACCGTACGCGCCAAGTAGATGATGCCGAGTACAGCCGCAAAGAGCAGTGTTGTCAGCAATACGTCTACGGTTTTTCGATCGGGGAATGCCATATTTGAGCTTCTATTCGCCTTCCGCTTCAAGTTGTTGCTTGTACACAGCGAGAACCTTCTGCAGCGAACTGCGTGTCTTGTCAATCGCCACCTTGCGCACGATGCCGCCCTTGAATCCAGTAAGACCCGCCTGCTGCGAACCCTTGATGGTGATCAGATAAAACCCGTTCCCTCTGTCGGCCGAGTCTCTGACGCAGACCGTGAGGTCGAGCGCGGTTTCGAAGTAGTGGCTGGCGTAGAGCTGTTTGAGCGCCACCGCGTAGGCCGGCTTATCCGAAGAGGCACCTTGATCGACAATCGCCTGGACGATTCGCAGCGTCGGCTTGAGACCAAAATTCACTTTTTCCCAGTAGAAGTCCGATCGAATCTCATTCGATGCGGCGTTCGGATATTCGAGCAGGTAACGCTGCAATTCGGGCAGGTATACCGCCAGAGCTTTCATCTCACTCAGCAGCGACGCAAACGTCTCCTCGACGGCGGTGGGACGGCTCTTGTCGCGATACGTGCCCAGCGCCGTGTTGCCGCCCTGCTGGTAGCGCAGCAGCGCCTGAAGCGCCATTTGCTGCGCCAGGCGATTGGCTTGTGCGGCGCGGTCGGGCGCCGACCAGTTCACCGAGCGCTGAAACTCCTCCATGGCCGCGGTAGGCAATTGCACCTCGCACTGACCCGGTTTGCAGTGCTGCAGGTCGTTCAGGTCCTTCTCGTCAAGAACAAAACCATCAAGGTCGGCTATCTGGGGCGGATCACTGAATTTTTGCAGTGCAATGTAGCTAGGAAGCTTGCGGAGCGCATCAACGTCGGCAACAAGTTTGAGATAACGCTCAGGAGTGGAGTTGATATAGACCGCGCCAAAGACGAAGACCTCATCCGGAACCGGTGACTGCAGCACTTTTGCGATCGCTTTCCCCGAACGGACATCCTGTATCTGCTCATCACTCAGGCCGGCGAATTCCCTAAAGAACTTTCCCGGCTCGGTCGGCTGGTTGACGCTCTGCTGATCCGCTGCGCGAGCTTTGGAAATGAGCAGGAAAATGAGAACGAGATGTCTAAATTTTTTCATGCCGCATGGCCTTCCAATCAGGCGCCCGCCGGAAATGTCATTTGAGCTTCGCCTGCTCCAATAATTCGCCGCTAATCTCGGTGCGACGGCGGCGGCCAAGCGGCCAAGGGCTAGAGTCCTTCCGCGATTGGGAATGTTCATTGATTACCGACCACGCTGGCCATTAAACCCGTGGCTCCCCAGCACACGAACATCCGTCGCATCCCTGCCTCCTATTGGTGCTCGTCGGGCACGCCCACGCGCTCTCACCTGCAAGTCTGACGGCATCTTTTCACGGCGCTCTGAATAAGGCATGCTAAGTTCCCTCGACGATGATCAGCTGCGTCCGGGCTGCCCTCTCGCGCATCGCGATCAAGGGCTTGTATTCCGAAGAGTTGTACCAGCGCTCGGCCTCCTCAAGGCTAGGAAACTCGGCCATGACCAGCAGGCGAGGCTTCCAGTCTCCCTCCTTGGGGTTCACCCTGCCGCCCCGGACCATGAATCTGCCTCCGTATTGTTCGACGGTTGCTCCGACGCGATTGCGGTACTCCTGAAATGCCGGCCGGTCCGTGACTTCGATGTCTGCGATGACGTAGGCTGCCATTTTCACCTTCTCCCTGCCCCTCTCCCATCAAGGGAGCGGAAATCCAAAACAGTTGCTGACCGAGGGCGGCGCCCTCGGCCACGGCTCTGAACTTGGCCCAATTGCCGGGCGGCTGACCCTCGTCCGGGCGTCAGACAGCTGTCTGGGGTCGAGCCGTCGACGCCAGCACCGCCTTCTCGTACCGGCGATCCGCCGAGCGTGTGACGTACGAAACCGGCAGCAACCCGAGCAACACGACCGGCAACAACAACTTTCCGTCGGCCGCCAGATAGTGCGCGACGGTTGCCGCAATCCACGTGAAGGTAAACCCTGTGTACGCCCATTCCTTCAACAAAGGCAGACGTGGCAGAAGCAGCACGATCGCGCCTGCCAGCTTCGCGAGGCCGAGCAAGACACGCAATTGCTGCGGGTATCCCACGTGCCGGAAATTCTCGACCGCCTGGGGGGCGGCGGCCAGATAGCTGATGCCGGCGGCCAGCGCCACGATCGCTACTAGACCGGTGGCACCCCAATACACAATGTTCCGTTTCATCTTTCCTCCTCGAAGTGCGTTAGTGCGCGTCGGGCCCATGCCGACCCGCGCTCATTCGCCGATTCCGTGGGTGGGCGCTGTGGCTCTGACGGGCTTGGATTCGGCGGCATCAAAACACCTTGCGCTTGATCAATGCCGGGAGAATCGGAGTTATTTGGAACTGAAGATTCCATTTCGGACTATTGAACTGTGGCCGGACCGCGTAGTATTGCGCCTGCACGTCGAACTTTACCGGCAGTGGTCCGAGTTTGCGCAGCTTTCCCACTTGCAAGCCCACTGGAAACGTCAGCTTGTTACCGCTGGACGCTTCCCAGTCAACCAACATATTGGGATTTGTTCCAATCGTCCATCCGTTCGGGAAGGCGTGGACAAAAGCGTAGATCAAGCTCATTTGTCGGGTCCTTCGGCCGTTGCCGCCGACCGAAAACCACTGCTGCGGAAACACATAGGTTACGAAATCCTTGCCCGTGTATCCGATCGCAGCAGCGGGTCCGACTTGCCATTTATTCTGGCCGATCCGCGAATCCGTTGCAGTCGGAAAGATGAACGTTGGACCGGCAGCAAGCAGCCAGTTGCCTACCAATCGATGACCCGGCGAGAGAGCAAACGCAACAGCTGTGTCGCCGAATGCTGTCACGCGATTAGACTGTCCAGCCTGCTCCTGGAACGGTGTGGAATTGAACAGCTGTAGCACCGGGCGTATGACCAGGCTCCAGTCGTCGGTGAGTTTGACTGACATCAGGGGCTGAAACTGAAGATTACTCTGGACTCGGTTTCCGCCTTTCGCGGGCATCCCTATCCAAGTGCTATTCTGCTGAAACTGCATCAGCCAGACACTCGCCAATGGATTAGCCGCCTGTTTGCTAGCCTCGGTGGCAGAATCGTTCTCAGCCGCCGATGGTTCGTGAGCGGTCAATTCCTGTGCTTGCGCAATTCCCGACTCTAGGCAGGCGACGGTGAGTGCCGCGGCGACTACTATCCTTATGATGAACCGAGGACAATTAACAACGCACAACTTCATGATTGCCTCCACGCGCGTGATGACCCGATAACCGACGGGGGCCCTTTTGCGCTTTGACTTTTTCCTTTTGCCTTCCTCTACCTGCCCTGGAAAATCACCAAATCCGATTCAGCCGTGGCTTGGCGCGACGGTTCGGCGGAGGCGCACTTCATCTCGAAGTGCCACTTCCAAATTTCGTAGATCGCCGGGTAGACAACGAGCTCGAGGACGAACGAGGTAAAGATGCCGCCAACCATCGGCGCGGCGATTCGCTTCCACACGTCGGACCCGGTGCCGGTGGCCCACATGATCGGGATCAGCCCGACGAACATCGTCGCCACGGTCATGAACTTCGGACGCAGCCGCTTTGCGGCGCCTTCCACGATCGTCGCCTGGAGATCGGCGAGCGTTCGCAGGCGTCCTTCGCGCGACGCCTTCTCGTACGCGAGGTCGAGATACAGCAGCATGAAGACGCCGGTCTCGGCGTCGACGCCGAGCAGCGCGATGAGCCCGACCCACACGGCGATGCTCATGTTGTAGCCGAGTAGGTACAGGTACCAGACGGCGCCGACGGCCGAGAACGGCACCGCGAGCAGCACGATCGCCGTCTTCACGAGCGACCGCGTGTTCAGGTAGAGAAGCACGAACACGAGGAACACCGTGAACGGAATGATGTACGTGAGACGCGCGCGCACGCGCGCCATCGCTTCGTACTGGCCGCTCCAGAGCACCGCGTAGACGGACGGCAGTTTCACCTGCTCGCGCAGCACGCGGCTCGCCTCGTCCACGTAGCTGCTGATGTCGCGGCCTGCGACGTCTACAAAGACGTAGCCGGTGGGCAGGCCGTCCTCGTCGCGGATCATCGCGGGTCCGCTCGCCACCTTCACGTGCGCCAGCTCGCCGAGCGGGATCTGCCGCTGCCCGTCCGAGGCCGACACGAGCACGCGCGCGAGCGCGTCGGGGTCGGACCGGAAATCGCGCATGTACCGGACGTTCACGGGATAGCGCTCGCGCCCCTCGATCGCAGTGGTCACGTTCTCGCCGCCGATCGCGTTCTGCACGACGCTCTGCGCCCCCTCGACGCTCAACCCGTAGCGCGCGAGCGCGTCGCGGTTCCACTCGATATCGAGGAAGAACCCACCGCGGGTGCGCTCCGCGAACACGTTGCGGGTGCCGCTCACCGAGGGGAGCGCCGCCTCGATGGCCGTGCCGATCTTCTCGATCTCCGCGGTATCGGCGCCGGAGATCTTCAGCCCGACCGGCGTGCGGATCCCGGTCGTCAGCATGTCGATTCGCCCCTTGATCGGCATCGTCCAGGCGTTCGAAACGCCAGGGTACGTTAGCGCCGCATTCATCTTCTCGACCAGCTGCTCCTCGGAGATGTGATCGGGCGTGACGTGCCTGAGCACGCGCTTCATCCATTCCGGCGCCCACCCCGAGTACCACGTACCGACACGCGGCCACTCGGACGTCGGCTTAAGCGTGATCACCGTTTCGAGCATCGAGAGCGGCGCTGGATCGGTGCTCGTCTCGGCGCGCCCTGCCTTGCCGAGCACACGATCGACCTCGGGGAACTGCTTGATCGTGCGGTCGCTCACCTGCAGCAGCTTCTGCACCTCGCCGATCGAGATGCCGGGCATCGTTGTCGGCATGTAGAACAGAGACCCCTCGCTCAGCGGTGGCATGAACTCGGATCCGAGGTGCATGAACACCGGCACGGTGACGATGGTGAGCGCCACGGCGGCGCCGATCACCGACCACTTCCAGCGCAGCGACCAGTGGACCACCGGCTCGTAGATACGGGTGAGGAAGCGGCTGATGGGGTGCGACTCCTCGGAGCGGATGCGGCCCACGAGCACCGCGTTTACCGCCCAGCAGAGCCACGCGGGCCGGAACTCGAAGCGCCGCACGCGCGTAAAGAGCACGCGCAGCGCCGGGTCAAGCGTGATCACGAGGCCCGCCGCCACCAGCATCGCGAGCGTCTTGGTGTAGGCGAGCGGCTTGAACATCCGCCCTTCCTGCGCCTCGAGCGTCAGGACCGGGAGGAACGACACCGCGATCACGAGCAACGCGAAGAAGCTCGCCGGCGCCACCTCCTTGACCGCCTCGACGACGACGTCGCGAGCGTCGCGCGTCAATCCGTCGCGCTGCGCCTGTTCGAGCTTCTTGTGCGTCTGCTCCACGACGACGATCGCCGCGTCCACCAGCTCGCCGATCGCGATCGCGATGCCGCCGAGCGACATGATATTCGCCGTGATCCCCATCGCGCGGAATGGGATGAACGCCACGAGCACTGCAACCGGAATCGTGATCAGCGGGATAACCGCGCTCGGCACGTGCCACAGGAACAGCAGCACGATGAAGGACACGGTGAGCACCACCTCGACAAGCGTTTCGCTCACGCTGTCGATCGCGCGGCGGATCAGCGCCGAGCGGTCGTAGATCGGGACGATCTCTATCCCGGGCGGCAAGCCCGGCTCGACCTGGTGGATGCGCTTCTTGACGCGATCAATCACGTCGACCGCGTTCTCTCCCTGACGCATCACGACGATCCCCGACACCACCTCGCCGGCGCCGTCCAGATCCGACACGCCGCGCCGCAGATCCGGACCGAGCGTCACGTCGCCGATGTCACGGATCCGGATCGGCGTACCGCTCTCGCTCGCGGACACGACGATGCTCTCGAAGTCGGGGACCGACGTCGTGTACCCGCGGCCGCGCACCATGTATTCGGTGCCGCCGAACTCGATCAGCCGTCCGGCAGCCTCCGCATTGCCGCCACGCACCGCCTCGACGACTCGCTGAATCGACAGGCAGTAGTTGCGCAGGCGGTTCGGGTCCACGTTCACCTGGTACTGGCGGCCGAACCCGCCCAACGAAGCCACCTCGGACACGCCGGGCACCGCCTTCAGTTGGTAGCGCAGGGACCAATCCTGATACGCCCGGAGATCCGCCAGGCTCCGTCTACCCGAGCGGTCGACGAGTGCGTATTGGTACACCCAGCCGAGACCGGTCGCGTCGGGCCCGAGCTCGGTCCGCGAATCGCTCGGCAGCCGCGACATCACACCCGACAGGTACTCCAGCGTCCGCGTGCGCGCCCAGTAGGTGTCGGTGCCCTCCGCGAAGATCACGTAGACGAACGAGTAACCGAAGTCGGAGAACCCGCGGACCGCTCGCACGCCCGGCGCGCCGAGCATCGCCGTCACGATGGGATACGTGACCTGCGCCTCGACGATGTCGGGGCTGCGATCCCACCGCGAGTAGACGATGACCTGCGGATCGCCGAGGTCCGGGATCGCGTCGAGCGGCACGTCGTACAGTGCGCGCGCGCCGGCGAGCGCGGCGGCGGCGGCGAGCAGCAGGACGAGGAACTTGTTCCTGACCGAGAAGTCGATGATGCGGTCGATCATGGCTTGGCGGCCTCCTTCATGCGGCTCTCGGAATCGATGAGAAAGGTGCCCGCGATGACGATCCGTTCGCCGGGCATCAACCCTTTCGTGACCTCGACGTCGCCGTCCATGCGCCATCCTGTCTCGACCAGCCGCGGCTCGAAGCTTCCGTTGCCGCGGTCGACGAACACCGTTTTGCGCAGCCCCGAGTCGACGATCGCATCCACCGGCACGGTGACGGCCGCCGGGAGGTCGATTGGGAGCTCCACGTCGACGAACATGCCGGGCTTGAGCGCCGCGTGCGGGTTTGCCGCCTCGAGCCGCACTTTCAGCGTCAGTGTCGCCTCATCGAAGGTCGGCTCCGACGGGCTCACGGTCGCGCGCAGCGAGTGGCTCTCCTGCGCCGTGGTGATCCGTGCGGAGGCGCCGCGGCGGATGAACCGCAGCTGGTCGCGGTACACGTCGGCGAGAATCCATACGTGGGTCAGATCCGCGATCCGGTAGAACTCGAAGCCGCGATCGAACCGGAGCCCGGACGAGACGTTGCGCTTCAGCACGAAGCCGTCCACCGGCGACTCCACGCGGATGTCCTGCACGAGCTCGCGACGGATGGCCATCTGTCTGAGCTGGGAGGTCGGCACGCCCATGTTCCGCAGTCCGTCGGCCATCCGCTCGATCCCGTCTTCCGGCCGCGCCGAGCCGTGCGATGGCGATCGCGGCTGGGACGGCGACTGGGCGCTCGCCGCGCGGTAGAGCATCTCGAGGGCGGTATAGTACGACTGCTGCGCGCTATCGAACTCGGGTTGGGGTGCCACGAACGACGCGAGTTCCTGGTGCTCCTTCACGGCGTCGCCCGTCGCGACGGTCTCCACCTTGCGAATCCAGCCGCTCACGCCGGCGACAATCGGGTAGGTCCGGTTCTCGTCGGGCACCACGCGCCCGGTTGTCCGCAGCAGCCGCGTTCTGGCCACCCGGCTGGCGACGTCGAGCCGGATGCCGACCGCCTGCTGCAGTTCGGGACTCACCTGCACCGCGCCGGGCGGGAGCGCGCGCGCCGCCGCGTCGCCCCCCGCTCGGTTGCCCCGGCGATCCGGCTCGAGGTGCATGCCGCAGATCGCGCAGTCGCCAGGATGGTCGCTGTGGTAGTTCGGGTGCATCGGGCAGGTATAGACGGTCGCAGCGTCCGCGCTCGCGCGCGCCGCGCCGAACCGGCGCGCCCACCACGTGCTTCCGGCGAACGAGCCTGCGGCGAGGGAAACCGCAATTGCCGTGACAGCGATGATGCGCTTCATCAGTGGCCTCCGCGTCTGCTCGCCTTGAGTCATCAAGTGTCCTCCTCCCATGTCAGGCAGTAATCGTTCGGTACGACTGCACAATCACCAGGAGCAGCGTCAGCGCGGTGAAGGCAAGATGAGCTGGTCCTTCGCGGTGCCTGATCAGCGTTGCTAGGGCACCGACGAGCACCAGACCAAGACCTGCGGCACCGACGAGTGCGAGTGCAGGCGACCAGAAGAGGGCCAGCGCCACGAGTTCGGCGACACCGGTGGCATACATGAAGCGCCGCGAGTAGCCCCAGTGCTCCCAGTTAGCAGCCACCTTGCCGGTGAGTTTCTGTACCGCGCCGCCAACGAAGATCAGGCTGATCAAGAGCTTGAGGATCATGGCTATTGCCCCCCTGAAGCGCTTGACCCATGGTTGCCACCGACCGGGCCGCCAAGGGCCTGCTCGTGGAGAGACTCGTAGGTGCGCTGTCTGGCTGCCGACTCCTCGATTGTGAGGTGCTGGGGCTGCGGCGGCTTTTCATAGCTGGCATATTCGTAGCCGAGCGGCGCGGTCCGGTCAGTGGCGCTGACCGGCAGATCCACGCGCTTGCCGCTTCTGTCACCATACGAAAACTTGCGATTGAGGTACTTGGGATCGGTTGGATTGGTGTTGCCGAGCCGGTTCCAGCTCTCCCACAGCCGGTCGATGTTGGCGTGATGGAGATAGAACATCGGGTCGCCTCCGACCGTGGAGAATTCCGCCATATCGCCTCCGAGAGCGAAGTGAGTAAAGAAGTGGGGGTTCTGGTCGAGCCGGGGGTTGAACCCAAGGTTGCCGTTCGGCGCGTCGATGTAAAACTTCTCGTTGAGGGCGTCCAGATTGATCCAGTCCCTATAGAGCGTATCTATGCGTTCGCCCCCATTCACCCAGAACCAGCGAGTGCCGTTGTACAGCGTGCTGCCCGGTACACGGAACACCGCGGGGACGATGAGATCGTCCGGGTTTCCAGTGATCGGGTTCCAGTAGGGAAGCGAAAAATCCTCATCGTGCAGCACTTCGCGAATGACCCCCTCGAACTGCTTGAGCATCAGTCGGTGCCAGGGCAGGAAAAACCACTGTTGATACTGCTCAGGGTCGGAAGGGTTGTACGCGTGCGCCTGGCAGCCGTCCCACACCGCCTCGGCGTCGGCCCGATATTCCGGCGGGAGTGACGCGATCACTTCCGCCTTCTTCTTCATCGACAAGTCCCACAGGGCCGCCGGGTAGCCCTTGACCCAATGGGTATACCACCACCATTTCCATGAATGCTGGTCGTAGTCCGGGAGCTCCCGCATGATCTCGATGGCCCGTGCGTACTTCGCGAGCATCACCTGACCCTCGGGGCTGTTCACGTTGTAGCGTATGTACGGCTTCTTCCCTCCGGAAGAAGCCGTGCCCACGCTGTTCGCACCCTTGTTAGAAACCGCGCTTACATTCTGCACAGCAGCGGAGGAAGAAGCCGCACCCCCAGTCTTTGCACCCGTGGAAGGCGGCGCTTCTTCCTTCTGCGCAGCCGCTGGAGGATTCGGATTGAACTGCAACTCCAGAACGTCATGCGCCCCCGTATGGGTTGCGAGCTGCGGGTCGAGGAACACCAGCGCCCCTGCGGACTGGATCATCCCGCTGACCAGGTGAAAGCGATTGCCAATCACCGCGCCAGCGACGCCATGACGCGGCATCGGCATTGGTGGCAGTGTCATCCACGAATTGGTCACCGTGTCGTATGCCTCGATGGCTCGAAACGCGCCGACAAGCTCGGTCGTCGTGACCTCGCCGCCGGCCACGTAGATCCTGCGGCCGTCGGTGCCCCAAGCACCTCCGCTTCGAGCCGTGGGCATCCGCTCTTTCGGAGCACTCCACGAGTTCGAGATGGGGTTGTATTCCTCGACCACGTCGGTGTTGGTGGCCGACAGGATGAAGGCGTGGCCGGTGCGGCCGCCGATGACGTAGATCTTGCCGTTGACGGCAGCGCCGAACGCGTGATTGCGCGCCACTGACATCGGTGTACGGCTCTCCCACTTGTTGGTGGCGGGGTCGTACACATCGTTCGTGCTGAGAACCTTGGAAGGCCCGAAGAAGGTGAAGTACGGATCCTTGGACCCGTCCGCCGTCGTCGCCCCGCCGATCAGGTAGATCTTGCCGCCGACTTCAGCGGCCAGCGCCGCCCCGCGCTTGCCGGGCAGCGGCGCCAGCGACTTCCAGGAATCCGCCGCCGGATCGTACTCCCACGCGTTGTCAATGGGTTCCCATGCGCCGCCAACGGGGATAGCGGAGTCTTTCGGAGGGACGAAACCGCCCATCACGAAAATCTTCCCGTTCGCAGCGACGAGGGCCGCATGGTGGGCCGGCCGCGGCATCGGCTGTTTCTTCGTCCATTTGTCGGTGGCCGGGTTGTACTCGTAGTTGACGCCCCCAGCCTTGCCGTCGTCCCAGCCGCCAATCACGTACATCTTGCCGTTGAGGGCGACGCCGTAGAGCTCTTCATCCGGCTCCGGGAATGGTGCGGCCTTCTTCCAGGGGGACGTCGGCATCTGAGCCAGCGCGGCCGTGGAGAAAACCAAGCTGGCGATCACGGCCAGCATTTCGGTTGCCCGTTTTATCATTTTCGACATACAAGTCTCCTTTTTTGAGTGTTGAGTAGAAACAGTCCTTATCTCGATCTCGACGGCATTTTGAAGATCAGGCCAAACATTAAGTAGTGGAGGTCTTTAATTCCATTTGTGCCTTCCCACATGTAGGACGGCTGAAACGACACATGCTTCTCGATGGGGACTGTGACGCCAGTCCAGGCCCGGTTTTTGGTCCACCCGCTTCCCTGGTCATAAAAGGCTTCGTAGGACGCGAAAGGCTTCCAGATGTGGCCCTTAACCGCGAGGGGATACGCGACCGCGATTCGAGTGCGATAGCGGTTGATCTCTTTTGCTGGAAGAGACTTTCCCGCATACATGTATGTTGGAAGAAACCTTCTGACATACATGTTGCGCTCGGAGATCTCAAACTTGTGGATCGAGAACATAACCGTTCCATCGATCCGAAATTGATGCTCCTCGTAAGTGCGAGAAAATCCTGGCGAACGATTCGCGAGTTCATCAAGCCCGCTTACAGGCACGGAGTAATAGAGATAGCTGGGAGTGATCGCAAGAAATCTTGTCGCTCGAAAAGTGGCGTCAAACTGGGCTGACGGTGCTTTCACTTCGCCGATGTAAAAGCCGTAGAACTTAAGATCGACCCGCTCTTGCACAGGAGCAATCAGCTCTGCCCAGCCGGTGGGCGCAACTACCGAGCCGCTTCCACGGCCATTAGGTACGTCTACTTCCTGGGCAACGGCCGACGTGCCAAGCAAAACGAAACAGATCACCAGAAAACTTGGTACACAACGTAGCGCAAACGTTGTGAATCCCTGCATGCTGTCTCCAGGTCGGATTCGATTGGCGTTTCCATTACCAGACAATGCCGCCCTATCGTCCGACCCGTCCGTGACACGCCCAATCGCGCGATTGCCCAGTTCGCGTGCCGCAGCATCGAGTGCGTCGTTGTTAACATCGCAGAGTCTTACGCTGGCGCCAGCTTGGGTAAGCGAAGGCAAATCCAAATGGAGATCCTCATTGACACCGCTCGATGGGAGGGCTGAGGTTTCACTGCAGAAATGTGCGGCAGCCTCTTCGGCGGATAGCCGCTCGCCATCCACCAACCATTGCGATGGACCGCGTTCGAGTTCGAGTGGAATGTCACTCATGATTGGCGTATCTGAGTCATGCGCGTGCGGAAAAGCGAAACCGGTCGATGTCATGGCAACCCTCCAAGTAGTGACCGTCCGTGCCCAACCCAAATCCTTATGGCCACTCAGCGCTTTCGATGAACGCTTGTCAGACCCTTTCGTTCAACGCGCGCATTGTGAACCCGAATTCCGTCCGCGGGAAACCCTAGATGGGAGTGTTACCCACCACTTCCATAGTCATGAGTTTAGACACTACTTTAGGGGGGATTACAGACAACTCCAGCGCACTCAAATATCGAGAAGACGCGGACCTTTGCATCGGCTACCAAGCCATGAACTATCCGCCCGAGAAATAGCTCGTGAGGGATTAGGAAAGAAGATATGCGTCGAAACGCGATTCGAACGTCGATGATGCTGGCGACAATCCTACTGCTACCCCTGCTGGTCCTGGTTGCGCAAGAGACGAGTGCGCTCCTGATCGAAGGGCAGCAGGGACAGGCAAGAGTCATTCAGATGCAAGGCAAGAACTATGTAGAAGTCGAGGGACTAGCGCGAATCATAGGAGGATCGCTGCGGTTCGCGGGGAATCAAATCATTCTGACATTGCCGAGCGGCGGCAATACAACACCGCAGACGGAGCAGTCCGCACTCGCGCCACGGCCCGCGGTCGGCCTCTCCAGGCCATTCCTCAGCACGGGGATCGAGACGATGAGGGAAATCCTTGAATGGCATGCTGCATTGAAAACTGGCATCGAGCGGGGGTATCCGTTGTCGGATGTATGGTTCGGCAACTTCAGGAGGCAAATTCAAGCAAGCCTGAAGCAGACGGAAGCAGCGGCCAGCACCGACGTGGACCAAAGGGCCCTTCCGGTGCTGACCAACGAGTTCGATACGATGGGCGCGTTGACGGATAAATACCTGAAAATCACCGTGAGTAGAGACTATCCAGCGCCCGACTCATTGAATAGCGATCCTTTGGATCAGAAGCTATTGACGTGCTGGCAATCGCTGGCGTCGATGGCTTCGTCGAATCAGTTTGTGGAAGACGGTTCGTGTCAGTAGGTAAGCGGCGAAATCCAACACCGTGTGGCTGCCTGGCGTCAAGGTCAGGTGACCGACGACATTTCGCTGGTCCTTCTCGAGGTGTAATCAGCAATCTATTTCGCATGGCTATGAGCGCCTACTTCAAAAAAAATGCAGGGTGGAACCAAGACCCAATCGCCGCGTGCACGCATTCGCCGTTTTTTGGTCTGCTGCACCTTTCTACTTTTGATTGCCGGCGCACTGGTCACCTCCAACGATGCAGGTCTAGCCGTTCCGAAGCGAGCATCGTGCTTAGAAGGCAGATGCTCGCTCGCTGAGGAGCCCGCGCCTCCCTAGGAGGGGTTCGACTGTGCACCAAGTGTGCACGAACCCAAAGTTTTCATACTGTTCGCGATAACCTTGAGCGAAAAGCAGATTCCCCGATTGGTTGGAAACGTTAGCAGTTAGAAGTAAGGGAAGGAGTTGCTGGAGTCGAGTTCGGTGCGCCCAAGGCAGGCGCGCAGGGGTATACCGAGTCGCGCAAGAAGAGGCGCTTGCCGATTCTCAATTTGAAATCATCCCATGATTGCCACAGAGGAGAGATCCGTTTGCCATTCGTACGGCGAGTTTTGGGTTCAGCCGACTTGTAGCAAAATTTTGGCTCGAGTCAGCAACCGAACAGCATCGGGGGGGCCAAGTAAAGCAGCGAATCCTCGATAGATGAGATACCTTGGGCTGGTTGAATTAAGTGCGGGTCAATGGCCAGAAATGGCATTTTGGGATATCAGTGGTTCGGCACTGTGGCCGCGTCTTGGGCAAGAATCACGGCACTTGCGCTTCGGTTGCCCGTCCCTTCCAAGGGACGATCATCTGAATAACCCGATGTTGAGCGTCCCGCTTTGCCTGAATCCTGGCCTGAGAATAGATTTCCAGTGTGCACCGGCAGTTCGAGTGCCGCATAAGTTCTTGCACCACCTTCACGTTTTCGCCGTTCCCGATCAAGATCGTGGAAAAGCTGTGCCGGAACGTGTGCCAGCCGACATGCTTTTGAATTCCAGCTCGCGTTGCGGCAGGCCGGACGATACGGGATAGAATGACATCCGGCCAATAAGGGTTCTTGCCCTTGGTGCGAGGGCTCGCGAACACCCAATCGTAGGGTTGATTGTAAGAGCTGTGTTGTTTCCAGGCCCAAAGTTCGGCGGCGAGAATCGGATCCATGGGCACAGGTTTCTTCGAAGCTTCTGTCTTGCAATTGCCAACAACGCTCTTATAAATCGAGCGCTGAACCACGATTTGTAGGTTCTCGAACTCGACGTCTCCCCATTTCAAGGCAAAGAGCTCGCTCCGTCTCAGCCCGGTGGCGGCGTCTAGGAAAACCATCACACGAAAACACCGATCAAGCTGTGAAAGAAGTGCACTTAGTTCTTCAGGTTCCAGCCACTCGGGTATTCGTTGTCGTTTGGCACTCTGACGAACGAGAAGGATCGGATTCCTTCCTTGTTCCAACCACTCGTGACGGATGGCGTGATTAAAAAGCACGCTCATTAGGTTACGGATCTTCGCTTTTGTCGGGTTTGCCAAAGGACAGCGGTCAACACGCAGCAATCGACGAAGCCAAAGTTCGACAGCGACTGTGCGTACGTCACGGATGTTCAGACTCCCCCAAATGGGCCTCACCCATCTCGTGAGGAAATCTCTGTATATCGTCCTAGTGGCGTGGGACTTTCCGCCATCAAGTTGATCACTTGCTAGCTCGGTCGCGATGTAGTGATCGACAAGGTCGGCAACTGTTATAGTCTGTTCACGCTGACGATTGCGTGTTTCGTTGATCGATACGCGGAGGCCGTTACTCGCCTGCCAAGCGTTTTCCAAATTCGGATATTGCTGGACGGTGCCAATGACTGCTTTGCGGCGGACGCGCACTCCGGAAGGTTCGCTGTCCCACCAAAGGAACTCCCAACGATCAGGTCCCTTCTTCCTTTGGCCAAGCCGCAGATATCCCCGTTGATAACGGACTCGCATTCTCTCTCCTCCGGCACTTTTGCACCGGAGAAGAGCTTATGCCTGCGTGCTGGGGCAGATCGAACGTTCGGCCGGCTGGCCTGGTTATGTAAGAAAACTCTGGCGAGGTTCGTATTAATCGAGACCGCGAACAGGTTTTTGCGCTAAGGAGGAAATAGACATGTGCCGCTACCGAGACTATTTCTAGCTCATAATCCGCCCCCCGCAGGATGGTACCTTAGGCGACTTCCGCATACTTTGAAAGTCCCATCGGTTGACACGGACGAAGTTGATTGCTCGAGTCCATTTGGGCCTACCACTTCCTTTTTGGTTCAGCCTAGATTGCTACCCTGTCAGAGTGCCCTCTTTTCAACCCGAAGGCCAACCCGAGATTTTTGACACGGTAGAGGTCTGCGGTTCGAGTCCGCACGGGGCTACCATATTTTTCAACAACATAGAAGCCATCCTTCCATTCCGCGTTGCTCCATCTTGCTCCAATAAGAGCCTATGTCGTTGTATCTGTTGAGCAAGTCCAACTCACAGCATGGCAATCGCTTGGCGAATCGCGCTTATGGACTGTTCATTTGCGATTCGCATGCGAACTGGGGTTCCGGCGCATCGGGCTCCGTGGGGAGAATCATCTGAACCACACGCTGCTGCGCTTGGCGCTTGGCCAAGATTCGCGCCTGGGAATACACTTCCAACGTGCAGCGTGTGCTGGCATGCCGCATCAATTCCTGAACCACCTTCACGTTCTCTCCGTTGGCGATGAGCAGCGTCGAGAACGTGTGTCGAAAGGTATGCCACCCAATTTTCTTGTCGATCCCGGCTCGCAATGCCGCAGGATGAATGACTTTCTGTAGCACTGTATCCGGCCAGAATGGGTATTTGCCCCGAGTCTGGGGGCTCGCAAATATCCAGTCGTTGGGTTGCTGATACCTGGTGGTTTCCTTCCATAGCCAGAGGTCCGCAGCAACTCGATCATCCAGAGGGACCGGCTTGCGCGAAGCTTCCGTCTTGCAATCCCCGACATGTCCCAAATAAATGGAGCGTGAGACATCGAGGCGCATATTCGAGAAATCAACATCGCTCCATTTGAGGGCAAACAGCTCACTACGGCGCAATCCTGTTGTCACATCCAGGAGGACCATCAATCGAAAACATGATTTCAGTTGCAGCAAAAGGCCCTGGATCTCGCTTGGCTCCAGCACTTCGGGGATCCGCATGCGCTTTGCGCTCTGACGTACGAGGGTAATCGGATTTCCTCCCTGCCCCAGCCATTCATACCGTATTGCGTGATTGAACAGCACACTCAGCAGGTTGCGAATCTTCGCCTTAGTTGCGTTGGCTAGTGGAGTGCCATCGGCACGTTGCAATCCTCTCAGCCAACGCTCAACCGCTATGGTTCGGACGGAGCAGATGTTTACTTTCCCCCAATGCGGTCGTATCCATCTTGTCAGAAATTGCCGGTATACAATTCGCGTGGCGTGAGAATGCCAACCAACTTCTTCAGAGAATTCCATTAGTAGATAATGATCAACCAAATCCGCCACAAGGATGTCGTGTCCTGGTTGGCGTAGCCGGTCCTGGTTTATTCGCATTCTGAGCCCATTCACTTCCACTTGGGCTAAATCCCTCGTCGAATACTGTTCCAGAGTCCCGATGACAGTAGTCCTACGTACGCGATTCCCCGTCCCATCGTTCTCCCGCCACAGATACTCCCAGCGGTCCGGTCCAGCCTTGCGTTTTGTGCGCCTGAGACAACCTCGTTGGTAATATTGCCGCATACTTGACACCTCCTCGTGCAACATGCCAGAGGGTGTGCCTACTGAAAACGTCGTTCTGTTTGGAGCGGTTGAAACTGCAAAGCCGTGGAGTGCGGGCTGGCACAGATTTAATCGTGTCTGTTCAACGCGTGCCACCAGCGCGACGCGATTTTGGCGAGCGGACGGATGTCATTCTTTCTTTTTTATTAGCCGGGCGTATCTAAATTAAGCGCAGACAGCACTACAATTTCGCCGACGACCAAAAATCGCTCCCTCGCATGTTGCACATGGATAGTGAGATGCTGTCTTAAACTCGCCGGACACAACTTAGGCGGACTACCACGGCAAATCTGGGAAGGGGACGACGTTTCAAAATATGACGACATCCCCTCCGGGTCTATGACTGATTCATCTGCTCCAGCGCACGGATGTACTCGACAACAGCTTCACTCCACCCGTCAATGTGCGTCCATGGACCGTAACCGACACCATTTTTGTTGTTGGCAACATTGATCATATAGCCTTGGCCTCGCGGCCCCGGCACATGATCGTGAGCTTGCTCATCCGTGATCACGACGATCCGGTCGTACTTTTCCCCGATCTTTTCGAGCGCCCGGCCGAGGTAGGTTGCACCGTGCGGCTGGCTCGCGTCGAGCGCGTCGCGCAACGCAAATCCTCGCCGCGGAGGCACCTCAACTAGGTCATTCGAAAAAGTGAACGTGATTGCCTTCTCGCAGATTTCCCGAAGCAGAATAGCGAGGCCGTAGGCCGCGTCAGTTCGGAGCATCTCCGACCGGCGAGACAGCGCGGCCATCATGCTGCCCGAAACGTCTACGAGAAGGACGGTTCGCCCCGCTAGCTTGTCCTGCGCATCAAGAGAGGAAATCATCGCTCGTTCGAGTGATTCTTCCCACTGAGGCGCATATCGAGCCGCGGAGAGAAAACGAAACGGCAGGACTCGTCCGGTCTTCATGGACTCGACGCCGCCGACCACGAGAGTCTCGTCCACGCCCGCCTGCTTCATGTTCCGCAGATTACGAAGCAATGCAAGCGCGCCGAGCTTTCGTTCCCGGAGCAATCGTTCCCATGCTTCCCGCTTGTCCGCGCCGGAAGAAAGCGCCACCTCCCAGGTATCGGGAGTTTGCAGCTCTCCTTCGATGAGCCGCTTCCACAACGCTGCCTGCTCCGCGTCACGCGGCTTCGCGTGGCACAGAAACAGAACGTCACGGAGACGAATCGGCCCGCTGCGCTCGTACTTGGCGAGTTGGTATTCGTCGAACTTTCGGAATGCCTCGGCCAGACCCTTCTTCGCCTGTGCGGAGAGCGGGGCCTTGCCATCCTTCCAGTAAATTGCGACGAATTCCGCAAGCTCGTCCGCGCGCTGGATCACCTGCGAAAGCGTCCGCGAAACAAACTCGCGGTGCGTCTTCAAGCGCGCCATCTCACGAACGAGCAGAAGCGGAACATGCCGGAGCTTCATCTTGCTCCGTGCCTCGATTGCAAGAGCCGCTACCGTCTCTGCCTTCACCTTTGGCACGAGCGACTGGATGCGGCCGGAAATCTCCACTCCATCCTCATAGAATTGGTCTTCCCAGAGCAAGCATGCGAGCACCGATCGCCGCAGGTGGAGCTCGGAAGAAATATTTCTCGCGGGAGCTCCTTCGTGTGTGCGAGTCCCCCACGGAAATGGAATTTTCAACATGTTCAGGCGTGCCATTGTGTCCTCCTTTCCTTTGCCAAAATCAATCGTCGGGGAATTAGCGGCAACGGATGCAGCGTGGGCTGCCGATTGCTCTACCCTCTGAGCTACAAGGAACTGCATTTCTGCGGTCTCGAGGCAGGATTTGAACCTGCGACCCATCGATTAGAAGTAACCGTCACCTTCGCCACCGACGAATTCTGTTGTTGCTAATGCTTAAAATCTTTCACCGGGGAAAATCCGACACGGCGCTTTTCTGTGCGGTTTCCCGCATTGAGCTATCCCGATTTCCGGGAGCAGGAGTTGAACCTGCAACCTCCCGCTGCTTTCGCAACGGGCGCTCTACGTCATTGAAGTATCCGTGTCCTTCGCCACCGGCGAAGCGTCATTGTGAGTTTTCGTCGAGGATGAGCTCGATTTTCTCACCGCTGTTTTCAGTTTCATCCAGGCGCACAAAACCAGCGTCCCGTTTCAGTGCGACCCTGTCCAGAACGATGGCGATATCTTCCATCTCTTTAAACGTTGGCTTATTCTTCTCCACGTACGCACTGCAAGTGCGCACGGGGAAGTGCATCCGACGTTCCGGCCATAATGCCTGGCATATGGCGACCAATTCGGTTTCGCTGTATCCGCGAGCAATGAAAGCTCGCGAACAGGACTCGCACAGAGACTCCGCATTCACGGGAGTACCGTTCTTTACATAGATGCCCATGATTTACCTCCTTTCCAAGAAGCGCGGATATTGCGCCTCCGGATCCGCGAGAAATCCTGCGCGGGCTTTTCTCGAAAAAATATTCGCCGGGGAACAAACGCCCAGGGTCCGTCATCAAGGCGGATTTCCCATGGGTACCTTGTGGTTCGGGACTGCGCCCCCGTCCCCCATGGTTTCCTTTCCTTGGCAGGTTTCCGGCCTGCGCGACGTAAGAGGTGGAAGTAACCCTTGACTACGCCACCGGCGAAACGTTTGGGGTGAGCGGCGAGATTTGAACCCACGTTCCCGGTTTCACAGACCGGGGTCTTAACCGCTAGACCACGCCCACCAACGAAACTAATGGCCAGGGAAAATCAGACACGGCGTTATTGGGGATTCGAACCCCGCCGCTTTTCGCTTGCGCAAAAAGTGGTCTTCATCCAGAGAAGTATCCGTGTCTTACGCCACTGGCCGTGTGATCCTGGGGGAATGACCGTCTACGGTCTTTTTTTCGAGTGACAGTCGATGAAACCGCAGACTGCGCCACCCAGGTTTAGAAAATTGGAATCAGCAAAGAATTGATGTGAAAGAAGTTAACTACCTTGAAGGACTGGACCACGTTCGGACACAATCCCGGCCCAGCATCAATCCTGCTTGCCGACCCATCGAATTGTGTTTGCTATGCTGCATTCCGAACTTCCTCCAGAGCCGCAGATTCTAGATGAACTTCTTGTTTTGTGCAATAGTAAATATTCGATGCCAGACTGAGAACTTTCGGCGGCATCACTCATGTCGCAGGACTCACTTCGACTTTCGCATGTCCACTTTCCTCGCGAGTCTCGAAACGGACAGGTAAGAATGTGGATACGACATCCATATTTGTCCGAGCGTGTCGGTTCAACTTCGATGCTGTAAATACTCCTCCGCCAGACAGAGCAAACGGCAGCAAGAGTTGATCGGCCAAATGCTCCCCGACCGCAGCTTCAGACGCGATGTAAGCGCGTGCTTCCTTGACGGCCTCAGTCGCAACGCACTCAGCGCTTGCTCCGAGTCGGCCAAATCCGCAAAACAGTTCCGTTATCCCGGTAGAAGTTCCCACTTCAATTAGCACAACGTTTCCCGGGCCGACAGAATTTCTGGTTTCGACAATTTGCATGCATTCCTTGTCCCAATTCAGCAAGTGCGCGACAGTTTCGATCTCGCGGCGAGCAATCGCAGGTGACAAGTTCGCGACAATTGCCAGGACGCTCCGATGAGTGATTTCGCCGCGCTCCGTCAGGTCAATTGACGACAGGCGTTCACGCGGTTCGACAGTCGCAGTGAAGCTTCCGCCTCCCGCTGGATAGAACCCGTATCGAGCCAGATTCACACTGACTTTCGGTCCGAACCTGTTAACCACAGGTAAAAAGCACTTCTCAAGAAAATCAAAGGGAGGGGCCGCCTGGTTGTGCGTCCCGCCTTCAATTGTGATGTTGCTCGGGCCGGACGTCATCATCAGAGCCGGCAGGATCGTTTGAAGAACTAGGGTGCTGCTACCAGCGGTTCCGATGACGAAGCGGTGCTTCCCTGGTCGAACGATCCCGGGAATGAAAGTAAGAGTCTTGGACCCCAGAGCCGCGCCTTCGACTTCCGCTCCTCCTATTTCGGACGCAGCGAGAACTGCCGTAAGGTGTTGCCGAAGCAAACCCGCCCGTTCCCGCTTCGCCCGGATGTTTTCAATGCGGAACGGTTTTCCGGTTGCGAGCGACAGGCTGAGGGACGAGCGTAAGATTTGCCCGCCGCCTTCGCCCGAAGATCCATCAATCCGAATCATGTTCCGCTCCATTTGCGCTCATTCACCCTTTAACGCACACGACTTGATGCAAACTGTGAACGATCTCCACCAAGTCGGCTTGAGCCGCCATCACGGCCTCGATCGACTTGTACGCGGCTGGAGTTTCGTCTATCACGTCAGCATCTTTCCGGCACTCTACGCCGGCAGTCATGCGTTCGTGATCTGCCACGGAAAATCGCCTCTTTGCTTCGCCTCGAGACATTGCTCGACCCGCCCCGTGACTACAGCTTTGGAAGCTTTCCGGGTTACCCTTGCCGCGAACGATATAGGAACGCGCCCCCATACTGCCAGGAATGATTCCCATATCACCTTCGCGCGCACGGACCGCCCCTTTTCGAGTGACCAGAACGTTCTCGCCGTAGTGCGTCTCCCGTGCAACGTAGTTGTGATGGCAATTAATCGCCTTCAGCTCCGCGACGAATGGTCGCACTTCACCCGAAGAACGGACGGCTGCAACAATTTGTTCCATCATCAGGCGTCGATTCCAGCGAGCGTAATCTTGTGCCCACTCGACTGCCTCGACGTAGTCATCAAAGTGTTCCGAGTGTTCTGGGAAATAAGCCAGATCACGATCGGGCAGATTGATGAACATTCGCTCCATGTCTTTGCGCGCAAGCTCGATGAAGTAGCTACCCATTCGATTGCCCACGCCGCGTGAACCACTGTGCAGCATGAACCAAACTGCATCCGATTCATCGAGACATACCTCGATGAAGTGATTCCCGGTACCCAATGTGCCCAAGTGATTCGAGTGATTTCCCCGATCGAGCTTAGGGTGCTTTTCGAGAATGGTGTCGTAACGCGGCTTCAGCGTTTGCCAAATATCCAACGCCCGAGCCGGAATGTCATTCCACGCCCCTCGATCGCCTCGGCCACCGTGGTTGGTTCGGCCATGCGGCACAGCCTTCTCGATAGCGTCGCGAACGCCCTTCAGATTTTCCGGAAGGTCGCGCGCGTTGAGATCCGTTTGTACGGCCATCATGCCGCAACCGATGTCCACACCGACGGCAGCCGGGATAATTGCACCCTTTGTTGGGATCACGCTGCCAATCGTGGCCCCGACACCCCAGTGCACGTCCGGCATCGCAGCAACCCATTTGAAGACGAAAGGCAGTTGCGCCACATTTACGAGCTGTTGGCGCGCTTGATCTTCGAGAGCGACGCCCTTGGTCCAGGCTTTGATAGGCACGCCTTTCTCAGGAACGATCACGTTGTAAGTTGGCTCAGACATTGTCGCCCTCCTTCATCTCAGAACTCTTGATCCTGTGAGGCGCGAGGTGCATTGTCCCCCGCGCCTCCCTCGGTTCGCGACTCCCACATCGCTCGCGAATGTCCCGCTCGCTTTTTTATCGTCTATGCCAGCACATAAATGCAGGCCTAATGCCAATCCCGCTGACGAATGTAACGCACTGCGATTAAGGGAGATACCACTGGGAGGCTCTAAAAGAAACTCCATATTGCGATCTCATAAGATACGATATTATAATTATAGATATGAACGGCAAGCCGCAGGTTGCTATCGGACTTTTGGGTACGACGCTCGATGCCGGCCGTTCACAGGATCGCTGGTCGAGTTGGCGACCAACCGTTTCCATATGCATGCAACCGGACTTTGTAATTAAGCGACTGGAACTCCTGCATGGATTGCGTGACAAGACATTAGCCAATCGCGTTGCAACTGATATATCCGCCGTCTCTCCCGAAACAACTGTAAGGCTTCATGAAATTGAGTTCGGCGATCCTTGGGACTTCGAGCGTGTGTACGAGATACTGTTCAAGTTTGCGCGCGCCTATCCGTTTGACACAGATAACGAAGAATATTTAGTCCACATTACGACGGGTACGCACGTTGCCCAGATATGTTTATTCCTTTTGACCGAATCACGCTACTTGCCGGGAAAATTGCTTCAATCGTCCCCAGATCGCACCCAAATATCGCCGGGAACCATAAAAATCATCGACCTCGATCTTTCCCAGTACGATCGCATTGCTTCGCGATTTCGGCAGGAATCGCACGATGCAGTGTCCTTCCTAAAGGGAGGAATAGACACCAAGAACGCTGCCTTCAACCTACTCATTGATCGAATCGAGCAGGTAGCCGTCGCCACTCGCGATCCCCTGCTCTTGATGGGCCCCACGGGAGCCGGCAAGTCCAGACTGGCGCAGCGCATTTATGAGTTAAAGAAGATGCGGCACACAATCACAGGAGACTTCATCGACGTAAACTGCGCGACTCTTCGCGGCGATGGTGCAATGTCCACACTCTTTGGGCACGTGAAGGGCGCATTTACGGGAGCGTTCAAGGATCGACCCGGAGTCCTTCGCGCCGCGGATAAGGGGATGCTGTTTCTCGACGAAATCGGAGAACTGGGCAATGACGAACAGGCAATGCTATTGCGAGCCCTGGAGGAGAAAACTTTCCTGCCTCTTGGATCGGACCGTGAAACTCACAGCGATTTCCAGCTGATTGCGGGCACGAACCGCGATCTACTTTCGGCCGTCCGCGAGGGCCGGTTTCGCGAAGATCTTCTCTGTCGAATCAATTTGTGGACCTTTACATTACCTGGATTGCGGTTACGCCCTGAGGATATTGAACCCAATCTGCAATTCGAGTTAGACCAATTCGCGCAGCGCACTGGCCATCGCGTAACCCTCAGCAAAGAAGCCCGCGAGGCTTTCCTTTGTGCCGCGCTCGCTTCGTCAGCAAAGTGGACTGGCAACTTCCGCGATCTGAACGCAGCGGTTGTCCGGATGGCCACGTTGGCGCAAGGCGGACGAATTACCGTTGAGATTGTTGAAGAAGAAATCGAGAGGCTCAAGGCGACTTGGGCGGCACTTGAAGAACAAGAAGAATCGGATGGCCTTCTTTCTCAAATTCTAAGCGCAAAAGCACTCGACAATATCGACCTGTTCGACCGGGTCCAGCTTGCTCGTGTGATTCAAGTTTGTCGCGATTCACGTTCCATGTCGGAAGCTGGTCGCCAATTATTCGACGCGTCGCGAACGCGAAAGACGAGCACTAATGACGCGGACCGCCTGCGGAAATACTTAGTTCGATTTGGAATCGACTGGGATCAGATCTCAAAGGCGTGATGTTCAATCCATCCAAGTTCTAATTCACGGAGAATAGTGTCGGCTCCACGACAGCCTGCGCTTCGGGATTATAGTAGTCATACAGGGTCGAGGGCGGAGTTAGTGCTTTCATACCGAAACGCGGCTTGAATGTGAAAGAAAACTTCGTGCCTCCGGCATGCGGCCAAAGGTAGACCACCAATCGGTCGGGTAACACTTCGTACTGATTGATGTCCCAGCCGGATTCTTTCATTGCCGTCTCAATTGAGCTCCTGTCCACTTCCGCACCCGGCGGCAGGCCGATTTCCGCCAGCATCATCCCGTAGCCCCGAAAGCCGATTCGCTCGGCCTCAATGTTGCAGCGGATATTTTCACCGGCCTTTGCGGATTGTTTTTCATACTGGACACGCAGCCTCAGCGCATCCGACGACTTATCTTCGTGGTGAACGTTTTCTTCCTTCGCGGTGTGGACCCACGGCAGGTAGTAGTCTGAAATGACTTGCAGAGATGCCCGCGGGAAGCCGGCGTCCCGGCTGATTTGCAGATGATGTGCCCCCGGAGAAACGAATTTCGAGATGTCTATCGTGACCGGGGCGGTCAATACAGTTGGCCCGGGCATGTCGAACGAGATTACCTTGCGCCCGTCCACGAGGAGGGATGCACTCGAAGATTTGCTCAGGCCGATTGGCTGCGTTTGAGATGTCAATGAGCAAAGTGTGTCCAGGACGTTGATTGTCGCTTGCGACGAGTACCAAATCCCATAACGATCCTGATTATGCAGCAGGAATAGCAATCCCCTGGAGGTGGACGGGTCTTGTGAGGATTTATTTTCAGATGCTTTCTGAAATGCTTGCAACACCAGGGCGGTCGTTTCAATTCTCCCGGCCGTCCCCCAACCATAAAAGGGCGTATTGCTTTCCAGCGACCAGTAACTGAAATCGCCTTCGCGATGTTCGAGCTGTCGCAGCCTGGCCAGGTTCTCTGCAACGCGAGATTTATCCCTCGCGGCGAGTGACGCCAGTACATAGGACGCGATTAAATATGGCTCGTCATACGAGCTGGTTTGCTTTTCCAGATAGCCCAGCGCTCGGGCAACAGCCGCCGACGCGGCTTTGGCCAGGCGCGCGTCTTCTGCTGGGTCGCCCGAATGGATCGTTGTCGAGGCGATGACCCGCGAAATGTAACCCGTCAATATGGCCGTACGGTGGAAATCTTCCGGCCCGCCCCACGTAGGCGCGATCCATCGCCCATCCTTCTGCTCCTGCCGCAGGAGCCAGTTCAGATCGGCCTGGGCAATCGAATCGTCCACGTCAGCGAATTCCCGCGCTTCGCTGAGAAACTTCATCGCGTACGCCGTCAGGGCGATATCGGAATCTCCTCTGCCCCAATATGTGATTCCTCCATCGGGAGCTTGATAAGAGAGCAGGCGTCCATAACCAAGCTGCACATAGCGTTTTGCGCGCGCGATCATTTCCGGTGAAACTCCATGCGCGTCCTTCGCATACTCCAGAAGCAACAGGCTCGGATAAGCCGATGAAATTGTCTGTTCCGCACAACCATAAGGCCGGCCCAGGATCGCCTCGATACTTTCGAGTACATGAGCGTTCAGATTGGGATAGATCTTCAGCGTTCCTTCGAACGAGCCGGAAATTGTGTTATCCGGAATCCGGACGTCTACGCCTGTGGAATCTCCGAAGACTTGGCTGATGGTATCGACATACTCTTCTCCGTTGGGCCGGACGGTGACCGTGCGCTCGATGGCATCCCCCACCTCTGCGCCATTCGCAATGATTCTTTGCTTTCCGTTCTTAATTGGCGCGGTCGCTTGGAATTTGAAGACCTCGTTTTTATTGTCGAGGGGAGCAACCGTCGAGTTCACTGAAGTCGGGCTCAAATTCGCAAACCAAGCCTCAGACTTCAACTCCTCAGTCATATGGATGGTGTGATTCAGGTAGTTTCGCATCACGACGGGGAGGTCAATCTCGTCGCCCACCGTGAGAAACTTGGGAGGATCATGCTCCACGAAAAACGGTTGAAAGGCCCGAATTTCTTTTTCCACCGTCCCGATTTCACCGCTTTCCGTGGATGCGATTCCGGAAATCTTCCAGGTTGTAATGTTGTCCGCAAGCGGGAATTTCAAATGCGCACGCCCGCCGGCGTCAGTCACTAATTCGGGCTGCCAGAGTAATGTCTCCGGAAAATACTGGCGCAGCCGGGGAGTCATCGCCGGCATTGGAAGGGCATTCATTTTTGTTCCCGCAACCACTGCTCCCAATGTCGCGTTTGTCGTTTCCACTTGCGGGACTGACTCTGTCACTGTAACTGTTTGGCTTTGAGTTCCTACTTGCAGCGACATATTGAGATTCGTGACATTCGAGGAGCGCACCGGAACGCCGGTAATCACGGACTCCCGGAAACCCACGCTCTTGAACCGGACTTCATACTCGCCGGCAGGGAGGTTCCGCAAGACATAGTTTCCCTGTTCATCCGCGGTCGCCGTATACGAATATCCCGAAACAAGATCCACTGCCGTGATTTCCGCCCGGCTGATTGCTCCGCCGGACTGATCCGTCACCGATCCGGAAATGGCGCCGTTCGTTCCGGAAAGGATGACCGCGTTCGCGGCAGGAATCTGGCCTTGACCCTCGCCACTTCTTTCGAAGGAGGCGCGGGAAAACGTTGCGACGAAAAAGTCATCCGATGTGTTCTTGACGCTATCTTCACCAACGCTTTGAATGTATAAGAAATTCATTTGCCGCGTGACTGGAAGAACCTCAACGCGCCGTTCAGCTTTGCCAATATGACTTTCATAAGTTTCCACGCCTACGCGATCCGCATACAGTGCGTCCTGGCGGAACGTCGCATAGTACGGATTGCCCCATGGGTCTCTCAAACTGGTCCAAGAAATCCCCGCACTCTCAAGAATCGCGGTGAATTGCTCCACATTTTCGGGAAATAAGTGCGTGTCCTTGAAAGACTTGTTGAGAGCCACGTCGATCTTTGCGAGCGTGTCAACAAAGTAGTCGATCGCTGCGGTGCCAAGCGCGAAATCATCTTGGGACGGAGCAAGCTTTGTATCGAAGCGGCCATCGGGGCCCGCGCTCATGACAGTGACAGTGAACTTTGTCTGACGGACTCCAAACTCAAGCCGATAAGTATGTCCCCAAGGATCCTTTAACGAGCCGAGATCGATTCCGCTGCGTGCGAGTTCAGCCCTCAGAGTTTCCTCATCGCGGATGTATCCCCCGGTGCGCTCATGGAATTCATTGACCGCTTTCTGGATCGCCTCAGCGTTCGGTTTGAAGTATGGCCACACCAGTTTCATTGCCGGGAAATCGTCCTCGGTATCGAATCGTTTGTCCGGGCCGGCGCTTATAAGTTCGAGGACATCCATTTCATTTTTTACACTGAAACGGAAACGATAGGGCACCCCCCAAGGGTCTCGGAGATCGTCCAACAGGATTCCCGAAGATATTAATTCATCCTTGAGTGCAGCATCTGTCTTGGGATACTCCCCGGTTTTCTGGTACCGCATCATTAGTACATCGTGGAAAGGTTTGATCACGGGATCGATTCCCGGTGCGAAGAGCTTGCGGAGGTCTTTGTCTCCTGTGCCACTGTTGAAAATATCCGCATAGGCCCCGCTATTTTGCAGCATGGCCTCCGCGGCGACTTCAAAGCCGTCCGGCAGGGGCTTAGCGAGATCGAGTTTGTCGAGATCGCCTTTTCGGACTCCGTTTAATTCCGCATCATTGTTCCAATTCCTTGGAAAGCGAAGAAAGCCGGAATATCCCACGAATTCGGAATCCGTCCGTATTCTCTCTTCGACGGCCTTGTCGACTACCACAAGGCCCAAAGCGCTTTCTTTCTCATCTCCGTCCGGACCGGTCACATGAATCGTGGCCGATGCCTCCTCGCCGGGCCGATACGTAAGCTTCGAAGGGTGAATGTCCACTTTCAATTCGTAATTCTTTGGGAAATAAACCGTGTGGTCGCCGACATTGTCGTTGTACGAGTCGTCAGCGGGAGTTCCGAGGGCGTAGGCTAGTATGGTTATTTCGTTTTGAAACTTTTCGCTGGTTGAAAATGTGAGGCTGGCATGGCCGTGGCGCACATGCACGAGCCGTGACGCAAGGACTTGAGCCTCATGCATGACTTCTACTGCCAGAATCATGTCTTGATGGCTGGCTGATAGTTCAACGTCAATCGGCTCGTTGGGGGCATAAAGCGTCTTGTTTGTTTCGACCCGCACGCCTGGCCGATCCGCCTCCCAATTGGACTCGGCGTGGTTTCCAACGAGTCCCTTGTGGTCCCGCGCGCGAAAGTTCAGGTAAACCCCCCCCGCGGCAGCCTGCGCCGGGATATTTAGCCCCGTCACCTTTGCGACTCCATAACGATTTGTCCGAACGCGCCGGACTAGCTGCGGGCCAACTGTAGGAATCGGGCGGCCTTGTTCATCCGCGGCGCCCCATTGAATCTCGACTTCGCATGCCGCGGGTGTGCCGTTCGCATAGTCGGTTGAAAGGTAGAACTCCAACGGAAGTCCCTCCATGTGGGATTTGTTTGCGGCGATCACATAGACGTGAATCGGCTCCTTTGTGATTCGGACGTCGAACCTCCGCTGCTCGGTCTTGCCCGTCGAAGGATCGGTGTAATAAGCCGCGAAGGAGAGATCCTGGAAACGCTCGTAATCGTTTCCGCTTAAGTCCTCCTGTTCCGAGGACAAATCCACATGAGCCACATAGCGCCCTTGCTCGTCCGTGTCCCCCTCATATGAGGCAGCTTCCTTGATCTCCCATTTCTGTTCATTAAAATTCCAGTTTCTTTCGGATTCTTGAACGACGCGAACATGCCCTTTGCGCACGGGCTCGCCAAATAAATAATCGGCGCGCACTTCGATCTCCGCGTTTTGTCCTGGGAGATAGGTGGGATGGTCCGATTTGACACTGACGGAAAAAGTAGGCAAATCGTAACGGCTTATCTTTACTCTCGCATAGGTGTTTGGAGAACGGGCGCCGGATTCACCAAGAATCGCCTGAATTTGATAGTCTCCCAGCCGAAGATTATCTGGAATCTGCCAATCGGTAGAGGCCACTCCGAAGCGGGAAGTTTGCGGGCTGGCACGGAATACCAAAGTTTCATCTGGATCGCGAATCTCGAGGGTAGCCGCTTGATTTGTGATGGCCTTGCCATCCGCATCAAACGCCATCAGTCTGAGATGGAGCGGCTGTCCGGGCTGGTACATTCCTTTGTCCGTCGTCAGCATGATCGACGAGAAGCGATTTACATTCAGCTCGCCGCTCGCTTCCGCCGATACGTTGCCCAGCTTCCCGGTCACGTTTACATCGATTTGATCGGAATCGATGCCGGGAGGAATGGACGCGTGCAGTGTGGCAAATCCCTGCCGGTCTGTTTTCGCCTCAGGCGTTAGCAATGGCTTGTCGTCCGCTGTATCGAGATCAAGCGAGGCTTGGACCGCAACTCCTTCAATGGGATGCTGCGTAACCGGGTGGACCGCGCGTACACGGATCGTAGCGCGGCTGCCTCCTTTAACCATCCCTGGCGAGGCCACGTACAACTCGAACATCTTCGGCGCCGCTTCGCTGACGGATAGGACGCCCTGAATCAACTCCCGCGCCGCTTCCGAGGTCGGAGTACCTGAAACGGAATACCGCAGCCGGTACCAGAGCAAGTTTTCTCGATCAGTTTTTTCTTTCTGCGCAATTGCCGGCGGCATTGTGAGATTCAATTTGGTCAGGCCAGGCGCCACCGAGACTTCTTTACTTGCTCGAGATTGCACACGGCCTTGCGGATCGACCAATTCGAGCGAAACACGCGCAGGCACAGCTTCGCGCCCGGAGTTTTCAATTGCCAGCCCCACCTCCGTGCTTTGATCGAGAAGCTGCAAGCGAGTCGCCGATTCATTGATGTGGAGATTGCCTTGCGCAAGGCATGCGGCGGAAAGGAAAAAAACTAGCGCAACAATTCCGGTGAAACGACACATTACGTAGCGCATCGTACCCACCCCCGGTTTACGAATGCGGTACCACTCTTTGTCTGTATGGATGCCAGACTGCCCTCGACGGGTTGCATGGGGATTGTGGGTGCCAGTCGAAGGCAACCACATGCGACGGAACACAGCATAACAATTAGGGGTCAATATCTTCGTATAATGATCTTCTTGTACCAGTTCTCATAGTTCGTCTGAACAGAATGATGGCAATGAGTTGATTGCTCGAGTCCATTCGAGCCTCCCACTTCTATGGTTCAGCTTTGAGCGCTACCCTGTCCGACTGCCGCTTTTCAACCCGAAGGCCAACCCGAGATGTGTCCGACTACTGCGTATTGACACGGTAGAGGTCTGCGGTTCGAGTCCGCACGGGCCTACCATATTTTTCAACAACATACGAACATTGCTTCCTTCTCGCGTCGCTCCAATATGCTCCAATAAGAGCTCAAATCGTTGTATTTGTTGAGCAAACTCCACCCACACCAACAGCTCGCCGAATCAGGTTCACCGAATGTCGATTTGCGATTCGCACGCAAACCGGGGTTCGGGTGGATCGGCTTCCTTGGGGATTATCATCTGGACGACCCGCTCCTGTGCTTGGCGCTTCGCTAGGATCCGCGCCTGGGAATAGACTTCAAGCGTACAACGGCTGCTGGCATGACGCATTAATTCCTGAACTACCTTCACGTTCTCTCCGTTGGCGATCAGAAGCGTCGAGAATGTGTGCCGAAAGGTATGCCAGCCAATTTTCTTGGTGATCCCGGCTCGCAATGCCGCCGGGCGAATGATCTTTTCCAGCAAGGCATCTGGCCAGAATGGATGCTTCCCCTGGTTATGCGGGCTCGCGAAGATCCAGTCGTTGGGTTGCCGATACCTGGTGGTCTCCTTCCATAGCCAGAGGTCTGCAGCAACACGATCATCCAGAGGGACCGGCTTCCGCGATGATTCCGTCTTGCAATGCCCAATATGTCCCAAATAAATGGAGCGTGAGACATCGAGGCGCATGTTCGAGAAATCAACATCGCTCCATTTGAGGGCAAACAGCTCACTACGGCGCAATCCTGTTGTCACATCCAGAAGGACCATCAATCGAAAACAGGATTTCAGTTGCAGCAAAAGGCCCTGGACCTCACTTGGCTCCAGCACTTCGGGTATCCGCATGCGCTTTGCACTCTGACGGACGAGGGTAATAGGATTTTCTCCCTGGCCCAGCCATTCGTAGCGAATCGCATGATTGAACAGCACACTAAGTAGGTTTCGAATTTTCGCCTTTGTTGCGTTGGCCAGTGGAGTCCCATCGGCACGTTGCAACCCTCTCAGCCAACGCTCAACCGCTATCGTTCGGACGGACCAGAGGCTCACTTTTCCCCAATTTGGTCGTATCCATCTTGCCAGAAATTGCCGGTATACAAGTCGCGTTGCGTGAGAATGCCAGCCAATTCCTTCTGAGAGCTCCACCTGTGTGTAGTGATCGACCAATTCAGCGACAAGAATGTCGTGCCCTGGTTGGCGAAGGCGATCCTCGTTTATTTGCATTCTCAGCCCATTCACTGCCGCTTGGGCTAATTCCCTCGTTGGATACTGTTCCACGGTCCCAATTACGTTAGTTCTGCGTACGCGCTTCCCGGTCACATCGTTCTCCCGCCAGAGATACTCCCAGCGGTGTGGTCCAGCCTTGCGTCCTGCGCATCTGAGACAACCTCGCTGGTAACATTGCCGCATGCTTGGCACCTCCTCTTGCAAGATGCCAGAGGGTTTGCCTACCGAAAACTTCGTTCTGTGTGGAGTGGTTGAAATTGCAGAGCTGCGGAGTGCCGGCTGGTACAGCTGTAGTCGTGTCTGTTCAACGCGTGCCACCAGCACGACGCGATTTTGGCGAGCGGACGGATGTCATTCTTTCCATTTTATTAGCCGGGCGTGTCTCAATTGAGCGCAGACAGCGCTACAATTTCGCCCACGACCAAAAATCGCTCCCTCGCGTGTTGCACATGGATAGTGAGATGCTGTCTTGAACCCTGTCCCTCGCCATAACTTCATCCGCGCCAGAATCGGTCGTGTTTTGAGCCCAAGCGGCGGAATCAAAATGACTATCCGTCCTCTGAACTCTTGATTATTTGTCGTGTTATCGATAGGCCCGAATGGTTCGGCGCCACAGGTATATATAAGGATGCAGTTCGAGGAGGTTGAAAGGCCGCCGCTAGGCAGCCCGGTAGTAGCGGTGATGCAAACCGCCGACCGCGCGGAAGAAACGACGCTGCCAATGCCCTGGGAAGGAATCCGGTTCTCCGGTGTTTCCTTCCTGAGTCCCAGATGCGTGCGGTCGGGGATTCTACAAGAGAAAATTGGCTTCCGATCTGACTGTCACTCACGCCCAAGCCCGCAGACAATCCCAAAAACCCGCTAGTGGGTGGCGCTCTTAGGCACGGATAGAGTTTTGGCGAAGGACAGGTGACGGTTGGACGTGGAGGGACGGCCAGGAATGGGTAGATGTGGGGGGCACGAGCAAGCATCAGTATCTCTAGAGCAACCCTGCAACAGCCTGAGTTGGGGTTTTGCTGAATTCGTGATGTTGATATAACAACGTGAGACATCTGGGCGACACCTGATCGGATGCCTTCGCCTAGTTGATCAGCAAAAGGAGGGGAGAAGCGGCTCGGAACAAGGTCCTGAATCGGTCTACATCCGCCTCTCCGAGCACGCTTCTCTGTTGGTGGGCTTCGTGGGGAGCTTTTATCTACCGTGCAAGTGGTGTTCCAGCGAGGACACGATTTATCATTCCCCGGGATTATGTAGGTTTGTTATCTACCTTTGCGAATATTCGCCTAAATGCGTTTTCGCAGATGTTCGTCCTGGCTTGTTCGCCGCCGACATCGGACTCGTGTTGTACCAGCAGCAGTGTCCCGCTTCAGTGGCCTGTTGTTCGCTGAGGCCGATGATGCCGATCTGCGGGTCCGCAAAGATAGCTGGGGAAATCACGCGACGATCTACGACGCGCGGTTTTCCTTTCGAGAGCACGTTGTGCGCCGCGATACCGCCATCGTGACTGCCTACTGGCCTAGCCATCTGGCTTTCGGTTACCCGATCGACCACGTCTCCATCGGCGAATATTTGCGAGGCGTTGGTGTGAAGGTGCTCGTCAACCTCCCATGTACGGCACATCCGACGCGTGTGTGGGATAAGAAAACACATTGTGTCTCAGATCTGTAGCGGACATCCCGGACCGTATTGCCACAGCAAAGAGATTGATTGTCTCCCCGGCCTGATCACCTAGCAAATGGACTCCAAGGATACGATCCGAGCCCGCTTCGACAAGAACCTTGTAACCGGAATATTTCTCTCCGACGCGGCGAGAGGAATACCACGTAGAAGTCATTTCCTTGTTGACGCGGTACTTCAGCCCCTCCGCTTGGGCCTCGCGTTCACTGAGTCCTACAGAAGCGAGAGGCGGGATCGTAAAGACAACCGTCGGAATACCTGTGTAATTCGGTTTTTTCTGATTCCCCTTCAGCAAGTTCGCTGCAACGATCACGCCATCGTAGCCTGCCACGGGCGTGAGGGGCGGACCTCCACTTGCAGCCGCGTCGCCCACCGCATACACAGCAGGATTGGACACGCTCTGCAGGAATTCATTGACTCTCACTCCACGTTCGTCCCATTTGACTCCAGCGGCATCCAACCCCAGGTCGTCGATTTCGGGCACGCGCCCCGCCGCATGGACGACCATATCTGACTCGAAGGAAAGCTTCCGACCCGCAGTCGAACAGTGAACAGTGAACTTGCCAGCGTGCGTTTCGATCCCTTCTGCCTCAGTCTCAAGCTGAATCTCAATGCCAAGCTCGCGACTTCTGACGATGAGTTGATTGACCAGATCGGGGTCGAATCGTGGAAGCGGCCGAGCATCACGATGCACAATTGTGACTTGCGATCCAACCCGCGCCGCCACGTGGGCAAATTCAAAAGCTATATATCCGCCGCCGACGAATAGGATGCGGCGGGGAAGTTCGTCGAGTTCCAAAAACTGCTGGCTCGTCGTAAAATGTTCGACTCCGGGTATCTTCAAGTCTACGGGTTTTCGCCCAGCCGCAATGACTACGTACCGACTCTCCAAGGCCTCTTCGCCCACTTGGACTGAAGATGGTCCTACGAAACGAGCGCGACCGTGGAAAGTCGCGATGCCAGCCTTCGCGAACCCCGTCTCGCTATTTTTCGGGACCGGCTCAGTGAACGTGCGCTTGAAACGCATCAATTCCGACCAATCAATTTGCAACCGCTCGGCGCGGACTCCATTGCCTTTCATTCGCCAGATCCAATCAACCGCTTCCGCGGCGCCAACAAGTACCTTTTTCGGGTCGCATCCGCGCAGAGCGCAGGTGCCGCCGAACGGCCGCGAATCGACAACTGCCACCTGCCATCCAGCAGAGCGGCACCTATACGCCACGGCCGATGCCGCTGTTCCGGTTCCTATCACCACAAGTTCAAACTTTTTCGTCATGCTTTCAACTCCCGCAAGAGGAAGCTCTTGTGACTGGCAACCCCGGCGCCGCTCCCGGGTTCAGTAGGCCCCCACTTCCGAGGCCAGTGCTTATGTCGCTTGATTGGGCCGATACTTCAATAAGCCACGGGAATTGGCGGAATGGTTTGTTCCGGGCCGTCTTTCACCCCAGTATCTGACTATACTGAGCTTGGTTTTTCAGCCGCCACACAATGTGCGGCTCATAAATCGAAAGCAAGACGGTGCCCGAATGCCGTGCAATCCAAGTCTCAGCGGCTTGCCGCAAGGGAAAGAAATGGATGAAGTGACAGAACGTGGTTATCACATCCTTCTGAACCCCGGCCAGGATAAAGTAGGCTTGTCATCTATCTTTGCGAATATTCACTTAATTGCGTTCTCGCCGATGTCCGTCCTGGCTTGTTCGCCACCCAATGCAAAAGCGTACTTCTTGCCACCGAAATGAATTTCCAAAAGTGAGCGGCTGCCGTTTTGGTTCTTTCCTTCAACCACCGAATCCCACGAATCCGACCGCTGCAAACCGATCATGCGGGCCGGCACGGTCGCGACGACTGTTTTCCCTTGCAGAATGCGCAAGTCCACATTGAGATCGCTATCTCCCAATTTCACGGTGTACGTTTCGGCCGCCCACTCCACCGTGTACGTTCCGGCAGGAAGAGCTTGTCCGTTAACGGATACCTGCTCGGGGATCTGCAGTGAGCCTTTATTCTTGTCCGCCGCAAATATAGCAGTGGCTAGCAGCAAAGCCACTCCCGGCAGCAGGCTCTTGGAAATCATCGATAGCTTCATACTCTCTCCTTCCGAAACTCCAGGTTACCGGCGGGTCTAGCGGGTCTATGCTGTGTTGAGGCTCAAGTATGTCATCCCACGCAAATCAAGTAATACACGCTGGCGGACATTTACAAGGCGTAGGAGGACGTGCTCGCAAACAGGGCACCGCGCTACGATGCCGGGACTTTGCATATATAAATGCGCGTCGGCAAAGCGCTTTGTTGCGCCGCAGTGAGCACACTGTCCCTCTGCGGCCGTAACGTCCGCGGCGAATATCTTGCTCAAATCACCCGCGGCTGCGTTACCGTCAACGTAATCATAGCTATCCGAACTCATTTCCGATCTCCCGTGGGGCCAAACCGTTCCGTTCTAATCTTGTTAGGGCCGTTGCCGGAGGCGCTGAGGAAGCCAGCAACACTTTCAACGAATGGTGTGGGGCCGCAAACGTAGCAAGTCGGGGCGAGTTTTGATGGCCAGGTCGTGTCCGCAATCAGAGCAGCGTCAATGCGGCCGGGCGGCCGCGGCGAATCTATCGGAGCCACGCGGGTATAGACGTAGGTGACAATCAAAGAACAATCTTTATCGGATAGCGCCTGCAGTTCATCGCGGTAAAAAACCGCTCCTGGTTCGCGCACGGAATACAACAATTGAAACCGTGCGGCGCTGCCCGTAGAAGCACGCGTGCGAATCATAGACATGAGAGGGACGATGCCGGACCCGCCTGCTATGAGCTGGATCGGTTCAGTTTGTTGAGTGCGCCACACGAACCAGCCACCGATCGGACCTCGCAACTCCAAGCGATCGCCGAGTGCGAGTTCTTGCGTGAGATAGGGCGAGACTTCGCCGCTAGGCAGTCGTTCGACGGTTAGTTCAACACGCCCGTCGGAGCTCGGAGCAGAGGCGATCGAGTACGATCTAACCGTGGAGTATCCATCAGGGGCCGTTACCCGCACGTCAACGTGCTGGCCTCCGAAGTGACCCGGCCAATCTGGAACTTCGAACGTGATCGTTCGCGCCGTTGCCGTTTCGTCGTGAAGAGCAACGACCGTTCCGACGCGCCACA
>Ga0210410_10000204_pt1 | contig 83523 bp, 74 predicted proteins | sample IncBWC4MmetaG_FD_161058 | JGI IMG/M metagenome (GOLD analysis project Ga0210410, IMG submission 161058) | Forest soil microbial communities from Barre Woods Harvard Forest LTER site, Petersham, Massachusetts, United States - Inc-BW-C-4-M | ecosystem: Environmental > Terrestrial > Soil >... | reverse complement strand
GATTGGGCAAAAGCCGACACGATTGCGCAGGGGTTGCGCGAAGCGATCGAGAAATACAAGGACTACCACGTTGCCTTGTCGGAAGGTTTCCACATTTTCATGCCGAATCTCCCACAGGCTGAGTATCACTTCACCAGCTATGAGAACGCTTTCCTGGAATCGTTCACCTTCGATCCCGCACGGCCCACTTCCCTGCTCTACAAGAAGACGAAAACCGGCTACGACCTGATCGGCGCGATGTACACCATGCCGAAACGCGTGACCGAAGAACAACTGAACGAGCGCGTTCCTCTCAGCGTCGCACAGTGGCACCTGCACACCAAGCTTTGCATGCCGCCCAAGGAGCAGCGCGGCCACGCAGACTTCAGCAAGTTCGGCCTGCAAGGCTCGATCGCGAGCAAGGAAACCTGCGATGAGGCCGGCGGCGCGTTCTATCCGGTGATTTTCGGATGGATGGTGCACGTCTATCCGTTTGAGGATTCGCGCGAAAAAATCTGGGGGCAGTAGGACAGCCACTCTTGGCTGTCCGGTTTGTTCTCGCCGCAGCAGGATCAACCCGGACAGGCAATCCCTCGAGGGGTCTCGGGATAAAGAGCGCCTGCCCTACCCAACACACTTACTCACAACAAAATCATCCTGCTTGACCGCACGGGACCTAAGTTATACAAGAATGCCAGCTCGCGGTCGCTCGTTGGAGGTGCGACTATGAGACTTTCTTTTTTCACAGCCTGCCGCCTGGCCTTCGTTCTGTTGTCCGCTTCGGCGCCCGTCCTGGCGCACCATGGATTCGCCGTGGAATTTGACCTGAAAAATCCCATTACACTCATGGGTGTTGTCACCAAGATGGAATTTATGAATCCACACATCTACTTCTACGTGGATGTGAAGGGCAAGGACGGCAAGGTGGTGAACTGGGCGCTTGAAGGCGGCCCTCCCAACGTCTTGTACCGGCAGGGCTGGCGAAAAGATACGGTGAAGCCGGGAGATATGGTTACGGTCAAGGGCTTTCGTGCCAGAGACGGTTCCCATCTCGCGGCTTGCACGAAGATCATTTTCCCGGATGGCCGGGAGATTTCCGCCGGACCGACGTCTCCGACGCAAGGCGACTACGGCGCGGGAAACAAAAAATAAGAAGTTAAAGGGAAACAACTTGGACCCATGCGGCACTCGTAACGTCCCTCTTAGTGTTGGTGGTTGCTGTAGCCCGCGTCTTCAGACGCGGGGATTTTCCGCCCCATTAGCGACCAAACCCTCGTCCCGGTCAGACCGGGACGAGCTACAACTTCCGTGCTGCAGCCCGTTAGGAATTTGGCGCTGCCTGTTTTGTACAACCGATCACGCGGTCGCCATCAGGTTTTCAGCGGGTTCCAAGTAGAACCCGCAACCGAGTTTGGGACAGAGGGTTAGCATGAGGAATTGTTTCCGCGCCTCAACCGTTTGCACCATTGCTGTGTACGTCGTTTTGCCTTTCCTGATCGCGTGTGCTGGACATGCACCTTCGGCTGGCCCTGCGCCGGGAACCCCACCGGACTTAAACGGAGTTTGGTCGGCTCCGTTCACACCCGACATCTCGAAGGCCTTGGGGCATCAACCTCCATTCACGCCATATGCTGCCGAGCGATTCAAGAAGGAGGACGAGGTCGACGATCCCTTAACGCAGTGTTTGCCGATTGGCCCTGCGAGAGGCATTCAGGCCGGCATCATGCCGTTCCAAATCGTTCAGACCCCTTCCGTAACGGCCATCCTTTTCGAGAACCAACATACCTTTCGCATCATTCACACGGATGGACGCAGTCATCCCAAGGATGCGGACCCAACATGGTTCGGAGATTCCATCGGCAAATGGGAAGGCGACACATTGGTTGTGGACACCATCGGGCTGAACGACCGGACTTGGCTGGACACGGCTGGCCACGAGCACAGCGACCAACTGCATCTCATCGAAAAATTTCAAAAAATGGACAATAACAATATCAAGTGGACCGTCACTTTCGAAGACCCTAAATATTTTACGGAACCCTGGTCCATAACGCTCCCCATCACGAGGCAGAACACCGAAATTATGTCCTATTCCTGCGAGGAGAACGAGAAAGACAGGGCTCATCTGCGCCGCACCAAGAAATGAGTCGTTCTGAACGCCGGCCGCAGCGATTAAGTCACTATGAGTGTGGGTGTGGGGGGACTTTTCAGTTTCGCGTCGCAGGTGGAATTGGGCCAGCTTTCTTCAGCGATTCAGCGACTTCCTGTTGGATGCGGGCCGTCATAGTATCCGTGTACTTGCGCATAAGAGGCATTATAGTCTGCATCGACTCTCCCATGATTGCCGGCATTTCCCGCAACATTTTTTGCCCGGTCGGCGATGAATAGAATGCGATGACAGCGTTGATGTCGCCCTTCGTGAAATGCTTCTGGTATACCGGCACCATAGCCTGCATCATTTCATCAAAAGGCATGTCCTTCAACATATCGTCAATTACCTTGGTCATTCGTTCTTCAAAATCGGCTGGAAGCTTGTCTTTGTCCTTCACGAATTGGTCGTGCACCATTTGATGCATCGGCTTAGTCATCGCTTCCATCGTTTGCTTCATCATGTCGTGGGAGTGAATCGCCTGGAGGTATCTTTCGACGTCTTCCTTCGTAGCCGGATCGTCGGCCGCGGTTTGCTGCGCTAGAACATTCCCGCTAAAGGCAAGAAACAAAAGAGAGGCAATCAGGAAGCGCTTCATCGCTATCCTCCATCGAAATTGTATGGAGCGTAACTCATCCGTTAGTATTAATCCAGCATTTTCGCAGGTCTTCCAGCCAGAGTCGGAATTCGCACATACGCCCTCAATTGTAACTCCCGCGGAATGCTTCATGGCCTTGAGTGCGTGCTAGAATGACGAGGCCCGAAGGAAGCTGATGCCTCCCACGCTTGCAAACGGCAAGATCTGCTACATTGAGATTCCTGCCACCGACAAACTCGACCGAGAGAGCCTTGCCGATGGACTATTACCTTTCTGGTTCCTGCGAAAAAAATGTCTGCTTTGCGGAAATGGCAGAGCAATGCGAGAATAGTTTCATGAAAAGACTATACGCATCGATTGTGACTGTATTGGCGGTTAGCCTGCTTCTGCTGGGGACTGTCGCGGCGCAACAAACTCCCGCGACGAAGGCCCCGCCTTCAGCAGCCGCGAAGGCGCCGGCGGCAAAGACTGGGCAGGGCTCTGCGGCAGCAGAGAAAACTCCGGCCGCGAAAAGCGCTGGTGGCGTGGAGCTCAAGACGGAAAAAGACAAGCTCAGCTACGCCGTCGGGCTGAATGTCGGCAGGAGCCTGCAAAAGGATTCTGTGGATGTTGACCCGAACGTGTTGGTGCAGGGCTTGAAAGATGCGCTGGCTGGCGGCAAGACGCAAATGTCGGAGGACGATGCCAGGGGTATCATTCAGTCGCTCCAAGCCGATCTGCACAAGAAGCAGGAAGCGCAGATGGCGGCGGCCGGGGAGACAAACAAGAAACAAGGCGAGGCGTTTATGACGGCGAACAAAACGAAAGAAGGCGTCGTCACGCTGCCCGACGGTCTCCAGTACAAGATATTGACGGCAGGTACGGGACCAAAACCCGTGGCCACCGACACTGTTATCTGCAACTATAAAGGCACGCTCATTGATGGCTCGGAATTCGACAGCTCGTACAAGCGCGGCCAGCCGGCGACATTCCCGGTGGATAAAGTGATCAAAGGGTGGACGGAAGCCCTCCAACTCATGCCGGTAGGGTCAAAGTGGCAGCTGTTCGTTCCACCCGATATGGCCTATGGCGCGCGCGGCCCAAGCCCTTTGATCGGTTCCAACGCCGTGCTCATTTTTGAGGTCGAGCTTCTCTCGATCAAGGAAAAGGACAAGGACAGCAAGTGAGCGGGCGCTGGAGTCGTTGAATTAGGGGAACGGCGAGGCGAACGCAACCCGCAGACGGCCACCAAGTAAAATACCCGCTGGTACAGGAGATTGACGTTAGCAAAGCCACGCTTGGGCGTCCGACCGGCGTAGGCTCCGCACAAGGAATGGACAGGCAAGAGTGCCCCTGCCACTGAAAACCAAATCCAAGGCCAAATAGCCCACCACACAATACCAACATTCGGAAAATTGCAATTCGCAGTACAATATATTGTTTCATGGCTCTGGGGAAAAAATCATGACTGCCACTCGGGCGGAGAGTCCGATATACGTTGGACATAAAACCGCCTTTAACATTTTAGGCGCCATCAGCATTTGCCATCTTTTGAATGACATGCTTTCCTCGTTGTTGCCTTCGATTTACCCTTTGCTGAAGAATTCCTTTCATCTTGATTTCGCGCAGGTGGGTCTGATTACGCTCACCTATCAGATCACCGCGTCGCTTTTGCAGCCCTTGGTCGGTTTCTATACCGACCGGAAGCCCACGCCGTATTCCCTGCCGGTCGGGATGGGGCTTACGCTGATCGGGTTGTTGATTTTGTCGATCGCCGGGAATTTCGCGATCATCCTGATCGCCGCGGCGTTGGTGGGTACAGGCTCTTCGGTTTTTCACCCCGAGTCATCCCGGGTGGCTCGAATGGCGTCCGGCGGACAACACGGCCTGGCGCAATCTCTTTTTCAGGTTGGCGGCAACGCGGGCCTCTCCCTCGGACCTTTGATGGCCGCATTTATCGTGATGCCGAGGGGGCAGACCAGCATCGCCTGGTTTTCAGTGGTGGCGCTGGCGGGGATGCTGATCCTCACAAAGGTAAGCGGCTGGGCGGTAAGAAACAGATCTAGTGCCAGGAAATCCGGCGCAGTTCATCGCGAGCAGCGCCCCAATCTATCGACCAGAAGAGTTGTGTTATCCATTGGGGTCTTGATGGCTCTTCTGTTTTCAAAATTCGTCTACCTGGCAAGTTTGACCAGCTACTACACGTTTTATTTGATGAATAAATTCCAACTGTCTGTGCGTAGCGCTCAGGTTCACTTGTTCGTATTTCTGGGGGCCGTTGCGCTGGGAACGATCGTCGGCGGCCCGGTGGGAGACCGGATCGGCCGCAAACGCGTTATCTGGAGCTCGATTCTCGGCGTTCTCCCATTCACGTTAGTTCTGCCGTATGCCAATCTGTTCTGGACTGAAATTCTTAGCGTGCTGATTGGCCTGATTCTGGCGTCGGCATTTTCGGTGATTGTCGTCTACGCTCAGGAGTTAGTGCCCGGTAGAGTAGGAATGATTTCAGGCCTGTGCTTTGGTTTTGCCTTTGGCATGGCCGGGCTGGGCGCGGCCGTTCTAGGTGAGCTGGCCGACCTGACCAGCATTAATTTTGTATATTCCGTCTGCTCGTTTCTTCCAGCGGTTGGCCTGCTGGCCGCGTTCTTGCCAAACCTGGAGCCATCGGGGCTACAAACGTCACAAACGATGGAAGCTTGATTTCCGTGAACTGGGATGCGGGCTTCCCTTCGAACCTGTACCGAACCTGACCCGTTACCGAATCGCTGGTTCGAATTGATTCCCACGATAGGTGCGCGTATCATGGAAAGCAAATGAACACGAATCAAACGAAACGTCACGGAATAACGTTCGCTAGCTTCAAGCGCATCCTGCTTCTCGGCGTCTTGCTTACACTGATGGCCCCCGCGTTATTTGCCGCCGACCCTGAGATTTTCCCGCTCTCGCAAGTCAAACCGGGAATGAAGGGCGAAGGCTTTACGATATTTGCCGGGGACCAGATTGAGAAGTTCGATCTGGTGGTTCTCGGCGTGATGCCCAACTTCCTGGGGCCCAAAGAGTCCATCATCCTCGTACAGCTTCTGGGACCTAAGGTGGAGCACACGGGCGTGGTTGCAGGGATGAGCGGAAGCCCCATCTACTTCGAAGGAAAACTCGCCGGAGCGCTGTCCCTCAAGCTCGGCATCTTCGCCAAAGAGCCGATAGCCGGCGTCACACCGATTGAAAACATGTTGAGCTTGCCAAAGGGCCAGTTGCCCGGCACGATTCTTGCACAGGGACAACCAGGGGCTCTCGGCGTCGAAGCAGTTTCGACAGCACAGCAAATTGAAATGCCTACGGATTGGACTTCGCGCCTCGGTGTTCCGGGAGGAAGCTTCCTCAAACCCATTGACACGCCGCTGGTCTTTTCAGGCTTCAACGCGGCAGCGATCCGGCAATACGCGGGCGAACTCGCTCAATTTGGCATGGCGGCTACGCAGGGCGGCACCACCGATGCGCGGCCCGACGATCGTGACATCAAGCCCGGAGACATGGTCAGCGCGGTGCTGATGGAAGGGGACATGTCCTTGAACGCCTCCTGCACCGTCACGATGATCGTGGACGGGCGGATCTACGTATGTGGGCATCCCCTGTTCGGATTCGGGCCCGTGCAGCTGCCAATGGCACGGGGGCGCGTGGTGACGACGCTGAGTTCGGACCTCGATTCGACAAAGATCGTAAATGTGGGCGGGACCATCGGCGCGTTTGACCAGGACCGCATTACCGCGGTCATGGGCCATCTCGGCACGGCCCCGGGTTTGATCCCTATCGATATGACGGTGGTAACAGCGGCCGGAGATCAACATCGCTCCTTCCGGATGATTTCCAATCCGAAAATTACGCCGATTCTAATTGGTATTGCCGCGCTCAACGGCCTGGTGCAGAACAGTGTGTACGGTGAAGGCACGACGCTGCGCCTGACGGGTGCAATTGACATCGCAGGGCATTCCAGTGTGACGCTCGAAAATCTGTTCACGCCGACCGATTCGTTTGCCCCTGACGGGGGGTCGGTCGCCGCCGCCGTGCAAAGCGTGTTTCAGAGGATTTTCTCGAACCCGTATGAGACCGCCAAGATTGAAAAGGTGACCCTGCGCATGGAAGCCCTCCCCGATCGCCGCCAGACTACGATTGAGGGCGCCTGGCTCGATAAATTGGAAGCCGCGCCGGGCGACACGGTCAACGTGAAAGTGCAGTTGCGTCCCTATCGCGGATCACCCGTGATTCGCGACATGCAGATCACGATTCCGCCGCAGGCGGTTCGCGGCACGATGCTTCAGGTTCTGGCCAGCGATTCAGGCACGTTGAACCGCATGAACATCGTATCCGGATCGCAGGGACGCCTGCAGAATCTCGAGCAACTTGTATCGGTGCTGAACCGCGAGCGGCGCAACAACCGGCTTTATGTCACGCTGCTCGGGCCATCGCCGACCATGGTGGTGCAAGACAAAGTGATGCCCAACGTGCCCGCATCGCAGATCAATCTCCTCGACCAGCGTGGCGGCCCAGCCAGCTCGCTCGTGGTGCGGCAATCGGCGGCCGGAGAATGGTCCGTGCCGCTCGAACAGGTCGTTCAGGGATCGTCTTCCATCACGATCCGAATCAAGTAAACGAGCGGGCGGCGCGCAAGCGCTGACCCCTGAGGAGCCTCATGCGTATTACGCTTCCCCTTGGCCGCGCGTTGCGCGGCACAAAATCATCTGCCTTGGCGAAGGTTTTGGCGATTTCCGCTGCCGCCGTTCTGCTGGCCACCGTTCCGGTACTGGCCGAGCACACACGCTGGTGGCGCCAATCTTCCTTCGAAGATTTTGACAAGGGCACCGCGAAAGGAGTGGCGCTGCGCAGTGATGGCATGCTTTTCCTCGCGCCGCGCTTCGCTGAGTTCGCCGACGCCAATCTCGCCTATCTCCTGGCCTTGCGTTCCGATTCCAAAGGAAATCTCTACGCTGCGGGCGGTGCGAATGCCAAGGTTTTGCGCCTGGACGCGAGCGGCAAGGCTACAACCGTCTTCGATTCATCTGAACTGGCGGCTCAGGCCCTCGTTCTGGACGCCGCTGGAAATCTTTTCGTGGGCACCTCCCCTGACGGAAAAGTTTACAAGGTCACGCCCGGGGGACAATCCTCTGTTTTCTTCGATCCGAAAACGAAATACATCTGGGACTTGGCTGTCGACAAGGATGGGACTTTATACGTCGCAACGGGCGACACGGGAAAGATTTTTGCTGTCGCACCGGATGGAAAAGGTCAGGTTTTCTATACCAGCGAAGAGACGCACATTCGATCGCTGGCGCTGGATTCGAGCGGCAACATCCTGGCGGGCACCGAACCGAGCGGACTCGTTCTGCGCATCGCCAAAGCGGGCGATCCTCACCGCGCCTTTGTGCTGTACGAAACCTCCAAGAAGGAAATCACGGCCTTGCTGCAGGATTCCAGCGGCAACCTGTACGTCGCGGCCGTGGGCGAGAAAAATCCTCTAATACCCGGAGTGCCCAGGGCGCCCGTTCAAGAGCCTGGGGCGGCCGGGAATTTCAATCTTACGTTAGGCGGGGCGAATCTTCCGCCCCAGCAACCACAGGGCCTTCCGTTTGCACCGATTCCAACGGTGACTTCGAGTTCCGTATACCGAATTGCGTCGGATGGCTCCCCTGAAGAGTTGTGGGGCTCGCGGGACGATGTTGTTTACGCTTTGGGGCTCCGTCCGAACGGAAAATTGCTGCTCGGAACCGGCAATCAGGGCGCGGTGCTGGAACTCGAAGGCAATCACATCTTCTCGCGCCTGGTGAGAACCACTTCGGGACAGGTCACTTCCATGGCATCGGGTCCCGGCGGAAAGCTGTTCCTTGCCGCGGCGAATCCGGGAAAGGTGCTCACGCTAGGCCCCGATAGCGAGCCGGAGGGCTCCTACGAGTCGCAGCCCTTTGACGCCAAGCTTTTCACGCGTTGGGGGCGGCTGCAGTGGTGGGGACAAAATGCGGTGCCCGCGAAGAACGGCGCAGGCGCGCGGATCGAGTTCTACACGCGGTCGGGCAACACATCGGATCCCGGCAACAACTGGAGCCCGTGGGCCGGTCCGTATTCCAACGCCGCAGGCGACAAAATCGACTCACCTTCCGCACGGTTCGTGCAATGGAAAATGGTCCTGCGTGGTGCGGCAGGTGGAACTGCTCCTGAACTCAACTGGGTGAGCGTCGCCTATCTGCCGAAAAACGTGACCCCGGAGGTAACCGGGATCGCCATTCAAAGCCCCGGCATCCGAGTTCAGGGAATTTCTGCTCCTGGACCAGGCCAGGCATCACAGACGCCCGTTCAAGTTCGAATGCCACAGCCGCCGTCTACTTCCTCCTCGATCAACTCGGTGTTCAACGCGACAGGGATGGGCGGCGCGGCGGCTTCGTCCAACCCGCCGCGGTTTGACGCTGTTCCGCAAGGTTTCACGCAAAAGGGTTATCAATCCGTCGTATGGACCGCGGAAGATCCCAATGATGACCAACTCGAATTTTCGGTTTACTTCCGTGGAGAAAATGAAACGGCGTGGAAACTGCTAAAGGACAAGCTCGATACCCGCTACTATTCGTGGGATACCACGGCAATGCCAGACGGCGCCTATTACCTGAAAATTATGGCTAGTGACGCGCCGACGAACCCCTCCGGCGAAGGTCTGACGTCCGAGCGCGAATCCGACCGCTTCGAGGTGGACAACACACCGCCCGCGATTGCGCAACTGACGGCAGAATCGGCAGGCGGCGGGGGCGCTGTACGCGTGCGATTTCAAGCGAGCGATCCGGCGAGTTCCATCGCGCGAGCCCAGTACAGTCTGGACGCGGAAGACTGGGCGCTCGTGTTCCCCAGCGGCGGGCTTAGCGATGCATCCCGCGAAAATTACGACTTCCAGGTCCACAAAGTCACGCCGGGAGAGCACATCATCACTATCCGCGTGTACGATCAGTTTGAAAATGTCACCAGCGCCAAGGCCACGGTCCGGGTGCCGGCGAGTGGCAACTGAGGCGACTGGCCGGCCATCGCCCTTGGACTGGAGCGCGCTGCGAATGACCTAGCTCGATCCACCACTCTTTTCCCGGGGCTACCCCCGCGCCCGCCACTTCTCCCGCAGCGGCATCTTCCTTGCCCCTTTCAATGTGCACCCCGATTCCTGCTTTGCCTCCGAAAAACGCACTGGGTTGTACGTGGACGACACGCGCCACACAGCGCACATCGTTTGAAACCGGGCCCGCCAGTTCCTGCGGCATTTTGAGGGACACCTCAAGAGGCGTGCCCACGTTGAGGGGAATGGTCGTCGCGAAAAGGAGTCCCCGCTGAGAAATGTTTATCGACTCCGCAATCTGTTCAGTCGCTCCCGGATTATTCAGCACTCGAAAACGAAAAGGCACCGTAATATTCACACGTGTATCAATGCGGCGTTCTCTGGAAGTCATCTTGTCCTCCCCGCCCGCAGGAAATCGTGCGCGCGGTTTTTTTAGATTAGAAAGGGGGTGACTGAGAGTTTAGCGCCGCGCAACTAGAGCGCAAGTGAAATGCGCATGTTTCGCATCACGTGATCCAAGCCGGGACAAGGTGTGCCATAATATCAGCGATCTAAGAGTCTTCTCATTGAGCGCTCCGACGACCCAGCCTTTCGCGGCCCCTGACCTCGAAAGTATTCGAGAGGCCTACCGGCGCATCTCCCCGCATATCGAACGTACCCCCGTCATGATTTCGGACGAGCTGGACGAACTTGCCGGGGCCATGCTGTTTTTCAAGTGCGAAAATCTGCAACTCTCTGGTTCGTTTAAGATTCGCGGCGCGGCGAACGCGGTCTTTTCGCTCAGCGAGGCGGAAGCAGCGCGCGGCGTGGTCACGCACTCATCCGGCAATCACGGCGCGGCGCTCGCTCTGGCCGCCAAAATGCGCGGTATCCGCGCGTGGATCGTCGTGCCTCATAACGCACCGAAGGTAAAAGTTCGCGCCGTGGAAGCCTATGGAGGCGAAATCATCTTCTGCGAGCCAACGCTGGAGGCGCGCGAGACTGTCGCCGCGGAAACAGGGCGTCAAACAGGCGCGGTGATGATTCATCCCTACGACGATGACCGCATCATCGCGGGGCAAGGCACGGCGGCGCTCGAACTTCTGGAAGAGATTCCCGATCTCGATGTGGTTTGCGCGCCGGTTTCGGGAGGCGGCCTTCTTTCCGGCACGGCTATCGCGGCAAAATCAATGCGGCCCGAAATCACCGTCATCGGTTGTGAACCGGCAAACGCGGACGATGCGGCGCGATCGCTCGCCTCCGGGCAGATCGAACCGGCGGCCGCGACGACTACCATAGCCGACGGATTGCGCGCCACGCTCGCTCCTCGCACATTTGCAATCCTGCGCGCGCGCGTCGACCGGATTGCTCTCGTCAGCGAAGATGAAATCGTGCAGGCGATGCAGCTCATGGCCGAACGTTTGAAATGCAGGGTTGAACCCTCCGGAGCCGTCGCGGCATCCGCCGCGCTTCATCGTCACCTCGGAGCGGAAGGGCTCAAAATTGGAGTTATTCTTTCCGGCGGAAATCTGGACCCTGAGGCGATCCCCGCGCAGCCGGGAAAAGATTTGACGCAGAGATCGCAGAGGGCCAGCGAGGAACGAGACTGGTGATCAGTGACCGGTGACGCTAGCGGCCACCGTAGCAGATCAGCTCACGGCCATCCGACAACACAACTTTCACCATACGCAAATAATTTGTACCGTCGCTAATTCGATGCCCGACGGCCGTAATTTGATCACCGGGCTTGAGGGTTTCTTTGTCCCAGCCGGTGTTGGCCATACGGCTTGGACTGGGGCCGCCGGCATTCCACTTTTCGATGTTTCCCTTGTCGTCCTTCACTTCCATGCTGATCCATACATGCGGATTGGCCCAGTCGAATAGCGTCACGGTTCCTTTTACGGTGGTGAGATTGCCCATGTCGTAGCCGTGCCACGCGTGATGCGCGAACGCGGGGCCCGAAATGGCTAGAAGGGCGACAAGCAGGCTCCCAAGGGCTAGGAACTTAATCCTCATGAGGTCACCTCCCCAATGGGTTTCACAACCTTTCGACGCGTCAGCCGGGTTGCGGGTTTCCTGCGCGCCTAATCCAAATCTTCTTGCGCGGTTGTTGCCAAGTGGGATTTGGGCAACACGGCACGGGCCAGTCAGCCGAGCACTATCTTCACTTCATCCCCGAGTTCTCTGTGGTCTCTGTGGCCTTTCTCCGTGTCCTCTGTGTTAAATTCCGAAAAGCTCAACACAGAGGTCACGGAGGGCCACAGAGAAATCCCAATGGTACTCAACACTCAGAGGATTGCTTCCATGATTCGAATGTCGCGTTCAGCTGTGCCGCCAAGGGCGCGCAGCGCTGCCTGGTAAGCACTGCTCTCATGTGTGGCAGTTGCTTGCTGAACGGTATCGAACTCGATGAGCACGGTTCGCTGGTCTATGCCCGCCTCAAACGTCTTGGCAGGCGTTCCTCGGGCTAGAAAGCGGCCGCCCCCGCTTTGGATCGCAGGCCCCGCCAGCCGGGCGTATTCGGCGAGCGCGGCGGGGTTCGAAATCGAACGGTAAAAGCAGATCCAATATCCTTTGGCCATTAGGCGCTCCTAGCACTGGGCATTTTTCACGCTGTAGGTTTGTTGCCAAACGAGCCATGCCAACTAAATATTCGCATCGTCGACTGGTTTCGTGATTTCGCTGGTCATTTCCCGGGCGGCCTACATTTTCGAAAGCGCGAACCCGTCCACCTGCACCTCCAGCATATGATTCACGCGGATGCCGTAGATGCCGTCGGTCTTTGCCGTCATCGCGGACTTGGGCATCGTGTTGACGACCTTGCCGTTGACGAGGAACTCGATCTTATCTGGCATGACGTGAACTTCGAGAGCGTTGGTGGACGTTCCGCTGGAGTCGGCCTTCTTCACCGCGTCGCTGGCAGATCCTGACGACGCGATCTGCGCCGTTGAGTTGCCGTTTCGGCTCTTGATGAGCCAGGTCCCTTCACTCTCCACCATAAAATAGACGTAGGACTGCGCCGGGCCTTCGAGATCGCTTCCGCCGAAAATGAGGCCGTAATATTCCGAGTGGCCGTTCGTTTTAATCAACTTGAATGTACCTTTGAGTGTGTAATTTCCGGTGGCTGTATTCGCCGGATTCCAGTAGACCGCTGCTTTCGGGTTTGTCGCATGGAAGCCCGATCCCGTCTCAACGAACTGGATCGCTCCAGCAGCATCGGGATCTGACGCACTCACGCTGCGATCAACGCGCAGTTTCCAACCCTTTGGGGCTTGTGCGCTCAGCGGTACGATTGCGAGTAGCGCGAGCACGGCTACGGCAAAATGACGCTTCATTAGCATTCCTCCTCAAGTAGTGGATCACCCATAAAGTACATCCCTGGCGCCGAAATGGGATGGCGGCCGCCATGATTGTAACGCCTTCTTCCAGGCCCAACAACTTTCCCCCGACGGCCAGAAAGCATCTCATGAATGCACACTCATCATGCATGATTCGTGGATTCGGACTCGCTCAACTCAGATTCCGGCGCTGAAAGCGCCGCCGCATGCCAGCCCAGGGCAACGCCCTGGGTTTCGGAATCGATCGGCGCGCCCTGCAAGGGCGCAGGAATCCGCCGCCCATGCAGGGCGGAACATGTACTCGAACACGTCCCCCGGGGCGTTGCCCCGGGCTGACATCCTCCGCGCCGTCGGCGCGTCATCGCGGCTGAGTTCTCGGGCCGAAAAACTAGTGCGACGCGGCTTAGGATTTCGCTTCTAGTCACATAAATCGATTAGCGCTACAATCGGCAACCATCATGCGAAACTTAACTGCAACCTCAACCGCCCGCCGGGAGTTTCTCAAGTTTCTCGCGGCAAGTCCATACGTCGCCGCGCTCGGCGGAGTCGCCGCGTACCTCGAGCGAAATGTGCTGGCCCAAAACACGCCGGGAACTTCCGACGTCATTACCGACCCGGCCAAGGCCCTCAACGTTTTTGATTTTGAGGAGCCCGCTCACCGCAGAGTCATACAGGGACACTGGGCGTACATGGCGAGTGGCGTCGACGACGACGGCACGCTGCGCGCCAACCGCGAGGCGTTCAAGCACATCGAATTGCGCCCGCGCCGCCTGCATGACGCCACCAAGGTTGACATGCGCGTCGATTTATTCGGCACAAAATATGACAGCCCGATCTACTTCTGCCCGACAGGCGGTGAGAAAGCGTTCTCTGGGGAGGGTGAGTTAGCCGTTGCGCGGTCAGCCAAGGCGCATGGCACTTTGCAGGTCCTTTCGACCGCAACTTCCACCCCCGTCGAGGATGTCATCCAAGAACTTGGCCGTCCGGTCTGGCAACAGTTGTATGCGCCTACGTCCTGGGACGCCTGCGAAAAAATCCTGCGGCGCGTGGAGGCTGCCGGGGTCTCGGTAATCGCTCTCACCGTCGACAACACTACGGGCCGCAATAGTGAAACGTATCTCCGCACGCGCGGCGACGACCCGACCAAGTGCCTCTATTGCCATGAAAGCGGCGAGGGGCCCTCGATAAAGGAACGACCGATGTACAACGGCATCGACATGACCGGCGTGCGCACGAACAATCCAGCCATGGACTGGGCCTACCTCGATCGCCTCCGCAAAACCTGGAAAGGCAAACTCATCATCAAGGGGATGGACACGCGCGAGGATGCGCGGATGTGCGTCGAACACGGCGTGGACGCCATCATGGTTTCGAACCACGGCGGACGTGCCACGGAAACGTTACGCGCCACCGTCGAGGCGCTGCCCGAAGTCGTGGCGGAGGTCGGCGGTCGCATTCCCGTGTTTGTCGACGGCGGTTTTCGCCGCGGCACGGATGTGTTCAAGGCCCTCGCGCTGGGCGCCAAAGCCGTAGGGATCGGGCGCCCCTTCCTGTGGGGATTGGGAGCTTTCGGCCAGGCCGGCGTCGATCGCGTGATCGAAATCATGCAGGGCGAACTGAAACTGGTGATGGGTAATTGCGGCACGCAAACTGTCGCCGACATTAATCGCGCCTATGTTGCCACGCCCGACTGGAAAATCTAGCGGGTGGCGTGGGTGACAAAATATAGGCATACCAGCCGCAACTGGGAAATGAACGAGCCCGTGAGGGATCCACCCAAAACGTGCTCGGTATCTGGCAAACGAATGTACACCTCCGAACGCGAAGCAACCTCCACTGCCATGCACAGGATGGGCGACCGGCAAACTGGACCGAGTCAACTCAGGACCTACAAATGTCTCTATTGTGCGTCGTGGCACCTTACCAGCAAAGGAGCGTAGTTGGCCCGCCGGACGCAAATGTTACAGGGGATCGAGCATGTGTGACGGCAGACAGCCTGGGCCGCGGTTATCACCGTCGAACTGAACTTGATATTCAGAACTGGCGGGAAGATGTTGAAGAACGACGCCGCCTAGCCCTTTGTAATCACCGGGCGCCTTCACGTTCGCTGTGACCTGCTCCCCAAGTTGGAATTTTGCCTTCATGGTGATCAGCCTCCTCGATTAGTCGTATTCATATCTGGGGGTGAGTAAAGCAAGCATGGTATAAGATTGACGTGTACCTGTGGTTGGAGAAATACGTTCTAACAATATGTGCGGCAATCGCCTTTGGTTTCGTGTTCTTGAATCCACTTAAGCTCGACTGGCAACAACGATTGTCTCTTTTCGTGGCGATTTCTGCGTTCGCCTACTTTTTGGCACACACAATACATAGGCCGAAGGCATCAGCTACAGTGGACTCAGACCAGAGAATCGGTTTCCTGCAACGTCAGGTTGAGGACCTTCAAGCGCAACAGAGGCAACTTGCCATCCAACGCGCTGACGACGCCATGGAAAAGCAGCGGCGGCAAACGCTCAGGAACCACCTCGCTGAGTTTTTGAAAGAAGGGAAAAACCTCCAGCGGGATATTGAATATAACGATCCCGACTCTCTTCGCCGGAAAGTGGTGTGGGAGGGTCGGGTCGTTGAGTACCTGACGAAAAATCTCGATGAATCATACGCCGTTCGATTTCGCAGTCCGAGTCACCAAGTGAGTTCCTATCCCAATGGAGTGAACATGAAGATGCTCACGCATTGGGGAGACATAAGCGCAAAAATGGCAATGCTCAATGATTTCATGTCTGAGCTTCGAGACTAGATTTTCGGTTTCGACGCGTTCAGGCCGCCTTTGGTATCCCACAAGTCCAATCGCGATTCAAAGTATCGACGCACATTCTCGTATCGTTTGTTCAGTTTGCTATTTCCGGTCGAAACAAAATGATCGTGTTCCTCCACAACAAACTGGTACGCTGGCTGCACAAGATTCTTTGCGTCATTTGCCGTGCAGATATTTGCGATGCCCGGGCCCAAGTAATCCAAGATTCTTCGTCCGTCCGCATCCACGGTTGTTAACTCCATTTCTTTTCGGATAAGTTCCTGCATATTCTTCGCTAATGGATTGGTGAGCTTTTCGAAGTGTTTAAGGCCAACTAACCAATAATTCCACAGCTCATCTCCGATCAGAACCCGAGGATAGTCTGCTTCACGGCTTTCCAGAAGGTACGCTCGTGCGAGTGCGGTTCCGTAAATCTCCCCGGGACACATCTCTGTGGCCAAGCCAATGTCAATTCCGCCTCGAAGGGCGTGTTTGCTTGCTAACGAAGTCAACATGACGGCGCAGGCGGCGCTCAACGTGGAATATATTCTAATATTAGGGGTCAGATGTTCGTCTTCGTTTCTTAAAGCTACGAAAGCGATGAAACAATCAGAGAAGACCACAAACCCGGGGATTTCAATGACCTTCGAACTCAGTCCCTCTTTGAAACGCTCGAAGTTTTTCCGAAAGACCTTTCGCAGTCCCAACACAAAACCCGCAGTATCTTTCAGAACTCCCGCAACGGTCGAGTATTCTTCCGGCGTTTTAGGCAGCCGCAATTGTTGGAACTTTTCGCTCTGTCCCAGCACATCGAGGAATGCAACCAAATAGGAACCTAACGTGTAGTTATAGATCTCTGCCACAGGTGATCCAAATTGTCTCCGCGACTTTTGCGATGCTTAATGAAGGATCAGCTTCTGCACGCGCCAGTTGGCTGTTTCGGCGGCGTACACTTCGCGTTCCGAGGGGCAGGCGAGTTGGTGAGCGCCGGAAAACTGCTTGAGTTGGCGGCCGGAGCGGCCAATGACTCCGAGCACCTTGCCGTCGAGCGAAACCTTGAAAATTCGGCCGGGATAAGTAAGTTCTCCAACGAAAAGCACTTGGTTGGGGCCGGGCGTGATGCAGATCGAATTGGGAGCGCCATTCACTTCAGCCAGGCGTTCGCCCGTTGGAGTGTTGCCGTTGACGGCATGCGTTCCGGAAACCGGAGGCACGTCAATCGTGAACTTGCGCAGAAATTTTCCGTCGGTATCGAACACCTGGATGCGCCGATTGGTGCGGTCGCCTACGTAGAGATTGTTGTTGCGGTCGGCCACGATGGTGTGCGGGAGGCGAAATTGTCCGTCCGCGGTGCCTTTGTCGCCCCATGACTTCACCCAGTCGCCATTCTTGTCATATTTGGCGACGCGAGAGTTGACGTATCCATCGGTAATGTAAATGTTGCCATCGGAGTCCCACGTCACGTCGGTGGGCTGGCGGAAGAGTCCGTCTATTGCAGCGAGAGGAGGATCGGGGTGCCCCCAAGGTTTGGCTTCGTCGGCCGATTCTTGCCGGCGTCCAAAAACCCAGACTACGCGGCCCGCCTGATTGAACTTGATAACCATGTCGGAGCCCTTGTCGATGGCCCAGATGTTGTCGTCCTTGTCGATGCGCACGGTGTGGGCCTCGGCCCACGCGTAGAGGCCTTTGCCAATTTCGCGGATGAACTCGCCTTTCGGGCCGAACTCCAGCAATTGCGCCGCGGAGGGACCGTACGCGGGACCTGTGGCGCTATTTGATCGCGTGAACACGAAGACGTGGCCCTTCGAATTGACGGCCACGCCCGGAACCTCGCCGAGATTCATGCCGGGCGGAAGTGTGGGATAGTCAGGAACGGAATCGAATTGAATTTCAGGCACATTTTGTTGAGCGTACGCGGGCTTTATTTGGAGCCCGCCTAGAAACAAAACGAGCAGCGGCAACAAAACGTATAGTCGGATTTTCATCGATGTCTCCCGGTTGGTCTTAGGCTTCACTTTCCTTACGTGTTTGTCGCGAGCCTGCGCGTGCGATGTGCGAGAGTCAATTAGTGGCAAGGTAGGGCAGCGGGCCAGTCCAATTTGGCTGAGATCCATGTGTCACCCCAGTCGGGGTTTCTCGTTATGTTCGGGTCGCTTTCCCACCACTTCCGTGGTGGGCTACGTTGTGTCGTCCCTCCGGGACTTCCAGCAACACATCTTGCTCAGCGGACGTTCTTCTCCAGCCAATCCATGAAGTATTTTGCGATGCCTGCGCTGTTCTTTTCGGACATCATCTGGTGGCCGTTGCCCGGCAATCCCACGTCTTCAAGATTCACGTAGGTGGTCTTCACCCCTGCCTGATTGAGCCACTTGGCCGTGCAATGGGAATACGGACGGTGATAGCTCGCCTCGCCTGACACGTTGAGGACCGGGATACCTTGCAGGTTTGCGAGTTTGTGAGCGGGTTCGGTTTGAACCCAGCACGGGATGAGGCCCGGCCCGTCGGCCTTATCCTGACGAACGGGCCGCAACTCGGAGGCTTCTTTAATCGGGGGATCATAGCGGACAGGCAGATTGGTCAGGCCCCAAAGACGCCCTGCGCCTGATCTTCCCCTCTCCGCTTCTTCGATGGGCGGGGAGACTGGTTCGGCTGCTACGATGCCCTTGACGAGCTTCGGCCGAGCGTCCGCGGCCATCCAGCCGGAAGGCGCCACTCCTGAATGCAGCAGCAGAATGACAGGTTGACCAATCAAATCCAGCAATTCCTCGATGTCGTCCGCGGCAATTTTTTCCAAGTCCGCGCCCGTCGGCGTTTGGCTGTCGGTCTTCGCGTAATAGTCAAACACAGGGTCGCCCATTTTGCCTTTGTTTGGCCCGTCGCCCGGCCATTGCGTGTGCTTCGTGTACTGCGGCCAGGTGCTTTGGGGAGTCGCGGGCGGGCGGCCACTCGACCAGACTTCCTCCATCAATGACCCCGACCGGGGAGGAGTCTCATCGCCGTCAACACCCGGAACGTAAGCCGAACGGCCTCGCGCCGGAAGGTCCAACATGTAAACGGTGTAGCCCCGGTTGACAAAATCATAGGCCCAGCCCGGCCGCCCATCCGGTGTTTGCAGCAATGCAACGTTGGTTTGTCCGCCGCCTGCTTGGATAAAAACAATCGGATACTTGTAGCGGATATCCTTCGGAACCCATACTTCGACATACATCGCACCACGCATAAATTCCTTGCCGGCCTCTCCCACCCATGTGCCGCCTACATAGAAATGGCCCTGGCGCGCGATGTTGGCTGTAGAAAATGTGGGGACCGATTTCAGGGGCATAGTTATGGGAGCATCCTGGGCGTTGGCATTGAACCAGCCACAGATAAAAAGCGCGGCCACCGCCGAAAGAATGGCTGTAGATTTTTTCATATTCATGATTATTTGCGAAGTCCTTTCCAATCTTCCTTCCAAAAGTCCGGGGGGAGAGCTTCAGGCATAGCCGGGTCCTGTGAAATTGAATTTCGCGGAATTTAGAATTTATCTACAAATCCTATTTTGCGACGGGCACTAGCGCGGCGCCCGCGGGCACCCACTTGCCGTTGAGCTTCACGAACATCCGGAGCACCGTGGCCTCGTCCGTGACACCAATCTTGCCGCTGGCATCGGCCGCTTTGAAAACAGTATGATCCGTCGCCAAGGCAACGTCCCCGTACACCGCCATTAATTTGAAGTCTTGCGGATTCGGTCCTGCATCTCCGGGAGAAACCGGGTGAGCCGCAGCCGTGGCACTCTGTCTCTTGACCATTTCCTGCTTGGTTTCAATCTGGCCCTGGCGGCCTACCTCGAAGAATGTGTCGGGCCAAATTTTATTCTTGAAGTCCACACAATCTTGAGCGTGGTCCTTGTGATACTTATGGGCGCACACCCACTGGTCGTTGATGTCCGCAAGCTGTTTTTCCAAATCCGTCCAGGCCTTGTCGCCTTTCTTCATCGAATCTTGGGCGCTGGCCAACGACGAAACGGCCATGAGCGCTATCACAAAGAGAATCCGAAGCTTTGTCATTACAAGTCTCCCGTATGGATTGTTAATGTCCGAAGCGCAGCGATTCCCCCTATTTTTTGGATGATGTCGGCCACAGTACGCCCTGATCTTCTTTGGTAACCGGCCCAAGACCCTTGTAAACGAACTTCTGCACGCGCTGGCCGCGATACGTCTCGGTCACGTAGATGTTGCCTTTCGAGTCCGTGGCGATGCTGTGCGGGCCGTAGAATTCGCCGGGCTGGCGTCCCCCTTCGCCGAATGTGGTCAGCACTTCGAGCGTATCGCGCAAGAGGATGTGAACGCGGTCGTTCTCTCCATCCGCCAAATAAATATACTTTTGCTGCGGGTCCTTCGAGAACGCGATGTCCCATGCCGAGCCCGAACCCAGCGTGCGCTTGGCTACGAATCCTTCTTTCAAGAAAGTTCCATCCGGCTTGAACACCTGGATGCGGTCGTTCACGCGGTCACAGACGTACAGCAAGCGATCGACCGAAAGATCGGCGCAATGCACGGGGTTGCGGAACTGTTGGGGAGGCGGCGCATCCGGGTTGTAGTTGCCCTGGTCCGCATCGTCGGGGACGTGGCCGTAGGCGCCCCAGTGGCGTTTATATTTACCAGTATCGGCGTCGTAGACGATCACGCGGTGATTGCCATAGCCATCGGCGACATACACTTCATTCGTCTGCTTATCGATGAACGTCTTGGCCGGCAGCCGGAGGTTCTCCAGATCGTTGCTGCCTTTACTGCTGCTGGGTTTGCCGATCTGCATCAGGAACTGGCCGTCCTGCGTAAATTTCAAAACCTGATTGTCCAGGTAAGACGCGGTCGCGGACGCAGCCGATTCGTCAGGGGCGCCGCCGGCAGGCCGTGCTCCCGCCGGGCGGCCCCGGCCATTGCCGCCGATCCAGACGTTTCCTTTGTAATCGATGGTTATTCCGTGATTCGAATCCGGCCAATCGTAGCCATTGCCCGGTCCGCCCCAGTGACGAAGCAAATTTCCCGCCTGGTCAAACTCCAGAACAGGCGGCGCCGGACCGCAGCACATGGCGATGGGAGGATTCGTCGTGGCGTGACGCTCGTTTGGTTCGAGCGAGCCCTGGCGATGAATGATCCATATGTTGTCCTGCGCATCCACGGATACGCCGATGGTCATTCCCATGAGCCAATGATTCGGCAACGGCTTCGGCCACAATGGGTCTACTTCAAACATCGGCGCCATCACCGTGGCTGCCTGGACTCGGGCCTTCTTTTCCAGGACGACTGATCCGGCTCCAAGTGCGATAATCAGGCCGGTGAACGCGACGCAAATCCAGAGATTGCGCTTCATAATTACGCTCCTCTTGTTCCCTACTTTTTCGGCCACAATACGCCTTGATCTTCCTTGGTGACTGGTCCCAGGCCCTTGTACACGAATTTCTGCAATCGCTGCCCGCGATACGTTTCCGTCGTATAGATGTTGCCCTTTGAATCCGTGGCGATGCTGTGCACGGCATAGAATTGACCGGGCTGCCGTCCGCCATCGCCGAAGCTCGTTAAAGTTTGAAGTGTGTCGCGCAGCAGAATGTGTATCTTCTCGTTGGCGCCATCGGAGAGATAGATGTACTTCTGCTCGGGATCTTTCGAGAATGCAATGTCCCAAACCGATCCATCACCCAGTGTCCGCTTTTCGATGATCTGCTCCTTGACGAACGTGCCGTCCGGCTTAAAAACCTGAATGCGATCGTTCACACGGTCGCAAACGTAGAGCAGGCCATCGTCCGCGAGCTGCGCGCAGTGCACCGGATTGCGGAATTGCTGGGCGATCGGCGCATCCGGATTGTAAAGGCCCAAGTCCGTGTCGTCCGGCTTGTGACCATAGGCACCCCAGTGCCGTTTGTACTGCCCGGTGTCGGCGTCAAACACGATCACGCGCCTGTTGCCGTAGCCATCAGCGACATACAGTTCATTCGTTTTCGGGTCGATGAACATTTTCGCCGGACCTTTTAGGTTCTCGACGTCGTTGCTGCCCTTGCTCTTGAACGGATGCCCGATTTGCATCAAAAATTTTCCATCCTGCGTAAATTTCAGGATTTGATTGTCGGCATAGGCGCCCGGCTGACTCGCTTCGGGCACGTTGCTGGCCCCGGTATCTTGAAGCTTCGGATCTATGGTGCGGCCGTTACCGCCAATCCACACGTTGCCTTTGTAATCGACCGTAATGCCGTGGTTTGAGTTGGGCCAATTGTAACCCTTGCCGGGCCCGCCCCAATGTCCAATGAGGTTGCCGCTTTTGTCGAATTCGAGAACGGGCGGGGCAGTCACGCAGCAATCCGCGCCGGGAGGATTCGTGTTGCCGTAGGTTTCCTTCGCTTCGAGCGAGCCCCCGCGATGAATGATCCAGATGTTGTCCTGCGCGTCCGCCGAAACGCCAATCGTCATGCCGATCACCCAGTGGTTCGGCAGCGGCTTCGGCCACATCGGGTCCACTTCAAACATGGGCGCTTGCACGCCGGCGGCCTGCACAGCGGCCCTCTTTTCCAAAACTGCTGACCCAATTCCCAGCGCAACAACGAGGACAAGAATCGCCGCTCCAATGTAGACGTTACGCTTCATAAGCCCGTTCCTCCATTTTCTGACGCGACACGATTTTGACGCGACCCCCAAAAGCTGGTGCGGAATTGAACTGCCATAATGTCTCTGGGAGCTTCGCGCGCAGTATACCCAATTTGCTTTTCCGCAACCATCATTTTTGCTTGTCAGCCGCTGGGCTATCCGAGTAATCTGCCGGTCATGCCAATCAGACCTGCCGCTCCGTGTGTCCTTCGTGCCGGAATATTAGTGGCGGCGCTATTTCTCGCCTGCCACGGAGCGACGGCCCACGACATCCCGGTCGATGTGACTGTTCAGGCGCTCGTTAAGCCCGCGGGCGAACAATTGCACCTGCTCATCCGCGTGCCGCTGAAAGCGATGCGCGACGTTGAGTTTCCGGAACGGGGGCCGGGCTATCTCGATCTCGACCGGATCGGAACTTCACTTAATGAAGCGGCGACTCTATGGATCTCCAACTCGATTGAGATTTACGAGGGCAACGCGCGTCTCCCGAGTCCACGAGTGGCCGAAACTCGCATATCGCTCGAATCGGACAGGTCCTTCACCTCCTACGAGGACGCGTTGGCGCATGTTAGCGGGCCAAAGCTGCCGGGCAATACGCAGGTTTTTTGGGATCAGGCGATGCTCGACGTGTTGTTCGAGTATGCGATTCGTTCGGACCAAGCCCGGTTTTCGATTCATCCCGGCCTTGGCCGACTGGGCGAGCGCGTGGTCATCGTTCTTCGATTTCACCCGCCCAACGGATCGGTGCGTGCGTTTGAATTCATTGGCGATCCGGGTCTCGTTCACCTCGATCCAAGTTGGCGCCAGGCAGCCCTGCGGTTCGTGGAGCTGGGGTTCTTTCACATCCTGGATGGAACCGACCACCTGCTGTTCCTGTTTTGTCTGGTCATTCCGTTTCGGCGATTTCGCGCGCTCATTCCCGTCGTGACCGCATTCACGGTCGCGCACTCGATTACGCTGATCGCGTCCGCTTACAACCTGGCGCCGAACTCATTGTGGTTTCCGCCCCTGATCGAAACGCTGATCGCGACTTCCATCTTATATATGGCGCTTGAGAATATCGTGGGAATTACGAAAGTGCAGCGGAGGTGGATGGTCGCGTTCGGATTCGGCCTGGTGCACGGATTTGGTTTCTCTTTTGCTCTCCGGGAGACGATGCAGTTCGCTGGATCGCACCTACTGGCTTCACTTCTCTCGTTCAACGTGGGCGTTGAGCTGGGACAGATTCTCATGCTGGCGCTATTTATTCCCGCGTTGGAGATTCTGTTCCGGTTCGTCGTGGCCGAACGCCTCGGGACGATTATCCTGTCGGCCCTGGTGGCGCACACAGCATGGCATTGGATGACTGAGCGTGCCAATGTTTTGCGGCAGTACCGATTTCAATGGCCCGCGGTAAACATTCCTTTGCTCGCCTACGCGATGCGCTGGATGATGCTGCTCGTGATCGTGGCAGGCTTGACCTGGCTGCTATTGGGCCCGCTTCGCGACCGGATCGACCGCACTACAGCGCGCAAACTATGGTCGGCGCTGCGACCGCGGTGATCACCACCTGTGGCCTAGTGACAATTGACAAAATTAGCCGGGGCTACTTGCTGGGCTTCTTGGTTGCCTTCTTGTTGAGGTCCAGGAAGCTGGCGTTGTCCTCGCAGACGTGCTCCATAATCTTCCAGTCCGTCCTCAACTGAAAGTTTAGCTTCGCCTCCCAAGGCTTGGTATACGCCTTCGGGTCATCGACCGTAAGGTCGATCTCCATGGAGTCGTGGCTAAGGCGTCGGACGCGCTCTGTGAGGTGCATAGCGTCGCTGTGCGGATAGCCCTCGCGGTCGAGCGTGGTCTTGTCGTTAAAACTGATGGTATCGGTGACGAGTGTATCGCCCTCCCACTTGCCAATTGCATCTCCCATCCATAGCGGCCCCACATCCTTGTCATGCGGGCGCCCATCTGTGTAGATTCGCCGCACGAAGTGATCGAACTCGAACAGCATGATCACCTGGCCAGGAATCTGAACGATTTGCACGGGAAAGTTGAGTAGGTAAATTCGCGGCACGCCAGGTGGAAAACAACTGAAAATTGGATCTTTCAATACATCGCCTGGATCGGACCCGCGGTAGACCGAATTGGCGGCCTTAAATTTTGCCTCTGCCCAAGGCGTCATAGGGGCGACAAACTTGCCAAAATCAAGATTGACTGATGAATGCGAAGGATCACGCAGCCGTATCCAAAGGCCTGACATGTCAGGTGTGGGAGAAGCAGTCTGGGCCTTTGCTTCTCCCGGCTGGTCAGCGGTTTGAGCGAGCATAACAGGCGAGCAGGCGAGAGCTGCGACGAGCGCAAGAACCGTGCCCCTCATGCGACGACGCATTTTGAAGCTTCTCCTTACCAGTGGTATGTCCGCCTTATGCTCCTTCACAGCTAGCGAAAAAACTCAAGTCGTTGTCATTCCGAGGCACGCTGCGTGCTGAGGAATCTCTCTTTTTCCTGGCAATCAAGCCCAGAGAGATTCCTCTCCCGCAAGGCGGGATCGGAATGACAAGCAAAGGCACTTTTTCCGCAACCAGCTTAGGCAGACACTCATTAATCCTGCAATGAATTTGGATCGAGCTCTTGGCCGTCGGACAACACAACTTTCTGCAGACGCAACGTATACGAACTGTTTTTGGCGCGATAGCCAATGACCGTGATTTGGTCCCCCGGCTTGATTATTTCTTTGCTCCAACCATGCCGCGACAGCACATTCGGGCTATTGGCTTCGCCAAGCCATTTTTCGATCTTGCCCTTGTCGTCTTTCACCTCGACTGTTATTTCCACATGAGGATTGATGAATTTAAATTCCGTGGCCGTACCCTTGACGGTCGTCAATTTTGTCGTCTCATATGCCGCGGTCCCGTGGTGTGCGAACACCGGGCCTGACACTACGAAAACACTTGCTAGAACAGCGAACGAAGCGTATCGGCATTTTTTCACGCGGAATCTCCAGAGCACGTTATGCACATGGTCGCCTCACCGGGCTGCATGGACTCTCAACTGCATCGATCACTAAAGCCTATATCATTTGGCGACGTCCTTCCAGACAAACGCACCCGAGAAAGGCTTTTAACACAGAGGTCACAGAGGACACAGAGAAAAACTATGCGAGACCTAGTTGTCCAATCGTAGCTCATCCAATGGTTTTCTCTCTTCTTCTCTCTGTGCTCTGTGACCTCTGTGTTAAAAGCTTTGCTGTGGGTGTGCGCCTATTTCCGCTTCCACGCCGGGCATTAGTCGAATATGGCGGTTTTTCTTCCGTACGGGAGGACTCGAAATCCGAGGTGCAGGTGGACCGCACGCGCCAAGACGACTCTCTCCAGATCGCGGCCCTTGCGGATCAGATCGTCGACAGAATCACGATGACTAATCCGGACGATGTCTTGTTCGATGATGGGCCCGTCGTCCAATTGTTCCGTGACGTAGTGACTTGTAGCGCCAATGAGCTTGACGCCCCGGTCGTACGCTTGGTGGTAGGGGCGCGATCCGACAAAAGCCGGCAGAAACGAGTGGTGAATATTAATGATTCGATTAGAATACCTATTAATTATCTCCTGACCGACGATCTGCATATACCGGGCCAGCACGATCAGATCGATTTGATTGCCTGACAGCAACTCGAGTTCTTTCCGCTCCTGTTCCTGCTTATTTTCGGGACCGATGGGAAATACGTGGAACGGAATGCCAAAGCGTTCCGGCACGGCTTGCAGGTCCGGATGGTTACTGATCACCAGGGAAATCTTTCCCGGCAATTCTCCCGACACGTTCCGGAGCAGCAGATCGTGCAGGCAGTGGCTATATTTCGAGACCAGGATGGCGATCCGCTGCACGGCGTCGGAAAAATGAATCCGCCATTGCATCTTCAGCCGATCCGCAAGCGGCCCGAACCGGGCGGCAATGTCCGCGCGGGGAATCTGGAATCCGTCCAACTCCCACTCCACGCGCATCAGGAATAATCCGGTTTCCGAGTCAATATGATTGTCGGCATGCACGATGTTGCCGTTGTTCTGGAAGAGGAAGTCTGAGATTTGCGCGACGAGGCCCTTCTGATCAGGGCAGCTGATAAGCAAGATGGCTGTTGGTCGCGTTGGCATCGAGACCTCTCGAAGATCGCTCGGGAAAGAAACTGCGTTTTGCAATTCACCAACTGAAAGTCAGGAATCTACGCTTTTGCGTTTTGTGAGGCTTCGATCCACTTGCCCTGCGCCTTCACAATCAATTCGATGACTTCGCGCACCGCACCTTCGCCGCCCGAGCGCGACGTGACGTAGTGCGCCGCGCGTTTCACCTCGGGCGCGGCATTCGCCACCGCGACGGCAAGGCCGACGCGCTGCAATATGGGAAGGTCCGGGAGATCGTCACCAACGTAGGCGACCTCCCGATCGCTCGCACCCGTCGCTCGCACAATTTCCTCATAGGAGCCGAGCTTCGTCGCGCGCCCTTGGTACACAAATTCGATTTCACATTCCCGGGCGCGCTGAGTGACGGCGGCCGATTCTCTGCCTGTGATAAGGCCAGTCCGCAAACCGGCGGCCCGCGCCAGTTTCAATCCGGCGCCGTCATAGGCGCTGAAACCCTTGATTTCGCTGGCCGTTCCATCACTCCGCGAAAGCAGCCAGATGCGCCCGTCGGTAAGCACGCCGTCAACGTCGAACAATAGAACTCGAATCTTTTTTGCGCGCGCCGCGACGCCGGCCGATATTTTTGCGGGATGAGATGTCTTCGCCACTTGAGATGAATCCTCTTTTAGACTTTTGCTCCACGCTCGTAGGGGCACGGCAGGCCGTGCCCCTATATGCGAGTGCTAAAAAAGTTCGAGCGTCCACAGATCGTGCAAATGCACCACGCCGAGTGGATGCCGGTCGGGATCAACAATGACCAGCGAAGTGATTTTTCGCTCTTCCATGATTCGCAGCGCGGAGCCTGCCAGTTCGCCGGGAGCGATGGTCTGGGGATTTTTTGTGACGCAATCGCCGACGATCAGGTCCAGTGTCGCCGCTCCGCGCTGCTGCATCAGACGGCGGAGATCGCCATCGGTGAGGATTCCGGCGAGGCGTCCTTCGGCGTCCACGACCGTCGTCATGCCCAGGCCCTTCTTGCTCATTTCGTAGATGACGTCCGGCATTTTCGCCGTGGCGGGAACGCGCGGCATGGCGTCGCCCGCGTGCATGAGGTTTTCCGCGCGCAAAAGTTTCTTGCCGAGGCGTCCACCGGGATGAAGCGCGGCGAAATCGCCCGGGCTGAACCCGCGGCGATCGAGCAGCGCGATGGCCAGCGCGTCCCCCATAGCCATGGTCACGGTGGTCGAGGCCGTGGGCGCCAGATTGAGCGAGCACGCTTCTTCCTTCACGCTGACGTCGAGGACCACGTCGCTCGCTGCCGCGATCGTCGAGCGCGGGTTGCCGCTGAGCGTCACCATACGCAACCCCAGGCGCTTGATCGTCTCGAGCAGTGCCATGATCTCCTCGGTTTCGCCACCGTAGCTCACTGCAAGCACCACATCGTCGCGCATCAACATGCCCAAATCGCCGTGGATGGCCTCGGCAGGATGGAGAAACGCGGCCGGCGTGCCCGTGCTCGAAAATGTCGCGGCGATTTTTCTGCCAATCAGTCCCGACTTGCCCATACCGGTGACGACCACGCGTCCTTTGCACGCCAGCAAAAGTTCCACGGCCTGCTCGAAGCGCGCGTCGAGCCGGCGCAACAAATCTCCGAGCGCCTCGGCCTCAATCCGCAAAACGCGTCTCGCGGTGTCGAGACTCACTGCACGCTCCACCCGCGGACCAGCGCGGCAATTTGTGTGAGTTTCCCCAGCAAGGCCGGCAATTCGGCAAGCGGCAAAGCGTTGGTTCCATCTGAAAGTGCTTTCGCAGGATTTTCATGAACCTCGAGAAAGACGCCGTCCACACCCACGGCTGTTCCCGCGCGGGCCAGCGGTTCGATGAATTCCGGCTGCCCGCCGCTCGACTTCCCCTCCGCACCGGGCAACTGCACCGAGTGCGTTACGTCGAAAACAACCGGGCAGCCCGTCTTGCGCAGGATCGGAAAGGAACGCATATCAACGACCAGATTTTGATAACCAAACGAAGCACCACGCTCGCTCAGAATGACTCGATCATTGCCAGCGTTTGCGATTTTCTCGACTGCATTGGCCATTTCCCAGGGCGAAAGGAATTGTCCCTTTTTCAAATTCACCACGCGGCCGGTTTTTCCCGCTGCGGCGAGCAGGTCCGTCTGCCGCGAGAGAAACGCGGGAATCTGCAAAACGTCGGCGACTTTGGCAGCGGCAGCCGCGTGAGAAACCTCGTGAATATCGGTCAAAATAGGGATCTGGAAGCGCTCTTTGATTTTTTGCAGAATGCGCAAGCCCTCCGTGAGCCCCGGTCCTCGGAAGGATTGTTCCGAGGAACGATTTGCTTTGTCGTACGACGCCTTGAACACGAAAGGCATCTTCGCGCGCGCGGCGATCTCCGCGAGCCGTTCAGCCATCATGAACGCGTGTGCTTCGCTTTCAATCACGCACGGGCCCGCAATCAAGACCAGCGGCTGGTTCCCGCCGATGCGAAAGTTTCCAATCGAGATTTCGCGCGCCGGATGCATGAAAGTTCACTGTGAATCGTCAAACGCGGTTCATAGCCTAAGCGGGACAGCGAAGATTTGCAACGGCAGTGGATACTGAGCGGGGGAATCTGAGGCTAATGAAGCAACCGAAAAGTGACCTCAACTGGCAACCTCGCAGCGAACGGCTTACCGTCTGGTCCAATTGCTGGCTTAAAGCGCCAACCATGTATAGCCTGGAACGCGTATGCTGTCAGGCTCGCGTCGGAGGTCTTGATCACGGAGATTTGTTCAGCTACCCCCTGGTCAGAAATTGTCACGAGAAAATCGATGACGCCGTGTAGACCATTCCTGCGGGCTTCCTCGGGATAAAAAGGAAGGGGACATTTGATACAGGCTGGATAATAGCGCGCCAGAGACTGATTTGATCGGTCTCGGAGAACGATAAGCGTGACTCCGCTTTCCGCGTCCTTAATCAAGACGGGCTTGTCATCGTTGTCCGAATCAGACCGAGGAATTTTGGCTTTGAATGTACCGATTTCCTTATCGCCGCTGACCTTGACTATTTTACCGGTCAATACGTAGTCGCGACCCTCTCCGACCAAGTTCTCAATAATCGCAATCTCCGCACCCAGATCAGACGCTACGCCGAGTAATAGGAATTCATCGTAAACATCGATGGAAAGAAGCCCATCTTTTCTGACCTCTTGAGCTATCTCTTCTTTGCTAACGAACTGTATTCCGGGGATTGAATTTTCGAGCCCCTCATGTAGGTTAGAATCCAAACTCTCACACGATTGATTGCTAAGCACGCAGCCGTCGCGGACTCCAATAAGCACTCTTTTCGGGTGCTCCTTTGCGACTTTCTCGGAAATTTGGGCGGCTAGGCGCTGAATTTCGGATACATCCTGCCCTTGGGCCGCCAAACATGCTGACGCGATAACTGCCCCGGTGACTACCAACAAAGAAATACAACTAGGTCGCATGTGGACTTTTTAGCACAGCTCAGAGAACAAGGGAATACATGAGTGGGCGGGAGACCTAGGTTTAGTTGGCGGGAAGGATTTGACGTTGATTTCTTATTCGCAAGCATTCCTGATTGCGCAGGGCACATTAATGCTGCGCAATTTAGCTTATGGTTCGGCGGCAGACTTCCCACTAATGCAGGTAAATCAATTTATATCGAAATACGACCTGCAAAGTGTTGTGTGGGAGGCGCTGGAGCCAGAATTCCAGGTCACCCTCCTTGGTAATGAACGTTGTCGTAAGGAAAGGTTTATTCTGCCAAGGATTGTTTTCGGCTTTCTTGCCGGCATACCCCACACCAATTTTCCAGTGGCTTTTGACTCTATACTCCAATTTGGACCGCTCCAAAACATGCTGGACTACAGCCGTTGAACTCAGCGGAGCGTAAGCAAAGTACGATGCTTCGCCGCCCAGCTTGGGCGTGATGTGATATTGCAGAAGTGTCCATGGGACCAGCCAGCGATCTCCGTGACTGGAGGGCCCCAGGACTTGCGTGTACAGCAGCTCGCCCACCGCTGTGACGTGCTTGCCCTGAAGAAAGGTATAGCCCCCACCCGCAAAAAATTCACGATAATTGTTGTGGCCAAAGTCCACGTACCCAATGTCCGGGAAAACCCACCTGTGGCGAACTTGGAAGACTTCCGCGAAGTGATAAGTATTGATTGCCGGCGATTCGGCCCGCTCCCCCCAACGAGCCAAGACAATCGTCGCGGTCTTGGATTCAGAGTTTTGATCTTGCGAAAACGCATCTCCCGCAAACGCAGCGAGCACGCACAAAATGAGCGAAAGTCTCCAGATCACTATTTCCTCACCCGAATCTATGTTGAGGTAAAAAAGGCAGGCGTCATTCTACCACCAGCGTTCCTTGCCGCAGAGCTTTCTGGTCATTCTGGCGAGTCGCTCGTCCTGCGCGAATGGTCAGGACCAATAGAGCGGCCGAACGATGGAGCGTTCTCAGTAAGGTTTGGCTTAGTTAGCTGGCGAAGGGCTGGCTGACATGGACACGGCGCTTGTATTTTCAGCCGCAGATGTCGCGGTCTCTCGTTGTCGGTGCGCGAGCGCCGCGCCGATGAAGGCGAGGAACAATGGATGCGGTGCGAGCGGCTTTGATTTAAATTCGGGATGGAACTGGCAGCCGAGGAACCAGGGATGCTCCGGCGCTTCGATGATCTCGACGTATTTGCCGTCGGGCGAGCGGCCGGTGATACGGAAACCGGCATCGGTAAGCGTCTTTTCGTACTCGCAGTTGAACTCGTAGCGGTGCCGGTGTCGCTCGGAAATCTCGGTTGCGCCGTACGCTCGAAAGGCCGTTGAATTTTCCTCGATCTTGCAGGGCCAGGCGCCCAGGCGCATGGTGCCGCCCATTTCATCCACGCCCAGGAGTTCGCGCAGTTTGTAGATCACGCGGTGCGGTGTCTGCGGGTCAAACTCGGTGCTGTCCGCGCCGGAGAGCTGCGAAACATTGCGGGCATATTCAATCGTGGCGCACTGCATGCCCAGGCAAATGCCGAAAAATGGAATCCTGTGGCTTCGCGCATATTCAATCGCGTGGACCATTCCCTGGATTCCGCGTTTGCCGAATCCGCCCGGCACCAGGATTCCGTCGGCGTGCCGCAGACGCGCTACCGCCGCCGCTGCCGAATCGATTTCTTCCGCCTCCACCCATTCGACGACCGTGCGCTGCTTGTGTGCCAGGCCGCCGTGCATGAGCGCTTCGCGCAAACTCTTGTAAGCGTCCTCGAGCTGCACATATTTCCCCACCACGGCGATGTGCACTTCGCCTTCCGGATTGCGAATGCGGTCCAGCAGCTCAAGCCAGCGGCTCATGTCACGTTCGCCCGCGTCAAGATGCAGCAGCCGCACGATTTCGTTGTCGAAGCCCTCATCGGCAAGGGCCACCGGCACGCCGTAGATGGTGTCCATATCCCGCATGGAGATGACGCGCGATTCCGCCATGTTGCAGAACAGCGCGATTTTCTTTTTCAAATCCTGCGGCAGCCAGCGATCGCTCCGGCAAAGGAGCAGGTCGGGCTGAATCCCGATGGAAAGCAATTCTTTCACGGAATGCTGCGTGGGTTTTGTTTTCAGTTCCCCGGCCGTGGGAATGAACGGCACCAGAGTGACGTGCACGAGCACGGAATTTTCCGGCCCCAGCTCCAGCCGCATCTGGCGCACGGCTTCTAGGAACGGCAGCGACTCGATGTCTCCCACCGTGCCGCCAATTTCGATGATGATCACGTCCGCGTCACTAGAAATTTTCCGGAACGCGGCCTTGATCTCGTCGGTGACGTGCGGGATCACCTGCACGGTTTTTCCAAGATAATCGCCGCGGCGTTCTTTCGAGATGATGGCTTCGTAGATTCGCCCGGTCGTCCAGTTGTGATCGCGCGTCAGCTTGGCGGAGGTGAACCGTTCGTAGTGACCCAAGTCGAGGTCCGTCTCGGCGCCGTCATCGGTGACATAAACTTCGCCGTGCTGATACGGGCTCATCGTGCCGGGGTCCACGTTCAGGTAAGGATCGCACTTTTGGAGGGTGACTCGGAGACCTCGGCTTTCGAGCAGGCAGCCAATCGACGCCGCTGCTACGCCTTTGCCAAGGGAGGAAACAACACCACCGGTAACAAATATATACTTCGGCGCCATCGGCTCAGTTCCGGCCGCGAAACATACACGGATGTGGAACTGGGTCAACTCCTCCAGGAAGATGTCGGCGTACAACGTATTCTACGGAGAATCTTCATCCCTGTCAACGTGAGCAATTTTGGATTGGTGGGCCAGTTTCCGGTAAGCGCGTTTCTCAGGACCTATCGGAAAACTCGTGCTATGTCCACGGGTAGTGGGCCGTTTTTGAAAAAGAGTGAACTTAAGGCACCACTGATACGATAAAGCTTAAGGTGTGACCACTGTAGTGTGCCGTGAGTTCCCAGCAACCGGCTTTCGGTATATCGATCAACGTCATCATTCCGGGCGGCATCGATTCCGGCGGGTTACCCGTCCCGAAAACGGCGTTCGCATGGGCCACGGCTATTGATGGCGCATCGCCATCGAGACGTTTTCCCGTAATAATGAGTTTGGGTTCCGGCTCCTTGTGCCAATCAAAACCTCGCCGCCAAAAGACGAGTTTTGTACGATAGCCTTTGGGTGCCAGTACGTTGTTCTGGATAGTCCATTTACCATCAAAACTGAGTGCTGTCCAAAGCGCGTCGGTGCCGTACCAGAACATTCCAGTGCTGAGCCCGCCCGGTGGATATGTTATGGGAGGTACGAACGTGGGGTTAGGTGGCAGGGTCGTGAGACACTGAGCTGAACTAAGCATCGGGAATAGAAGCCCGGCCATTACAACGAAAAGGTAACGAAGCATCGCGTCTCCTTTTTTTGACTGGACCTGTTCCGATTGTACTCCTGTTCACAAAGTCAGAATAGACCACTACCACAATTGGGAGAAGCAAGTCCTGAGAAGTCGTCGTCTTATCGATAACTGACCCACAACCAATTTTGGCAATTCTCGCGTGTTCAGGCTCAGTTTGGAGAAGAGGAGCCGCATTGTCAGCCGGACACGTTGTCCCGAACCACGAATCTAGCCTATGCGCTGTGGGAAGTCGAATGAGTCCTTCCCTTCACTTTTTGACTCAGGGCCGTACCGTGCATCAAACTGGGGGCGTCAGAAAAGTGAACCCATAACGGGGAGGAATCATGGAGCATCGAAAATTGGGAAAGAATGGACCGCAGGTTTCCGCACTGGGCCTTGGGTGCATGGGAATGTCCTTCGCCTATGGGCCGGCAGACGAGAAGGAATCACTTCAAGTTCTTCGCCGATATTTAGAACTCGGCGGAAACTTCCTGGATACGGCCGAAGTCTACGGTCCGTACAAGAACGAGGAATTGCTTGGTCGTTTCTTGCGCGAAGTCCCTCGCGACAGCGTCGTCGTGGCGACAAAGTTTGGGTTCCGCATAAATCCCGACGGAATACGGGGCGTCGATAGTTCTCCCGAGAATGTCCGCCGTGCGTGCGACGCGAGCCTTCGTCGCCTGGGCATAGAAACGATCGACCTTTACTACCAGCATCGCGTGGATCCCAAAGTTCCGATTGAGGAAACAGTTGGGGCGGTCGCCGAGCTTGTTTCGGCTGGCAAGGTCCGAGCGATTGGACTGTCGGAAGCGGGCCCGGAAACGCTGCGGCGCGCTGCGAAAGTCCACCCGATTGCCGCCTTGCAAAGTGAGTATTCGCTTTGGTCGCGTGAAGTGGAGGCCAACGGCGTGTTGTCCACTTGCCGCGAACTGGGCATCACTTTCGTCCCCTACAGTCCTCTTGGACGCGGATTTTTGACAGGTGCAATCCAAAAACTTGACGATCTCGACCCAACCGACTGGCGCCGGAAGAATCCCCGTTTCGGGGAGAAGGCGCTGCAAGAAAACCTCAAGCTGGCCGCAAAGGTCAAGGAGCTGGCCATCGAAAAAGGCGCGACGCCTGCACAATTGGCGCTGGCCTGGGTGCTTTCGCAAGGCAAAGACGTTGTGCCTATTCCTGGGACCAAGCGAGTTCGTTATCTGGAGGACAACATGGGCGCACTCCTCGTAAACCTGACCGAGAGCGACCGGAAAAATATTGGGGAGCGCCTGGCGCGGATTCAAGTCGTCGGAGAACGTTACGCGCCCGAAATGATGGCACTGGTGCAACGCGCCTGAGAACCTGAGAATAGGTCGCTTCAGGACCCGGATTGGCGAGGATTGAGCCGCGTCATTGTTGGGTTTTCTCCTGCCGGCGTGCGCGCTGCCGCGCGCTGAACATCGCGCCCTCCGCAGCCTGAACCGGTGCGAAGCTGGAAAAACCCACCGGAGCATTCAAATCGTCATAGATTGCTTCCATTCCGCCGCGAATGAAATACGTTTCATGCCAAAACGCCGTCCCGCCGGAATCTCGGACGAAATCCTGCCACCACTTTTGGTGCGGCAAGGATCGCGACCAGGTTTCGAGCGAATCGAAATCGCGCCAGTATTGGCGCATGCCAACGTGCAACGGCAAAATCGAGAATAACATCGACTCATGGAGGAGCAATCCCGCTGGTTTCTCCGCAACCGCGGCCGAGATCCGCGGGCCAAATCGCAACACCGTCAGTAACCCTCGGGGCGACCGCGCCTTCATGCCGAGATAGATCACGACCAGGTCCGGGAAACTAGACAAATCGACCGTCTGCCGCGTGACGCTTGTTTTCGACTGCATACCGGAATTCTCCTTCGATTGCGGTCCTTTCACGGGCTTCGCCCACGACGAATCGCGCCACGAAAACCGGAAAAGTGCAAATTTCTCTTGACTTTACCACGGGTCAACGATCTATTGTCACATTCCGCCATGTGCAGGCGACACGAAGGTGCGAAGCTGCATCTATGCCTCGCGGGGGAAGTGAAACTGTCCGGCGCAATCGTGCCTTGCGATCTATGTTGTTAATGGTGTGGGGATTCAAATTTTCAGCTTTCGTGCGATAAACTATTTCCAGGGGTCATTCTCAAACGAATGTGTGTGGAACCTTTCGTACTTTCAGGCGGAATGAATCATGCGTATCGATGCGGCGGATGGTCTCTCAGTCTGAGGCATGCCTTTCTCCGTCAGGCAATCCGGCTCCAGTCAATTCGGGGGGATTTCTAGTGCGTCACCCAAAGGGGTCCTTGTGCCTCCTGAAGTCACGGTGGCAAGGTCTGCTTCCAGTGTTGGCGCTCCTCCCGGCGCTACTGGTCCTAAATTCCTGTGGCGGCGGCAGTTCCAGCACACCTCCGCCTACCCCGACGATATCAGTCACCTGTGTGCCTTCCTCCGTGATCGTGAACGCCACGTCGCAATGTACCGCGACGATTAACAACCTCAGCAGCACATTGTATGACTTGGAAGCCGGCGGCGTGAAGAACGGTAATTCGACCTTCGGCACTTTCGACGCCAGTCACTTGTACACAGCGCCGGCGGCAGTTCCTACCAACAACATCGTCACCATCACGGCGGTCGCCCAGGCGCAATCCACCCTCATGGCAACCACGACGATTACGATCCTGCCGGCCACCGCCATCAGTGCGATTAACTGTACGGGTTCTACTACCACACCAGGACTCACTGTGACATCAGGCATGGGGCTGGCCTGCACGGCAACGGACTCCAGCGGGCATCCCATTTCGGTGTTTTGGCAGGTCAACACGATTACAGGCGGCAACGCAACCATCGGCACAATCAGTGTGCAGGGCAACTACCTGGCGCCACTGATTCCTCCAGCGGGGGGGACCGTCACCATTACCGCAGTTTCGCAGGCTGTCTCCTCGAACACGATGTCGGTAACGGTGAATGTGACATTTGGCAACGCTGTCTTGCAGGGCCCATTCGTGTTTTCCACGAGCGGAAGAGTCGTCTCCAGCAATGCGTTCTTCGCACGCGCGGGCAGCCTCAACATGGGCGGCGACGGGACGTTGATCGGCAATATCGAGGACTACGTAACTCAAACCGGCGGCGCCAAGCAACTTACTTTCACAGGGATCTACTCGATCGGACCTGACGGTAGAGGCACCATGCAATTCTGTGAAAACATCAGCACGGCCTGCACGCCAACGGCGACAAAACAAGCCTTTTTCCGGATCGCGGTTGTCTCCCCCCAGCAAGCGCAAATCATCGAGTTCAGCCAACCGAATACCTCGGCCGCTCTCGAAGTTGGAAGTGGCGAGATGGACGCTCAGGATGCCTCGGTCTTCGGCAGCGGCGGCTTGGCCGGGATATACTCATTCAATTTTTCGGGGGTTTCTTTGGCTGGGACGCCGCAATCGGGGGTGGGAGAATTTTCCGCCAACGGACATAACACGATCAGCGCCGGCAGCGCCATCACCCCCGGCAGAATAGACATCAACAACGGCGGACCGCAAACGCTCAGCGCTTCCACCTATAGTTTCGGCGGGAACGGACAAGGTACAGCAAGGATCATCACATCTGCCGGCACATCCGTTTTCAGTTTCTATGCTGTTTCCTCCAGCCGCGCGAAATTCATCGAGACAGATCCATCGGCGATCGTGGTGGGCGACGCATTCGCGCAGCAAACCAGCTCGTGCAATTGGGGTAACAATGCATTGAGCGGTACGATCGCGTTTGAAACAGCAGGGACAAAGTCTGGGGCCGGCATTACGGACTTAATTAGCTTCACGGCCAACGGCACAGGTGTCGTCACCGCGGAATCTATCGACCAGAATAGCGGTGGGACAGTGACGACTCCCGGATCGCCCCTCGGCGGTAGCTACAGCATTGATTCCTGCGGAAGGGGCACTCTAAACCTTCCCGCGACCAGCCCCACTCACTCCTACGTCTTTTACATGACTTCCGTGGGCAACGCGTTGATTCAGGAGATTACGTCTGGCACTGTGGCGCATGGGGCAATGGTCCAGCCACTGGCACTGACAGGACCATTCACAGCAGCGTCCCTGAGAGGCAGCTACGCGCTAAACCTGGCAGGCACAAACGCCGCGAGTGCTACCGCGGGGAATGAGGAAGATCTCGCAGGACAGCTCATAACGAGTGGCGCGGCTACCAGCCAAAGTGGCGCCGTCACGGCAGGGTCGGTGGATATCAATAACAATGCGAGCAATCTCGGTGCGACACAGACGGTCTCGCCCGAGGCGGGCACATACACAGTTGCGACCAGCGGCAATCGGGCCACGATGACTCTTACCTCGCCGCAAAATCTAGTCCTGTATATCGTGAGCCCCACGCAGGCTTTTGCAATGGTCGGTGGCAATGGCAATGACAATACCGGTATCGTGGCAATTGGCTCGCTCTTCAAGCAATTCTAATTAAGAACGTCGCCTGGCCGAGGTTTTGTGTGCAGGTAAGAGTCATCACAGTAGGGGTTGCCTCTGTAGCGGCCGTTCACGGTGAACGCTCACGGTGAACCGCCCGCTTTTTGGGCGGGCAGCTTTTTGTTTCGCTCATAAACTAAAGTTGACCTACTACCGAAGATTTGAGCAAATTTGGAGCAAAGTTGAAACCGAGCAACACGAAATCAGCATCTGCGACGTCAGAGGAAGAGGCGCGGTGAGACGCCTTCCGATTTTGGGCTTATTAGTCGGCGTGTTGGCCCTGCTTTCTTGCCACAAGTATGCGGCGCCGGCGAGCACAGCCATTACATGCACCACTACGACCTCCACGACCTCAACGACGACCTCTTCTTCTTCGTGCACCGACCCCACCACAGGAATTACGATCGCAATCTCCCCGACCACAGTTTCCGTCACCGTGGCGACGCCAACTCAATTCCAGGCGGGTGTTTCGGGTGGGACGAATAGCATCGTCAAGTGGCAAGTGAATAGCATCCCGGGCGGAAATGACATGGTGGGAAGGATCGATGCGTCAGGAAAGTACATCGCGCCCATCAGTGTTCCATCTCCCGCAACTGTTAACGTGGTTGCTGTATCGTATGAAGATCCGAAATTGTCCGTCACTTCGGTAGCGACAATTGTTGCGCCTCCGACCGTGACGATTTCCCCCACGTGCACGCCTACGCCGTGCACGCTCACCTCGGGCAGTGCGAATCAAATGACGTTTACGGGGACGGTGACGGGTGCTGCAACTACTCTCGTGGATTGGCAAGTAAATGGCATACTCGGCGGCAACGCGACATTCGGCACGATAACCGCCGCGGGAGTGTATTCCGCGCCGAATACCCCACCGATCGGCTCGACCGTGACGGTCATGGCCGTCTCGCGTGACTCCCCATCTTCCCTGGCACCAGCTCCGGTTACGATTTCCGGCTATTCCACATCCTCATTCCAGGGACAATTCGCTTTCTCCATGGCAGGCAGCAACGCGTCGGGCGCTTTCTTCCGCGCGGGCAGTTTCATTGCGGACGGAGCCGGCAAACTGAGCGCCGGCCTCGAGGACGTGAATGCCGCTTCCTGCGCGGCGACGAATCCGATTTCCTTCGTGGGAACCTACACCATCAGCGCCGATGGACGCGGTACGATGACCTTCGCCGACAGCTGCACTCCAGCTATATTCAGTTTTGTTCTGGTCAACAACAACCAGTTGCAAATCACCGGCTTCGACGCGAGCGGAACAGCTACAGGACAAGCAAATTTGCAGGACCCCACCTTTTTCAACGCATCGGGCCTGATTAACACGTACGTGTTTGACTTCGCCGGCGTACACGGCAGCTCCACACTTTCGCAAATTGGAAAATTTACTTCCGATGGCCTGGGAAACATTACGGGCGGCTTGCGAGACACAAATGACGGCGGCGCGATTTCCTCTCAAGTTCCATTTACGGGCTCTTACGTGGTGAACTCAACCGGTAGGGGCACGGCTACACTCGGAAGCCTAGATTTCAGTTTCTACATCGTTTCGCGGGGCTCGGCCAAATTTGTGGGCGCCGATCCGCAAACGACGGTTGGAGGCGTGGCCGGCGTCGCTTCTCAGCAGTCCCCGAACGCGACGTTCGATGCAACTTCCCTCAACGGCAATATCGCATTCTCTCTGGCAGGACCAGTTCCAAACGGAACCTTAGCGACGGCGGGAAGCTTTTCGGCGGACGGAAACAACCATATCACCGTGGGCGTATTGGATGAAAACGCAAACGGCGCTGCCACTACAGACGTGGCGTTTTCGAACGGATCCTACATTGTAGGTTCGAATGGCCGGGGCACAGCGATATTCACAGCCGGAAGCCATACCTACAATTTCGTGTTTTATCTGACTGCGCCGGAGAATGCGGTTCTTCAGGAGACTGATTCAGGTAGGACGAGCGATGGATCGTTTGTCCAACAACAGAGTACGGCATTTTCGCTGGCATCCATTCAAGGCAGCTATGCGTTGCAAACGAGCGGTCTTTCGCCCACTTCGTCCGCTTCCGCGCAGACGATCGCAGGCCCGCTGGTCGCGAATGGCGCGGGTGCGATTTCATCCGGAACGATTGATATCAATTCCGCGGGAACCCCCGCGAGTGAAACGGTCAGCGGCGCATACTCTTTGCCGGCCTCGAACGGACGCGCGACGCTCACCCTCAATCCGTCAACGGACAATCGTAACTTCGCGGTCTACGTTGTGAATTCCACTCAGGTATTTGTTGTAGGGATCGACGCCCCTTCCGCTGCACGGCTTGCCTCCGGGGCGATGTACAGGCGGTTCTGACCGCTCTCCTTACCCACGTAACAAAAGCATTGGCAGTGGTCACGCCGAGGGCGATTCCCGAAGCAGTTGCTCGACGCGTGTGACATCCGAAGGGACGTCCACGCTGACAGAATCGTGCGGCGTTTCGGCGACGCGAATCTTGTAGCCGTTTTCCATCCAGCGTAGTTGTTCGAGCTGTTCGATGCGCTCGAGGTCTCCCAGCGGGAGAGTCGGAAAATCCAGCAGCGCGGCGCGGCGAAAAGAATACAAGCCCAGGTGCTTCAAGTGCCGCGCGTGGACTGGCGAGTCACGATCGCGGACCCAGGGAATGGGGGCGCGCGAAAAATACAGCGCATTGTCGTCGAAATCGAGGACCACTTTGACGACGTTCGGATCCATGATGTCGGCGGGCCGCGTGATGGGCACCGCAAGCGTCGCGATGGAGACCTGGTCATCGGCTTCGACGGCTTCAACGGCCGCATCAATCGCGGCGGGCTCGATCAGCGGCTCGTCCCCCTGCACGTTCACGAAGATGTCGTCGCCCCCGTGGACCGCCGCTGCTGCTACTTCGGCGACCCGCTCCGTGCCGGACCGGTGTTCGGCGCGCGTCATCACTGCTTCTCCTCCGAAGCCAGCAACAGCTTGCAGAATGCGTTCATCATCAGTGGCGACGATCACTCGGGAAATCCTTTTGGCGCGACGCACGCGCGCCCATACCCGTTCAATCATGGGCTTCCCGGCAAGGGCCACCAGGGGCTTGCCCGGCAGGCGAGTGGCGGCGAATCGAGCGGGAATAATTGCGATGGCCATGAGTCTATTCTAATGCAAGGTAGGCAGATTAACGATATAGGCGGCAGAAATTCGAGATGCTTTCACAGGGGGGCGCCCCGAAGGCGGACGGTGAGTCCCGATCGTTCGAAAAGCATTTCACAGCGAAAAAGTAAACAAATTGTCAAAAAATGGGGCTAAGGTATTGCGTTAGATTTGCCGAATGGTAGAATAGATGAAAGGTTCGGACCAGCCGAAACCGCCCGGCGGAGCCGGAGAAGGCAGGCAACGCGGTGAAGGCAGCGCAAAGTAAGATTGGTTTACACGTTGTTTGTTTGCAAGTTGTTGCTCTCATCGGGGTCGCTCTGATTGTCGTTAAAGGGTCCGCGCAATCCCAGGGCCCCGTTCAACCCTCCAAACCGGAAACCACTACTGAAAAAAAACCCGGAGAAGGCATCAAAGTCGATGTCAACCTGGCGCTCGTCAACGTGACGGTGACCGATCCCTTGAACCGCCTGGTCACCGGACTGGAAAGAGAAAATTTCCGCGTTTTCGAGGATGGGACCGAGCAGGAAATTGTAACCTTGTCGAGCGAAGACGTCCCTGTTTCCATTGGATTGGTTTTCGATATGAGCGGCAGCATGTCCGACAAAGTGGACAAGGCGCGCCAGGCCGCGGTGCAATTCATGCGCACGGCGAATCCGCTCGATCAATTTTTCCTGGTAAGTTTCAACGATCGCGCCGAGCTGACCAGCGGCTTCACCAGCAGCGTGGAAGAGTTGCAGACTCGAATGATGTTTACGGCGTCTCGCGGACGCACGGCATTGCTGGACGCGGTCTATTTGGGCCTCAGCCAGATGAGGGGTGCACACAACGCCAAACGGGCCTTGCTCATCATATCCGACGGGGGAGATAATCATAGCAGGTACAACGAGAGCGACGTAAAGAACTTCCTGAAGGAAGCCGACTGCCAGCTCTATGCAATCGGCATCTACGACCCGATCGGGATTCGTTCTCGAACCAGCGAAGAACTCAATGGTCCTTCGCTACTTTCGGAAATGACCGAGATGACCGGAGGACGAGTTTTTCCCGTAGCGAATATCGGGGAACTGCCCGATATAGCGGCAAAAATCGGGATGGAGCTCCGTAACCAATATGTCTTGGGATACAAACCGAGCAACGCGCAGCACAACGGCATCTGGCGAAAGATCAAAGTCAAGCTCAAGCCACCCAAGGGGCTTCCTCCCCTTAATGTGTTTGCAAAGACCGGCTACTACGCTCCCACCCAGTAGCCGCGGCCGTACGACGGCCATTCTCCTGGCATTTTTCCTTGCGGCGCTAGCAGTGTGTTTCGCCAGCGGCGCCGTGGCCCAGCAATCGCAGCCGCCGATTTCGCCTTCCACACAGCCGCAGGCCCCAAACGTTCCTCAGGAAGCCCCGCAGGGGCAGTATAAGATTCAGACGCAGGTCAGCCTGGTGGTGTTGCATGCCTCCGTGCTGAATGACCGGAGCGTATTTGTTCCAGGATTAAAGCAGGAAAACTTCCGTGTATTCGAGGACAAGGTCGAGCAGAAGTTGGCCGTCTTCAAACAGGAAGATGTGCCGGTCAGTTTCGGCCTGGTCATCGACAATAGCGGCAGCATGCGCGACAAGCGGCCCCAAGTGAACGCAGCGGCGCTCACCTTCGTTAAGACCTCGAACCCGCAGGATGAAGGGTTCGTCGTCAACTTCAACGACGACTACTACCTCGATACCGAGCACGACTTCACCAGCGATCTGAATGAAATGAGAACGGCGCTCGAGCGCATTGATGCGCGCGGCAGCACGGCGCTCTACGACGCCGTGATCGGCTCGCTCGATCACCTAAAAAAGGGGACGCGCGACAAGAAGGTCATTCTTATCGTGACCGACGGCGAAGACAATGCCAGCCGTCATAGCATTGAGAATACCGTCGAACAAGCCCAGCGCAATGATGCTCTGATTTACGCGGTGGGCGTGTTCAGCGACGATGATATCAAGCACAACCGGCGCGCCATGAAGAAGGCCCGCACCGCCCTGTCCCAGCTCGCCAATGCCACCGGCGGCCTTGCTTTCTTTCCTGAAGATGCCAACGACACAGAAGCCATCTGCACGCAGATCGCCCACGACATCCGCAACCAATATACGCTGGCCTACTATCCGTCCAACCTGGCTCGCGACGGTTCGTTCCGCAGCGTCCAGGTTGAGATCCTTCCCCCGCACGGTTCCGGGAAACTCAGCGTCCGCACGCGCTCCGGCTATTACGCGTCTCGAGCACCGTCCTCGGGAAATTAGTACCCGCTGGGCAATCCGGTTTCAAAGTCTGCTAAGCATCCGGGTGAGCCGTTCGGAATTCCTCGTGGATGAAATGCTCTCGAACGGTGGAACATATCCCCGGGTCTGAAGACCCGGTCTACAACAATTCACCACGTACATGATTTTTGTAGCCCGTCCCGGTCTGACCGGGACGGGGGTTTTCGTGGGCCCTAGCTGGACATTTCCCGACTATTCTTTGTCTAATTCGCGGTGAGCAAAGGCAGGAAACTCTTGCCGTGGGGAATTGTGCCGCCGAAGTTTTCGGCGATGGTTTGGCCCATGTCGGCCAGCGTGTCACGGACGCCCAGGTTGACGCCGCGCTTCCCTTCCAGGCTGTACGTCAAGATGGGCACGAATTCGCGCGAATGATCCGTCGTTGGCCACGCGGGATCCGGATCGCAACCGTGATCGGCAGTGATCATCAGCAAGTCGCGCGGGGTCATGGCCCGCAATAACGGCGCGAGAAGGCCATCGAATTCTTCAAGCGATTTTGCGAATCCCTCGACGTCCTTGCGGTGCCCGTAGAGCATGTCGAAATCCACGAGGTTGGCGAAGACGAGGCCGGTCTTCTGCTCACCGAGCGTTGCGTGCAACTTCTGCATGCCGTCGGCATTGTTCCTGGTCGTGACGTAGCGCTCGATGCCCCGGCCATTGTAGATGTCGTGAATCTTGCCGATTCCGAAGATCGGCACATTGCGCTCCACAAGCACGTCCATGAGCATGGGGCGCGGCGGCTCGACAGCATAATCGTGGCGGCGCTCGGTTCGCCGGAAATTCCCGGGCGTGCCGGTGAACGGCCGCGCGATAACCCTGCCAACTTTGTGCGGTCCATCGAGGATTTTCCGCGCGATCTCGCACATGCGGTAAAGCTCCGCAATGGGAATCACATCTTCGTGCGCCGCGATCTGGAACACGCTATCGCCCGACGTGTATACGATCGGGAAGCCCGTGCGCACGTGTTCTTCGCCCAGTTCTTTGATGATCTCGGTGCCGGAGGCGGGCTTGTTGCCGATCGTTTTGCGGCCAATGGCGCGCTCGAACTGCTCGATCAGTTCACGTGGAAAACCGTGCTTGTAAACCGGAAATGCCTGGGACAGCCAAATGCCCGCCATTTCCCAATGTCCGGTGGTTGTGTCCTTCCCCGGCGAGTGGGTCGCGCCCTTGCCGTAGCATCCTTCCGGGCTGGCAGGCGGCGGTAGGTGATCGAGCGGAGCGATATTGGCCAGGCCCAGCCGCACCAGATTGGGCAACGCGAGGGCTCGAGACTTGGCGATATGGCCAAGCGTGTTGCGGCCCGTGTCTCCGTATTCAGCCGCATCAGGCAGTTCGCCAATCCCCACGCTGTCCAGAACGATCCAGATGATCCGCTCAAACGGCGCCATCGCTTGCCTCGATGGAAAGTATACAACGCACTCTTCGATGAACGCCCGCGGACCAGTACCTATTGCGCATTTCTCACGGGAATTCTGCGGAAGTCCAGTTGAACAGGCTTCAGCCTGTGTGGTTTTGATTTGGGTGGGCGCTCAGAAAAGCACACAGACTGAAGTCTGTGCTACTAGAGGCGACCTCGCGTAGCGCCTCAATTCTACGCAGAGAGATTCCATTCCAGAGCCTACTCCCTAGGATGAGTGTGAGAAATGCGGGCTATCGTAGGGGTATCACTCCTGATGTACAATCCGAAGACGGTGTTCCCAAACTACCGGCGCTTCATGAGAAATGGAGGCGGCGATGAAAATCCATCGATTGATCGTTTCACTTGCAGCCATCATGCTCTGTGCCTTTGCTGTTACTTTGAAAGGCGATCAGGTAGTAGCGCGCGACCAGACACTGGCCAGACCGCAACTCTACAAGACTCCGTGGCAAAAGATCGAGGAGCGGGCGAAGCTCGAAAACCCAAGCGATGGGAATTCGGTGCGCGCGCTGGTGGATGAGATTTTCAACTACCCGCATTCGTTCGGCCAGATTCCTCCTGTGATGGACACCATCGTCAAGGAACGGCTGACGCAGGCGGAGATGAAATACAAGCTCGGGCTCGGGCCCGGGGTCCAAGAGAGCGACATAGTTCACATTGCCAACACGCTCGCGGACAAATTCCAACTTCCGGAGTACGCCCGCACAACTCTGCATCAAGTCGAGGTTCTTCGTTTTAGCTATGAGTTGTCCTCCCCAGTTTTTATGGGTGTCCTGTCACCACTGAAGGACAGCGAGGCAAGCCGGATGGAACCTCCCAAACTATCTCCGGCACAGGCGACATTCCTGCTTTTGACCCTAGTCGATGTGAAAATGATAAGTCCTGATTACCAGCTAGCGCCCGACGAGTGGGAAAAGACACGATACGGGCCGATGATGGAGAATCTGGTCAAGTACAAAGAGTTGAAGGAATCTGGGCAGCAATCCAAGCTGCAAACCAGGGGAGCCCTGGTAACTTTCTCGACCCCGCCCGGGGACATACGAACATTGGTTTCACACGTTATTTCGGAGATGAGCCTGACCGACGGATTAGATCTCGTCGATCAGGCGTTTGCAGCCGTTGGAATCGGAAAATAGTGCAGGCCAAACTGAACCTGAATCGGTTGCGGTTTTAAGGTATTTAGTTGGTTTTTTCTGTTCGCGTTTCGATTGCCTGGGCTTCCGCTTTGCGCCCTTCCTGGCGAAGCATGGCGGCGAAAATTTCCCGAGTGCGGACCACATCCGGGTGTTGCGGACCCAGGTTTTTTTCGCGAATCTGGACGGCTTTCCTGTAGAGGGGTTCGGCGTCCGCATACTTTTCTTCGCAATTGTAGAGTAGCGCCAAGTCGTTCGCGCTTGCGGCGACGTCGAGGTTGTCGGGGCCGAGGGTCTTCTCTTTGGCTGCGAGCACTTTGATCAGGAGCGGTTCAGCCTCAGCGTATCTGCCCTGGGAGCGGTAAATATCTCCTAAGCTGCCGAGAGTGGCGACCGTGCCGGCGTTCTCCGAATGCCCAGTCGTTTCCCAGATTCCAAGTGCACGACTGTAGAGAGGTCCGGCCTGGTCGTACTTGCTCTCGGAGCGGTAGATATCACCTAAGCGCGTAAAAGTGGTGGCCATCTCGGGGCTTTCCAGTTGGCCTGTCCTTTTCCAAATGGCCACCGCGTGATTGTAGAGAGATTCGGCCTCGCCATACTTGCCTTGTGAGTTGTATATATCTCCCAAGCTGGTAAGCGTGGCCGCTGCCTCAGGGCTTTCCAGTTGCCCTGTTTTTTCCCAGATCCCGAGCGCACGATTGTAGAGAGGCTCGGCTTCTACATCTTTGTGCGCGTCGTGATAGAGGGCTGCGAGATTTCCCAGGCTCGCCGCGATTCGCATGTCCGTGCCAGGGTATTTCTCCCAAATCGCAATGGAACGCCGATAGAGAGGCTCGGCTTGGGCATCCAAGGACTCATCCTGGTAAAGAACGGCAAGGTTATTCAGGCTTGTGGCGACTTCCAAGCTCTCTGGCCCTGTGGCCTGCTCTTGCATATCCAGGGCGCGCTTGTAGAGCGTCGCGGCCTCGGTGTAGTTCCCGCTCTGGCGAGCCGCTCTGGCATCAGCGACCACCTTGTCCACCTCCTGCTGCTGCGCATGCGCAGGTAAACCTGAAAGGGAGAGAATCAGACCACCTAGAATTATCAAAGCCGCCTTAGCCGTTTTCATTTCGCCGTATCCTTCCGTAAAACTCAGGATTTAATAACCGCAGTTTCACAGGAAGAGCGGTGTTCCACAATGAACAGGCCGAGCCATTTTTTTTGTAACCCGGGTTCTGATAGTCCCGGTACCCATCTGTCGGGAGCCCAGCCGAAAAAGAGGCGGCCTTTCCCGCGCACCACAGAGCCTTCCATAATCAATAACGCCTTTATTTGCTTTTACTTGCAGCATTCGATCCTTATGCTCACCGGCCGCTTTATGATTCGAACATCAGTGGCATCGCTCCGTATCGGCGGCCGCAGAACTCCCCGTAGACCGTCTACTATTTCGTCGCGGGTGCCTGCCCCCATGCGCGGACTGGGGCACGATTCACAGCGGTGGTTACCCGAGACCGTTGTTTGTGGCGTCTTTGTGGAGACGTGCATGTGGGAGACAGACCAATACTGCTAGGTAGAAATCTGCAAAAACCAGAGATTTCATCATCAAACGAATCTTCTTTATGGGCATGGAATCCCACTTGGTGAGACCGATGGCTTCACGCCGCGGCCTCCCCTGGACGGGAGCTTGACGGTTCAATGCGATGAATGCGGCGAGGAAAATTCCTACGAACCCGCCGAGGTGTTGTGATACCAAGAAGTTTTCCCCGAGACTCTCACACCGCACCCGCTATTCCGATAGATTTTTGCCTGCTATCTTATGAATTACGCTCTGACTCAAATTGTGTGGGGTTTTGGCTCGCGCCATGCTCGCCTTCGAGTCGGAGGGAAGAAGGCCAGCAGCGTGTAAATCTGGCGTCTGACGCGGTTGTAAAATCTATATGGGGCAGCGCAAAATTTCAGGGTGTTCCCTTCATTTTTTGCGCGTATTTCTTGCCCTCGTTGGGGTCAAAAAAACCAATGGTGCCCAAAGAGGAAAGTCGTGAACTCGCTCCAAGCCTTTTATTGCTAACAAAGCGAATCTTATCCTCCCATGTCTGGCGGATTTCGTTGATTTTCGCGGCGCGCAGCGCGCATGTGGTCCTTAGCCTGCATGTATCAGCAAAGCAGGGAAATACAAGACAACCCAGGGGGACCGATGTTTGAGAAGTCTGTTTTTCACAATAGGAACAATGGAAGTGCCGAGGAAAAGCTCTGGCGAGCCGTCATTGCAAGGACTCTCGAAGAATGGGTGAGGGGCCCATTGCGCTATAGCCGCATTGCGGAAGAATTCCTATTTCGCGACAACAAGGACTTTGATTCTGTCTGCTCGTCGGCGGGGATGGACCCGCGCAGCCTGAGGGAAAAACTCCACTCCATCCGCTCGCGGATCGTCGAAAAAGCGAGTGGTCACGCGGGGGCGACGAGGTCCGAATCCAGACGTCGAAGAATTCCGCAATCCTTCGTCCGAGATTTGGCCTAAGGGGTTCCGCGCTGATCCATTAGCTTCCTGGAAACCATGGGCAAGTAGCTGCTTAAGGTGTTTTTGTTCCGGGGGTTTATGAATCAGTTTCCGCTTATTCTTTGGCGTTCAATTTGCTGATCGCATTCCGCGATTTGATCGTCGACGACCTTGATCTCCAGGACCAGACTCGTATCATTCGGATTCTTCTCATACCAGTCGAACAACGGCTTCCGTCTCGCTTTTAATTCCAGCTTTCGCTTTTGGATTTCCTGCGTCGCTAACATTTGGTTTATGCCTCCACAAAGTATGCATTGCTTTTAAGTGTTAAGGCTGGTCCGGAAGAAACTGGATTGTAGATCCCGCGGGCGGGGTTGACTCCCTGACGCTCGCGAACTCTCCAGGCTGGCGTGCTCGCAAATCCCCCAAGAGAATCCTAGCAGCCACTACTCACTCCCGCTATGGGCCGCGGGATTCAAAATTTCGGGTACTTTGGTTTTGGTACGAACTGCCAATCCGCTGGAACGGACACACCAGGCCGCTCGCTGGCTGGCCGAATTGCTCGTGAGAGGTCGAACGACAGAAAGAGAAAGACCGTTTTCTCTGCGGTTCTCTGTGATCCTCTGTGACCTCTGTGTTGAGCTCTTCGGAATTTAACACAGAGAACACAGAGAAATTCAACAGAGAGCACAGAGAGGAGCGTTCGCCTAATTTATCACCCCAATTTCAAGGGTAGAATCGCTTCCTCAGCGAACGGACCGTGGTAAGCTTCCATAACCAGTGGGCGGACAATGATCAAACTAGGCGCGATGGCGTTGGCAGTGGCAATGTTTCTCCAGCCAGGCGGGTTGGCGCTGGCGCAGCCTGCCGCACAAGATTCCTCGAAACAGAAGATGATCGCCGATCTGAAAGAAATGGCTGCCGCCGGAGATGTGAAATCACAAGTCCTGTTGGGCCTGGCTTACCTCAGTGGCGACGGCATTCATAAAGACGACGCCGAGGCAGTGAAATGGCTCCGCAAAGCCGCCGATCAAGACAACGCGGCCGGTGAACGCTATCTCGCGGAGATGTATTTCAAGGGCCGAGGCGTACCCGCCGACAACGCCGAGGCCGCGAAATGGCTGCGCCTCGCGGCGGAACAGGGCGACGCGCAAAGCCAGCACAATCTCGCCGTCCTGTATACGCAGGGTCTCGGTGTGCCCAGAAATTTGAAGGAAGCGCTGAATTGGATGCGCAAATCCGCGGAGCAGGGCCTGCCAGCCGGCCAAGTGGGCATGGGCGTCCTGTATGAAAATGGCGACGGTGTACCCGAGGACCCCGTCGAAGCCGTGAACTGGTATCGAAAAGCGGTCGAGCAGAACGACCCGAGCGCCATGAACAACCTCGCCCTGCTACTCGCTATTTCCAAAAACGCGAGAGTCCGAAATCCCCAGGAGGCAGTCGCTCTGGCGACCAAAGCTGTCGCCGCCGCAAACAATCCCGACTACCTCGACACCCTCGCCGCAGCGTATTTCGCAGCCGGACAAACAGACAAGGCCATTGAAGCGGAGCAAAAAGCGTTGGCCATGAATCCGGAGAATGATTCCTATAAGGAATCGCTGCAAAAGTATTTGGCCGCGAACGGCGGACGCTGAGGGTTCCAGTCTTCCTTGAACAAACACCTCTTTTGGTACACGCAACATTAAACTTTTCTAATATTTACCATTGTGTTCACAATTGCACATTCAGCACTATGCTGAATATGATCGAATGCGGCATTGAGGTTGAACGATGCCTGAGGGTAGAACAAGTAGAGCCAGCCAAAAAATACTTCTGATTGAGAACAATTCGGCCGCCGCCGAGAAGATTCGCGAGACACTCGCCGCGGCAGGCGCCGGTTCGTTCATCGTGGAATGGGTTCGCGGACTTTCCGAGAGTCTTGAGAGTCTGAGCAAAGGAGGAATTGCTGCTGTCTTGTTGGCGTTATCCCTGGCCGATAGCCAGGGGATCGAGACATTCGACACGGTGTTCGCCGCGGCGCCCAATGTACCGATTTTGGTTCTCGCCGGCAATGCCAACGAAGTCCTCGCCAAACAAGCAGTAGGGCGCGGTGCGCAGGATTATCTCCTGCCGGAGCACCTCGATAGCTATACGCTGCCGCGCGCGCTGCGCAACGCGATCGAACGCAAGGCCGTCGAGGATGCATTGTATGTGGAAAAAGAGCGTGCCATCGTCACACTCAACTCGATTGGCGACGCCGTTCTCTGCACCGACATTTCCGGCAATATCACCTACCTTAATCTCGTCGCTGAGACCATGACCGGGTGGCAACGCGAAGCAGCCACTGGCCGGCCGCTCGCCGAAGTCTTCAAAATTATTGACGGCTCCACGCGCAAGCCTGCCCTAGACCCCATGGAGATGGCCGTCGAGCAAAATAGGACGGTGGGACTAACTGTAAATTGCGTCCTCATCCGCCGCGACGGATTTGAATCCGCCATTGAAGATTCCGCCGCGCCGATCCACGATCGGGCAGGCCAAGTCATCGGAGCGGTGATTGTCTTCCATGATGTGAGCGCGGCAAGGGCCATGTCGTTCCAAATGACATACGCGGCGCAACACGATGTGGTCACCAATCTTCCCAATCGCGTGTTGCTCAAAGACCGGATCTCTCAGGCGATTGCCTTGGCTCGGCGCCAGAGCAGATCGATTGCCATCCTCTTTCTGGATTTGGATCGTTTCAAAAACATCAACGATTCGTTGGGACATGCCACCGGCGACAAGGTTCTTCAGTCCGTTTCAAAACGATTGCTGGCTGGCGTGCGCGGCTCCGACACGGTCAGCCGCCAGGGCGGAGATGAATTCGTTATCCTGCTTTCGGAGATCGCTTATCCAGAAGCCGCGGCCACGAGCGCAAGAAAAGTGCTGATTTCGCTTAACGCACCGCACTCGATCGAGGGTAAAGAACTGCATGTCAATGCCTGCATCGGTATCAGCGTCTACCCGGAAGACGGAGAAGATGCCGAAACGCTGATCAAGAATGCGGATACGGCGATGTACCACGCCAAGGAAAGAGGACGCAACTGTTTCCAGTTCTTCAAAGCGGAAATGAATCTGAAGGCCGTAGAGCGGCAATCCATAGAAGCCGGCTTGCGTTGCGCTCTCGAGCAAAAGGAATTCTTGTTGCATTATCAGCCCAAGGTAAATCTCGACACGCGTGAGATCACAGGAATCGAGGCGTTGATACGCTGGCAGCATCCCGATCGAGGACTCCTCCTTCCCGCCCAGTTCGTACCCATCGCCGAAGATTGCGGCCTAATTCTCCAGATCGGACGTTGGGTGCTCCGCGAAGCATGCCGGCAAGCGCGCGCCTGGCAGGATGCGGGGCTGCCGCCCGTGCGCATTGCCGTCAATGTTTCTCCCATCGAGTTCCGCGATAGTGGTTTTATCGAGGGTGTCCGGACGATACTTTCGGAAACTGGCTTGGAAGCGCGCTATCTCGAACTCGAACTCACAGAAGGTGTCCTTATGGCAGATGCCAAATCCACGGACTCCTTGCTCCAAGAGCTCAAAACCATGGGTATACACCTTGCGGTGGATGACTTCGGCACCGGCTATTCCAGCCTCAGCTATCTTCGGCAGTTTCCCATTGATGTGTTGAAAATTGACCAGTCCTTCGTCCACCAAATCACTTCCAATTCCACCGACTCACCCATCGTGACCGCCATAATTAGCATGGGAAAGAGCCTCAAGCACATCGTGGTTGCGGAGGGCATCGAAACGCCAGAACAGAGAGCGTACCTTCAAACACAGAGCTGTGCGGAAGGACAAGGCTACTTCTTCAGCCGTCCCTTGGCCGCCGCACAATTTGGCCATTTACTTCAGAGGGGCATACCTGAACTTGTGGCCCCCTGAGGGATCCGATTGCATTGCCACTCTGGCGGACATCTTCCCGGGAGGCGGCCGCACTCTAGGAATTCGATTGCCTACTTGCTGGAAGTGCTTTGCCCCAGTTTCCGCAAGCGTTCCTGCAGCTTGCGGCGCAGCACCGCGGGCGTGTTGGGATTGAAGGCCACGAGGTACCACAACGGCTGGCTGCGATCGCGAGAGAGCCACGCCAGTGTGGAAGCGTCCGCGTTGGGATGCCGCGCCACGTTTTCGCGGATCGCCGCGTAGGGATGCTTGGCCAGGCGGGCGAGCGTCTTCGAAGGGACTTTGGGGTGTTCGCTGATCAGGCGCAGCAGATAGTAATCGGTTTCGGGCGCCTCGCGCGCCAGCTTGTCCAGCATGTCGGCTTTTGAGTCGGCATTCAGCACGAGTCCGACCTTCTCATCCCAGGACGGATTGATGTGATTGAGTTCCTTGGTGCGCTCGTGGATGAGTTCCTCGATCACGCGTCGCTCCTGGTTCAGGCGCACTTGCGGGACTTGCGTGGTCTCCAGCGAATCCAGCACGCGAAGAAGGTGCTGGCGTTCGCCGAAAACGATTTGCGTAGTGCGCGGCGTAGAACCCTTGGTCTCCGTCTGCACCAAATCGGAGCGTCTCATCGCTACCTCACTCAGTAAAATCGAGTTCGTTTGCCAAATTTGCCAGCTCATCGTCCCGGATGTACAGGCTCCCTGAATTAAGTGGCATCCCGGCTTCCATCTGCCGTTTCAGCCATCGTCCGGCCACATCAATTTTCTGCTCACGCGATAGCCGGCGCCGCCCATGTTCGAACCGCGCCAAGCTCGCGCCTGAGATTCCCACAACTGCTTCTTCTCCATTTACTCGAAAGAAGAACAGTTCAGGCCTATCCCCCTGGGCCAAGAACCCTGACCGGATAAATTCTACGCCAAGACGGCTGCCGTCAGACCCCAAAACCTCGAACCGTTCGTAGAGCGGCTCGTAAGTCATCCTGTTTCTGGCAGGCCCCAAGTCGCCGATGCGCCACTCGCCCGCCAAAGCAGCGCGACGAGCGGGAAGCCTGCGCTATGGCGACGGCGCGTAGAGCCCGCACCCATTTCTGGCTGGTTCCAAGTCGCCGACGCACCCAAGCCGCCGGCGCGTAAAACCCGCATCCGAGATTATCTGACTGCTCTCCCGAGGAGTAAAGTTTCTGGAGACGCCGAAGTTCCAGACGCGCAACACGATTTCAAGGCGCGGGTGCCGCCCAGAGCCTGTATATGCCCTCCAGAGCCCGATTTCGACTGGGCTCTAACTCCATGACGCGCCGCTCGCTCGCCAAACGATTGTTGCGGGCGGGAAGCCAGCCCGCCTGGGCGGGACGGCGCGTAGAGCCCGCTCCCGGATTGCGAACATTGGGATATGCGCGTACTTTGGATGTGTAGAGAACAAGAGCTGGGTCGGCTCCACACCCTGGCCAGAGCGGGGGCTAGCGCTTACACGTGGACCCTGAACCCCTGTCGCCGCACGTAGGAGACGCCCCATGTCCGCATTTGAGGACCACAAGGAAGAGATCGAGCACTACGAACAGATGCTGGGCGCGCATCGTGGACGCCTCGCGGTGACGCTCGACCGCCTAACGAACGCCATGGTGCTCGTAGGCCAGCACGGTGTCTATTGCCACAGCCATCGCGACCCCGCGAAACCGACCATGGATATTCAGATCATCACCGACGAGTTGCGGAAGGCGAAGGAGCTCATTCAGAGCGTGATGGAAGATTTGCGCGCTGAACGCGAAAACCGTTTGCGAACCAACTAGTGCATGCCCCGGGAAATACTTGCGAATTTCTCACTCTTAAATTCCGAAAAGCGCAACACAGAGGCCACAGAGAATCACAGAGGGTCACAGAGAAATCAACTCTTCGCTTTCCGTCGTCTATCTCCTCCCCTTCCGCGATAACCCCTCAGTGCCCTCTGTGGCTTTTCTCTGTGCTCTCTGTGTTAAATTCCGAAAAGCTCCTCATCGCATTCGAATATTCATCAATTCCCCAACAGGAATGGATTTGATTCTCGTTCTTGGCCGATGGTTGTGCTGGCTCCGTGGCCGGGAAACACGATTGTCTCATCGGGAAGCTCGAGCACTTTGCCCTTCAGCGAACGCATGATCGTTTCGAGCGATCCGCCCCACAGGTCCGTGCGGCCAATGCTTCCCGCAAATAGAGTGTCCCCGGCAAACAGCCTGCCAGGCTCGCGTTCTGTCGATTTTGCGGCGACTGCAGCGGCGCGGCTCTCCGGCATGTCCGGGGGCATATAGAGACAGACACTACCCTGCGTATGGCCCGGCGTGTGCAACACCTGCGCTTCGAAGCGCCCCCAGCGGACCGAGTCGCCTTCGCGCAACAACTCGCCGACTTCGACCTTTTCCGGCGGCTTGCAACCAATCCAAGCAGCTTGCACGTCGAGCATACGATAAAGCTCCAGATCGTCGGCATGCATTCGAACAGGGGCGCCGGTTGCTTCCCGGATGCGCCGCAGTCCGCCAACGTGATCGATATGCGTGTGCGTGACAACGATTGCGGATACGCGCAACTGGTGGCGACGGATGACGTCGAGGATCCGCTCGGCGTCGTCGCCGGGATCGATTATCAGTGCCTCGCGCGTTTTTGGATCACCGATAATATGGCAATTGCACTGCAGCATTCCGACCGGAAGGATTTCGTGGATGAGTCTGTCTGTTCCTAACATGAATCCCAATATAGCATCGGACGTGCTGGAAAAAACGATTGCCTCAGGGGCGGCGATTCAAGATGCGGCTATTCGTAGCGAAGCGCTTCGATCGGATCGAGGCTGGCGGCTTTCCACGCCGGGTAGTAGCCGAAAAAGATTCCCACACACGCGGAAAACACAAACGCGATCAGAATTGCCGAGAGCGGTACGGCCGTGGGCCATTGCAGGATTCGCGCGATGAGAACGGAGCCTAGCATCCCGAACACCAGGCCGATAGCGCCCCCGATCAGGCTCATGACGACCGCCTCGCTGAGGAACTGCATCTGCACTGCTTTTTCGGTGGCGCCGACAGCCATGCGCACTCCAATTTCCCGCGTGCGCTCGGTCACGGAGACAAGCATGATGTTCATGATTCCGATGCCGCCCACAAAAAGTGCGATCGAGGCAATGCTGGCCAGCAATATTTCCATCATTCGCGCCGAGTCGGCCATGGCATTCGCGATCTCGACCGGATGGCGGATATTAAAATCGTCGGTCTGCCCGGTGCGGATGTGGTGACGTTCGCGGAGCAGATCGGCGATTTCCCGTTCGGCCTCCGGAATCACGGCCGGAGTAGTTGCCGAGGCCCAAATGTCATCGAGCCAGTTGATGCCCTTGATTTTCTTCTGCACCGTCGAATAGGGCATCAGAATCATATCGTCCTGATCCTGGCCTGTGGCGGATTGTCCTTTCGGTTCCAGAACGCCAATCACTTTGCAGGGCTGGTTGTTGACGCGGACGGTCTGCCCGATGGGATCGTCGTTCAAGAAGAGGATGTTGGCAACGGTGAGGCCGAACACACACACATTATCCGCGCGATCGACTTCCTCCTGACCGAAAAAGGTACCTCGTTCGACGGCCCATTTTCGGACGAAGAGGTAGTCCGGTGAAATTCCCCGCATCGAGGTGTTCCAGTTCTGATTTCCGAAAACGACTTGCGCCCGGCCGTCAATGTTTGGAGTGACGTGTGAGACGAGTGGAATCTGATCCTGTATTGCCTTGACGTCCTCCAAGGTGAGCGATTTCGTTTGGCCATTTCCAGTGCGAACGCCGTTTAGATTTACGCCCCCGGCCTCGATCCACACCATGTTGGCGCCCATGTTTTCAATGGCGTTCTGGATCCGCTGAGTCGCGCCTTCGCCGATCGAGACTGTGCAGATTACCGCAGCGACGCCAATGATCACGCCGAGCATGGTCAGCGCCGTCCGCATCTTGTTGCGCCCCAGGGCGCGAAAGGCCATTCGTAAAGTCGCGGTGAATTCCATACAAATTCCAACCTCTAGCTACTATATACGCTTTAGACGCCTTTGGAGTTACTCAGGTTCCGTTATCGCCCGTCAAGCGAAACCCCATTCTGTTAAGATAAGAGTGGATTACAACTATGGAAAGTCCGGCACTGTCCACGCGACTCGAAACTCCTCTCCTCGGTCTGCATCTATCCGCGAACGCAGAGATGGGCGAATATTTTGGGACGGTCCTGCCGGCGCGCTTCGGCGATTTTGGCGCTGAATACCGCGCCATTCGCCGCGCAGCTGCCCTGGTGGATACGAATTATCACGCACTCTTCTCTCTTTCCGGGCCTGACCGGCATCGCTACCTGAACGCAGTTCTGACATCGAATGTGCGCGATCTCAAGCCAGGACAAGGAACCGTCGGCCTTCTGCTAACGCCTCAGGGCCACATTCTCGCGGAGGTCGAAACCTTTGCCCTGACCGACCGGATTCTCGCATCTTCCCACGCGATGGTGCGCGACCGTACGTTTTCGACGCTCGACAAATTCATCATCATGGATGACGTAAAGCTGGAAGATTTGACCGCATCGAAAGGAACGATTGATCTTCTTGGCCCGCGCGCTGCCGAGGTGCTATCAGCATTGGCGAAGGTGGACATTTCCGCCATGCTCGAGGCGGCCCACGTCGAAGCCAAGCTGGGCTCAATTCCCTGCCACCTCGTGCGTCACACATGGGTGGGCCATCCCGCGGCTACGCTCGTTGTTGCGCGTGAACAGCTCGGCCCGCTATGGCAGGAGCTGGCACGCCGCATCCGCACCGTCGGAGGCGCTCCCGCTGGAATGGAAGCTCTCAATTCAATTCGTCTGGAATACGGGACTGCGTGGTTTGGACAGGATTACGACGACAAGAATATCCCCCACGAAACTGGCCTTGAAGTGTCCCACATCAATTACGAAAAAGGCTGCTACACGGGGCAGGAAATCGTGGAGCGAGTCCGCTCGCGCGGACATGCCAACCGGCGGCTTACTGGCTTGCAGTTTCTCGACGGCAAGGCGCCCGTGGCGGGTACCAAGCTGCTCGTTCCCGGAGACGCTGCCGGAAAAGAAGCCGGCCACGTCACTAGCGCGGGATTCTCTCCTCAGCTTGGCCGGCGCATTGGCTTGGGCTACGTGCGGCGCGAGCATTCGGCTTTGGGGACACGACTCGATGCCTCCGGCGCCACCGCCGAAGTGATTTCGCTTCCCCTGCTAGAAAAATAACCCTCAATTTGAATTCGAGCCCCTCTCGTTTGTTAAATTGCCGGCCTTCCTGTATCGTTCAGTTTACAAATCGCTTGTTACGTCACCAAGCGTCGAGTGGGAGATCCGCGTTCATGAAGCTGCTTCTCGTGTGGGCCCTGTCGTGGGGAGTGTTCGCCGTTGGCGGCACGGCCGTCATTCACGCTCAAGCCGGCCCGGAAAAAGGCGGAAACGAGGTGGAGTTGTGGACCGGTGGCGGGCATGCGGTGAAGGGCGTCGCGTCGGACACAGGAATCTGGACTGTCGGCGGGCGCTACGGCTGGGTTTTAACAGGTCCTCGCGGGCCGGGCTTTTTGCGAGGCAATTTCGAATACGCCGTGGACGCGGTCCCTCTTTTCTGGGTGTTTCAGCCTGGAGGTACGGCGTACGGCGCCGCCATCGACCCTTTCGTAGTCAAATGGAACATCGCCACGCGGGGACGTATCGCGCCCTACCTCGGTTTAGATGGCGGCGCGTTGATAACCAACAGACGCATTCCGCCGGGGACTTCGCGAGAGAATTTCACAACCAGCGGCGCGTTGGGAATGCACATCCTCAACAAAAAATTCAACTGGAGCGCCGAAGTCCGCTACATGCATATCTCCAATGCAGGCCTGGGTTCGACCAATCCGGGCATCAACACAGTGCAGTTTCGCGTTGGCGTGGGAGTGTTTACGCACCCACGCAAGAACTGAATGAGAGCCGGTCCGCAGGTTATGTAGCGGTCAGGCATCTAGACTTTCTGCGTTGAATTCAGGCGCGGCGGGGGGCGCCTGTAGTAGCACAGGCTTCAGCCTGTGTGGTTTTGATTTGCGTTGGGCGCTGGGAAAACCACACAGACTGAAGTCTGTGCTACTGGACCTCCGCAGAACGCTTGCGAAAATTGCAGGCGAGACGCATCGTTCGCCTGAGAAATTTCTCGAAATCGAATGTTTGATGGAGAACCGCGCTACGCGATATTCAGTGCGCGTTTGAAGCTGCCGCGTTCGTTGCTGATTTTTTCCTGCAGTTGCAGGATCGCATACAGCAGAGCTTCGGGCCGCGGCGGGCACCCGGGCACGTAAATGTCCACGGGAATCACCTGGTTTACGCCCTGAACGATGGCGTAATTGTTGAACACTCCACCGGAGGTCGCACAGGCGCCCATTGAGATCACCCACTTTGGTTCCGGCATCTGCTCGTGGAGTTGCTTGATCACCGGCGCCATTTTTTGCGACACGCGCCCCGCGATGATCATCAAGTCCGCCTGGCGCGGAGAAGGACGAAACACTTCCGAGCCAAACCGCGCCACGTCGAACCGCGCCGCAGCCATCGACATCATCTCAATCGCGCAACAAGCCAAACCGAATCCCAGCGGCCAAATGGAGCTCTTGCGAGCCCAGTTCACAGCTTTATCGAGCTGCGTGAATATGATTCCTTCGTCCTGCAGCAGCTTGCCGAAATCATCTGGCTTTTCGAGCGTAACGTTTTTCCCGACAGATATGCTCATACGATGCGAATCTCCAAACCCATTTTCTCACAGTCTCCCACAGTGTGCCAAACACACTAGTTCTTGTACCTAGCTAAGTGAGCCTTCCCGGAGTTGCTGCTCAGAACGAAAACTTCGCGGCAAGCTGAATGCCACGCGGCGCTCCTCCTCCTAGGAAGGGGTTTCCTGGCCCAACGTCTGCCGTCGTGGTGATCGGAAGGAAACCGCCGCCGTTGGGGCCATTGGCAAACCCGGCGTCGGCGATGCCGCTTGGCAAAAGTGGGTTCGAAAAATTGGGGTGGTTCAGAATATTAAAGACTTCCGCACGCAACTGCACGTTTAGGCGCTCTGTCACCTTGGTATCCTTAAAAAGCGAGAAATCCAACTGCTTGAGCGATGGCCCGCGCAAGGAATCGCGTCCCATGTTTCCAAAGTGCCGAGTTCCAGCTCGGCAGTTCGCGGCAGCAGTACCCCCGCTTAATGTGCACGGGACTGCGAACGAGGTCAGGTCGAGGAAGTGCGCCGGATCGTTTGAATTAATTCGTATCGGACCAACAACATCGGGGCGATCGAAGAACTGGAAGCTACCGCTATAGTCATCATAAAAGTTGTAGTTGAGATGGAAAGGCTGGCCGTCCTGAAGGTTGAGCACACTGTCGACACCCCAGCCGTCCGTCAATTTGCTCCAACTGCCCTTGCGATTCGGAAACTGATACACATAGTTCCAGGTAAACCTCCGCCGTATGTCGAAGTTAGAATTTCCTTTCTCGAGGTTTGGATTGGTACTATCGTTCGGCTGGGCTCCATTGGGAACAAAGTCTGCGCCGTCGCTAGCGGTGTCAATGGAGTGAGACCAGACGAAGTTGGCAGCGGTGGTGAACCCATGCCAGCCATTGACGCGCAGACTGGTCTGGAGCGAGTGATAGTAGGAACTCGCCGAAGACTCGTCTTGGTTTATATATGTAACGCCAGTGTTGGTGGCTGGCACGACACTTAATGCCCGCCCAACGAAGACGCATCCGCTCCCGATCGGGTTCCCAGCCCCGCCGGCACACGCGATATCCGAAGCGCTGATCGCACTTTGGCTTGGTTGGTTGATGTCGCGGAAGCGGAGGAGGTGGTGACCCTGCGAACCGACGTAGCCCACTTGCAGAACGATCCTGTCGGCGAGTTGCTGCTCGATATTCAAATTGAAGTTATACATGTAAGGGGTGCGTAACTTCCGATCCACCGTCGTGATATCCCCTTGAGGAGCGCTCGGCGCAGCAAATATAGGACAGCCGGCAGTCAGAGTACCGGCAAGACAACCCGCTGATGCGGGCGCAAAGCTGGAAGTGAGGGTGACTGCCGCAGGGCCGAATGGATTCAAAAATGGGCCGTAGGCATAACTGCTGTTGTTGACCGAGTTGGTCAGAAAGTAACTCTGGTAAAGAGAATCGAAGAACAAACCCCATCCGGCGCGAATAACTGTCTTACCGGAGCCAATTGCGTCATAGGCGACGCTGAAACGCGGGGCAAAATTCTTGTAGTCTGGCTCATAGAGACCAGAAGATAAGCCGCCAGTTCCCAGTTGAGTCAGTGTGCATGTTGGTCCCGCGGTCACGACGCACTCGCTCCCGAGGTTTTTCTTTTCTGCAATGACTCCAGAGAAATCCCAGCGGAGCCCGGCATTGACCGTTAGCCGAGGGGTTGCGCGGATTGTGTCCTCGACGAACAAACCGTTCGAATTCTGAAAAGTGTTGCGGTCCCTGTCATTCCCTACCAATAAATTCCCACTACTAGGCGTGCCCGCGAGAAAGCTAGCAACGCTTGCAAAATTGAGTCTGCCGCGGGAATTCGAGTCCACCACAGTAGAGATCGTAGTACGACGGTATTCATAGCCGATTTTGAAATCGTGCCGCCCAAACTGCCATCTGAAGTTATCAAGCGCTTGCCAGTTCGTGTCCACGCGGTGTCGCGTGTCGGAAGCGGTAGCGCCGAGTCTTGAAATGCCGCCACCGATCGTGATTACCGGCACGCCAGAATCTGCCGGGCCGGAGGTCGGACACGGTGTGCCGGTAACTGCCACACAAAGCCCAGTCGTGTCAGGGTGGAAATTGTGATCTGCTGGAAGAAACGCCTCGTAGAAGCGGTTCCAGCCGAAGCGCGCTTCGTTCAGTTTGTTGGAAGACAACGTAGATACCAGAGAAAGGGAAACGAGATGAACGATCGTGGGCGTCACAGTATTACCGCCTGGGAGTTGGCCGCCCGTTGGGGAAAGGGCGAGAGGAAAACTCTGTTCACTGTTGGAGTAAAAGTAGCGCCCGCTGAGAGTGTTGATCGTGTTAAAGGTGTGGTCAATTTTGGCGATTCCGCTGTCCACCCGGTTGTAAAATGGCGTGATTACAACTGCATTTCCGATAGTGCTGCCGGTTAGATTTGCAGTGGGCCATAACGGCGCTCCGCGCGTGGCTGTTACCGCCGGCGACAAAAGCTTTTGAATAACAAGATTCGTGGCGTCGGCCGGAGTGAGCGACCCACCTGGGCCAGAGCCCGAGCTTGGGACGCTATCAATGCTCACCGAGCCTCCGGCTTCGCGTTGTCCTTCATAGTTAACATAGAAAAATGTCTTGTCGCGAACGATGGGGCCCCCGAAGGAGCCGCCGTACTGATTGTTGTGGAAAGGCGCCTGCGGCTGCCCTCCCGGCCCCGCGGGATCAAAGAAATTTCGGGCATCCAGGGTATTGTTGCGGAAGTACTCGAGAGCCGTCCCATGAAACCCGTTCGTTCCACTCTTGGTGATGAAGAGGATTGTTCCTCCCGCGCTCCGGCCGTACTCTGCCTGGGAGTTGGACAACACGCGCATTTCCGCGATCGCATCCACAGGCAGAATCGCAGAGGGTACGGCAAATACACCCCCCTGATTCAGAGCTGGGATATTGTGGTAGCCGTCATTCATATCCGTGCCGTCCAATAGAAAGTTGTTAGCCCGCCCACGGGCCCCATTCACCGAGAACACTCCAAAACTCCCCGGTGAATCGGTGATTTGGTCTGGCGAACCGGCAATCCCCGGGTTCAGATAGATGAGTTTTGTGTAGTCCCGCCCGTTCACGGGCAGATTGCCAATGTCGGAGGAAGTCAGAGTGCCGCCAAGAGTGTCCGATTCCGTGTCAATTTGTGGTAGCGACTCACCGGAAACCTCAATCGTCTCTGATACTGCGCCAGGTTGCAGCGACGTATCGGCTCGTCGCTGGCTCGATGCCTCCAGTTGGATGCCTGAGACGACCCCTGCCTTGAAACCGGTTTTCTCGACTGTGACGCTATAGTTACCGACAGGTAGCTCCGGTGCGGAATAGTTCCCGTCATCCCCTGTTGTAACTTCGCGGGTCAGTCCGGTGTCCGTGTTTCGGATCGTCACTTTGGCGCCGTTTACTACGGCCCCCGTCGCGTCTGTGACCGTTCCAAGAATCGTGCCGCGGAAAGTTTGCGCCTTGCCCGGAATGGCCGCCAGCAGTAGCAGCGCGACGAACGTCAGTGCCACACCCAAACCGTGCTTGCGAGAGTTCTCCATGGTTTTCTCCCCCCTGTCCTTATACGGCTTGCCATGCGAATTCGCCTCATTCAAAGAACTAGCGAGACGCATAAATGACTCGAATTCTAAGAAATCAGTAAATATTCAACGTGGATACCGCCGTTATCGAGACGGCATCGGTCTGATTTGTTGTGGCAAGCGGAAATTCCGACGGCTGCAAACTAAATGCCGCTGGGATTTCCGTTTGCATTCCCTGAACGATGGAATTGTACACCTGGTTATTCAATTTCGGTCAAATCCGGCGGCAAGGGCAGTCCAGAAGGATGGAACAAAAAAGTGCAGCGGAGCCGCAACCAAAGATGTGTGCGCGATGCAAACATTTTCACGGCTAGAAGTAAGGAGAAACCCATCTCACTCGTTCCAGTGCTATCACTTTCAGGTTCCGTTGGATCCTCTGTCCCCTCTGTAGCTTTTCTCTGCGTTCTCTGTGTTAAATTCCGAAAAGCGCAACACAGAGGTCACAGAGGATCACAGAGAACCACAGAGAACCACAGAAAGAGTGCGCCGCAATCAAAAATGTGCGCGCCGTACAAACTTTACTTCCAAATGCGCTCATCCTGCGCGCTCAACATCCCTCAATCAGCCGCAGTGACAAGCCCGTTCTATGGATTCTTATTTTTCAGGGGCGTGTCGCTCGCGCCAACAGGATCGACATTCTTGAAAAAGTTCGTCTGCTCCGAATAAATGCAGAAATCTTCGCGAAGTTCGTCGTTCTCAGATCGCGGCGATTTCGGGGCCCAGTCGAAGTACATCTTGTCGCTCACCCAAGGCTTCGTGTACGTCTTGGGATCGGTGAGCGTAATAACCAACTCCAAATGGTCGTGGTCCACGCGCCGGAAGGTCTCACGCAGAGTCATCTGCTCACTATGTGGAGAACCGTACGGATCGGTCCAGGTTCGATCGGTAAAACCGTTCGAGTCAACGACAAAGGTATCCCCGTCCCACCGCCCCACAGAATATCCGTAATACCTCGGCTCCGGATCCTCGAGAGGCTTTCGGCCGTCTGTCCAGATATCGCGCCACGTATGACCCCACTCGAAAAATTCCACCACTTCGTTGGAAGTCTGAATGAACCTCATCAACGGCGCAAATATTTGCAGCATGACGCGCGGATAACCCGCCGGCTCGCATTGCAACATCGGGTCATTCCACTCTTTTTCCGGAGCGACTGGAGGCGCGATGCCCGGCGACCTGCTATATGAAAATGTGCCCTTCACGGTACTGAACTTCGCTTGCCCCCAAGGCGTCATAGGAGGACGAGTACCACTCAGAGGAGCATTCCCCCGCGGGGCCTTGCCTCTTACCCAAATTCCAGTCAGATCGTGTGGGTCAAAGGCCGCAGCCTTCGCCGTCTGGGTCTTGGGAACTTCTGATGGCTGCCCGGTTTGGGCGAATGTCACAGACGAAAATATAAGCACCGCCGCCACCACGACGACAGAATGAAAAGGGCAACTTCGCAAGGTGGGATTCCCTTTCATGGTGTACGTGGCGCCGTCGTGCCGTCGCGCAGGCTCCTCATTCCGGTTCTTGCGGGTTGCCGCAACCTTGAGTGGTATGCAACTTTCGGCCATCGGCGAAATAGACGTCGGCGCAAATCCCGACGGGCTTCCCTTCCTTGCCGGGGTTGAAGACAAGAGTAACTTCATCTCCCATTTTCAGTGCCACATGAGTCCAGCCCAAACGGACCAAATTGCCGGGATTATTCAATTCCACGGCCCAATTTACAACGCTGCCCTTGTCGTCCTTCGCGTCAAAATAAATTTGGCAATGGGGATTGGCCCACACGAATCGCGAAACGGTTCCCTTGACGCTGACCCGTTTCGAAAAGTCGTACCCTTGAGATCCGTGGTGCGCCACAACAGGGCCGCACAACACCAGAATACCCACAGCCAGGGCCAAAAACGCAATCAGTCTAACTTTCATGTGACACCCCTGACATGAAATCCTACTCACAAGCCCGTTGGCGATCGTCCACTGCGTAGAGGAGCCCTGCTGCCTACGTATGGTACACACAGCGCAGTGGAGCCGCAACCAAACACAACTTTCAGTGGGTAAATAGGCCTCTGACGGAGTCCCTTTGATTGTCATTCCGAACGAAGTGAGGAATCTCTCTGGGTTTGAATGCAAAGAGGAAGAGGGATTCCTCGGCACGAAGCCTGCCTCGGAATGACATCGTTTTGAGTATTTCCGCAGCGCCCAAGCTCACCCGCAAGGACACTTTGTTCGAGCCGGGTCAAAGAGTTTCTGTGGTATCTGAAGTTTGGGGACTGTAGCGCTCGCCTTTAGGCGAGCATTTGCTTGATTCCAAGGTGCCCGCCTGAAGGCGGGCGCTACAAAAGCGTCGCGATTCCTATGATAGTCGCCGAAATCAGTATGAATGCTTCGGCATCCAATTCTCGCGGCCTTCCGGGAGAAGATCGAAAAGATTCCACACCGGAGAATACAGGTCGATTGCCCGATGATGTCCCGGCGCGAAGGAGGCTTCCGTCGTATAGAAGTGGTAGATCTTCCCGTCTGCGGCGCGGTTGAAGACGCTGACGCCCGGCCGTTGCCGGCCGGCATCTTCTTCCATGTGGAAGTCTTTGTTAAACGTGTTGTCGTGGCTGGAGAGAAGCCGGATTTTGTCCCAGCCGCGGCGGCGGGCCCACTCTCGGAGCGTTGCGAGATTGACCTTTGTGACCAGCACGAAATTAACTTTATTGCCCACATGCTGAGCAATCGCGGCGTACCCATCGGCCCACATATTGCACATGGGGCAGGGGAGCTTGTCGTTCGCCGCCCACATCATGTGATCGACGATGAGCCGGTCTTTTCCGGGAGCGAAGAGCTGCGAAAGGCGGACGTCCCTAAAGTTCGCAGGCGATTCGTCGCCTAGATCCGACGGCCCCTCGCGGAACACGTAGTCGGTTTCAACCAACGCGCCCATCGGCAATTGCCTTCGAAGGACCGCCACGCGTTCCCGCTGATCCTTGAGGGCGATCTCCGCTTCCAGAAGTTGGTCCCGCAGCCTTCTATACTCGTCGCTCTCACCTTTGAATTTCATATTCCCTTTGCTCCCCTTAATCGGAATTAGTGACAGCGATGAGTCGAACTACACGAACGGATTCTCGTCCGCACTGGGGCCATAAATCGAAGGCACCGGAATATCCAAAATTCGCAGATAGACGGAAAGCTGCCCGCGGTGGTGGTACATATGATTCATCAGAATCGAGCGGATAAATCCTATTCTTGGGACCGACATCAGCACCTTCCCGTTCTTCGTCAAGCTCCACATGGACATCAGTCTGGCGTCATCCATCTTCTTGAGCGTGCTCTTCGCGCTTTCCACGCCCTTGGAGAAAGCGTCCAGAATTTCCTGGCGGCTTTTGGCCTCGGGTTGTGCGAAACTCGGGGCTTCAAAAGAGTCCTGCGCGGCTGCCGCGGCCACGTTGGCGGGGGCGGACGCAATGTGCAGGGCCAACTGCCCCAGGGAAAAAGCTTTCGGGTGGGGTTTCCAGGTGAGCTTGCCCTCGGGAATTCGGTCCAAAACACGTTTGGTCGTTTGCGCTTCCTGGTCGATCTCCATCAAGATGGAATCTACGATTGGCATGACGGCTCCTTTTCTCTGCGTGAGATTTTTTGTTCAAACTCCTGCAACATGGAAAATCGATTGATCCTGCCTAAAGAATACCGGCCAATTGATCCATGCAACCGTTCCAACCGTGGGCATGCTTGTCTCGCTCCTCGGGGTTGGGCAGCCGCTCGTGAGTAAGAGTTACTTCCGTGGAATTTCCCAAGTCGTGAAATTCGATGGTAACAAGCGAGTCTTCATGGCTCGTATCGCCGTCCCACCGCCAAGTGAAGACAACTTTTTCAGGCGGCTTGATCTCCTGATACGTGCCAAACACACTGTGTACGTTCCCGCCTTTATGGTGCATTTCCACGCGATACCGCCCTCCAACACGCAATTCCAGCTCCGGCACGACGGTGGTATATTCCGCAGAAGGAGCGAACCAGCGAGCCAGTTCGGCGCGATCGGTCCACGCACGGAACACTTGCGCACGCGGCGCGCGGAACGTTCGCTTCACCTGGAGCGTTATGCTCGCTGGCGATTGCGCTTTGTCCATGCGCGAGCCTCCGAAGGTTGTTGCTGCGTCAGGTACCGATCCAGCGAATCCATTTGCTGGCCCCAGAACATGCGGTATTTGGAGAGCCAGGTTTCTGCTTGTTTCAAGGGTTGGGCGGACAGCCGGCAGTGGCGCACGCGGCCCTTCTTTCTTTGCCTTACGAGACCTGCCCGCTCCAGCACTTGCAGGTGCTTCATCACGGCTGGGAGCGACATCCTGTGCGGCGCGGCCAGCGCGGACACCGGCATTTGGCCGCGTGTGAGTGCGGCCAGGATCGCGCGGCGAGTGGGATCGGCAAGAGCCCGAAAAGTCGCGTCCAGACTCCGGCCATACTTAACCATAGGGTTTACCATTACACCGGAGAATGTTTAGTGTCAAGAATGATTTTGTCAAAATCTTGTAACATACGGATCGTCCAATTCGTCCTCTCATCAAGTGGAATGTGTATTGACACGAGAGAGAGAGAGTCGCACAATTTCAACCGCCGCGCTCACCTTTCGCCCCGGCCCGGACCGCGGCTCCAACCCTAAGACAGACACAGGAGGTCATCATGCCGAATCCAGTAAAACCGATTCCAGACAATTTCCACTCCATTACTCCGAATCTGATTTGCCGCAACGTTGCCCAGGCCGTCGATTTCTACAAAAAAGCCTTTGGAGCGACGGAACGCATGCGCATGCCGGGACCGGACGGGAAAATCATCCATGCCGAATTGAAGATTGGTGATTCGATCCTTTTCATAGGCGAGCCGATGACTAAGACGGTGGTGGCTCCCGAACCTGGTACCGTGAATCTTATGTCCATTTACCTCTACGTTGAGGACGTGGATGCCGTCTTCAACCGCGCTGTTTCTGCTGGAGCGCGCGTGGACATGCCTCTGCAAGACATGTTCTGGGGGGATCGCTCCGGCAGGATTACCGATCCTTACGGCCACCAATGGGGTCTTGCCTCGCACAAGGAAGACGTGGCTCCGGAGGATATGAAGCGCCGTCAGGAGGCGTTTTTCGCCAAAGCTGCCGGCCAAAATTAGGGACATCGTAAATCAACCGGGAGCACCTGTCCGGCGCTTGTACGCACTTCCAGGGCTGAGTGGGTGTGCGCCCTGAGGACCTGCGAACCGGAAGAAAAATGGCTCCGGACTGAAACAAATTTAGTCCGCGTGCGTAGTAGTTGAAGGAATCCCTACGTCTGCGGCATGGAGGCGATCTCAATGATGGCTGAATCTTCCTCGAAGCGGTGGCGGCCCTACCTGGCAGGAGCGGCGGTGATTGCCGTCGTCGCGGTGGGCTTGAGCCTCCCCGCCGGACGCTCCCTCGTAGGACGGTTCTTTAGAACGCTCCGCATGCAGAAAGTTCAGGCAGTAAATGTGGATCTTTCCTCCTTTACCGACCCCAACGCCAACCCGGCATTGCATCAGATGGTCGCGCAAATGATCTCCGACAAGGTGGTCGTGACTGTGAACGAATCGGACCAGCCTGCGTCGGATGCCGCTGCCGCCACGCAACTCGCGGGCTTCCCCGTACAACTTCTGGGCAATCGCAAAGATACGCCAAAGCTGGTAGTTGCGGGCGCGCACGCAATCAATTTGACCGTCGATCGTACGCGGTTGCAAGCCATCTTCAATGAAGCCGGCCATCCCGATCTAGTTGTCCCGCAATCGCTCGACGGAGCAGCCGTTGCCGTACAGATGCCAAGAGCGGCCGAAGTACAGTATGGCACCTGCCCCACTCCGACAAGCGCCACCAATGCGATTGCCAGCAATGTCACCGGCCCGCCGGCATCCTCAACCCAATTCGTCGACTGCGTAAGATTGAGGGAAGGTCCCAGCCCCACCGTCAACGTTCCCCCAGGCCTGGACATCCAACACCTGGCCGAAATTGGACTCGAGGTCGCGGGGATGAATTCGACCCAGTCGCACGACTTTCTTCAAACCGTCGATTGGAAATCAACTTTAAGCATGACCGTGCCGCGATTCCTGCGGTCCTACCAAGCTGTGAAAGTCAAGGGAGCGCAGGGGACGCTCCTGACACTGGCCGGCAGACGAGGCCCGGGTTACACGTTGATCTGGGCGAAGAACGGAATGGTCTATTCGTTGGTAGGTTTTGGCGATTCCACCGAAGCAGTTGATCTGGCGAGCTCTCTGAAGTGATGCGCAACGCATAACGAGGAACAGCCCCTGGATCACTCCAATAACTTCGCGATTCAAACGCAAAACCTGCGCAAAGTCTTCAAGAACAAGGTCGCGGTAGGCAACCTTTCGCTATCGGTGCGCCGGGGAGAAATTTTCGGCTTCCTGGGCCCGAACGGCGCCGGGAAAAGCACCTCCATCAAAATGCTTCTTGGGCTCGTGAAACCGAGCGCTGGCGAAGCGTTCGTTCTGGGCGCCCCTGCGGGCGGCGTTGAAGTTCGGCGGAAAATTGGTTTCCTTCCCGAAGATTTCCGATTCTACCAGTGGCTTACGGCCGCGGAACTTCTGGCTCTTCACGGACGCCTCTCGGGCGTGCCGGCCGATGTGTTGCGCGAACGCGTTCCGGCCCTTGTCGATCTCGTAGGGCTTACGCCGCATCGCGACAAGCGCCTGCAGGAATTCTCCAAGGGAATGCTCCAGCGAATCGGATTGGCGCAGGCGCTGATTCATGAGCCGGAACTGGTCTTTCTCGATGAACCGACATCGGGACTCGACCCCATGGGCCGGCGACTGGTGCGGGATATTATTCGCGCCCAGCGCGATCGCGGAGCCACGGTTTTCCTCAACTCGCATATCCTGAGCGAAATTGAAATCACCTGCGATGAAGTGGTTTTTATCCGGGACGGTGAAGTGGTTACCAGCCGTGACTTGCGAAAGCAAAATGAAGAAGAGGTTCGCGTAGTAGTGCGCGCGCGGAAGCTGACTCCCGAAGCAGTTGCGGGCCTCGCGCAGTGGAGCACGTCCACGCAAGTCGACGAGGAACAACTTACGCTCACCACGCGTTCGCAGGATGCCCTGCCCGACATCCTGCGCCACCTTGTCGCGGCGGGCGCCGATGTCTACCAGTTCACGCCGCAGCGCCTTTCGCTCGAAGATCTGTTTCTGAGAATTATGGGCGAAGATCGAGGATTGTGATGGCTCTTTGGATCATCGCCGGGATGACGTTTCGCGAGGCTGCACGCAAGAAAATTCTATGGACCGCACTCATCGCGGGGTTTGGCTTTCTCGTCGTTTTCGGCATCGGTCTGCATTATCAGATGGCGGACTCCATCGCTGGCTCCATGCCGCCGTTCCTGCGCTATCAGATCTTGAGCGGCATGCTCATGATCGGTCTCTACACGGTTGATTTACTCGCCGTCGTCATGACGATCCTGACTTCGATGGACACGATCTCAGGAGAAATTGATTCCGGCACCATTCACGCTATCGCCACCAAGCCGATCGCCCGCTGGCAAGTGCTCATCGGCAAGTGGATGGGCTTTGTGGGCATGCTCGCGATTTATGTGGCCCTGATGTTCGGCGGAACGATTGCGGAAGCGCACTGGATTGGAGGAGTGGACCCGCAGAATCCGATTGCCGGCGCGCTCCTGGTGTTTCTGGAATGCGTTCTCGCTCTGACAGTCACGTTCATGTTCGGCACCTGGTTTTCGACGCTCACGAATGGCGTCATCGTTCTGGGCCTTCACGGACTTGCGTTCCTCGGTGGGTGGCTCGAACAAATGAGTGGATTCGCCGAAGGCTCTCGCCTGGTTGCCGTCGGAATCGTCTCGAGCCTGGTGATGCCGACCGAGGCCGTTTGGCGGCGGGCGGCATTCGAAATGGAATCGCCCCTGGCAGGCTCGCTTCCCTCTTCACCCTTCGCCGATATCTCCGTGCCAAGTCTCGCCATGATCGGCTATGCAGGCGCCTTCTTGTTGGCCGCGCTGGCCGTAGCAATCTATCACTTTGAACAGCGTGACCTCTGAGTAGTCGCAACTTTGCTGGGCAGCGATCCCTCCAACGCCATTGTACGGGTTGCCTTTGTAGCGGCCGCCCGCTTTTTGGGCGGGCAGCTTTTTGCTCAGCTCATGAATGAAATTGACCCACTTACCAAATTCCAAAATCAGCTTCGGGATTCAACCTCAGATTTGTCTCGAAATTGTCAATTTTCTTCGACAAAAAGTTGACATCGATTTCACAGTGCTCTGACAACAGGACGCGAGAACGCCACTACAGTTATCCAGCAGATTTCCCATTTTCGAGCCGGGGCTGGTGAAGGGGCGCCAAAAACAGTTTTGCGAGCAACCGTAGTCTAGGGTGGAATCGGGTGGGAGTTAGACTGCGGCTACTGTCCCGCGCGCTCGCCGCACCAAGCGCGCCCTGGTCAGCATGAGTCCTCCGAGCCAGGGCGGCGCGGGACCTTTTTTCCACTCCCACCGATGTTTCATGCCCCCGGCAGTTCCCCAGCAGACACCTTAGGCATCATCGGGTCCCCAGCATTGCCTACTCAGGTGTGGCGAGGGAAGCGTTACATCGTCAGGACGGCGCGGAACCGGGCCTTGCCGTCCACAACGCGCTGATACGCCTTCGCAGCTTCGGCCAGAGGATACGTTTCGACCATTGTTTTCACTTTCCCCTTGGCCACGAAATCGAGCGCTTCGTAAAGATATTCAGGGCCATTCTGCTGGCTTCCAAGGATGCGAAGGCGTCTCACCAGCAGATCCATGAGCGAGACGGAGAGCGGTTCGGCATCCACGCCCATGGTGACGAGGCGGCCGTCGGGTCGCAGCCCTTGAATGCTGTCCGCCATCGACTTGGTGGAATTAGAAGTGCTCAGGATGATGTCCGCTCCACCCGCTGCGGCGAGGCTCTTGCCGTCGCGGACGATTTCATCCGCGCCGAGCTCGCGGATCATTTTGTCTTTATCGGGTGAATGCGAAATCGCGATGGTCTCGAATCCGGCAGCTTTCGCATATTGCACGGCGAGGTGCCCGAGGCCGCCGATGCCCAGCACAGCAACGCGCTCGTGCGGCAGGGGGTCGGCCCAGCGCAATCCGCTCCACACCGTATATCCCGCGCAGAAGATGGGAGCGGCTTGCTCGTAAGACACATTTTCTGGAATCAGGAAGGTACTATCGGCATACATGGGCATGTACTCGGCGTGACCGCCCTGCAGATCGACCCCCGTGTCTTTCTGATAGGGGCAGAACTGCTTGCGGCCGCGCTGGCACCATTCGCAGCGCCCGCAGGTGGCTTGAATCCAGGCGGTGCCTACACGATCGCCTACTTTTCGTGTGGTAACGCCAGGAGCCACGGCCACGATCTCGCCGACCGGTTCGTGGCCCAGGATTCGGGGAAACTCGCCGGGAATGTGTCCCAGGGTTTCGTGCACATCGGTATAACAGATGCCGCTTGCGTGCATTTTCACCAGCACCTGGTTCGGGCCGGGTTGCGGTTGAGGAACGTCTTTAATCTGCCAGGAACTGCTCTTAGCGGGTACGACAGCAGCTTGCATATTTGTTTCCTCCATTGCGATTCGATGCTCCAATTTGAAAATGTGGCACGTCGCTTTTTGCGGTCACTTCAGGTTGACACAACAGGGCAGGAGAGCTAGGCTTCCGGGCGAGGGGTAATTTCACACGAAATCGCGGATCGAAGGGAGACGCCATGATGGTTGCGCCAACACCTCCCAATGAGCAGGAGCGGCTCGAGGCTCTGCGTGGGTTCGATATTCTCGATACGCCCGCCGAAAAGGCATTTGACGATCTTGTTCGGCTGGCATTGTATATTTGCGAGACGCCCATCGCAGCCGTGAGCTTCATCGACAGAGATCGGCAATGGTTCAAATCAAAAGTGGGTGTAGCAGTGCCGGAGACGAAAAGGGACATTTCATTTTGCGCTCATGCCTTGATGCTGCCCAATGAGACGCTAATTGTGCCCGATGCATCATTGGACGCCAGGTTTTCAGACAATCCGCTAGTCACAGGTGAACCGAAGATCCGCTTCTACGCAGGGGCGCCCTTAGTCACTGAGGACGGCTTCGTCTTGGGAACGCTTTGCGTGATTGACCACGTCCCGAAGGAGTTGAGCGCCGCGCAGACCAAGGCTTTGGAGGTCCTCCGCAATCAAGTCATGCGAGAACTTGAACTACACAGGAAGAACATGGAACTATCAGAGGCTAACAAAAAGCTGGAGCAGGCGCGCATTGACTTGTCACAGAGCGAGACTCGCTTCTGATACTGAATCAAGCGCCCCGTTGTTCATTCGTACGCGGCGTCGAACTCATGCCGCTTCCATTTCCGCCGAAAAACATTCCTTAAGCCCAAGCCAGCAGAAGCGCATTAGCCAAGAAAGATCCTTTGCAGATCTTGACGGCCGACTTATCGGGAGTTGACTCAGCTTTATTTACCAGCTAGCTGTTTGCGTATGAACGAAGACGTGCCGTCGCTCATCCAGTCGATCCCACCCACGATCTTCCGCACGATCCGGCCATGTTGGATGATGTAAGTTTCAGGAAACTCGTATGTCCCAAAGCTCTTACTGATTTGTCGGGATGGGTCGCGATAAGTTTGCAAAGCAACGTGGTGATCAGTCAAGAAACGGCTGTATTTCTGAGCGTCTTCGTCACCGCTGACTGCAACAGACACGACCCCTTGCCCTCGAAACGCACGCGCGAAATCGGTAAGGGACGGCAATTCCTTGACGCATGGAACACAGGCAGTCTCCCAGAAGTTGATTACGAGAAGATTGCCACCAAATGCAGTGGGAGTTAACCGTTTGCCTTGGTCCGTGGTGATGGAAAAATTGGGGGCTCGGTCACCCTCTTTGAGGGCATGGTCGCTTTGCGCCCAAGCGAAGCAACCGAGTAAGAGTCCGGCCAGTGCGATACTGGAATATCTGAAAGATCTCCCAACCCCGCTGTTATTCTGCCTAAAGGTCATGAGTCCACCTGTCGCGGCTACTTAGCCAGCTTAGAATAAGGGACCCCGTACTCGCTGATCGTATCCCTCTCCTGGGTCCGACACAACGAATTTGCAACCCTTTGGGGCCGAGGAAATCTCAATGTCCAAGGGCCAAGTCTTCGCCCACGTCAAATCTCGCGCCGCGTCACAAACACCTACAGGAACCCGGCGTTCAGTGCGCCAGGAGATCCTTGAGAAAGCGCGTCATGGCCACCTTGTATTCTTCATCGGCGCGCACTTCCGAGGGGTTTTGCGGCTTCGTAAACGCATGCGCCGTGCCGCTGTAGAGGTTGACCTCGAAATCCACCTTGGCCGCGCGAAATTGCGAGATCACGGCGTTGAGCTCGTCCATCGGCGCAACCGGGTCTTCGGCGCCATGCAGAATCAGGACGCGGCCCTTGATGTTCTTGGCGGCTTCCGGCGCGAAGTCCCGGAACGCCCCGTGTACCGAGATGAAGCCGAGAAGCGGCGAGCCGGTCTCGACCAGCTCGATCCCGACGGTGCCTCCAAAGCAGTATCCGACCGAGGCAAGCTTCGCCGGATCGACCATCGGCTGCGCCCTGAGCACATCGAACCCGGCCAGGGCGCGCGCTCGCATGAGCGAACGGTCTTTGTCGTAGATCGTGATCAGCTCCGTCATCTCGGGAACAGTTTTAGGCACCACGCCCTTGCCGAACATGTCCTCCGCGAAAACCACATAGCCGAGCTTGGAGATCATCTCAGCATCCGCAAGGGTACCCGTCGAGAAGCCGGACCGGTCATGGATCATCAACACGCCAGGGCGCCGGCCTTGCACACCGTCGTCATAGACGAGATAGCCGGACAGTGGCGTGCTGCCCTGCTTGTAGTCAATCCACTGGGTTTTCATGGTAGCATGCGCCGCGCCGGCCAGCAGGTTCATCGCAGCGGCCGCCAGGACGAAAAACAAGAGACGCGTGATTTTCATTTGCTCCTCCCAAATGCGTTTCCACAACCGCTGCATTGTCGCACTTTTGCAGCGCGCGGCAAGGCCCATTTGCGCAAATTGATGCGAAGCAGCGCCTCTGGCGCAGGCGATCGAATGAGGACGCCACCGGTACAATAAGCTTGAAAAGCAGTGAGGGTGCTCCACGCGTCGGATTTACGTGTAGGAGGCCCATATCTTCATCTTAATCGTACCGTCACGATAGATCCGTTCGGCGGATTGAACCCTGGGAACCATGAGACCAATACAAATCACCCGTAAAGCCGCCTCGTGGGACGCCCAATTCATCAAAAGGCGACACTTCTAACGAGATTTCACAGGTCTGATAATATCGATTGACACGTTCCAAGAACTGCTGTATGGTCCCGCAATTACTTTTTCCCGTTATGGATCACAGGTTATTTAACTAAAGGAGTACATCGCGATCCTGGCCGGCGCTTTTCCGGGATAGCCGGAAATCCCAGACGGAACACGATTGACAACTTAAGGAGTTAAACCATGAGAAGGTGGGTCACCCAGCTCGCCCGATACAGGTACATATCCTTTTCCTTACCACTGTGGTTGGTGGTGGCCGCCGCCGCACAGGCCCAAGACGTATTGCCGCTTCCCCAAGGTCGTGTGGGAACAGCATACTCCGCAGAGATTAAGACCGAAGGCGGATTGGCGCCTCTCACGTGGCGTCTTTCTAACGGCCAATTGCCACCCGGTTTGAACGTCTCGCCAGCGGGAAAGATTGAAGGGACACCGACCGCCGCCGCGAGCCAGCCATTCGCTTTCGAGATGACCGTTTCGGATTCCTCCCAAACGCCGCAAATTGCTACGCAGCGCTTCTCGATTGTCATAGGTGCCGCGCCGTTGCGAATCGCGGGCTCGACACCAACAACCGGATCCGCGCCACTCAAAATCGTCGGCGCCAACCCGCTCCAGGAGAATGTCACTCCCGACACAGCGAGTGCTGGCGCTGCCTCCGTCGAAACCTCATCATCGGGTAGCACGCACCCTCCTCAGGCGATCCCTGGAGTTGCCAATGGTGTTGGCGGCATTAGGAGCGCTGGAGCCTCACAACCGGCAACGCCAGGAAACCAGTCTGCGGCCCCAAGCGACCCACCATGCTCGGACAACTCTGACCCACCATGTGTGGAGGGGATACTGCGCCAATGGGATTATGTTGTGACAGGAAAGATGCACACGCAATCGGTCGACGCGAATGTGGGAATCGAAATCCAAGTAAACGAAAAAACGGTTGACCTTTCGGAGGAGGAAGTCGCCACAGCGAACCAAGTCATGGACAAGAGCAAAGGCAGATTCAGTGTCTGGCTCAAGAGCGGGCTCGGAAGGGGCGACATCGTGAAAGTGCGCCAAGTTGTGAACGGGACGCCTGGAGCTTGGTCCAATGCCAATACGGTAGCCGCGCCGGATCCAAATGACTCGGAAGCGTGTGTAAATGCGATTCTCGATTGTCGGGGCACCTTTGAAGCAAGCGCTTATCTCGGTTTGGCGATTGATACTTTCGCTTCCGGTGACACTCGCAAGTATTTGAATCCAAATGCACCCAGTGGGCCGATGGAGCGCATGGTCGGGGGGATTGATTTTGGTTACAGGCTGGTTGGCCACCCTCTGCTTCGGAGCGAAGTTTTGCATTGGGCCTGGGCAAATCAACTCTGGGTGTACGGCGAGACGGTCCATGGGGTCAGGAGCTCGGATGTTGATTGCACAAAGAACCCCACTTTTCTGACCTGTCAGACGGCGCTGGCCATCCCTGGTCGCGCGGCAGATCAGATCCTCTACACGTTTCGGAATGCCACCAGTTTGGAAGGTTTCGCGGGGCTTCGATACGAGTTTCTTACGTTACAACCAAGGTCCTTGTCTCCGGCCAATCTCTATGTGAAAGCGCAGGCCGGTTTCCTCACAGTCTCGGGCACCGCGGGCGCCGCTAAGGCTGTCCATCATGTCGGTTTAGGGGCGGTCGCGACCAAAGGTGGATTCCAGGATAGCTATCTGGAATTCGGCTTCGGCAGGAACGACCTCTTCGCGGAACATCGCCTTAGCCGCTGGAAGGTTGACGCGTACCTTTCCAAGGCCCTTTCTAACGGTGTCTCCTTTTTCGTTCAAATGACTGTTGATACTGACATTGGGCCCGGGGCCGACAGTATTCAGTCTTTTCTCGGCTTCAATTTCGACTTGAAGCGAATCAAGGACTGGTTCGCCCCAAAACAATAACTGGTTGTAATTAACTGACGACCAAGTCCCTTGGAGCCAATAAGTTCGAATTAGTCGTTGTACGGCAACAAGAGTCATTGGAATTATGACTGGATAACGTGCCAAACGATCTTGCCGCTCCGCCGAAAACGGAGAACAAGCGCACCGCCATCGTTGCGGTCCACGGCGTGGCCTACCATGAGCCCGGGGCCTCGGCCAATGCCATGTCCGAGTTGCTTTTAGGCCTGCCGGAGCAGAGGGGCGCAACGTATGGCCCTTTTGCGGCCGAGACGATCCATATACCTCTTCATCCTCTGAGTGTGGAACCCCTGGTCGAGCCGCCTAAGGGAGGATTTCTCGACCGCTTCCGCGAAAGAACAGTCTATCTGACTCGCGCCTGGCGGAGTGCAGGAGGTAAAAGACACTTGGGGAACGAGAAGCCAGACGAGATATCAGCGAACGATTTCATGCGCCTTATCCTTCAGGATTATCGCGGAAACAAAGGCAAGGACACCAAGCCGAAGGACCAGCGTGATGCCACGGCGTATAGAACCACCCGCTTAGAAGGCAAGCGGGCATGGACAGACGATTCCGGTACCGACCACGCGCTCGGCGTCGATGTGTATGAAATGTATTGGGCTGACCTCTCCCGGCCAAAGCAAACAATTCTTAGTTTCTTCCAGGCGCTTTATCAACTGTTGTTTCACCTGGCGAGCCTCAGCCGCCTGGCCATCAGTACGTCTTATGAGAATCGCGACGATTGGCGTTGGAGAGCGCTCGATTGGACCCAAGGATGGGCAGTACGCCTGCTCACGCTTCCCATTCCAATACTTAACGTACTACTCTTGATTTCATTATTGGGTGCATTGCCGCATGTGATCACGTCGGATTCCACTGCTCACATTGCTGCGATATGCGGCGCTGGCTTCCTAGGCCTGCTGATTTACGCCGTACTTTCGCCGTGGCTGCCTGCAACAAAAAGGCCTTGGACATGGGTGCTGGTTCCGTTGGCATTCATGCTGGCACTCGCGGCCATCACTGCTTTGCTACTCCGATTCCCAATTACATCCCCACGGGCGGTCCTGGCTTTTGAAGTACTTCTGCTGGGTTCCGACGTCTACCGTCGCCTTGCCGCAGGTTCTTACGATGACGTGCGCGATGGCACTTGGGAGACCGCCTTGGGTTTCTGGGTCCCCTGGATGATTGCCTTTATAGTTTTGCTTTTTGGATATCCCACCATTCCGGTGGAACAGGTAACTCTGTGGGTCGTACAGAGTGTCATCGCCGCTCTGCGTCTTTCCTGGATTCTACTCTTCGGTTTTGCATTCGCGGCTTTGGTTTTCGGGAGTGTATCGTGGCGAAAGATTAGGAGGGACGAAATAAGGGAGAAGAAAGGTGATCAGAATCGCAGCGCACGAGCCAGGGCCTCTGTTCGCACAAGCCGCTTTGCGCTGGCGATGCCAACTTTGGGAATTCTTATCGTCACCGTTGCCCTATGGAGCGGACTTTTCGTTAAGACGGCGGGGAACAACGGACAATACGGAAATTCCATCGCGGTCCGCCTTTTCGGAAATTCCATGCCAAACCTCTGGAGCGGTCCATCATGCCTGCCTTCATTTCTGCGGGATTCTGTTTTTCTCGATCGCAAAAACGTCAAGCGATATCTGGAGCAGTCACCAGCCACCTTTACAATCAACACTAGCGCCGTGAGTTCTCCCACTTCGGTAGACATCTCGGCGACCTACAAGGGTGACGAACACAAAGCGATACTGAAAGTGAACCCCGCGGCACTTACTCTGGATCCCCCGATGGTAACGGGCGGGACTCCATCTACTGGCACCGTGACGCTGAGGAGTCCGCTGCCGGCAAGCGGAGCCGTCGTCAAACTGAACAGCAGCAATACAGATGTGGCGACAGTGCCGCAGAGCGTGACGGTAATTCAGGGATCTTCGACCCCGGCCTTAGCGACTGCAAACCCGCCGGCGGGAGCAATTGGACAGGGCTCTAGCGCTGCCACTGCATCACTGAGGCCAAATGACTATTTCCTGGCTCTGCTCATATGGAGCGTGACCCCAGGATTCCTACTTGAATTGCTCCTGGTGGCTTCGGGATTGTTCTTGCTCGTTCTATGGGCGCTTCCTTCCATATCTACTGAAACAGCTCCCCCGGTCCGGTCCGCCGATTCCCCTTCGCGGGACCTGGGGGAATGGTTATCGCGCGGTCTGGATTCGACGAAAATCGTCGCGGGCCTGAACTGGGGGGCAGCATTTGTCATACCGGTTTTGTTTGCTCCGTTTTATGGGCTCGTACCTCCCGAGTGGTTGCAAGGCTTGACCGGTTGGATGCAGACAGCAAATCACATCTTTCTCGGCAGCACAGCGTTCATTCTCGAATATGTGGGGGTTATGGCGGGGTCACTGGCCATCCTGGCATCTTTTGCTAAGTCAGGTTCTTCTATCCTGGGCATCATTCTGGATGTCGACAACTACTTGCGCACCTCGCCGAAGGACGAAACTCCTCGCGCGCGTATCATGGAACGCTATGTTTCGCTACTCCGCTACCTGTCAGAGTACAGAGACCCCAAGGATGGGAAACCTTACGATCGTGTCGTAATCGTGGCCCATAGTCTCGGGGCGCTGATTTCCTGCGATCTCTTTCGTTTCCTTAAGGTCCAGCCAGATTCGCCGGAAATCCCACCACTGCGTCTTTTCACCATGGGAAATCCCCTGCGGCAGCTCTTGAACCGCTTTTTCCCGTATTTATACGAATGGGTGAATCCACTCCCGGACAACAGCCTGAGGCCCCTCGGGAAAATTGCGCAAACTAAGCCTGTAATTCGTCCGGAGCAGTTGCCGGACCCGAATCTGCTGGGAGTTAAATGTTGGCTAAGCGCCTACCGCAGCGGCGACTACGTGGGCCGTTCTTTATGGCTCGACGAGTGGTATGGCCGGGATAGGCCCGCCGCCCCAGTCGCTTCCGGCGCCGTCGCACTTCCTTTAAGGGAAGAAATCTGCATCGGCGCTGGCGCACATCAGCACTACTGGGACCAGTCTGCTCCTGACATTGCTGAAAAGCTCGACGACTTAATCAAGTAAACGCGTGGCAATCCTTTCGCGCTTTTTCTGCTGACGCCGAGGAACTGGTTTGGTTCTTCAGCGTGCCCAATCCTTCCGGCTTTTTGGAAGGGTCGCGGTTTTGACTTCCCTTTCGTTCCATGCGCAAAGGACTGATCCGCCACTACGGCCGCGGTCATCTCCATTTCATCACCTTCAGTTTCTACATGTGCGCTCGCACGCTCCTAGGAGTACACAGGATCAGCAACCCTCCGGCAAGCGCGGAGACCAGCATCACAGCCAAGCCGGATGAAAAAGATCCCGTTCGAGTGAGCAGGTAGCCGAACGCGTAAGGACCTGCAAAGCCCGCCACGCTGCCAACCGCGTTGATCATTCCCACCGCGACTGCCGCCGACGACTTGCTCAGGATTTCCGTGGGTATCGCCCAGAACGTCGGGAGATACGCGGCGGTTATACACGTCATGGTGAACAACACGACTAAAGCTGGCATGGAGTGGGGTTGCGGGATCAGACCGAGCAATCCTATCGCCGCTATAAACAGCGGGACCGCCGAGTGCCAGTGCCTCTCGCGATGCTTGTCGGAATGCCATCCGTTCACCTGCATGGCCGCGAAGGTCACGAGGTACGGCACGGCGCCCAGCAGGCCCACTCGCGCGTCCGAATATCCGGACTGACGTTTCAGCATCGTCGGGAACCAGAAAGCAAAGCTGTAAAACACGAAATAGTTGAGAAAGGTCACCAAAGCCAGTAGCACAACGGCGCGGGATTTAAGCGCCTGCCACACCGGTATCGCTTGCACGCCGGCTTGCTTCTCCTCTTGCAACTTTTGTTCGATCCATTGCCGTTGCTCGGGGAGGAGCCAAGTCGCTTCGGCAGGCAGATCCGTCAGAAAGAAAAACGCAATGGCGCCTAGCAAGATCGCCGGGATTCCCTCCAGGACGAACAGCCAGCGCCAGCCTTCCACGGCCAACCACTTGTGCCCGAGAATCCAGCCCGCGATTGGCGACCCAATCACGAATGACAATGGAATTGCAGCCATCAAGTTGCTCGTTGCCTTGGCCCGATCCTTTTGAACGAACCAGTGGCTCAGGTAGACGATCACGCCGGGGAAAAAACCAGCCTCCGCCGCGCCTAATACGAACCGCGCCAAATAAAGCTGGCCCGGGGTGTGCACCAGCGCTGTCAGCGACGTCAGCGATCCCCAAGCAATCATGGTTGCGGAAATCATCCGCCGCGCACTCCAGAGCTCGACCAGCAGGGCGCCGGGAATCTGCAAGGCCACGTAGCTGATGAAGAAAACGCCCGCTCCTAAGCCGAACACGCGGTCGCTGAATCCTAAATCGCGAGACATGCCGAGCGCGGCATAGGCCACGCTGGTACGGTCAAGATAATTGGCAATGTAAAGGGTGAAAAGGAATGGAAGCAGGCGCACGGCAATATGGCGCCGCGAGGGGTTCGCAACTGCAAGTGCCGCAGGCGCGATCGCGCGTGAGGGAATTACTCCCAGTTACGTGTCTCCGATCGGGCTGAATTGGATCGTGTGGAGTATATCGGAATCCCGCCAGTTAATGAATCGACAGGCTCAGTTTGTCGAGAAGCCTGACTCAGCAAGGTCGCTAGCCCGCATTTCTCTCAGAGGCTTTCCCATCCACCTGATCCCAACTGAATGAAAGCCTCAGGCCCAGTTTTGTAGCGCCGGCGTCTCGCCGGCGTTTTTGTGCCATGTGGCTTAGCGAAACCGCCTGCGAGACGCCGGCGCCACAAAGAACCTGTGCCCCGCAGCAGGATTCGTAGGTTCCGTTTCGCCGACTCACATCGACGTGGGAAATGCGGACTACGCTTTCAAGGTTCGGACTGATTAGATGACGTTGTCGGCTCCTTCCGGACGAGTAGACTTGGTAGCTGTAGGACGACCAAGGCTCGGAAACAATACCCTGGAAAAGCAGCAAGGGTGCCCCACGCGTCGGGTTTACGCCTGGGAGGTTTCAACCTTGCCGTCAAGATCGATCCCATCGCTTGTTCCTAGTGATGTGGTTCACGTCAAAAGCCCCAGCCTTCAAAAACGAAGACTGGGGCACCCCAAACTTCAAAGCCATTCAAAGCCCGGGCCACCCGTCGCTCTGGATGAAAGAGCCCCGCGACAGGATCGCAGCACGGGAGCAACATCAACCATGTGAGCACTGTTTTCGTCGACCTAAAGCCGTAGAGGAACGACCGGCCTTGCCTTTCTTTGGCTCCGACTCAAGGCAGGACGATCACCTCGCCCTTCATGCCTAGTTGGTCATGGAAGGCACATATGTAAGGATATGTTCCGGGATTCGTGAAGGTCACTCGAAATTGCGTCACCCCCGCTGGCGCCAGCGGTATACCGGTGCGTTCGTGGCCCGCCTGCGCAATAAAGCCGGAATGTACACTGTCAGACATTGAGCTGATGATCGCGTGGCGCGCGCCATCCGGATCCACAAACACATTGGCCGATGGGGGCGTCGCGGGCGTGACGATTGGCGGCTCCAGCCCGAACGTGATGGTATGGCCAGTCACATCCGAGCTGTCCCATTCCACCGTTTCTCCGGCATGGATTGTAATGCTCGGTTGCATGAAGCGCATCACAGACACGCTCTGGATACCGCCCGTCGTGGACACGAGTTCGCCAGTGCCGGTAGTGACGCTGTGATCGTGCACTGGGGAGTTCTCTTCTTCACCATCACCTGGCCCACGGTCTCGGTCGTGGAGTAGGGCATGCTGCTGGGTTGCTGCTTGGCTATTGTAGAAGTCCTGATCGTGAGGAAGGGGCACCTCGGGGCTCAGAACGTGAACGATTCCGGTCATGTTCACGTGGACCAAACAGACCAGGCGGTAGTTACCAGGCGTCGGAAATGCCACCGTGTAGGTCGTCCCGACAGTGCTGATGCGACCGCTGTTTACGCACGTGGAACCATCGAAGGCGGAGCCACTTGCTGTAGTGCCCGGGCAGCCAACCGCAGCTGAGGGACGAACCTGCGCTGGCGGCCCTGGCGTGAGAAAAGTCGCGGTATGCGGTTCAGTTACCGGAAAGGTCCAGGTGATGCTATCGCCGGCGTGAATCCAGATTTCGTTGGGTAGAAACGCGAGGGCCTGCACTGCTTGGTCTGGGGTCTGTGCACCGGCGGTTGCTTGCCAGGACTGAGCTTGAACTGCCTGAGAAAAAACGGCCGTAGAACTAAGCAACACTAGCCATGTTAATTGTCGTCGCATATTGACCTCCAGTTCCTTTATTGGCCTGCGTGGATGGGACCGTGCGCACACTATCGGATACGTCGGTGGGAATTGTCAAGGCGCAGGCGGAAATATTCGCTGGAGGGTCAGTGCGCCACTCCTGGCGGGTGGCCCGCCCTTTTGTCTTTTTTTCGGTTGACGATCGGTCACAGCTGGATATTACCCCTTCAGGACCTCAGCTTCGTGGCATGGGTTTGGCACTTTCGGGTGGCCGACCCTTTTGGGCTTTGAAAGGGTCGGGGTTTTCTGTCCATTACGCTTCCTGACCTGACAACTAGTTCGCTAAGAATCTGTCCCCCAAAAAACCAAGATTCGATCTTGAAACAAAAATCACCCACCCTTCGAAAACCGAAGCTGTGAAAAAACCTGGCTGGATGCGTGGCGAGAGCTGCGGGGCGCTGAATTTGTAGCCCGTCGCTATTTTTGATGAATCAAGAAGCTGTTCTCGTTTACTCTTTCCTTCCTCTCTCAGCTTGC
>Ga0210410_10000202_pt1 | contig 84028 bp, 78 predicted proteins | sample IncBWC4MmetaG_FD_161058 | JGI IMG/M metagenome (GOLD analysis project Ga0210410, IMG submission 161058) | Forest soil microbial communities from Barre Woods Harvard Forest LTER site, Petersham, Massachusetts, United States - Inc-BW-C-4-M | ecosystem: Environmental > Terrestrial > Soil >... | reverse complement strand
GACCAATTCGACGAAGTAATACGGGCCAATCGCTCCGTTCGAATCCGGCTGGCTGCAATAGGAGCCGCCGGGAGGAGGTGGCCACCCATCACTCCCGCAGTCGCGGGTGGAGCCGCGAAAGTTATGCCGGATGGTCGCCGACGGTTTGGGCACGGCATCGCTGCCGCCCGACAGCGCCGTTCCAGCCAGGCCCGTTGTGACACCACTGACCCCTACGTCTGGCGGTTGAGCGCCGTATGCCGTTCCCGCGATTGCAGCAAATGTAGCGGCGAGAAGCACGGAAACACTTTTGGACGTTTGCATGGCAAATGACTCCGCTTGCAAGAAGATTCAGTGAAGCTGGGCACGCGCAACTTCCCCTTATCTACTGTAAGAGTCCCGTAGGTCCGAATTGGCAACCACAATCGTGCCGTGGAGTTTTGAACGGCCGCTTTGTGGTGGGCATTCAGTTGGAGCCGGTGTCCGGATGAATAATCAACTGGTCGACATGCCGGAAGATTCGCTGGACCAATTCACTTGCGGTCGTGGGAATACAGCATGATCGCCTGCGACAGGCGATTCAGCTTCTCCGGCGCCCCCAAAATGATCCCTTCCGGCGGCTTTCGGTACGTTAGCATCCTGCGGTAAAGGTCGTCCGCCATATTCGCATTGATGCCCCAGCCGGCCAGATAGCTGAGCCTCAGATTGTCATCGGTATTGAGCGGCGCGCCGTCGGTCCATTTCTTCAGATCCATCGCCGCGCCCGACCACGTGGAAAGCAGATCAATCACCGAAGTGATGCCGATATCGCGCAGCGACTGCCGCACCGGTTTCATGTCCGGCTGCGCATAGCGCGCTTCCACCGCGTCCAGATCGACCTTCAGTGGCTCCAATTGGCCCATGAACACGGTGTCGTATCCCAGGCCGCCGCGGTTGTTCGCCCACACCGTTCCATACGGGAACGCGTCGAAGAACGTCGCTAGTTCGCTGCGGAACGTGATCTCATCGGTCTCATACAGAGGGACATACAGGGTGAAGTAACCGCCGGGGTTGAGATGCCGCTTCACCGCCTCGAAGTACTCACGGGAATACAGCGCCGCCGTGCCTTTGATGAACACGTCCAGCGGGTCGGATGCGATGATGTCGAACTTCTCGGTCGATGTCATCAGGTAGTGCCGTGCATCGTCGAAAGTCATCGTGGTCTTCGGGATCAAATAAACGCGGTAATTTTGGTCCCCGAAGTATTTTGTCGAGGCCGGCGGAATCTCCCGCTCAATCTCGCAGACGCGGATTTTCTCGATGTTCGGATATCGTGTAAACGTGCCTGCCGAAACGCCCGCACCGAATCCGATTCCCAGCACGCTCCTTGCGTTCGGGTGCAGAAGCCCTGGTAGATGCACCAGCATGCGCTGCAGCTTCATATCGAAGAGCTCCGTGGTGGCCTCCACATGCCCGTTGACGTTCACGTAGATGGTGCCGTTGTTCCATTTCGTGATCGCCACCGACGAATTCAGCCCTTCGCGCAGGTACAGAATTTCCGACTGTCCCCGATTCGTCTTCATGTTCCGGCCATACGCAATCAAATCGCCCGGAACCGGCTTAATCGCCAGCGCCAGAGTGAGCGCTGCGGCCGACACCGCCAGCCTGGGGATTTTCGCCGGTGCGCTGCGCGCCGTGGCCACCAGCGCAGTCGCGCCGCCTGCGACCGCGGTAATCAGCATCACCCGCTCCGACATCCGCGCTCCGATTCCGGGCAGCATAATCAAGCTCACAAGCAACGCGCCGACGATTCCGCCCAGCGTGTTCGCCGCATAAACTGCGCCCACGGTCTGCCCCGAATCCTCGCAATCTCCGGCCAACGCGGCGCAAGCCAACGGAAAGCTCGCGCCCCACAACAGAGGCCCTGGCAGAATCGCGACAATCACACGTTGCAGGTCGAGCAGGTACATATGCCATGGATCGCTCGTCTGCAGAACATCATCGCCCCAGAACGGCAGAACCTGCTTAATGAACGCCGAGCTCCACACGATGGCGAGCGCCAGCAGCAGCTGACACCACCCCAGCGCCGTCACCGGCCGCACGCGCTTCAGCAGCCAGCTGGCGCCGGCGCTCCCGATGGCAAGCCCCGCCAGGAACACCGCCAGAATGATGGCGAAAACATAAACCGTACCCAGCAGCAGATATCCCAGCAGGCGCGTCCACACCACTTCCGCGCCCAGCGCCGTAGCCCCCGACAAGGCAATGGTCAGATACACAATTCTCGCGGAGCGATCCGTCGGAGCGGCGCTCTCTGCGGCCAACTGTTCTTCCCGGGATTCGTCGGGCGCCATGCGAGGCGCGATAACCCATGCCAGCGCCGCACCCGTCAGATTCATCGCCACGGCGGCGAGGGTCGCAGTGGTCATACCGAAATTCCGCAATAAGTAGAAGCCCGCCAGGAGGCATCCGATCACGGCTCCCAGCGTGTTGCCGCCGTACAGGTAGCCCCACCATGCCATGCCTGAAGGCGTGCCTTTGATCAAGCGCACAATCGCCGGCAGCGAAGCGCCCATCAAAATCGTGGGCGGCAACAGACACCCTCCCGCCAGAGCGCCGCGCATCAGCATGCCGCCCAGCCCGCTTCCCGCCGCCGCGACATACACGCGGTTCAGCAGCGGCAGCGTCATCAACGCGAGCAGCGCAAACACGGCGATGCCGGCCTCAAGACCGGCATACACTCGCAAGGGATGCTGCATCCAGCGGCGGCGCGGTAACCACAGGCTCCCGATACAGAGGCCGCCCATATAGGTCGCGAGTAAAATTCCCATCGAAATCGCTGTGGAGCCAATGGCCAGCTGCAGCAGCTGGTACCACACCACTTCATAGATCAGAGCCGCGCAGCCCGACGCGGCGAATAGCAGCAGAAGGATGAAATATAGCGCGGTGCGCGACGAACTGGGCTGGTCCAAACGACTCTCCCAAGGCTGTAGCGATGCAGACGCGAAGATTAGTTTCTGATGGGCACTTATCTGAAAATTGGAATGCAAGCGATCAGAAACCTCGGATCGGCAGGGTCGACAGAAATTTCATTTGTGGAATTCTGTAGCCCCTGGGCATGCTCGCGATGGTGTCATCAAGCTGAAGAATATCCCCACTGCTCTCGTCGTACGGTGTCCATTGCGGCGCGCCGGATCCGTTCGGGTCGCCGGTCGCGGCCAACCGCGACCAGTAGCCCATCATCGCTTCTGAGAGTGCGAGTTCGGCGCTGCTCGGGGAGTAGGTCACGCTCGTTCCCAACGACTGGAGGCTGCCGGTCACGAAATAGGTTTCCGCTCCATGGAAGGCTCGCGCGTTGGTGACAAAGGTATCCTGTGGCGCAGGGTTCTCGTAGCGGTGCGTAAACAGATATCGATAGACTGGAGCGCGTCCGGCACCGCTTACATCACGCGCGAAATTGTAGACGCCGCGGGTGTAGTACAGATCCGTTTCCACGGATTCGAGCGCGTAATTGGGGTTGGTGAAATCGGTGGCGGGATAGAGGGAAAGTATTGTGTCGCCGGAGGCGGGCACCACGGCATCGAATTGCGTGTGAATCTTTGCGGCATAGGCAATGGCGTCCAATGCGGGGCCGAAGACGTAGCTGAACGACAGCTCATCGCTATTGGAGCCGACGATCAAAGGCACCGGTGATCCCAGCCGTTGCAGCTTGAGGTAGGGGTCTTCTGGCAGGACGACGGGTTCAATATTGACCCAGCCTGTATCGGTGTGGTTTGAGACGCTGAGCGACAGCGTGTCCGCCGGGACCGCTCGCAGGCAGGCCAGCACGTCCGCAGCGGTGTCACAGCCCATGGTCGCAGGTACGTCCGCATACCAGCGGTAGGCTGTGTCTATGCTGGTACCGATCAGCCCACCTGGGAAAGTACCGCTTTCCATGCCAGCCGCCGAGTACAGGCCCGCGGCAGCGGGGGAGGCCAACAGGTATTCCACATCGGACGATCCCGCGGAATGGCCATCGATCATTACCCTGGCCGGATCACCGCCAAACTCGGTGATGTTGTCACGCACCCACTGCAAGGCTGCGATCAGATCCATCAGCCCATAATTTCCGGATGAGCCCTGCGCAGACTCCGCTGTGAGCAGTGGATTTACGAGGAAGCCGAGCAGCCCCAGGCGATATTCCACGGTCACTACGATCACGTCGTGACCCGCGAGCGGAGGGGTGGCGCCCCACGGCAAATCCTGGGCACTGCCCAGGACATTGCCCCCTCCGTGAATGAACACGATCACCGGCTGTTTCGAACTCGCGGGTGGATTGACCGCATAGACGTTGAGCGTGAGACAGTCTTCATTCCCTACCGCTGCACCGTTGGTGTCAAATTGCGGGCAGCGGTTGCCGGGCGCCACGGCGTCGCGTACGCCTGTCCAGCTTTCATGTGCGGCGGGCGGGCGCCAGCGCAGGTTGCCCACGGGCGGTGCGGCATAGGGGATTCCGCGGAAGGCGCGGAAATTCCCATCGGTCGCGCCCTGGACCTGACCCGACTTCGTGCAGACAACGAGCGCCGAGCTGACGCAACCCGCTGCGTGTCCGCCGCCACCGGAATTGTCAATGCCGGCGCCGCAGCCCGCGAGCGCCGCATATAAAATTCCCTCACACACGAGCCAGGCCGGCCGACACAGTATTGATGCCATTGCGGGCTCCAATGGTTGTTTGAATACCGCGGAGTGCGGACAATTTCCCTCCTCTTGTGTAAGAGCCCCGCGGACCGGACTTGGCAACCACAATATTCTCCGCGCCGGTGCCGACTCGCCTGCCGTCGGGCCAGGAATCCATCAATCAGAATCTGGAGGTGTCCAAATTGCTCCGCTGGGACTCTTAATCACTGAATCGAGTTTTTTTAACCAGCTGTTTGGTCTCGATTGTGCTGACACGCGAACATTGACCAAAAACGTACGGCGTCGTGGCGCCGAATTGAGAACTGCCGTGAATCAAATTGAACGATCGTCCAAACGATACCTGGTGTTCTGCCTGATGGGCCTGATACTTGCGAGCTGCGGAGGTGGCAGTGACTCGGGCCCACCACCACCACCACCAGAACCGGTCGTGGTCAGCGCGTCACCCACGCCCCCGGCGGGCGTTGTGACCTATCCCTACGACGGTTTCACGTTCACTGCGAGCGGCGGCTCCCCACCGTTCACCTGGGCAATCACCTCGGGCGCCTTGCCGGGTGGACTGACGCTCGCCTCAGATGGCACGCTTTCGGGCACGCCAACCGCTGTCGGCCCGTTCGCTTTCAGCGTCACGGCGACCAACAGTGCGTCGACGCCCGGGACCGGCTCGCACGCCTTCAGCGTCACGATCAATACTGCGGGGCCACCGGTGCTCACCGCGGGGCAAACGCCGCCCGCGGGTATCCATGGCACGGACTATTATTTCCAATTCGGGGAAACGGGCGGTTACTTGCCGATCACCTATGCAGTGACGCAGGGCGCGGTGCCACCGGGTCTCACGCTCGGCGCCGACGGCTCGCTGACCGGCACGCCGACCAAGGCCAGCTCGACGCCGTTCGCATTTACGGTGACCGTCACCGACAGCAGCACGCCGACCCAGGCAACGAACTCGCTCACCTATGCGATTACCATCAGCGAACCCCTACCGCCCTCAATCATCAATACGCCGCCGCCCACAGCAACAGTAGGCTCGCCGTATAGCTTCCAATTTTACGCAAGCGACGGACTCGCTCCGCTCGTCTGGGCTTCACCGACCGCGCCCATGGGAGGCCTCGCCGTCAGCCTTGACGGTATTCTGAGTGGAACCCCGTCAACGGCAGGCATCTTCCCCATCACGCTGACGGTCAAGGACGCACTGAATCAGAGTTCGCCCGCCACGCCCTTCACGGTTCGCGTCGCTATGGCCCGGCCTGCGATGGCGTTCATGCCCACGGGGAGGATGACCGTTGCCCGCGACTCTCATACGGCGACGCTGCTGCTCGACGGGCGCGTGCTCATCGCCGGCGGTGGGGTGGCTTCTGCGGAGTTGTATGACCCGACGAGTCAGACGTTCACCGTGACCAGCAGCATGACGCTCGCGCAGGGTGCGCGCAGCGCTACGCTGCTTGCCAATTCTAAGTTGCCGAACCACGGCAAGGTCCTGATGGCCGGCGGCGGGGATTTGATCGCGGAGCTTTATGATCCGACGGCCGGCACGTTCACGGCGACCGGCAGCATGGGTGCACCACATCTTGGGCAGACAGCGACGCTGTTGCAGAACGGCCAGGTACTCATCGCCGGAGGTGAAACGGCCAAAGCCGAGCTCTTCAACCCATCCACCGGTGCGTTCACGGCGACCGGCAGCATGACGGTCTCGCGGAGCGCACATACGGCGACGCTGCTGCCCGACGGGCGCGTGTTGATCGCCGGAGGCGTGCAGGATTTTGGCCCGGGCACCGTGCCAATTCCGCTGGGTAACGGGGTGGCTTCCGCAGAACTCTACGATCCGGTGAGTGGCGCGTTCACGCCGACCGGCAGCATGAGCGTGGGACGAACCGGGCATACAGCAACGTTGCTGGTCGACGGTACCGTCCTAGTCAACGGAACGGACAACACGGCCGAGCTATTCAGCCCGGGGACCGGAACCTTCTCAGTGGTTGGTGAGCTGTTGACGCCGGGATCCGGAACTACGGCGATACTGCGCAACGACGGCACGGTCCTTGTCGCGGGCGGCCGTACCTATACGTCGCTCTCCACGGCGGAACTTTTCGCTCCCGAGAGTGGGGGCTTCGTGGCGACGGGTTCGCTCATCACGCCACGGGACGGCCATACGGCGACGCTGCTGCTCGATGGTTCAGTGCTCATCACGGGCGGAACGGATCATGAACGCAGGTGCGGGCGTGGGGGTTGTCACGGCACGGACACCGTACTTTCCACTGCCGAACTGTTCAAGTAGCGTACCTAAGGCAGTGCCGATCCCGACTACTTAGTGGCAACAATGAAGTCCGGTGCTGCGAGTTGAACGGGTATCTCACCCGTTTGCACTACCTGCCGCCGAACGCGTAGGAGAAGCGCAAACCGATGGTGCGGGGACGGTTCACAGTGACTGCTTTGTACCACTGAGAGTAGTTCGCATAGAGTTGCGCCCGCGTGTCGGTCAGGTTCTCGCCGTAAAGTTGCACGCGCCACGCGTCCTTTCCGGCGCCGAGCGCCGCATCATAAACCGTGAAGGCCGGCAGGTCGTAAGCAATAGAGTTGCCCTGCGGGTCGAGCGAGAGCCGATCGGTCGTTGCGAGAGAGTGTGACTGATGCACCGCATCGAGCTGAGCGAACGCATCATACCCGTTGAACGCGAACTCATAACGGGCTCGGAGGTTGGCTTGAAAGGGTGGTGCTCCGGCGAGCGGGCTGCCGAGTGCCCCGCCCGGATTCGAAAGCGTCCGCCCGGTTGAGGTCTCGAGCGAGCTGAAGTCGATGGGTGTTCCGTCTCGCCAACGAAATGCGGTTTGCTTGACCAACTCACTGCGATTCCAGGCGGCGCCTCCCTCAAGGGTGAGCCCGTCCGTGACGCGCGCCACGACCGAGGTTTCCATGCCCCGCACCCTGTAGTTGCCACCGTTGAGGATTACGCTGCCGATGAGACCGATAACGGCTACATTGACCTGTGCGTTGTTCCAGTCCTCCTGATAGATCGCACCATTCCATTGGATACGCCGATCCCTCCACATCGTCTTCCAGCCCAGCTCGTTGTTGGTGAGGTTGTCGGGCTCGAAGGCCAGGGATGGCGACCAGCCGTGGTGCTCCCGGGCTTGTGCTTGATTGGGAGCGGGTCCCGGTGCCAGCGGCGAAATAAGGGCTGCCGGAGCAGGCCCTCGGTTAAAGCCAAAGCCCCCCGCGCGGTAGCCCTGCGACCAGGTGTAGTACAGCAGCGCATCCTCGGTGGCTTTCCAGCTCACGTTCGCGCGGCTTCTGAAGCCGGAAATGGTCCGGCTAAGGTTTTCTGCATTGATATTGGTGAAATTGGAGTGATTCACACAGGGATCGGATACCGTCGGAATATTGATGGGCTCTTTGCAACCGAAAGCGCCCACGCTCGAGCCGACCTCCGAGGAATCGGTACGGAAGTAGCGCGTGCCGGCCGTCAGCGTCAGCTTTTGAGGGATGAGATCGAAGTCGACTGACGCGTACGCGGCCTTCTGTCTGTAGCCGCGCGTGATGTCGTTAAAGAAGCCGTCGGCCGGCGGCCGGACGTTCGGGTTGTTCGAGGTCACCGGCGCCGGCACAAATGCGGCGCCCGGCGTGGAAAACCGGACTGGGAAACCGTTCGGCTGAATCGGAGATCCGTTCAGGGTGTAATAGCCGGTGGGCGGCCCGATCGGATGGAAGAACGAAAGCGCAGTGAGATAGAGCCAATCGACCTGTTCTTGAATCTGGTAGTTCTCATAGAACAGGCCGCCGATACCGCGAATCCGTTGATCACGGGGGGTGCTCACTCGCAACTCATGGCTCTGGTGCGTGTTGCGCTCCACGTCGCGCCAGGTCGAGCTTGGGGTGAAGCATTGCGCAGTCGCAGGAGTCGGACCTGGATTTACGCATTGATAGTAGTCCACGTAGAAGCCGCGTGCATAGTTCGTGTAGTCCTGCACTTGCTCCACGTTTCGCACGAGGTAGCTGCCCGCATAGAGGAGCTTTAACGCACCGATGCGGCCGTCGATTGTGAGGGCGGTATTCTCGAATCTGTCCTTGTCATAGGAGGGGTTGTAGAGCTGCACGCTCAATTCGGGTTGCGGATGTCCCAGCGAATCAGCCGCCATCTCGGCAAAGACGCCGTCCGCCCGCATATTCTGATAAGACTGTGCGAGTAACGCGTTCCAGGCCTCATTGAACCGGTACAGGGCCTCTACACGCAGCCCCGTGTAGGTGACCGGATTGATATGATTGGCCGCAAGGCCGAAGTTGTTGATCACTGCGCTGTTGGCCGGGACTTGGCCAACCGCGTTAGCGTAATGAATGCCGAGGTCCGTACCGGCACGTGCAAAGGTCGCCGGGATGTTAGCGATGTATCCGCCGCGTTTCTCGTTGTAGATCACACCGCGCATGGCGAGCGTGTCGGCAATGAGCGGAATGTTGAAGGTGGCGTCGAGATTGCTGCTTTGATCACCGTGCGCGGTCGCAGCGTAGCCCGCGTTTACCATCGCCTCGGTAAGGTCGAGCTTCGGCCTGTTCGTGATGTAGCGCACTACGCCAGCCTGCGCGCCTGCCCCGAACAAGGTGCCCTGCGGACCCTCCAAGATCTCGATGCGCTCGAGGTCCGCAGCAAAGATGTCAAGATTGCGGCTTGGAAGCTGCACGGATTGCTCATCGAGGTACACCGCGACGTTCGGGTAGGTACCCAGAGAACCCGACCCTTGTATCCCAAGTACGGCCGTCCCGAGTCCGCGTACATAGATGTTGTTCTGACCGGGGCCTACCCCGTGGGCAGTTACCGCGGGCAGGTACTTCACGAAGTCATCAAAGGTCCTGGCGTTGAGCTTGGCGAGAGTCTTCCCAGTCAACACCTGAATCGTCATCGGTACGTTCTGGAGGTTCTCCTCGCGCCGGTTGGCGGTGACAATCACCTCTTGCAGTTCCTCTCCCGCGAGGGTCACCGGAGCACCCCCCCGCGGAGGCCCATTCACCGCGGCGAGAATGCGGATGCTGCGCGGCGTAAGGAATTGGAACTCGAGCCCGGTGCCCTCAAGCATTCGAGCGAGCGCTTCATTGGCGCCGAGGCCCGGAGGCACCGCGTGCGATCTCTGCTCGCGCAGGATATCGGAGACATAGACGAGTTGTATGCCGGTCAGGCGCGCGAACGCTTCGAGAGCCTCCGCGAGAGGCTCTGCGGGGATGCCGGCGGCGAGTGCCGCGGGTTCAACCGCCTGGGCCAGCGACGCAGGAGCATCCAAAAGCGCGGCGGGCGTGCAGATCGCCAGAGCACGCAAAACCGCAGACGCCAATGCCCTGTTGCCCGCTGATCGGTGACGCGATTGACTACCCATAGCTTCCCAATCGGGCATTCTTGCGCGCCCTTACCTCAAGCATAGCAGTCCGGCAGAGTCAGGTGTCGGCGCAGCTACGCCTGGTCTCACCACACGCGAATGCGCGTCTCCGTCACTTCGACCCGCACCCCCTTGAGGCTGCGCAGGAAGGCAATGAATGCTGCGGGGTCGTCGGTAGAGAAGACCCCACTGATTTGTAGATTCCGTAGCGCAGGCGTGGTGATCTCGATCGGCTTCGAAGTGTATCGATTGTATTCAGCCGCGACACGCTCCAGCGGTTCGTGGTTAAAGGCAATTTGTCGATGCAGCCAAGCCGTAGTGCGCTGCGCATCGACCGCTACGGGCGTGGCCGGCCCCTCTCCCGCAGTGACGCGTATCTCCTGGTCGGCGCTCAGCTCAACAAATCGTGGCGAGTGGTTCTGACTCGAGCTCGATGGTCCGACGGCAACCCGCCCCTCCACCACCGTCACCACGGTCGAGTCATGCTCAAGGCGCACATCGAAATTAGTGCCGAGGTCGACGACTTCAGCCGATCCGGCGATCACCCGAAATGCCCGATGGGGCTCGTGGGCGACTTCGAAGTCAGCCTGGCCGGACGTGAGCATCACGAGCCGTTCCGTCTTGCCGTACCGGATGGTAACCGCACTGTCCGTATTGAGGTGCAGTACAGAGTTATCCGCCAAGCGACGAGTCAGCTGTTCACCATGCCGTGTCTCAAGGTGCAGTGCCGTTATTCCGTCGGGCGCCGGCGGGTGCTCGATGGGCTGCCTCACGTTCCACGTGAAGAGCAAGCCAAGACTCAACACAGCGCACGCCGCCATCGCCACTGCGGCTGGGAGCCAGCGGCCAGAGGTTCCGCCGCTAACGGCCTCAATCACGCGCGGCCAGAGGCGTTGCACAGAAGTGTCCTCCGCGGCCCGTGCGCGCGCGAGAATCGCCTCGAGTGAGTACTCAGAATCGGCGCGCGCCTGCTTGAGATCCCGCGCGATCGTCGATACGGCGAGGAACTCCTCGATGTGGACGGGCGAAGTCTTGAGCCACTGCGCAAGGGCCGCGGCGTCTTGCGCATCCAATGGCCCCTCCTCGTTCGCCACGAACCACTCGCCAGCCTGTTCGGCGATCGCGGCACGAATTTTCTCGTCATTGGACATCATAGATTCAACCTAACGCCGCCATGCGGCGTCGACAATGACCCAACCCCTGCGCCACGTACTTCTTCGCCATCTGCGGGGACACCCCGAGGTGCGTCGCGATCGCCCGGTAGGAGAGTTCATGCGTGAAGCGCAGCTCCACCGCGGCCCGGCATTTCGGTCGCAGCTGTTTCAGCACGACCCCGAGCCGCGTGACACGCTGTGTCGTATCGAGGTCCCCGTCGAATGCGGGCAGCGTCTCGAGCTCCGCGTGCGCCGGAGCCTCGTCGATGTCGACGCCGCTCGCCTGCCGACGGTCGAGCACTGCATGCTCCTTCACCAGATTGTTAGCCACCGTGTAGAGATAGTGGACGGGATTGCGGATCGCCGCCTGATCGCTGATCCGCAACATCCGCACGTACACCTCCTGTGCCAGATCCGCCGCATCGGCCTTGGTGCGGATGCGCCGCAGGAAAAACGCCTGCAGGGCCGCCCGGTGCTCGGCAAACAGCCGCCCGACCAAGGATGGATTCCGTTCAGCAATAGCCATGGTGACACACGAGATTCCCCCCTCTCTTGTATATGAGTCCCCATGGTCTGAAATGGCAACCAAAATATTTGGCGCACCCGCGCCGGCGCCCACCCCGACCGGTCACGGCACCGTCATACGCAGCTAAAGGTGTCCAATTCGCGCCACGCGTACTCATTGTCAATGAACCGAACCATTGTCAACGCTTTCATAAGGGGGTTCACATGTACACCAACACAAGGGGCTTAAGTGCCTGGCCCGTCCTTGGCGCCGCCATCGCTGCATGTACGCTTTTCACCGGTGATGTTACGGCCAAGGATGAAGCAGTCACCGTTTCGATTCAGGTGAGCACACAGGGACTCGATGTGAGTCAGCCTCGCGGAGCACAGAAACTCTACTGGCGCCTTCAGCACGCTGCGTGGGCGGCCTGCACGCACGGTAACAGGGTCGGCCTGGCGCCCTCCCCAAATCCAGTAGGTTGCCGTGAGAAGGCGCTCGCGGGTGCGATTCGGGCCGCCCATTTAGCGCTGCTCACGCAGGTCTATCTTGCATCACATACGCTTTGGGAAGCCACGGCATATGGGATCGATGTGCCTGTACAGGTGGCGGCGAAGTGAGCACAGCTACCAGCGCGATTACGTTGCCCGTGCACGGTGACAATGCTTGCGGAAGAGGCGGGCGAGCATAGCTCGCTAGCAAATACCAACCAAGAGGGACGGGGAATGAAACTCATTGGACCATTGTCGTCATTGATAATCGCGTCAGCGATAGCGGGCTTTGCTCCGGTATCGTCGATAGCGCAACAGGCTATAGAGCCCACGCCATTTATATTTGCCTCGGGTCTGGAGGGACCTCGAGGATTAAGGTTCGGTCCCGACGGATACTTATATGTCGCGGAGGCAGGCACCGGAGGCACAACCAGTACAGCGGGTCAGTGCACGCAGGTTCCCACACCGCCTGGGCCTTGGACCGGCGGACCGAACGCTCGAATCTCCAAAGTCAGCCCCAACGGAACGCGAACCACGGTCGCCTCGGGATTTCCTTCGACTTTCAGCCCCGCAGGAGGCACGATTGGGGTAGCCGATGTTGTATTTTTAGACGGTGAACTGTACGCCGTCGTGAGTGGTGGCGGCTGCTCGCACGGCAATCCGAAGAGCCCCAGCGGCATTGCCAAGGTGGACCTCAAGAATGGAAGTTGGCATCTCATCGCCGATATCGGCGCCTGGCTCAAGACTCATCCGGCCAAGTACGTAGCCGCGGATGACTTCGAGCCCGATGGCACGCTCTACAGCGCGATTGCGGTTGATGGAAGGCTGTTGACCGTAGAACCCAATCACGGACAAGTCATCTCCGTGACCAAGAGCGGTGCGATTAGCCAGGTGATCGATATTTCGGCCTCGGAGGGCCACATCGTGCCCACCTCGATCGCCGCCCGAGATCGACGCTTATTTGTAGGGAATCTCAATTTGTTTCCCATCGATCCGCAGTGGGCGCGGATATTGACCATTTCCAGAACAGAGCAAGACGATTCTGAGGATTCGCCGCCGGGATTGGCACCGGCTCGCGGTCATCGCATTGCTAACTCGAAAGCAGGCTTTACCACGGTAGTCGCGGTGGATTTTGGTCCGGATGGCCTGCTTTATGTGCTTGAACTGTCCGATAACCCTGGTTTCCCAACTCCAGGATTTGGAAAGGTGGTCCGGGTCAAGCGATCCGGAGAAATTGAGGAAATTGTTACGGGCCTGTCTGTCCCGACCGGCATGACGTTTGGGCGTGATGGGCGGCTATACGTATCGAACCTGGGCGCCGCCCCGGCGGGAGCTGGCCAAATTCTACGATTTGATATTTCGCCGGGTTGGTAGCGAGCGAGGAAGTATTGGCGCACCACTCTGTGTATTGGTTCGAACATATCGCGGAGAGCTCTTTATTTCGCAATCGAGTGACCCGGCCGAGGGCCGGGTCACTCACCGGCAGTCTCGTGTCTCCGCCAACCGTGCCCGTCATCGCAAGTTGGCTCGTAGATCACCTGCCACCGTCCCAAGTTGGTGAGCTGCCCGTCGTCGTTGGCCATCGGAGAGACGTGAATTAGCATCCGACAACGTCCGGCAGCAGCCACCTTTTAGAAGGGGTGTTTTTGGGGCGCCCGCAGGGGCGCGACGCATGCGTCGCGAGGGTGGCCATAGATGGCCACCCAGGGCTTGCGCGCAGCAGGGACTGAGCAGCGCAATGCCCCGAGCGCCAGCGAGGGGCGAAGGGGCCGCAGGCCCCGAGTAATCCGTCCCGCTTAGCCAGATAATTATTCATACAATCAATTAATTACATTGTATTTTTGATGTTTTACGGAACAGTCCATTCGCACGAGCCCCCGCGGCCCTTGTCCTCTTACACTCTGATACGCGTCGCTTCGAACTTTCGCGCCTGAATTGAACATTCGTACCCGACGCTAGACGCGAGAACGTAGCGCATCCACCATAAGAGAAAACGCTGCTGAAGGCTGTCGTCGACTGGGATAATAGAGATGATAGCCGGCATACGGTTGACACCAGTCCGGCAACACTCTTGTTAGGCGTTGCTTTACCAAGTGATGCTGTACCAGATCTTCTGGTACATACGCGAGACCAAATCCTGCAAGCGCCGCATTGAGCATCTGCGCGATTCCATTGAAGGTTAGCTGACCTTCAACGCGCACCTTCATTTCGCGACTACCTTTTTCGAACTCCCACGAATACAGGCCGCCGTGTGTCGGCAGCCGCAGGTTGATGCAGCTGTGATGTACGAGGTCCTGCGGCTTCAGCGGCTCCGCTCGTTTCTTGAAATAGGATGGGGCGCCAACTACCGCCATGCGTATGTCCGGGCCGATGCGCACAGCGACCATATCCTTCGCTACTTGCTCGCCGGGTCGTACGCCGGCGTCGTAACGCTGCGCTGCGATGTCGGTCAAACCGTACTCAGTGATGATCTCAAGCTTGATGTCCGGGTAGCTACGCAGCAGGGGCATAAGTTTCGGCCACAGGATTGTATCTGTGGCGTAGTCGGTCGATGTAATCCGGATCGTGCCGCTCGGTTTTCGCGAAGATCGCTTAGTGCTCTCAGTTCCGTCTCCACCTCCTCAAGCCTCGGACCCACGTTTCGCAACAGCCGCTCACCGGCTTCGGTGGGCGAAACGCTGCGCGTGGTGCGCGTGAGCAGGCGGATCCCTAGACGCGTCTCCAAATCGCGAATGATGTGACTCAGTGAGGACTGGGACATGCCGAGCTTTGCTGCCGCGCGAGTGAAGCTGCGCTCGCGTGCCACGCCGAGAAACGCCATCAGGTCATTCAAGTTGGTTCTCCGCATTTATGCGTCCTAGCCATAAGACCATGCGGATTATACCCGCTAGTCACGGCAAACGATCTCGCTAAAGTATCTATCGTGCGATACGGGTGGTTGATCGCGAAAGGATAGTTATGAATCTCAAGCGAAACGGCTCTCAGGCTTCTATGAAAGCGCCTGAGGAGAATTTCACCGGCAATGCGCGCATCGATCCCTTGTTTCAAGCGCCCGGTCCCGCAGTCTTCGGCGGCGCCAGCGTGAGCTTCGAGCCCGGTGCCCGCTCTGCATGGCACACCCACCCGTGCGGTCAGACATTGATCGTCACGGCTGGTCTCGGTTGGACGCAGTGCTGGGGCGAACCCAAAGCGGTGATCAGGCCCGGCGATGTCGTTACTTGCCCGGCCGGTAAAAAACATTGGCATGGGGCGGCGCTCACGACCCCTATGACCCACATCGCCATCCAGGAGTCGCTAAACGGTAAGAACGTTGGGTGGCTGGAGAAGGTGACTGATGAGCAGTACCTCTCCCCTGCAACCGATCCCTTATGAGCAATCTCTCGCAGCCTGCGCCTTGGGGTTCTGAAATATGAAACGCCGGCTACACCATGCGCTTTTGTTTGCCGCCCTCGTGGCTCAAGCAGCCATCGCGGATAGCGACGCAAAAATCGAGGTGGTGTCGTCAAGCGCTCGGAGCGCGACTCTCGGCCCAGCTGAGAATTTTACCGGCCAGGTTCAGGTTGAGCAGTTGTTCGCGGCTGAACGCGGGCGACATGTGTCGGGCGGCAGGGTCACGTTCAGATCCGGCGCACGCTCAGCGTGGCACAGCCACCCGCGGGCCAGATTCTCATCGTCACCGCCGGCACCGGGTGCATTCAACAATGGGGTCGTGCGATTCGGACGATCAAGGCGGGCGACGTGGTGTGGATCCCGCCTGGCGTCAAACATTGGCACGGCGCGGCGCCCAAGACTTCAATGTCCCACATCGCGATTCAAGAAACGGTCGACGGTAAAGCCGTCGACTGGATGGAGCACGTCAGCGATACACAATATTTGGCGCCCGGATCGAAGGAGCCGTAATGTACACGGACTCTGTAACGCAACTGGGGAGCCTTGGGCGGCAGCGCATGGCGGCGCGAATGTCGCTGAGAAGAGTCGCTCTCTCCATCTCTCTCGCTCTTGCCAATACCTCCCCGGTGGCCGCGCACGCCGAACCAACCATGATCAAACCTGTCGCTCGAGGCTCTATGTTGTCGCTGAGTGACGTTAGAAGCGTCGCTCCCGCGCTCGCGGCGTATACCGAGCACAAGCTGCTCGCAGAACTCTGGAACCGTCCCGACCTGTCGCGCCGTGATCGCAGCATCGTGACCTTATCGGCAATGATCGCGCGCAGTCAGAACGTTCAGATGCCCGAATACCTGAATCGGGCGCTCGACGATGGCGTTAAGCCCGGCGAGATTTCCGAGATCATTACGCATTTGGCGTTCTACTCGGGCTGGGAGAACGCCATGTTGGCAGTCTTGATTGCCAAAGAGGTTTTTCGCAAGCGCGGGATTAGCTCGGAGTCGCTGCCGCCGGTCTTAGTCGAGCGGTTGCCGCTGAATGACGCAGCCGAAAAGCAACGCGCTCGCAGTGTCGAGCAGAATTTCGGCGCCGTCGCGCCGGGCATGGTGCAGTACACCACCGATCTACTCTTCCATGACCTTTGGCTGCGGCCGGCGCTGGCGCCCCGGGATCGAAGTCTGGTGACGGTGAGTGCGCTTATTGCATCAGGACAAGTAGCGCAAATCACCTATCACTTGAACCGGGCGATGGACAACGGTGTGACGCAGGCCCAAGCCTCCGAAGTTCTCACGCATTTAGCTTTCTACGCAGGTTGGCCCAATGTCTTTTCTGCACTGCCAGTGGTCAAAGATGTTTTTGAGAAGCGACCTAAGTAGTACTGCAGCTTAGTCCGTGCATGGAACACATCATCGAACACGTGACCTCGAACGCAATTGAAACAAGAGTACCTCGATATGAACATTTCTTTTGAGAGCAAAGTGGCCCTCGTCACCGGCGCGGGATCGGGGCTGGGCCTCGCGACCGCAAAAGCCTTTGCAAATTCAGGTGCATCGGTCGTACTGGCGGACTGGAATGAGAAGGCGGTGCGCTCCGCAGCCGAAGAACTGACCGCCAAGGGTCACAAGGCATTGGCCATACGTTGCGACGTCTCTGATGTCGCGCAGGTGGATGTGCTGCTGCGGGAGACTCTCGCCACATTCGGCCGGCTCGATGCTGCCTATAACAATGCCGGCGTGCAAAACTTGCTGGCCGAGACTGCGGATACGACTCGCGAAGACTACGACCGGGTGATGGGGATCAATCTACGCGGCGTCTGGAGCTCAATGAAATTTGAGCTGCAAGTGATGCGCAAGCAGGGCAGCGGCGCGATTGTCAACTGCTCCTCACTAGGGGGACTCGTCGGTGGTGCGGAACGCGGTATCTATCACGCTGCGAAGCACGGGGTACTAGGGTTTACGAAGAGCGCTGCTCTGGAATACGCCGCACGCGGAATTCGCATCAATGCTATCTGTCCGGGCCTGATCCAAACCCCGATGTCCGAACAAATGGTGGCGGCGGGGCAAGGTGAAGCCCTCAAGGCGCTGGAAAAGATGATCCCAATGGCACGGGTCGGCCGTCCTGAGGAGATTGCGAGTGCGGTTCTGTGGCTTTGCAGCGAGGCCGCAAGCTACGTAACAGGTCAGTCGATTTCGGTGGACGGCGGCTTCACCATGCGCTGAAGGCGACAGAGCAAACGTCAGGTTACGACGCACCTCAGAACACCGAAGCACCGGCTACCGCTCTGTTATCAATCCGGAGCAAGCCGGGAGCGTCCAGAGACAGCCGGCCATTGATGGGAGCATTTTTTGGGGTATCTGCTAGAGCCTGGAATCGACTCCGGACGCGGGTTCGACTGGCTACGCCCACTGCTCACGTCACCACGGGAGTCCAATGCAGCGATCGTCGATCCGCTCGCTGTGGCGGGCTTTCGTCATCAAAGTGCACATCGGCCACCGAGGCCCAATTTAACGAGACGCCATCGAGTACGCGTGCATTGATGACTGCGCGCTTTCCTCGGGCAGTGTCGGTGGTCGCCGCGACGAACACACCGCATTCACCGCAAATCAAGAAATCCGCAGTCCGATGGGCGAAACGATAGTACCGAACCTTGGAGAGATTCTCGATGTCGATCGAGAGATTACCCGCCGGGTCCGATGTCCCAACCACCCCATGGCGCCGGCAAAACGAACAGCCGTCGTGCCGCAGGCGCCAGTACATGGGATCGATGTTGGTACGATAGATTATTCCGAGAGCGCCACAATGGCATCCACCCCGATATTCCTGCATCTTGTATTCCTCGCGATCGATCGCACACTCGCCCATTGGGTTTCCCCCGGCGCGCGCTCTTTGAACACGTATAACAATTTCATTTTAAAATAAGTTCACGAATATATTCAGTGCCCAGAACTTTTCTGTATTCACTCCGGGCCACTCTGGCCTTGTTCTGACACTCGGTGCCACAGATTACTTTCTTGGCCACTGCTTCTAGCTCGACGCTTTTATCTAAAGCCGCAGCCGCGTTTTCATCCTGGGCACGTGCATTAAGCGAAAGTGAGGAAGCTGCGAGACACATGGATAAGATAATAGTCTTAATCATTTTCTCTTCACCTGTTGCGATATATCGAGACTACCAGATAGTCTCCGGGGAGGCGCCCATCCTCATTACTTAGGTTTGCGGAACTTCAGGATGAACTGGTCGGTGTGTCCGCGAATCGTCTGGTCGAACACTTTGGCAGTGCGGGGGTCCGCCGGATTGGCGAGAATCGAACTCTCGGAGTCGAACTTGAACCCCGCGGCTTCGACCTCTCGGCGCACGGTCGAGGACTCGATGCGATGCAAGGTCTCGGTTACATTTGCGGGAGCACCCGGAGCGGCGGAATGATCGAGAATTACATATACGCCACCGGGCTTCAGCGCACTGTAGACTGCCTTGTTGAACGCGGCGGTGTCGACCGGGCCCATGAATTCGTCGTGTAGGTCGTGGTAATTTCGGGAAATCCAGAACAGGTCGAGCTTCTCGGGGAACTTTAGTCCTTCGAGCGCCGCGGCAGTCGTCACCGTTACGTTTGGATGAGCGACCGCATAGCCCTGCAGCTCCGCGACTTCCTTAACGAAATGCTCGAACTTGAAGAAGGCGGTGGGCTCCACGGCGTAAACGTGACCGTTGGAGCCGACGACGCTAGCGAAGAGACGGGTGAAATAGCCTTGGTCGGCGACATAGTCGGCGACCTTGTCCCCCGATTTAATGCCTACGAACACTAAAGTTTGCGCCGGCTTTCGGTCGGCATCCCGTGTGGTGTCAGAGTCCGGGCGCGACGGATCGGCGACCGCCATTGTGGCGGCGGTTGAATTACTTGCGTTGTCCAAAGCATTCGCCCCGGAAACAAGCGCGACGACTGCGATCAAGATAGCCATAATTTTCATATCGTTTCTCCTATCGTGAATATTCTGGTTTAGCCCCGCGTCTCAGCGGGCACACTCAACTGTCTATGACACAAGCGCGGACGGCGGCACCTCGATCTCGCCGCTTGCGATGTAGGTTGTTGCGCCGCCAACGCCGACAGAGGTCACCACGCCGTCGCGCTTGCGCGCTTCCGCTTCGATATCGCTTCGGCGCCCCATCGAGACGCCTTGCTCGATCGAAAGGCGATAATCGATCCCGCCAAAATCGGGCTTCGATGCCATTGCCCCGACGAGGGCGGCACCAGCGCTGCCGGTCGCAGGATCTTCTTCGACGCCCAGCGCGGGTGCGCACATGCGGGCATAGAGCTTGCCGCCATCCCGAAGATTTCCCGCGAAGAAGAAGACGTGGGGAGACCACGCTCGCGAGAGCGTTGCCGCCCAGGCAGTCCGATTGATCGTCGCCCGATCGACGACCGCGTTCGAGCTCAGTTGCACAAAACAGAATGGAACACCGACGCCCGCGAAAAAGACTTGGCTCACCTCGGCGGGCTCGATCGATAGGACTGCGGCGAGATCAGCCGGAGAAGGTGCGCCGGTCGGTGTCTCGATCTTCCCCGACAACGTCAACGTGCCGTGGAACGCTCCATTTCGCTGAGCGACGTCGACCGTCACGGGACCAACATTCTCCTCCAGAATGAGCCGGACTGGATCACCGAGCCGTACGTGCTGTTTCATCACAAGCGCACAGGCTGTGCCGACCGTGGGATGCCCCGCAAAGTCGAGCTCCGCCCGAGGTGAGAAGATGCGCACCCGACACGTGTTCGCAGGATCCTTCTTCGGCAGGACGAAGGTCGTTTCGCCGAAATTGAATTCGCGAGTAATCTTCTGCATGCCCCCGGTCGAAATGCCGGCCGCGTCAGGCAGAACCGCGAGTTGATTACCGCCGAATGGTGTCGAACTGAAAACATCGACGATGTGAAATGTGTACTTCATGAGATCAACCTTGGTGCGTCGCCTCAGGCCTTGACGACGAGATCGATCTCAACGCAGGCCCCAAGCGGCAGCGCGGCCACCGCGATCGTCGTGCGGGCGGGAAAGGGCTGGGTGAAATGCTTGGCGTAGATGCCATTCATCGCGCCGAAGTCACTCATGTTCGTGAGATACACGCCGGCGCGCGCAACGTGATCGAAACTCCTGCCGGCCGCCTTGAGAACCGCCGAGAGATTCCGGAAGACGCGCTCTGTCTCGGCCAAAATACCCCCCTCGACCACCTTGCCAGTAGCTGGGTCTTGGCCGACCTGACCGCTGAAGTAGAGGAAACCACCGACTTCGATCGCCTGGGAAAACGGGCCGACCGGTGGCGCGAGCTCGGGCGAGGTAATTGCGGTCTTGCTCATGGCAAACTCCTGTGGATACCGGGTTAGATGGTCAGAATGGTGGAGCCCGAGGTTGCGCGCGCTTCCAATGCCTTGTGGGCGCCTGCAGCATCCTTGAGCGCAAAGCGCTGATGGACGTTGATGCGCACCTTTCCCGAAGCCACCACCTCGAACAGCTCGTTCGCGGAAGCTTCAAGCGCATCGCGTCGCTGTATGTAGTGGAAGAGGAATGGGCGCGTCAGAAACAACGAACCCTTCTGCGACAGCAGAACCGGCGCAATGGGATCGATGGGACCAGAGGTTTGCCCGAACGTCACCATCAATCCGCGCGGTCGTAGACATTCGAGCGAACGCAGGAATGTATCCTTGCCGACAGAATCGAAGACCACCGGCAGTTTCTCGCCGCCGGAGATACGGGAAACTGCCGCTACAAAATCCTGCTCCGTATAGAGGATCGTGTAGCTGCAGCCGTGGGCATGGGCCAATTCGGCCTTAGCTTCCGTCGAAACGGTGCCAATGACCGTTGCGCCGAGGGCGGCCGCCCACTGACAGAGAATGAGACCCGTTCCGCCGGCCGCAGCATGCACGAGAATCAAGTCACCCGCCTTGATGGGATACACTTGCCGGATCAGCACCTGAGCGGTCATACCCTGCAGCATCATCGCGGCTGCTTGATCGAACGATATTGAATCCGGCAATCTCACCAGCCGATCGGCCTGTATGAGCCGCACCTCGGAATAGCCGCCGGTAGGACCGGCATAGGCCACCCGATCGCCAACTTTCAGACCGCGCACATCCTGGGCGACCGCCTCTACGATCCCGGCGCCTTCGAGGCCCGGGATAAAGGGAAGCGGCTGCGGGTAATATCCGGTGCGGTGATAAACGTCAATGTAGTTGAGGCCTGCCGCCGCCTGACGCAGGCGCACCTGACCCGACCCGGGCTCCCCGACATCGACCGCTGTCCAGTTCAGAACCTCGGGACCGCCCGTCTGCCGAATTTGCATCGCATGAGGCATACAGATTTCCGCAAAAACATGAACTTCCTGATATTTTGATGCAAGACAGACAATTCCACTACTTCATTATTCTCACGATTATAATGCCCATCCCGCATGATTTTATAATTCGTCGGGAGAACGCTTTAGGAGACCTCCTTGCTCGAAGACCCGTTGTCATCGACACGAATCACTAACGAGAACTTGGGAGGAAAGTGACCCATCTAGGACGTTCCCGTTCGCTCGACCACGGCTGCCCAACTGTCAATCGCGGGCGGTCAGCTCCGTGACCAACCCCTGGGCGCCATAGACGTTGCGCAACGCCTCGGTGATGGATGCAGTGGAGACGGAGATGGCGCGGTTCACGCGGCCTTCAAAGCCGAAGGTGCCACCGAGACTCGGGATGTTGAGGTCAAAGATGGCGCCGACCACCTGTCCCTCCGCATCCATGGCCGGCGAGCCAGAGTTGCCCGGGATGATGTCGTTGTCAGTGACGAAGTTGAACACGGTATGGGGATCCACTTTGCTCTGCGCATTCAGCCAGCGAGGCGTCAGTGCAAATGGGAACTGACCGGTGGCCCGTTCCCACAGACCCGAGAGATACGTGAAGGCTGGCACCGCAACTCCGTCGTTGTCCCAACCCCCGACCTTTCCGTAGGATAGTCGCACCGTGAAGGTCGCATCGGGATATACGCTGGTGCCATAAATCGCGAAGCGGGCGTGCGCGATCCTCTGCTGCGCTTGCTCGACCGGGCCGGAGACTTCGTCCTCGTACAGCTTGCGCACGGCGCGGCTGTCCGCATCGGTTGCGAGCACAAAACGAATCATGGGATCGTCGGAGGCTTGAACTGCCTGCAGGCCGCCCTCCCAAAGCGCCTTGCGGACCGCGGGGTCGCCCAACTTGGAAGTGGCAAGCTGTGCCGCCAGTGTCTCGGGTGATTCCTTGCCCAGGAAGAGGCGAGTGTCGAGGGAGTCCACCGTCAGATTCTCGCGTATTTTGGTGAGCCAGAACGCCAGCTTCAGCTGTTCCAGTTCCGGATAGACGGGCTGCGGATCGAGGAGAGTCTTTGCCAACAGCGCTAGGCGGCTGTCGGTGAATTCGCGAAAGCGCTCGCCGTTGGGCTTCGGCCGCTCCTGTGCCGCGCGCACGAGGTCGCGGGCGTATTCGAACAGATTGGAGCCGTAGGCGGCCCGCGACTCCAAGTCGTAGTAGCGGAAGTAGAGTTCCTTCTCATGGAGCTGCGCCTTGGCGATGTCCCTCCACGGATTGCCGACTTCAGCGGCCAGCTTGGGGTCCTTGGACACGCGCGCCTTGAGTTCGCGGTCGGCAACGCGCTTGGCGGCAATCAGCGTTGTGTCCACCAGCGCCTTCTCCTTACCGCGATTGGCCTTGAAGGAATTCTCGACGCTGAACAGATCACGATTGGCGATTCGCGCGTGCTCCGAACTCTCGGCCGAGAAGCGCAGCAGCTGCCCGCGCAGTTCGGAATACAGGATCAGGATTTCGGGAATGTTGAGATCGCGCAGCGTCGATAGCTGATCCGCGGTCAGCAGCCGTTGCGTTGTGCCGGGGTTGCCGGCGACGAACAGCAGCTCACCTTCCTTGGGCGGCTGAGTGCTCCAGCGTAGGTGGTCGGGTGTTGCCGCAGGTTTCCCGTTCTCGTAGAGACGCACGAACGAGCAGTCGAGGTCGTAGTGGGGGAAGTTGTAGTTGTCGGGATCGCCACCGAAGAAGGCGATATCACCCTCGGGCGCGAATACCAAGCGCACGTCGGTGTATTTGCGGTAGTTGTACAACTTGTACTGGCCGCCTTGGTACATCGTCACCACCTGGCAGCTATAGGTGTCCTCCTTGCCAGCGCAACCCGCCTTCTCCAAGGCCGCGATCTGCGCATCGCGCGCCTTGATGAACTCATCGCCGGTTTTACCTGCGACCGCAACGGTCACGCGATCGGTTACGTCGCTGGTACTAACCAGCACCTCCGCGACCATGCCGGCGCAGAGCATCTCGTCCTCGCGCCGCGTGGCCAGGAAGCCATCTTTCACGTAATCCCGGGTCGCGCTCGAGTGCTGCTGTACGCAATTCCGGACACAGTGATGATTGGACAGCACGATGCCGTTGGCAGTGACGATGGATGCCGAACAGCCTGTGGACAATCGTACGGCAGCACCACGCACGTGGTCCAGCCAGGCCGGATCGATGTCAACGCCGTACTTCGCCTTGACTGCTGCGGAGGGGAAATTGTCAAAAGTCCACATGCCCTCATCGGCGTGCGCGGGGCGAGGCGGAAGGCACGCCAGCATCACTACACCAAGCAGGGACAAAGCCAGCCGTTCAGCGTTCCGTGTTTGCATGATGGGCCTTTGAAGCTGATGGGGGTCGAATCATTTGGTCGGTAGGAGGCTGCGAATCTGCCTCACCGCGTAATCGACCTTCATGTCGAATGCGCGCTTCCCCAGCTCCGCCGTTGAGCGGCGCGCGTCACCCTGGATTCCGTTATACGGACTCTGCGGCCCGATCTGCACCTTGCCATCGACGACGGGATCTCCCACTGCAGAGGAGACCAGATCTCTGCGCACCCATGTGTTGTCCTTGTCGAGATACAGCATTTCCGAGGTGTCAAAAAGGTAACCGTGGAGGCCGGGTGGATAGCCGTGCTGCGCCAGGTACTGATCGAATGCATCATTGGCGGGCCTGTAGACCTGGTCACAGTAGAACACACGGAGAGCTCCGTAGCGTGCGTTGAGCTTGTTGGCGACCTCCTCGTAGACCTGCGGCTGGCCGCCAGCGTGATCGCCCATCAGAATCACGTTGCGAAAGCCGTTGAGGAACGCTTGCTCCGTGATGCGCTCGAGCATGGCAGCGAGCAGCTCGTTCGTGATCCCGATGGTACCGGGAATCGGTTCTGCATCGTTCGGAGTGTAGGGCAACACGGGCAGGAAGATAGCATTGCCGAGTTCTCTCGCGATCGCTTCGACCGTCGCATGCGCTATGAGGTTATGGCCACCGTTCGCGTTCTGGGGACCTCGTTCCTCAACACCGCCGGTGTAGATGAGCGCCGTCGTCTTGCCCGCCGCGAGCGCGGACTTCACTTCCACCCAGGTCATCTTCTCGAACTCCACCAGATCGGTCTGCGCGCGCGGCGCAGCGCGCGCAGAGCCCGCAGCCAGTATCAGGGAGGCGGTGCCGCCAGCGATCAACATCAGCAGGGAATGCGAAACCGAACCAACGCGTGTCATGCTCTCTTCCACAACAGCATAAATTCGTTGCAGTTTTAACGGAGAGTCTACAATTCCACAAGTTCATTATTCTCACGATTATATTGCCGATTTAGCATGATTCTGAGGTTCGCCCAGACGGCGTGCGAAATACAGCCTCCAGGCATAAGCGCGCGGGCGGAACGACCCTATATGTAGAGACTAGCTGTTGCGCGCCATGACGTTGTTTACAGCTGATAGCCCTTATCAGGGGCATCTTTCCAAATTGCCATTCTCTGACTATAGTCAGAGAATGATGCAAGATCAGATTGATTTGATTCGGCGCTTCAACCGCGCCGTTACTCAGCGCATCGGCGCGCTCGACGATGCCTATCTTTCTCGTGGACGCTCGCTGGGATTGTCGCGACTGCTGTGGGAAATTGAGCCGGCCGGCGGGTCTGAGGTAAGGCTGCTGCGCGCCCGCCTTGGCTTGGACTCGGGATACTTCAGCCGGCAGTTGCGCCGGCTGGAGGCAGATAGGCTAGTTACCACCGATCCCGATGACGGCGATGGTCGCGTACGAAAAGTGCGACTGACCCGTAAGGGTCTTGCAGAGCGGGCGGTATTGGACAGCTCATCCAATGAACTCGCGGCATCGATCTTGACGCCGCTGACAGAGCGGCAGCGAGACCGTCTGGTTACCGCGATGGCCGACGTTGAAAGGCTCATCCTCGCGTCGCAAGTGCGGGTTGAGATCATCGACCCGCGTGACATCGACGCCCGATATTGCCTGCGGTCGTACTTCGTGGAGCTTGGCCACCGGTTCGATACGGGTTTCGATCCCGCACAGAGCATCTCCGCAAGCGATGAGGAGATGACGTTGCCGAATGGGCTGCTACTGATCGCAAACCTACTGGGAGCAGCGGTGGGATGCGGGGCGCTCAAGCTTCACATTGACACACAGATTGCTGAGGTAAAGCGTATGTGGGTGGCTTCTGGCGTGCGCGGCCTTGGATTGGGGCGACGTTTGCTGGAACGATTGTCGGCGGAGGCCGCGTCACGGGGAATGGTGATCCTGCGACTGGAGACTAACCGCTCGCTCTCTGAAGCAAAGCATCTCTACGAGACGGCTGGGTTCGTCGAGGTGGAGGCCTTCAATAATGAACCGTATGCGCACCATTGGTTCCAGAAAGATCTGCGAAACGAGTGATAGCGACGCCTGTCGCCTCAAGCTCGGCGATCATATCCATTTCGACGCATACGCCAAACGGCAGCTGTGCCACACAGAAGGAGCTGCGCGCATGCATGCCTCGCTCGCCGAAAGCTTGGACAAGGAATTCAGATGCCCCATCCGCGACTTTGTGAGGTTCCGTGAAGTGTGGCGCCCCGTTGACCATGACTAAGAGCTTCACGATTCATTCTGATGCCGGACCGAAAATTCCACCACTTCATTATTCTCACGATTATAATGCCCATCCCGCACGATTTTGTTCCGGGAGAACGCTTTGGGAGACCCCCTTGCTTGAAGATTTACGCGCCCTCGTAGAGTTCGCCCATGCCGGGTCCATCGCCGGTGCGGCCGATCGTCTCTTCCGGACGCCCTCTGCTATTACCCGGCAAGTGCAAAGGCTGGAGGCTGCATTGGGTGCCGAGTTGCTCGACCGCTCGGTAAAGCCGCCGCGTCTGAACTCGCTTGGCTCCAGAGTGCTCGAACAAGCGCGAGATCTGCTGCAGCGGACCGAGGCGCTGAAATCTCTTACGTCGAGCGACGCCGAACCTCACGGCCTCTTGCGCATCGGGCTCGCGCATGCGCTGGCCGAGGGGACGCTTATCGAACCCATTCAGGCGCTGACCGAGAAATTCCCCAAGGTCCGACTGCGGCTGTCGACCGAACTGACCGGTGAATTAATCAACCGGCTGCTCGCCGGTGAACTCGACGTTGCTGCCGTGCTTTTGCCCGAAGGTAAAACCGCGCCTCCGCCTCTTCTGACGAATATCATCGCCAGCGACCGCATGGAGATCGTTCAAGGCGCCGCAGGCAACGTTGACGGTGATTGGAAAAGTTTGGGCAGGGCACCCTGGGTGCTCAATCCGCCCGGGTGCTTTCTTCGGGCGAGCCTTATCGATCGGATGGAGCGTGCCGGCTTCACCCCCATGATTGCGGCCGAAGTCCACAACATGCATATGCAGCTGGCGTTCGTTCAGTCCGGTTATGGTGTCGGGTTGCTACCCGCTCGCTTTATTGCCAGGAATCGTTCTATCGATCCCGTGCAAGTATTGCGTCCCCCGTCGTTGGACCTGCACCGATCCGTCGCGATAGTCCGCGTTGGGCAACTCGGCGCCTTGGGGAAGGCCGTCGAGCAGTTGGCACACGGGTTTCGGCAATTGTTTGAGGCAGCCGACACAAGGAAACCCGTGACGAGGCACCGCAGAGGTGTGCCCGCGAATCGGCGGGCGGCGCGACCGCCCAAGTAGTCCCCGGGGAGCCAACTGGCGTCACGGAGCGATACCGCGTGGCACCTCACCGCCGCGCTTCTGCATATCAGTCCGGAAACCTTAGCGCCCGCACGATCGCCTGGTACCGAGGCTCATTGCGCAGTGGGTCCATGAGCGGATCAATTTTTAGTGCGGCCAACCCGGAGTCGCGCAATCGCACCGATGTATCGAGCCATTTCAGGGCGGTGGCTGCATTACCCCATTGCGCGTAGATCTCCGCGTAGTTGTACGCGGCGTCATCACCAACCGCTGCTTGCATTTTCGCCAGCACGGCGTGCGCATCGGCATGGCGCCCCAGCCTGTCGTAGACAACGGCGAGACACTCTTGGTTCAGCCAATGACTTGGCGCCATCTCGCAGGAGGATCGCGCGCTTTCTAGACTTCCGAGGGCGAAGTGGGTGAGCCCGATTTTAGCGCTGCCTCCCGGGGCGTCGTGCTGGAGAGCCAGCGAATCCCGATAGGCGCCAAGCGCATCTGGCATATTCCGGCCGAAATAGAGTGCATCGCCCAGGTAGCGATGAGCCATTGGATTGAGCGGGTCGAGTACCAATGCGTGACGCGCCGCCGCGATTCCTTCGTCGGCATGGCCCATGAAGGCCATGAACTTGCCGTAATCCGCGAGGGCGCGCGCATTGCTCGGAGCGAGCGCCAATGCTCGATCGAACTCCCGCATCGCTTGAACGAAGTCCTGAGACCCGATCCAGAGAACCTGCGCAAGCGCCAGGTGTCCCTCCGCCAGATCAGGCGCCAGTGCAAGCGCATGACGCGCATCAGCCTCGGCGTTGGCAAAGCTGTCGCGGATCGCGGCAAATCCCTCGGCCGCATTCGCGCCATAGGCGGTGAATGCCAGAGATCTACCTGCGAATGCCAACGCATAATCCGGGTCCAAACGGATAGCTTCGGTATAGGCATTGAGCGCGGGCTGCCAGCTCTCTGCGTACTCAACGACACCGGCAGCGTGCTTGACGGCCCGCAGATACGCATCGAACGCTCCGGGGTTGCGGGTGCCGCCCAGCTCAATCTTCGCTGTCGCGTCACGGAGCAGTGTGACCTTAAGGGCATTGGCCACTGCATTCGCGATCTCTGTCTGTAGCTTCAGCACATCGCTGAGATCTCGATCGTAGGTTTGCGACCACACGTGGAAGCCGGTAATCGCGTTGTTGAGCTGCGCGGTGATGCGCATCGTGTGGCCCGACCGCCGCACGCTCCCTTCCAGCACCGTGGCGACATTTAGCTTGTGTGCCATGTCTTTGATATCCGGGTGCTCCCTGAATGAGAAGGACGACGTCCGGGCCGCGACCTGCAGTCCGTCCACATGGGCAAGAGAATTGAGCAGTTCTTCGGTCAGTCCGTCGGAGAAATACTCCTGTTCCTTGTCTCCGCTGATATTCACGAACGGCAGTACCGCAATGGAATGGGGAGGCGGAGTGAAGGCATCCGCGCGAGTGGCCGCAACGTTCGCGAGGAGTCCCGACTGCGACGGCGCTTCCACGCGGACACTGTGGACGCTCGTTCCCGAGCGTGCGCGCCAAAGCGCATAGACGCCGGCGAGCAGCCCTACCACTGCGAAAGCGGCGACTAGGCCCAGGGCTGACAATCGCGGACGTTGAACCGAAGCGGCCGTCGTGGCTGTGGATGAAGTCACTTCCCGGGCGGCCGGTTCGCGCCCGCTCGCCATCGACTTGGGTTCAGCGAGAGCGGCTTCCGGCAGCACTGTCGGCTCGTGGCGCGAAGGGGGCACCGACGTCGGGGACACCCCGGAGGCGGCGGACACGAGCGCGGCCGCCGAGGCGGCTGAGGTAGCTTCAGGGTCGGGGTCGAGAGTTCCGATGAACCGGTAGCCGCGTCGCGGGAGTGTCTCGATATAGCGCGGTGTCTCAGACGTGTCCCCAAGTGCGCTGCGCAACTTGCGGACTACGGTATTGAGACCGGTGTCGAAGTCCACCACGCCTTTGGGCCAGAGGATGGCGATCAGCTGCTCGCGCGGCACGACGCTGCCCGCGTGAGCGATCAGCTCCCGCAGCACCTGCACCGACTGCTCCTGCAGACGGATTCGCGCGCCGCCACCCTCGAGATCCCCCGATTCCGGGTCGAGCACCCACCCATCGAACCGAATTTTCCTGCTGCTCACGCGAGATCACCGCCGGGTCAGAGCCAATCCAGCACGAAGTCAGCGTCGGACCATGGAGTGGCGGTGACCTCTGCCTGACTCTACACCCCGCAAAGAACTTCCGCCCTTCGACGCTCTAGGGCTCGGCGAGCGGGGACCGAACTCGACACACACAGGAGACTGCCATGTACCGCTTCAAGACCTCAATCATGATCTTCGCCCTGGTTCTAGGCTATCAGTTGGCCAACGCTGCTCCCTATGAGGATGTCCCGTCTGTCATTGTCCACTTCGCTGACCTCGACCTGACGCGCGGCGAAGGCTTAGCGGTGCTCTACCGGCGGCTGAAAGGTGCGGCCGAGACGGTCTGCGCTGCCCATAACGGCCGCGATCTTGGGAGCAAGACACGCTACAAGACTTGCTTGGAGAGCGCAGTTGCCAAGGCTGTGACAAAAGTCGACCAGCCCGCGCTGACCGCGATTTACCGAGCGCAGTTCAAGGATCACAACACAGCAATCCAGGTCGCCCAGAAATAGCTCAGCGCTCTCGTTAATACCCCAGGGCGGCTGCCCCCGAGCCGCCCTGCGGCATCGCCAAGACTGCTCCGCGCCCAGTCTCTCGCCCGGAAACGGCGTTTCCTCAACACCCAGCCCGGCTGTTGCTTCAATTGACGCGCGCAGCGCCGAGTGCGAATTAGTGAAAATCGACAATACTGCTAAGCTCTCACCAAGGAATCGCACCAAAAGGGAACACCCGTGATCCGTCAACTCACCTGTGCCGTCAGCCTGTGCGCCTTGATCGCACCCATCGCCGATGCCCTAACCGTCTCGGTGCCGGAAAAATCGCAGCCCGAGAGCATCACGGTTGCGCCCAATGGCGACCTTATCCTCGGCAGTATGACGAATGCGAAAATCTACCGTGCCAAGAAGGGCTCCGACAAGGCCGAGGTTTTTGTCGATGTCAGTGCCGATGGCGCAGTCTCATTCCTCGGCGTACTGGCTGAAGCGTCGACGGGTACGCTATGGGCCTGCCAAATCTATACAACCCCGCCCGGCATTCCTCCACACAGCGCGTTGCGCGGCTTTGATCTTAAGACTGGCGCCCCGAGGTTTCGGTGGGAACTCCCCGGTGAAAAGAATCTGTGCAACGACTTCGTGGTCGGGCCGGACAAGGCGCTGTACATCAGCGACACAGTTGGCGCGAAGATATGGCGCCTGAAGCCCGGGGCCGCGGTGCCGGAGATGTTCAGTGACGACCGTACCTTGCTCGGCATAGACGGCATCACATTCATCGGCGATACGCTTTATGAGAACAACGTGATCTTCAACAAACTCTACCGGGTTCCAATGGACGCCAGCGGCAAGGCGGGCAAACCCGTGGACATCTGGATGGACAAGCCAGTCAAGGGGCCGGACGGTATGCGCGCCGCCAACGGCAAACTGTTTCTCGCCGAAAATGGCGCCGGTAGAATCGATATGGTCACGGTCAGCGGCGACACCGCCACCGTCACCGTGCTGCAGGAAGGCTTGGCCACGCCCACCGCGATCGAACCCACTGCCGATACGCTCTGGTACGGTGAGCGCGCGGCCGATCGCGCGCGATCGATGCCGCTGCCAAAATAGCGTTCCAAAGTTCCGTCCCGGGAATCAAGATAAATCAATTGCTTATGCTTCTTTCATGAGGATTTACAACCATGACGCAATCACTCAAATAGTGGGCGTGAGCCGTCCGCGATTCGGCGCGGCTGATCAGGCTTCGCGTCAGTCAGCCGCCCCGCTGCGCCAACCAATTCGCTGTGCCAGTTCGCGGAATTTCGCGTCGGAACGCAGGCCCGCAAAGGAGGGCTCGCGAGTCAGCTCGATGAGATCCGGGTTGTGCTCCCGATAGGCTCTCTCCAGCCATTCGAGCGCTCGCTGCTTGTCGTCGATCGCCCCATAGACTCTAGCGATGTTGTACGGCGAAACATAGCGGTCACCCCTTTCGCCGAGCTCCTTCACGATCCTCTCCATGGCGAGCTTGTCTCCCGTGACAGCGTGCGCTTGCGCCAGCCCCGCCAGAGCCTCGGTGCTGCCCCCGGAATGCGTCACCGCCTGCCGCATCGCATCGATCGCTTCGTGCGGTAGGTTCTTCTGCAAGCACACGAGCCCCGTGCGCAGATGTGAGACGTAGTGAGTGGGGTCAATTTCGAGCCCTCGCTGCAGAGCTACCAGCGCCCCATCAAAGTCATGAGCCAAATAGCGAATCATTCCAACCGAAGCGTTGATCACGGAGTTCAGCGGATCCAACTCCCAGGCGTGTTGCACTCTGCCGACTGCTTCGCCGGTTCTGCCCATCGCCATGAGGTATTCCGCGTACCAGTAGTGCGCGATGGCATATCCGGGATCGAGTTCCGCCGCTTGCCGGAAATCGCTCTCCAAGCCGACCCAATCCCAGTCGTGCAAGCGTACGTGGGCCAGCGATGCATATCCTTCCCCGAGCTCTGGTTGTAACCGCACCGCTTGTCTGGCCGCAGCCTTGGCTTTGTGGAACGACTCGAGGGCAGGAGTCATGCCTCGGCAGGCGAGCATCGTATGAGCATCGGAGATCCCGTCGTAGGCCGCCGCGAAGCTTGGATCGTACTGAAGTGCTTCTTCGAAGCACGCAATACTCTTGCGTATGCCCTCTTCAGTGCGCCGGTACCAGAAATGGCGACCCCGAAGATATAACTCGTACGCCTTAGTATTGATCGACCGCGTCTTGTCTGGGTCCAGGCGGCGCTGCTCGTGCGGTGTCAACTTGATTTGGATTTCCCGGGCGACCGCCCGAGCGACTTCCGCCTGAACCTCGAGCACATCGTGAAGGCCTCGCTCGTAGCTCTGAGCCCACAGGTGCGATTCATCGCTGACCCGGATGAGCTGGGCCGTGATGCGCACACGCTCCCCTACCCGGCGCACGGAACCTTCGAGGACATGAGACACACCAAGCTCGCTGCCGATCTGCGCGATGTTCTTCGTAGTCGACTTGAACTGCATCGCTGAGGTTCGGGCGATCACTCCGAGGTGTTCCGGGCTCAACCGGGCCAGCTCGGTGATCATCTCCTCGGTCAGACCTTCGCTGAAGTAGTCGTATCTCTCGCCTGCGGCGAGGTTCTCGAATGGCAGCACCACCAGCATGGCCCGATCGACCCCTCTGTCCACTGCCTGGTATGCAGCCGGCTTCACCGGTGCCACGAACCGGTAGCCGCGTTTCGCCAGAGTCTCGATGAAGTCCTGCCCGTTCGAGCCCTCACCTAGGGCCTTGCGCAGCATGGAAATGTGGGAAGTGAGGCTTCCCTCTTCAACGACCGTGTCGGGCCACAGACGCTGCAGCAGTTGCTCTCTGGTGAGCACTCTGCCTTCGGCCTCCACCAGGGCGACCAAGAGCTCGGTCAGCTTGGGAGGCAGGGCCACATGGTCGCTCCCTCGAAACAGTATCCGGCTTTGGGCGTCGAGGCGGTACGCGCCGAATTCGTATTGACCGGAGTCCATCGCAAGAGGATCCTCAGAACTTCAGCAGAAAAATAGCAGGAGTCCCCAAGGACTACCAGCCCGTAGGGCCGGTACCCTGCGCACAATGGCAACGCGTTCGAACCCAATGCAGGTGGTCACCATGAGCAGACTTTTATCTGCGGTCGCGTGTGGGCTGGTGTCGATGATGGCCCACCCCGGGAGTTGCCGAGCCGACACCGTCACCGATTGGGACACCAAGGCGACAGCGGCGGCCTCCGCAGCTGCTCTTGGCGAACGGGAGGTCGCCATCGTCGATCTCGCCATGTTCGATGCCGTCAACTCCATCGAGCGGCGTTATCAGCCCTATCTCGAGCAGTTGCCGACCACGGAACCAACCTCCGCGGATGCGGCGGCGGCCAGTGCCGCGGCGACCGCGCTCGCGGGGCTCCATCCGGAGACCGCCGCGAGCTTCAAGTCCGCGCTGACGGAGTACCTAGCGCACCTGAACGCAGCCCCGGAAGCGCTCGCTAACGGGGCACGGCTCGGGGAGGCCGTTGCGCTCAAGATCCTCGAGGCGCGCGCCGGCGACGGTGCGACCGCAGTCGATTCCTACCGTCCCAGAACGAAGCCGGGGCAGTACGTCCCGACCGCGGTCATGGTGTGCTCGACCTGGCCAACCATGCGGCCGTTCGCCCTCGCCTCGCCGTCGCAGTTTCGCCCTGGCCCTCCTCCTTCGCTCAAAAGTCGTGAATGGGCGACGGATTACAACGAGATCAAGGAGCTCGGCGGCAAGACGAGCAACAGGCGTAGCGCGCAGCAGACCGAAACCGCGCGCTTCTGGCTGATGACGGGCCCGCAGTCCTATCACCCGCTGGCGCGACAGCTGGTCCTCGAGCGGCATCTGAGTCTCATCGACAGCGCGCGCTTAATGGCGCTGTTCGCGCTCACCCTGACGGACGCCTACATCGCCGTATTCGACGCGAAGTATCATTACGAATTCTGGCGGCCGGTGACCGCGATCCGCAACGCCGATCTCAATGACAATCCGGCCACCGCGGCCGATGCGACTTGGCAGCCCCTCGATAACACACCCATGCATCCGGAGTACCCCTGCGCCCACTGCATTCTGAGCGGCGCAGCGCGAGCAGTCCTGGAGTCACTGGGTCAGCCGATACCGGAACTCTCGCTCACCAGCCCGACCGCACCAGGCGTGACTCATCACTGGTCGAGCCTCGATGACTTCACGACGGAAGTGGCGAACGCGCGAATCTGGGCGGGATTTCACTACCGCTTCTCTACCCGTGTCGGCACGGCCCTTGGGCGGCAAGTTGGCCAGTATGTGGCGAACAAGACGATGCAGCCGCTCAGTAGGACGGCGCAGCGCTGAGCTTCCATGTTTGACCTAAAGAAGACCGGCAGCTCGTGGGGGCGGGGCATCGCGAGCCTACTGTTTTGCCTCGTCGCGACTGCGGAGGCGGCCTCTGAACCCTCGCCGTTGCCAGCGCTCAAATCTGCCGTGGTCGAGGTGGATATCACCAGCCTTCCCGCCAGCGAACAGGCCGCGCTCGTCCCGCTCCTGCGGGCCGCGCGCCAAATGGACGAGCTATATTCGAGACAGGTGTGGCCCGGTACTCGCGCGCTGATAAGAGTCCGACAGGCCGCTAAAGACTCTGCTGCGCAGGCGGAGCTCGATGCGCTGAATTTGTTCAAGGGTCCATGGGGCCCGACCGGGATCCCATTCATCGACGGGGTTCCGTCCAAACGGCCGATCGGCGACTTCTACCCCTCAGGAACAACCAAGCATGACATTGATATCTGGCTTGGGACACTGTCGGAGCCCGACCGCAAGCGGGCTCTCGACGCCTTTACGGCCATCGGGCGGGGTCGGAACGGGCCATTCGAAGTGGTTGCATATGGTCGTCACTACAAGGACGCTCTGACGGAGGCGGCTGGTGCGCTTCGCGAAGCAGCGACGCTCACGCACGAGCCGACACTCAAAAGCTTCCTGACTTTGCGCGCTCAGGCGCTGCTGGACGATGACTACTACGCCAGCGATGTCGCCTTTGTCGGCCTCAAAGGACCGATTGACGTGGTGCTGGGACCCTATGAGGTCGACGATGACGCTTGGTTCGGCGCCAAGACGGCTTACGAAGCTTCGATTGCGCTGGTGAATGAGCCCGCGACGCAGCGCATTGGGAGGATCGCCACACATTTGCAGGAACTCGAGAACCATCTACCCCTTGCCCCCAACCTGCGCGGGCGGAAACTGGGCGCTGCTGCGCCAATCGTAGTTCTCGACGTGATCTATCATGGAGGACTGGCCGCTGCCGGTCGCGCTGCGGCAGGTTACGGCCTCCCTAACGATTTGCGTGTCCTGGATGCTGTTGGGGCGCGCACTGGCACATACAGCAACATTCTCAAGCTGCGGTATGACAGCACGTTCCGGCCCATAGCAGACGCAGTGCTCACGGACGCGGACCGATCGGCCTTGCGATTTGACGACATACGCGACGCGGTCATGTTTGTGCGTATGTTTGACTCGCTCGGTCCACAGTTCGTGACGGGAACGAAACAGCCGATCGCCGAGGCATTGCGTGAAAACGCCAGTGTCGCGAACCAGATTCGCTCAATGCTGCTGTCGCTATGGGGTCACCGCTATCTGATCGAACACGGTGATCTCGATCGGCGCGAAACCGCGTCGCTCCATAGCGCGTTTCTGATCGAGGCACTGGCGCGCTACGGGAGCACGGCCAGTCCTGCCGCTCAGGGCTCGACCTACGTGCTCAATCACCTTCTTGAGGCCGGTGCGATTTCTGCGAGTGCTGACGGGCGCCTCACGATCAACCGGGCCGACGCCGACGCTGATATTGCCCGGGCAGCAATGGAATTCATCTCGCCGATGGCAAGAGGTGACGCAACCGTGGTCAAGTCGCTTCTGCAGCACTATGAAGCAGTGACCCCCGCGATTCATGACTTGTTGGCGCGGCTCGGACCCGCGCCCCCGCTGCAGCGCCCGGTCTACCGCACCGCGGATCGCCTGAGCCCGACCGACCGGTAGCGTCGTGGTCATCTATCGCGCGACCTTCTTGTTACGCGCCGCCAGGGCGCGTGGTCGCAATTTGCGTTCGCCGCGCATTACATACAGCACGTAAACCGTTTCACCTTCCCGCCGATAGAATATGCGGCACGTAGGTTCAACTATTTGACGGTAGCGTCCGCCGCGTAGTTCGCGCGGTTTGGAGCGGCTGTCCGGATGAATAATCAACTGGTCGACGTGCTTGAAGATTCGCTGGACCATTTCACGAGCGGCCGCGGGAACATCGAGCGCAATGTAATCGGCGATGGCGTCCAAGTCGTTTAAAGCCGGCTCGGCCCAGATTATTTGAGCCATCGTGACATGCGTTGCTTCGCTTGCGCATGGGTCACGACGCGACCGTCCTCGACCGCCTTCTCACCTCGGGCGATGCCCTCGAGCAAGCCAATGCGCTGCTGTAGAGCATCGTAGGTCTCGACATCGACGAGGTATGCAGCCGGCAGGCCGTGCTGCGTGATGAGGATGGGAGCCCCGTCCTTCTCGATATCGGCCAGCAATTCCGCCGCTTTTCGTTTCAGGGTGGTAACAAGTTCTGTGCGCATAAAGTGATACTATAGTATCACATGAAGGCGTTGGTGAGGAACTTCCGCCGAACATCCCGAACAGTGGGTGCTCCTCAAGCCCATGGCCGGCAATGACTTGGCCACCACCCGGCACGCGGCCGTCCAAGCATCCCAGATAACGTTGACCGTCGAATCGCTTGAGCGGTTCAGATGGCGCTTCCTAGTATTGAAAGATCTGTCCGAGATGAGGAGCGACAAACTGTGTGTCCCCAACTCCGTGGGCCTTGCGCGCGGCGGCGAGGTCCTCGACAGGAGCTTCGTAGCTCTCGCCGGCGATGTCGATCAAGCCGAAGTGAATGGCAATGGAGTGTTCGCTATGCAGGTCCATGTGTGCGAGCACCGCTTCACTGGGGTTCATGTGCATGCGATACATGAACCATCGAGGCTCATAGGCGCCTATGGGGAGCAGACTGATCTTTGGACTGCCGAATCTGTCGTGGATATTCTTGAAGTGCTTGCCGTAAGCGGTATCTCCGGCAAAATAGATCAGGCCTTCGGGGGAGTCGATGAGAAAAGATCCCCACAGCGTTCTATTGGTATCCCAGATGCCTCTGCGCGAGGTATGGACCGCCTCGAGAAAATAGATCTTTGTGTCCTTCACCGTCACTGAGCCATCCCAATCCAGTTCGGAGTACGAGGAAATACCCTCCATCTTCAAGACCTCGCCCACGCCAAGGCCCGCCAAAACGGTGGGTGGATTGCCTTGTTGGCGATCAAAAAGGGCGTGGATCGACTTCAGATCCAAATGATCGAAGTGGTTGTGGCTGATCAGGATGAGGTCGATTCTGGGGAGGCTTTCGAGCCTCACCCCGGGATGGGTCACCATCTGGGTAGGAAATAGCCTCGGATCGATGGCATCGAAGAGAATCGGGTCCGTGATGATGTTCAAGCCGGGCGTTTGGATCAACGCACCGGCGTGGCCTATCCATAGTACGCGGATCCCATGAAGCACAGGCTCTCTGGGCACGTCAGAGGGTGTTGTCTCAAAGCGCTCAGGCCAGTTCTTGTGTTTCGTTCTCAGCGCCCAGGCGATCCGGACTTCTTCCCAGAATGTCGGCTCCGGGGCACTTGCGCGATCGCGATTGTGAAAGCGGCGCCCATCGGAATGATCCGAAGCTTGCAGCGTCGCCGACGTGCATCCTCGGATGAGCGGGGATACTGCTAGGAGGCAGATCGCGAACCTCATCACGTTCTGCTTAAGTAGATTTGTGTGTCGGAGCCGCATTGACCATCGCTACGATCTCACGGTTCTCGAAAACGCGATTCTCGCGTTCCCCCACGATCACCAGCCGCTTCATGAGAGAGCGCGTTCGTCCACCCAGTCCACGTAGAGCAGTCGCTCCGCAAACAACCACACGCCGTCCCGCTTCACGAAGGTGTCGTTGTAGCGCAGCGAGGCGAGCATCAATCGTCGACTCTGACCTTTGACGGTGACGTGATGCGCCAGAGTGTAGGCTTCCCCGGTGCCTCGAACGCCCGTCAAAGTAAAGATGGTGCTCTGACCGACGAAGTGCGTGGTGGCGTCGTATTGATTCAGGTCGGCGAAGACCGGGGCCAGCGCCTCCCGCGTATGCAGCTCTTGAGAGGGTTTCGGGTCCTTGGCGTTCATATACACCACAAAGTGGGTGTCTGCCGTAAACAATGCCATCTGGCCTGTCGCATCGCGACGGTCCGCGCAGTGTGCGTAGGCCTCAACGAGCTCGCGGATCGCGAGCCGATCCGCGGCTTCGGCCGGGGAAACGGTAGTGTGTTTACTCATATGAGGTGTCCTCCCTATGAATCGAGAATCGCCCGGGGTTCGAGAAACGCCTCGATCCCATATCGGCCGTATTCACGACCGAAGCCGGAGTACTTGAATCCACCCCAGGGCGCCTGCGGGTCGTCGGTCATGCCGTTGATCACCACGCGACCGGCCCGAATCTGAGAGGCTACTCGGCGCGCGCGCTCAAGGTCGGTCCCCATGACTGCGGCGTGCAAACCGTATCTGGAGTCGTTGGCGATCCGGATCGCGTCATCTTCGGTCTCATAGGCAATGACGCACAGCACCGGACCGAAAATCTCTTCCCGCGCGATCGTCATGTCGTTTTTCACGTTGACGAAGACCGTGGGCTTGACGTAGTAGCCCGCCTCGAGACCATCTGGGTGACCCTCACCGCCAACCAGCACTTCGGCTTCTTCGAGCCCCAAGCGGATGTAGGATTGCACCCGCTCGTACTGCTTCTGTGTGGCCATCGGTCCGACGGCGGTCTTTGGATCAGCCGGGTCGCCGACGGGGAATGCGCGCATGGCCTCTACAATCGCGCGCTTCACCGCATCCAGTTGTTTCTTGGGTACGAGGAGTCGAGTTCCAGCGGCGCAGGCTTGACCGCTATTCATCAAGGCCAGGACCAGTGCACTTGGGATCGCCTGGCTGAGGTTGGCATCATCGAGCAAGATGGTCGGCGACTTGCCCCCTAACTCCAGCGTAACGCGCTTCATCGTCTCTGCGCCGTCGCGCATGATCCCTTGTCCCACGGCCACCGAGCCCGTGAAGGAGATTTTGGCCACGTCGGAATTGCGGGTGAGTTCGGCGCCGACGACATCGCCGCGGCCCGTCACCAGGTTGCAAACCCCCTTGGGGAGTTTGGCCGCCGCCAGACATTCAAGCATCACCTGCGTCTGCAGCGAACTGATCTCGCTGGGCTTGATCACGACCGTACAACCAGCACCGATGGCCGACGCCAGCTTGAGGCAAATGAACAGCGCGTTCGCGTTCCAGGCGGTAATCAAAGCGGCGACGCCGACCGGCTCCAAGGTAACAGTCGTCTTGCCCCAGCGCTTGATCCACGGCAGCTCGTCGAGCGCCCTCTCGCACGCCAGGAAGGCGCTGGCTCCCGACTGCACAATGGGCCGGGCGAACTGAACCACGCCGCCGTACTCCTCGACCATCGCCGCCGTTAAATCGTCGATGCGCGCTGAGACAGCCGCGTGCAGTTGGTGTAGATAGTTCGCGCGCTCCTCCTTCGTCGTCCGGCCGAAACTCACGAATGCGCGCTTGGCCGCGAGGATGGCGCGCCGCGTATCCTCCTCATCGCCCAGCGTGACGCGCCCGATGACTTTCCGGTCGGTGGGTCTGATGAGATCCATGACCTCCCGACCATGGGATTCAACATAGCCGCCATCGATATAGTGCGTGGTGATGGTTTTGATCGTGTCTCTTTGCGAGGGCCCATTCATCGGTATGCCTCCATATCAGTCCCTACGATTCGAACGACGTGACAACGACACGATTGAGTGACCCGTCCCTGAGTGCGGAGTAACCGTCGTTGACATCACCCAGCGCAATCTTTTTCGACACCAGATCATCCAGGTTCATCCGGCCCTGCAGGTACAGCTCCGCGTACATCGGGATGTCATGCTTGAAGTTGCTCGAGCCGTAATTCACGCCTTGGACGCGCTTTTGGCCGCCAATCGCATCAAAGATGTTCAGGTCGACGTTGATCTCGGGTGTGGATACCCCGATGAGATAGAGGCCACCACCCACGCCCAGCATGGCGAGACCCTGCTCGGCTACCGGCTTCAGGCCCACAAAGTCGAAGACATGATCCGCTCCTCGTGGCAGAAGATCGTGGACGGCTTCAACCGGCTTCGCCTTCGTGGAGTCGATTACATCGGTGGCACCGAATTTTTTCGCCGCCTCCAGCCGCTTGGACCGGAGGTCGATGACGACTATTCTCGAGGCGCCGGCGAGACGCGCGCCGCTGACCGCATTGAGCCCGACGCCTCCGGCGCCGATTATCACAACCGTATCGCCCGCACTCACGTTGGCAGTGTTCAAAACGGCGCCAGCACCCGTGACCACCCCGCAACCGAGCAGGGCCGCCTGTGCGAATGGCACTTCCTTGGACACCCGGGCCAGTTGATTCTCATGGATAAGCGCCCGTTCAGCGAAGCCGCCGAGCCCCAGACCTTGAAACAGCCCAATCCCGTTGCGGGTCAAGCGCGGCGCATCGGTCGGACGGCGGAGCGTCGACTCCGGGTGCCGGCACTGAAAGGGGCGGCCGGACAGACACCGAGCGCACATCCCGCAGGACTGCGTGAGCGAACCGACCACGTGATCTCCGACACGTAATAGCGCGACCTCGGGGCCAACCTCCGCCACGACTCCCGCCAGCTCGTGGCCCAGAACTGCCGGGATGGGAACGATATCGTGCGTCGCGAACAGCAGGTCGGTATGACATAGCCCGGACGCTTTTACATCGACAAGAACTTCGCGTCCCGTCGGTGCCGCGATCTGCACGTCGTCGAGATCGAACCCGCCGCCCAGTGCGTTAACGACAAGTGCTTTCACGTACCGCCTTTTTCCCGCCTGAATGGTTGCTCGACCACCCACCACTGTAGAATCATCCAAGGCAATATGTCCAAGACATCTTTGCGATTGTTTTAATACCCGGGAGGTATCGAATGGAATTGCGGCATTTGCGATATTTCGTGGGCGTTGGAGAAGAGCAGCATTTTGGGCGAGCAGCCAAGCGTCTATCCATCGTTCAGCCCGCTTTGTCGAGACAGATTCAGGATCTCGAGAGAGAACTTGGATTTTCACTTTTCGATCGTCTGTCGCGCGGCGTGAAGTTGAATGCTGCCGGCAAGCTATTTTTGGACGATGCCCGGCGCCTTCTTCATGAACTAAACGATGCCAAGGTGCGCGCCGCCCGGGTGGCTCGCGGCCAATCCGGGACGCTGCGAGTCGGGTTCACCGAAAACGCCTCATGGCAGGGTGTGGTTCCAGAATCCTTCCGGCGGTTCCGGGAGATGAAGCCGGACGCGGAGCTCCAACTTCAGCCGTCACCTAGTTTGGTGCAGTTGGAAGCTATCCGGTCCGGCCGTTTGGATGCAGGCTTCGTATTCAATGCGCCGAAAGCCGATCCGGAATTGGATCGACTTCCGGTGACGGTGCAACGTATCGAATTGGCGGTGCCCGCAGACCATCCTCTCACGCAACTCAAGGTACTGCGCCTGCGCGACCTGAGGGATGTACCGTTTGTCTGGTTTCCAAGGCGGGAAAGCCCGGCGCTCTACGACCGACTGATGCGCGCATGCTTTCGGGGCGGCTTGAAGTCCGCACGGGTCGTCCAGGAGGGGCTGGACGAGGCAACAATCCTGAGCCTCGTTGCGACCGGCTTGGGCGTCGGGTGGGTCCTCGGAACGGCGCGCTGGCGGCGTCCCGAAAATGTTGTCATCATCCCTGTGGTCGATTTGAACCTGCCGCAGCCGTTGGCTCTCGCCTGGAGAAAGGACAACAAGTCCCCTCTGCTCGCGGGGTTCGTCGTCAACGTGAGGCGCTTCTCCGACGCGCGGGCCTCGCGCACGTCAGAACGGTCAGTGTCGTGAGGTGGAGACAGTAGTGGCGCGCTTTGCTGGGCGGGATAATTGCCACAGCCGCTATGTGTTCTCGGCCGCGGTTCGTGCGCTGCCGGCTATCACGCGCTCATGCGTTTATTGATTGCCGCAGTGGGGTAATTGAAAGTGATTTGGAGGCAACCATGAAAATATCCTTTATGGCGGGAGCGCTTGCCGGCGCTGCTGTCGTGATCGCCGGTAGTGCCGTTGCTGGCTACCATATTTATCAGACCGCTCATACGGCCAAAGTGCTCAGCGCAAAGCCGCTGACGCGAACGGTCAAGATTCCTCGCCAGGAATGCCACGACGAAGAGGTCACGCACACGAAGCCCGTCAAAGATCAGGACCGATTGATAGGTACCGGAATCGGCGCCCTGGTTGGCGGCGTGTTAGGGCACCAGGTCGGTGGTGGAAGCGGCAAGACTTTGGCAACCGTGGTCGGCGCGGGCGCAGGCGGCTACGCCGGCAATAAGATTCAACAGAACGCACAGCAGCACGACACGTACACGACGACTGAGCAGCGCTGCAACACGGTGTATGACTTGAAGGAAGAGCCGGCGGGATTCGATGTCGTTTACCAATTGAACGGCAGCCAGCATCACCTGCACACGAATACTGATCCCGGGAGTACCTTGCCCGTGAAAGACGGCAAGGTCGCGCTGGCCTCCTTGAAGTGATGGGGCACTAGCGCCTCCGAGGGACTATTTTCGCGAGTGCACCGCCGCACGTTTTCTCTTTCGCGGTTGCGGTAAGCCGGTCGTCGCCAGCATCTCGCGGATCGCGCGCAAGTGCGTATTGGGATCGTCTTGACGGCGTGCGAGATACAAAGCGGAGTAAGCGCTGATGTCGGTCAGCGGTTTGTAAACCGCGCCATTTAGCCGAATGCATTGGATTCCGTCAGGAACTATCGCGACGCCGACTCCTGCGGCAACCAGTCCAATGATGGTTGACGGCTCCAGCACTTCTCTGGCCACCCGCGGCCGGAATCCCGCGTGCGCGCAAATGTCCAGAATCTGCCAGTAGAGGCCGGTACCGGCCTCGCGCGGATAGGTGACGAACGGCTCGGCCTTGAGCTGACCCAGCGACAGCGACGGCCGGCGCGCCAGGGGATGATCCTGTTGAATGGCGACAACGAGTGGGGCGCGATACCACTCACTGATCTCGATCCCGGCGGGAATCCGCACCTCGGGTTTGCGCAAAATCCCCAGGTCCAGGGTTCGCTCCAACAGGCCATGGAGTTGCTCGAGCGACGGTACATCATGAAGCGTGAGCACGACGTAGGGAAATTGCTGTCGAAACCGCCGGATCGCAGCGGGCAGAACGTCGGAGAACATCGCAGACGCGCTATAGCCCACATTGAGCGCGCCCAATTCGCCCGCTTCGGCGCAACGAGCCTCGATCTTTGCGGTTTCGGCCAGCGACAGAATCGAGCGCGCGTGCTGCTGAAATCGCTTTCCCGCCTGCGTAAGGAAAACGTGGTGCTTGTCACGCTCGAACAATCGAGCTCCAATTTCGTCTTCGAGCGACTTGATCTGAACGCTCAACGAAGGTTGCGCCACGTGAAGACGTTGAGCCGCACGGTTGAAGCCGCCTTCATCTGCAACCATTACGAAGTATTCGAGCTGGCGTAGCTTCACGATAGGCGGATTCTATAAGCAAATGAACGAGAATGCAGGCGTAATCACCTTACGGCATGGTTCTGGTGCTCGCGCGCCGGATACGACACGTTCGAGAATCCAGGTACCACCACGAGCTCCGGTTGATTGTTGTGTTCGCATAGCTGATCGATGACAAAGTGCGCGACCGAATTGGACAGCAGCTGAGTGGGGTCCTCCATCACGAAACGAAGTCGGGTGATTGCGGTAGTGCGATCGTCCGGAGAACGCAGGCGAGGCATCGCATGCAGCGACTTCGTCGTCGGCTCTATGACAGGGGACTCCTCGATGCTTTTCGTATATGCGGGATAACCCTCGAACATCACCCGTGCCAGGTCCGTGTTGGCCCGCAATTGCAGGAATACTTCCCGAACCTGTCCCTCTATCTCCGCGACCCGGGCTGGATCGCGCAGGTCCGCCAGGACGAGGCTTGGGCCATGCGGGGTGATCTGCACACTCGCGGCTGATATCCCCTCCTCCGAGGCCCGCCAGAGCAAATGGCAATTATTGTTCGTCTGCCACGTCAGTCCTGCGCTCGGCCGGCCTGATTTGCCGCTGAGCAGAACCATGAGTGTGCGCCAGTTGAAGTTCTGGGATCGAAGCCATCGAATCATGCGGTGCGCGATGTCGAGGAAGGTGAGTGTGAAGGTTGCCACCATCACATCATTCAGAGGGACCGGCACGGCCGGGCTATCGATGGGATCCAGGAAGTTTTGCCGCAGATTCTCATATGTCATGAGGCGTTCATCGGCCAGGCACGTTCTCATGAACTGCGAACTCACGCGGCAGGCGTAATCCACCATGTCCGCAATCTTTGCTTCATACCCGCGATAAGCCTCCACGGCGACTTCTTTTTCCCAATAGCGGGTGTCGTTGACGGAGCGCACCTGGTCGGCTGTGTCTATTATCCGTTTTGCGTCGTCGCGCCAATTGGCATAGCCGAGCTCGCGCAGGCGGAACGCCCACGCGATGCAAGGAGCGAGATGGGAAACCGCCGTGAGTTCGACAAACCCGCGAGTTGAATGTCGGAAACTCTCGACGATCGGCCGGCGGCCGCCTCCGGGAAAGACTACGAAGTCCGCCCCGGTGACCACGAGTAGTGGATCGCCTTCGGTCAGGCGAACCATGTGTTTGGTCAAATGCTGCGCGGTACTGCCCGGACCGGTGTAGGCGTCGTACAGACTCCGAAAGTCATCGTGCGGAGCGTAAGCCATTCTCATCTCCTCGAAGCCGCTCTGGGTGGCTCGGTATGTATCAGCGCTGGCTACGCATCATCCGTTAAAGCGGTAAATGATGGTATCGGTCCGGAACCGGACATCGACGGTCAGGCTGTTGGAGACGGCCACAAACAGTTTACCGTCAGTAGAGAATACCGCGGCGTCGGTCCCGCCGGCGGTCGGGAATTCTTCGACCAGCACCAATCGGCCATCGGTCCATTTGAAAACGCGCGACTTTAGACTCGTGACTGGAGCGGAAGGCTCGCCCTGAATGAAATTGATCTGCAGCAGATACACGTTTGAGTTTGTCCGTACGACGCAGAACTCTCGGCCGCCCGGCCCGCCCAGTGTCTGGCAGGGAGCAAAGTCCTTCCCGCCCCAGCGATACAGGGTTGAGTCGCCCTGGATGTTGGCAAACGCGACGTAATGCCCGCTGTCAGCGGTGAAGTATCGAAAACAACGACCGCCCTTCTTCGAGAACGATTGCAGCGGACTGAAGGATGAACCATTCCAGGCCAGGAGGACTGATTCCCCTGCGTGATCAGCGTAAGCCAGGAAGCTCTGCTCCGCTATTTCAAACGATTCCCAGTTGTATCCCCACCTGCCTTCAAGAGATTGAAAATCGTCAAATTGCCGGCCATTCCACGCATAGATTCGCGAGGTCCGTGGATTTGTCGCCTCAATATGATCGAGCGTGACGCCTTGTGCCAACGCCAGGAAGGCTCGATGGCCGACACGGAAAAAATGCCACTGCTTCGCGGCGAAAGCGGCGAACGTCTGGATGGGTGTCCACGAGCCGCTGATCCACTGGTAGAGCACCTGGTCAATATTGTAGCGATAGGGTCCATGGCCCGAACGAACTCCTGCCGTCACGAGGTAGGATTCTTCTCCGAGATTGAAGAATTCGGCGTCCTCGCCGCCGCTGAGCGGCAGCAATCCATCCTCAACCAAGCGACCGTCTTGCCAGCGATAAACCCGGGCGCCGGTGTCGCTGTCGCCGCCATTCATGTGCGCAGGTGTGCCCGGAACATCCACTGCCAGCTGCGGTACGATCAGATACTGCGCGCCCGCTAGCGCGAACGGCAGGACGGCCCGCGCTCCGCTGGTCGGTAGGCGTTGATGTTCGATGAGTATCATGAGTCGGCACGCGACCTATTTTTGTCGTAGCAGACCGACCACCGTGTACGCGCCGGCGGACACGAGGGTGGGAATTGCTATCAGCAGGAACAACAATTGGATAGAAACGTTCGCCGCCAGCAGCCGCCCGCCTATGATCGGCCCCAATATTGATCCGAATCGGCCCGCGGCAAACTGCCAGCCCACTCCGGTACTGCGCATGCGCTGGGGATACAGTTGCACCGAGATCGCCGGGGCGTTCTGTTGCCCCCCAATCACCAGCAGGCCAATGACACCGAGGCCTGAATACAATGCGCCAACGGAACCGTATAGATAACCCAGCATTGCAACGGCGAGTGAGCCGCCGGCGACCATCAAGGTCACCACCTTGAAAACCCCGAATCTCGCCACGAGCAAGGTTGAGGTGAGTGCACCGATGACACCACCCAGGTTCAGCAGCACCCCGCACCACGCGGCCGTCTGCGGACTGAAACCCGATCTGGCCGCAATCAACGGCGTCCAGCTGTTCAAAAGATAGGTCACCAATAGCAGGCAAAAGATCGCAATTGAGGCAATGACCGTGGTCCAGAAGCGTCCCTCGGTAAACAAGACCATGAAGGACCCTCTCCACAGTTTGCGATGTGAGCCGTCGATTGGAGCATCTGACGCGTAGAGCGTCTCCCGCAGGAATAGCGCGACAGGCACGAGAAGCAGTGTGACGACTCCCGCGCCGAGAAACAGATTTCGCCAACCGTGGGCGATCAACAGCGCAGTGATCGAGCCGCCGACTACCGCCCCGAGTGGATAGCCGATGAACATCCCGGTCACGGCCGCGCTGCGCCGCTGCGCTGGGAAGTGCTCTGCCACCAGCGGGACAATCGCAGCGAGAAGTCCCCCCAGAGCCAAACCGGTAAGGAAACGCAGGGCTGCGAAGGCGCCGAGTGACCGGGCTTGCGAGCAAAGCAGCGTCGCAACTCCGGCTGTGGCCAGCGAGACGAGCAGAGTGGGCCGACGGCCCGCGCGGTCCGCGATGTGACCCAGAAAGAGGCCCCCCACCATGGTGCCGGCCAGGCCGGCGGCGAAGACGGTGCCGATGCTCACATAGTTCAGATGAAGATCTTTTGCGATCAGCGGCGCAACGAACGACACAATGAACAAGTCGTAGCCGTCCATCATCACGAGCGCAAACGAGACGCCAAGCAACGCCCAGGGCCTTCGAGACCGATTAAGGTCGATTTGAAACGCCGCGTCTCTTGCAACTTCCATCAGGCGACGCCAAACAGGCGGTTGGGATTCTCGACCAGGATCTGTCGGCGCGCGCTCTCGGACGGCGCCCAGCGCTCGAGCAAACTCACCAACTCTCCCGTGTCGCGGTCAGAGTATGAAATATGCGGCCAGTCGGAACCCCATACCGCCCTGTCCGGCGCGCGCTCGACTATCGCTTTCGCGACCGGCTCCACGAATTCATAGCCCCTGTGTTTGGAAATACGATAGGCCCCGCTGAGCTTGAGGTAGCAGTGACCGCATCCCAGAAGATCGAGCAATGCGGAAAAATCCTCGGCTCGCAGGCCATCTTCTTCCAGCATGTAACCCATGTGATCAATCACAAAATCGATCGGCAGCGTTCGCAAAAAAAGGGTCAAGTCGCGCACCACATAGCCAGGGGCGTAGAATTGCAGATGCCACCCCAAGGGGCCGACGCGTCCGGCCGTTTCCGTGATGTAGCGTTGTATCTCCGCCAGGGGCTCACGCGCGCGCTTGAACAGATCGAGCCTGACCGCTCTTACCCCGCACCGATGGAAGCGGTCGAGTTTGGCGTCGCCGATATCAGGCTCGATCATGACGACGCCGCGAGCCAGATCGCCAACCTCGACCAGCGTGTCGATCAGACAGGAGTTATCGGTGCCGTAGTAGCTTGGCTGAACGAGCACAAACCTTTCGATGCCAAGCCGCGGCATGAGACGGCGATACTGTGCCAGTGTTCCGTCGGGCAGTGTGTAGCGCGGCTTCGCGACGTGCGGATATCGTTCCGGGGGCCCGAATATGTGTACGTGCATGTCCCAGGCGCCGGACGGCATCAGAAAATTGGGTCGAGAGACGGTCTCGGAGGCACGCAGTGGTAATGAGAGCAATGGCGCTTCGCTCATCGAGACAGCTCATTGCTTCGGATGAACCCTTGAGTCTGGCTGCGCCACTCCTGGATGCGCTGACCCCAATCAGTCGCCCGCTGGGTCAGTCCTGCCGCAAGGACATCGGTATCAATCGCGGCGAATACCAGCGGCACGGCACCGGCGTTGAGAAGCTCCGCGAAAAGAGCGGGATCCGACGAGCCCCCGACGACCGCCAGTTTGCCGCAGCCGCGCGCAGCGGCAATGACGCGCTTACAGGCGTCGAGCACCTCTGCGTGGCGCAGGTGATCGACATGCCCAAGATCCACCGACAAATCATTCATTCCGACATGCAAGGTGTCGACGCCGTCGATGGCGGCAATGGCATCCGCATTACGAACGCCTTCCGCCGACTCAATCAGGACATGAACCGTTGTGGCGAGGTCGGCACAGCGCATGAGTTCTGCGGCGGACATGCGCCGGTACTTGGCCTGCGGTAGCAGGGCCGTCTGGGAACGCTGGCCGCGCGGCGGGAATCGCGCCGCGTTGACGACTCTCCGCGCCTCCTCCGCCGTCTCGACACGAGGCGCAATGATACCCGTCGCACCCCCGTCCAGCAGCCGGCCAATCACACCGTGGTCGCGTTCCGGAACGCGCACCCAGGCCTCCAGCCCTAAATCGGCGGCCGATGCGATGATCTGCACCGCGCAATCGATTGATATGCTGCTGTGCTCCAGATCGATCCATACCAATCCAAACCCGGCCGTCTTTGCCATCCGCACGATCTCTGCAGTGCGTGCGTTGCGAATCCCGAGACCAAGCAGGGGTTCGCCATGCGCCAGTCTTTGCAGCACTGCACTTTCTCGAGACTTCGGGTCAGGTTGCGGCATTCAGGCGATTCAGAAAGTCCACGATCAAATTCATGACCTTATTCGTCGACCAGAGCAGACCGGATTGGGCATCACCCATGAAGCTCAGATCTCCATGAGCCGCACCATCCACCACATAGCGGGTGCTGCGCACGCCCTTCGCTACTAACGCGTCGTGCAGCATCAATGTTTGGCTTGGTGAGACCATTCTGTCCTGATTGCCGTGAAAGATAAGAAAGGGTGGCGCATTAGCCTGGATATAGGTCAGTGGGTTCGCAGCCGCGGTGGCGATGCCGGAATCGAGCGTGTTCGCGCCGGACGTCTTGCCTATGTACTGAATCAATCCCTCGTTGGCGTAGATCGCATGCTGGGTTACAGCATCAAAATCAGCCGCCATCTTGGAAATGTCGGTGGCGCCGAAATCATCGATGACGCCTTGTACGTCGCTGCTCTGATTCAGATTGGCTCCCGCTTCAAACGTACCGTCATGGTTGGTAACGCCGACCATCGCGGCGAGGTAGCCGCCGGCCGACTCACCCCACACGGCGACCGCGGTGGCGTCGATTGCGTATTTGTCCGCGTTTGCGCGCAGATACCGGATCGCCGCTTTGATATCCTCAACGCCGTCGCGATAGTTCGCGCCGTCGCGCGTCGTGCGGTACTGGACGCTGGCGACGGCAAAGCCTGCCTCGGCAACATAGGTACGCAGATTCAAGGCGCTTTCCTTGGCGGCGATTACGAATCCGCCGCCCGGAACGTACAGCACAACAGCCCGTTTGCGCGCCGGCTCCGGAATGAGCAGGTCCATCTTGAGGGACGCCGATTTTCCATTGGGCAGCTTCGGAGCCGCGTACACGACATTCTCGATGATCTTGATCGGCGATTGGCCGCAATGAATCTGATCATTGCGGTCGGATTGAATAACGATGCTGCTGCTCGTGTCGCCGGGTGCAACGCTCGCAGCGATCGGCGGCTTGGGGAGAAGACCGATGCGAAAGAGCAGCGGCATCAATCCGTGCATGGGCGTGAACCGGGGACAGGCCACCCGCACCGTTTGGACCGGCGGCCCGGATCGCACCACAAGAATAAGGCCGGCGCCGACGGCTCCAATACCGAGCGCTACGATCAATATGGTCCGTGCCCTCACCGCGTCGCCTCCTGCGATCTCACCATTTGGCGCTGAATTCGATGCCGTAGGTGCGCGGCGGCGCATATTGCGCAAGGCTGGCAAGGAAGTTGCCCGCTGCGGCTGTGTACACGAGCGCGTTCGTCAAGTTTCGACACCACAAACCGACGGTGTAGGGCCCGTTGTTCACATGCCAGTGGAGTCCGGCATTGACGTTGTCATAAGCCGGCTGACGCAGCTGGTTGTCCGCCTCGGCGAACCAACCGCTGTTGTGAAGGTATTGCCCGTCGAGCGTCCAGTCGCCTATCAGGGTCGGTATCAGATAGTTGAGACCCAGGTTCGCGGTCCATTCCGGCGTGTATGGCAATTGATTGCCGTTGGCCGAGGCAAAGAACGGTGTGCTGCCGCCCGGAAAAGCGGGATTGGGCACGTTGTATTGGACAGTCGGAGTGGAGGATTTGAAACGAGCGTGGATGTAGCTCGCGCCCAGATCCAGTCTGAGTGCGTGGCTCACTTGCGCCTCAAGGTCCAGATCAACGCCGTACGAGGTTGCCGGCGGACCGTTGTAAAATTGTACTTGGTTGCTGGTGGTGAGCTTGTTCAACTGAATGTCGGTGTAATCATAGTAGAATGCGGCGCTGTTAAAACGCACCTTATGGTCCAGGAATTCGGACTTGGCGCCCACTTCATAGGCCTTCAAAATCTCGGGATCGAAGTTCGCCAGACTCGGCTGGGTTGAATTATAGCCGCCACTCTTGAAACCCAAATTCTTGGATGCGTATATGAGCACCCCGTTGTCGAACTTGTGATCGATCCCCAGGCGATAGGTTAATTGAGAGAACCACGTGGTCGGCGAAGCCGTCACCGCACCGGAGTATCCCGGCTTGACTGACAGAGCTTTATCCTCGTCCGTGTAGCGCAGGCCGAGCGTCAAATGGCTCCCAGGCAGGAACTCGATGTGCGTCTCGCCAAAGCCGGAATAAGAGTTTGTCTTCACCTCCGCGAAGCTGTTCACCTGTTGCTCGAGGTCATTGAAATAGTACAAGCCGGCCACCCAGGTGAGCCACCGTGCGCCGCTGTTGTCCGGCGACACCAGCTGAAACTCCTGCGAGATCTGCTTGTCATCGACGAGAGCATTCACCACCGGCAGAGGGACAATTATGGCGAATGGCGGAAACGGAACCGGCAACCTGATGGAGGTAGCCGGTGTCAGAGTGATATCAAATTGGACATCGAAACTCTGCTGGCGATACGCGCTGATTGAGACCAGCCTGGCCCAATCCATGAGATGATCGAGCCGCGCGCTGACCCCTCCCGTGTCCAGGCTATCCGAAGGATCGAGGAATGTGTTGATATCGTACGGATGCGGCACGGGTGTCGTCACCGGCGGATACTCCAAGACCGAGGGATACGTCCCTCTTGGAATGTAATCCGGCGTGGCTGAACTACCGTAGCGGCGCTCGAAGTCGAAGCTCAGATGAACGGTATCGGCGCTAGTGGGCTCCCAGACCCATTTGGAGCGCAGAGCGAGGTCCAGGTTAGTTTGGTAGATATTGGACCCTGTCTCAATATTGCGGCCGTAGCCCTCGCCCTGATGACTGACGTGCACCGCGAGATCTGCAGCGAGACCGGGAATCAACCCGCCCGCAACGTAGCCATTGAACATCGTCGTCCGGAAGTTGCCGTAGCCCACATCGAGGTTGCTGCTGAAACTCTCGGTTGGGTCGCGCGTCTCGACCAGCAGCGCGCCGCCGGTCGCATTGCGCCCAAAAAGCGTGCCTTGAGGACCTTTTAGCGTCTCAATCTGCTGGATATTGTTGAGCGAGAGCAAGGCAGCGGAAGGCGAAGCAATATAAACGCCGTCGAGATACAGCGCCACGGAATTCTCGACGTTCGGAATCTCCGAACCGACGCCGCGGATGTGTGGGGCCAGTGATCCCTGAGCGGTGGTCATTTGCAGTCCGGGCGTCATGTCTGCGATGGCCGCTATATTGTACGCAGCTACCGCGGCGAGCTGACTGCCCGAGACTGTGGTAATCGCGATCGGCACGTTCTGTAAGTTCTCCGTGCGCTTCTGGGCGATAACTACGATCTCCGTAAGCGTGCCCTGATCCTCGTTGGACGCCGCAGTCAAGTCAGCGGCCGAAACCGCTCCGGCCCCGGGCCATAGCCCAATTGTGGCCACCAACCCGTACATTCCCTTCATGTCTTCCCCCGTTGCCGGTTACTGGTCGTAACGCTTAGTGATGCTGCGGCGAAGAGCACCTTGTTGCTTCCACGAACAAGCAGTTGGGCATTGCGCCACGCTGTTGACTTGGGAGCGATCTCTCGAAAGTGAGCCTACGTGTTGTGTGATCCGTTCGCCAATATGTATTACCAGCTTCGCATGATAGGCATTTCATATAACCAGCCGGCTGTGTCTTCGTTTGACTGGTTTGAGTTCGCGGCACCTCAATGCACCGCGATCGAAGGTTGCGCGCTGCGAGATGCCGACGAGCGTGCACGACTTCGTGAAGCTCCATGCCGCTGAGTTCACGCGCGTCGGGAAGGGGCCGCCCGTTCACGAAAATTGAAGCCCCACCCATGAATCTCATGAAAAGGCTTCAGTGATTGGGCGACGGGCGCACTCCGAGTCGTTCCGCCATGGTTACAAGGTCAGGCAGTGAGTCCGCCTTCATCTTGCGCATCGTCTGGCCTCTGTGCATTTTCACGGTGATCTCGCTGATGCCGAGTTCTCCACCGATCTGCTTGTTCAACAGTCCAGAAACGACCAATGCCATGACCTGACGTTCACGAGGTGTCAGTGATTCATAGCATTTCTTCAGCGCACGTATTTCGGCGTTGAGGCGCAGCGCAATGCGACTGCGCTCGATGGCGCCCCGAACGGCCTGCAATAGCACGTCGTCCTTGAACGGTTTGGTCAGAAACTCGAGTGCTCCGGCTTTCATGGCTTGCACGCTCATCGGCACGTCGCCGTGACCGGTGATGAAGACGATCGGCACGTCGCTCCGGTCAGCGAGCTGACGCTGCAGTTCGAGCCCGTCGAGCCCGGGGAGGCTCACATCGAGCACAAGACAGGACGGGACAGCGTCGCGGGGATGCAACAGGAATTCCTGTGCCGACGCAAATAATTCCGGCTGCCAGCCCGCATTCTTGATCAGCAGCTCCAAGGATTCGCGCACCGAGACATCGTCATCAACCACGAAGACAATCGACTTGACTTCCGGCATGGAGAGGACCTCAATTGAACCGGAGGCGAGCGGCGAGCTGACAGTGTAGTCCCTCCGCGTTACGTTTTGCTGCGGAATCATCGCCATGTCTCCCTCACGCGAAGCGCGATATTCAGTGCGTCGAGCAGCGCAACGTCGCTAAATGGTTTGAACAGGCACTCAACCGCGCCGTCCGCCAGCAAACGCGGCCGGAGAGTCTTGTCTCCGCTGGCCGTAATGAAGATCGTCGGAATGTCTTGCCGCCGGCTGGCCAGTTCGCGCTGCAGCTCGAGACCGGACATGCCGGGCATGGCGATGTCGAGAATCAGGCAGCTGGTTTCGTTGACGAACTCGGATTCCAGGAAGGCATTTGCGGAAGAGAAAGCCTGCGCGGCAAAGCCGAGCTGCCGCAGCAGATCGGGAAGGGAATCTCGAACCGACTCGTCGTCATCAACGACGGACACGAGTGAGCGCCTCATGATCACGGGATCCTTTCGCTTGCGTTCTGCAGGGTCGACCAATGCCTCGGAGGATTCCATTGCACGTTGGTATGGGTAGACAGGGATTCGCGAGCGTTGATCGCGGCGCCGCCTCGACCCATACCATGGTGCAATTGAAATGGACATCGCGCGTCCGCTGTAATCCAGCTTGCAGGCGCTTCGCCGATCACCCGCCGGCGGCGACGCTTCCGAATTCGCCTTCAGTTGGAGCGGTTCCTGCGCTCGAGACCCTTGCCACCTTTGAGGGAGACATCGTATGAGACGGATTTATTTCGTTCCGGTTGCAGCCATGGCGCTGACCGGCCTGGTCGCCTTCCTGCCTGCGGCATCTGTACATGCCGATGGGGAGGCCGCCCCGATCTTCGGAATCAAGATCCACACCGGATACCGCGACTGGAAGCTGATCTCCGTGGCTCACGAAGCAGGAAATCTGAACGATATTCGCGCAATTTTGGGCAACGATATAGCGATCAAGGCCTATCGCGAGGGCGGGCGGCCCTTCCCGGACGGTGCTGTCATTGCACGACTCGCCTGGAATTACCTGTCATCCGAAGAGAACAACAAAGTATTTGGCCGCGATCAATCCTTCGTCGCCGGATCGCCCACGGATTGGTACCTGCAGTTCATGGTGAAGGACTCAAAAAAATATGCTTCAACCGGCGGGTGGGGGTACGCGCAATTTAACAAAGACGGCAAACCCGCTGACGAAGCGAAGCACGGAACCTGCTTCCCCTGTCACGCGCCCGCGAAGGATCGCGACTATGTCTTCACGCATTACGCGCCTTGAGCTGGCCATTTAGAGTTTGTCCGCGTCCATCACGGCCCGCGCGAAAGCCTGAGGCGCTTCCTGCGGAAGTCACTCCAAAGCGTTCACGACCAAGACCATCGTATGATAGCCGAAGCACGGTCCATCTGGTCTTATAAGGCAGCAACGTCCCACTCAGTGAGGCACCAGATGCAAAGCCTTCGGCTTGCCCTTCCCTTCCTCGCGCTGGCTTTTGCGTCGTTGGCTCACGGCGCCGTCAAGAATGTCGTCCTGGTTCATGGAGCGTTCGCCGACGGCTCCGGCTGGAAGCGCTCGGGACCGTGTGTACTCGTGGGCCACAGCTACGGCGGGATGCCAAGTCGCAAGTGATCGAGCTTCGCGGAAGCCATGCCATTTTTCTCTCGCATTCAAGAGAGGTTGCATCCCTGATCGAGAAAGCGGCGAAGGCGGCTGATTAGTCGCGCCCGTCGCCTTATTGAGGATTGGCTGCAAAATCACCACAGGAGGTGCCTATGAGCACATCAACCACCGCCGCGCGCGCTTCTACCAACGCGCCCACCACTCCGCAGTTTTGGGAGCGCTTATGGCGTACCGCCGGCGTTCAGTCTGTCGGTCTGTTCGTCGTCGCATACTTCATATACGGAAGTCAGCCGAATGTAGGCGCATCGGCAGAAACACTCGTCGCGTTCTACCAAGGCGATCGCATGCAGATCCTGATCGCCACGGTCCTTAGCGGCTTTGCGGTTCTGAATCTCATGTGGTTCGCCGCGGCGCTTCGAACCACCCTGGCGGATGCGGGACAAGACGGTTGGGGTGCCGCAGCAACGGCCTCTAGCGCAGCGCTCGGAGGGCTGCTCATATTGCTCATCACGGTCGGCGCCGCCCTTGCGTATTCGAACGCGGGCTCGGGAAATTCCGCGCTCCTGGTGGGACTCAACGACTTCGCATGGGCCGGCGTTGTTCTGAGCTCCTTCCCGCGGGCAATGCTGACCATGTCCGCGGCATTTGGGCTCTGGCGGGCCGGACTGATCTCGAACGGCCTGTTCGCGGTCGGCGTTGCAGCGGTTGTGCTCGTTCTGCTGGGCGGGACCACGTGGCTGAGCGGCGGATTCTGGGCACCCGATGGAGTCTATTCACGGTTGGTATCGCCACTCATCTGCGTCCTGTGGGTCTTGGTCGTCAGCCGCGTCCTCTTGACCCGCAGTCCCGCTACCCACCCCGCGTGGTGATCGCTGCGCTACCCTGCTGATGCACGCCAATCGGACCGTGTTCGAGTCTCGCGCTGCGTCCGTTCGGAATGTCCGCGCTATGGGTACTCGTCAATCCACGGGGTCCGAGAGGGAGTGAGAATGAAAACGTCGCTCCTGGGCCATCATTCAGTTTTGCCCACAGCTGGCCATGATGACTCTCAATAATGGACCGACTCACGGAGAGTCCGATGCCCATACCGTCGTCCTTGGTTGTATAGAACGCCTGGAATAATCTATCCACACTTTCCCGGTCGAAGCCGACCCCCGTGTCTTCGACGGTCAGGCGCACACAATCGTCTACGTCCCGTTCGCTTTTCACCAGCAACTCCCTGGGACGATCGTCGACGGTGCTCATCGCGTGTGCGGCATTGCGTACCAGGTTCAAGATGACTTGCTGAAGCTGCACACGATCGCCGGTGATTAGCGGCAGGTCTTCGGCAAGCTCCGTCCGCAAAATCACGCGGTATCTCTGAAGTTCACTCAAACTTATGGCAATCACTTCGCGTGTAGCCTCGTTCAGGTCTACCGATCCTGTCATGACGTCCTTCTTGCTAAAGAGCGCGCGCAATCGCAAGATCACCTCGGACGCACGGTTGCCATCGCGAATCGTGCGCCGAGCAGTTTCCAGTGCGCCCTCGATATTCGGCGGATCAGCGGCCAGCATCCGCAAACATGTGCTGGCGTTTGTGATGATCCCCGAGAGCGGTTGATTGACCTCGTGCGCGATCGACGCGGTGAATACTCCCAGGCTCCCGACTCTGGTCACATGCGCCAATTCCGACCGGACCCTGTTGAGGGTCTCGTCCGCGAGTCGGCGCTCGATGGCGACGCTCGCAATGTGCGTGAGCTGCTCGATGAGGCTTTGATGAGAGTCAGTGGGCGCCCTGGGCTCGGCGTAATAGAGCGCGAATGCGCCCAAGATCTTGCCGGTCGCGGACGAGATCGGCGTTGACCAGCACGCCTGCAGCCCGTGCGCCAAAGCCATTGGGCACCACTGATAACCCGCCCATCGTGTCTCGGTCGTGAGGTCGGCCGCAATGACTTGCTTGTTCAGGGACGCCGCCATCGCGCACGGACCCGACTCGGTGTTTACCGGTCGGCCGATAATGGAGGTGATGAAGCTGATCGGAAGGCTCGGCGCGGCTCCGTGTTCCAGATGCGTTCCGCTCGAATCCAGCAACACGACGCTGCAGTAACACCCGCTGGCCGCGCCCTCGACAAGCCGGCAGATCGCTTCAAGAATTGCCGACGTCGGCTGACCACCCGCCACCAATTCGAACAACTGCTTTTCACCGGCGAGCAGGGTTTCAGCCCGCTTCCTGTCGTCGACGTCCGCTCGAATCAGGTACCAAAGGACAATCTGCCCGTTCGTGTCTCGCAGCGGCAAGCCTCGCGTATGGAACCACCGGTAGACTCCATCCGCGCGGCGCAGGCGCTCCTCTACGTCGTACGGACAGCCGCTTTCGACTGCGTCTTTCCATGCGGCGCGAACTCTCGGCAGATCATCTGGATGAACGATGTCGGTGATCACCCGACGCTTCAGTTCTTCGGGCGTGGCGCCAAAAAACTCGAGGATTTGGCGACTGCCAAGTTCGAATCGGCCGGCCGGCGTCACGAGAGCGGCGTGGGCGGCAATTTTGTCGCCGATTGCGCGGAAGTGATGGTCGCGCGCAGAGGACAGAAGCCACCACGGCGCACGCATGGCCTCCTCAGCTCGCCTCCGGTCCTCGATATCGGTGCTGATACCACACCACTTTACGAGCTGTCCGGAGTCGTTAATCAGGGGGCGGGCGTGGAACAGGAACCGGCGGTACTCTCCGTCGAAGCGCCGCAGGCGCGCTTCCATTTCACCCGGCTTACCCGAAGCCACAATCAATCGCCAGTGTTCGAGCAACTCGGGCAGATCTGCAGGGTGAATCGTCGCCTGCCACCCGCGTCCACAGGATTCTCCAACGCCAAGGTTGGTAAACTCGCACCACCGCTGATTGACGAAGTCGATGCTCCCATCAGGAAGTGCGGTCCATACCATGCCCGGAAGCGCATCGACGACGCGGCTGGCTTCGACGTCCACTTTAGTCCACCCCTTAAAGGACCGCCGTCCATTGATGATGCGCCGGCTACCGACGAACGTCTATTAATCTACTTTTATTGCGCCACGGCATCGGTCGGCGAGACAATCCACCGATACCTTCGTGCACTCGATTTGCCACTGCACATCTGGTGTTATTACAGAACTATTGCAGATGCATGCAGGTGATCATGAAAGCAAAGATGTTGCTGGCCGCGCTGCTCGCGACCGGAATTGGAAGTCAGATCGTGGCGTCAACTGAGCAGAGAACCGACGCGCGGCAGATAACGCCGAAAGCAGTTCAATTGCGCATGGAAGGAGAGTTGCCTTCGCTCGAAGGGGCGACCCAGTGGCTCAACTCGCCGCCGTTGACGGCAGCCGGTCTGCGCGGGAAAGTCGTGCTTGTCGAGTTCTGGACCTACACATGCATCAATTGGCTGCGCACCCTTCCCTACGTGCGCGCTTGGGCCGAGAAATACAAAAGTCAAGGATTGGTGGTGATCGGCGTGCACTCGCCTGAGTTCGAATTCGAGAAAAACGTCGATAACGTTCGCCAAGCTGTGAAGGTCATGAGCATCGACTATCCCGTCGCCATCGACAGCGATCATGCCGTATGGCAAGCCTTTAGAAACATCTATTGGCCCGCGCTCTACTTCATTGACGCGCAGGGCCATATTCGACACCATCAATTCGGTGAGGGCGACTACGAACAGTCGGAAAGGATTATCCAGCAATTGCTCAAGGCGGCGGGAGCCGGCGGCATCGGTGGAGATCCGATTGCGGTCAACGGCAGCGGCGTGGAAGCGGCGGCCGACATCGGCAGCTTGAAGTCTCCGGAGAACTACCTTGGCTATGAGCGTACCGAGAACTTCGTATCTCGTGACGGTACGATCTACGACAAGCCACACGTCTATGTGACCCCAAGGCGGTTATGGCTCAATCACTGGGCCCTGACCGGCGATTGGACTGTTGGAAAACAGCCCATCTCGCTGAACAAACCCGCCGGACGAATTGCATATCGCTTTCATGCCCGCGATCTTCATCTCATCATGGGACCCGCAGTGCGCGGCGCATCCGTGCGATTTCGCGTATCTATTGACGGGCGGCCGCCGGGCGCAGCCCACGGAATTGACGTCGACGACCTAGGCAACGGTACGGTTACCGAACAGCGGCTGTATCAGATGATTCGACAGACTGAACCCATCGCCGATCGACTGTTTGAAATTGAGTTTCTCGACTCTGGCGTTCAGGCTTTTTCGTTCACGTTCGGCTGACCACGTGGTTCGCGTGGCATGGACAACGTCACCTCTTGGGGTACGCCGTGAAAACGTAGTCCTGCTGCTTCACGACCGTGTGGCACGCAAAACCGCACTTGGCGTCGTTCCCTTGCGGCGGCTTGTCCGCCGGTGTGCCGAGCCTGAATGTATCGGACGCGTCCTCATACTCAAACTCGCCATATCCCCATCCGCCGCTGTCCGCGAACCTCTTGCTATCCTTTACCATGAAATCAATATCATGCAGGATGCCGGCCACCAGCGGCTGACCGGGGGCCGTCTCGTTCTTCTTCGCGTTCCAATGGATCTTCGCCATTTTGGCGCCGTCGGGGAAAGGCTTGCCGTTCCCGGGAATACCGGACTTGTACGCGTCGATCATCGCGGGGTTCCCGAGAATCACCGCGAGCATCTCTCCGTTATGACTGATAGAAATGGTCTGCCAGCCTTCGTATCCCTTGAACTCGGAGAACGCGAGCCCGTTCGGCACTTTGAGGGTGTACCTGTCCTGGGCGGAAATCGCGGCCCCGACACCCAAGACGGCGAGCGCTACACCAATACCCACACTGATCGGCATGCTTTTGCTCTTCATCGCCACAACTCCTGTGCCTGGTCAATGAACACACGCACACGATTAGGCCATGAGTGTTGAATCGCAACCATTGTACGAAGGTATTGCTCGCTGGCGAGCCGATGATGGCTGACAAGTTCCAGTAGCGTCTGGGTATGGGTAGTGCGATCTGCTCTGGGAAACAACCCTCTAGTACTCTCCGTAACGATCCTTCACCGAATCAAGCAGCTTATTGACGTCATATCCGACGCCGTCCTTGAAGACGATTTCGACGTTTTCGATATCCGCGATGCGCGTGGCGGGATCGCCCTTCACGACCACCAGATCCGCGTTCTTCCCGGGCGCAATGGAACGAATCGCTTGTAGCGGCGTGAACCCGGCATCGACCAGCAACTCGATTTCAGTGTGATCGCCAAAGCCGGGGATCACCCCGCCGTTGCCGGTTGCATCCGGTCCCGCCAGCAGTAGCCCGCCCGCGGCGACGAAGGCACGCTCCATATCCATGTCTCTGCGCAGCAGGAACGCAACGCCCGGAGTCGATTGGCTGGTGCACGGCAGGCTCGATCCGGCCGCATTTCTTCGAATTCACCGCTCGAGAATCGTACGCACGAGGTGCATCGTGGAATTGCGCGGCGTCGATAATCGAGAACACATGATTACGCTCACTGACGGCTCGGAACACCGGTCCAGCCGCACTTACGCGCCGGAGCTCGAACAGTGGCTGGCGTCCGGTCGAGCCGGGCAGTAGTGCCCTTGGGAGACGGCGGTGGCAGTTCAGCCGCCCGCTGACCTGCCACCGCCTCGCCGATGTGTCCGAATTCGCCGCTAGCAGCCTGTCGCCGGCATCCGGAATCCAGGGAAGGGATTGAGGTCGCCCATCAGTGAGAAGCGGCCGACATTCGCCGAGGGTGTCTGGGTCGGCTCGGACACCGTATTCGGTGCGAGGCGCATGTACCACGGCAAGAACACCTCATCCTCCGGATGATAATAGCCATCGGCGCCTTGTGAGCCATTGGGATTCGGTCCTTGCTCGAAGGTGTTGACACCCATCGCGAATCCAATTGCGACAACCGGATCGCCCGTCTCCAGCAGCCCGCTGCAACCGTATTGCGGTGCCGTTGGGGTCAGCCAAGGCTCGACCGTGTTGTTGGCGAACGGATCGTCGGCCCACTCGGAGATTTCGTGGCTAAGGCCGTGTATGTCCTGAAGCGCCCAGTCGCGTCCGAGGCGTGCAAACAGCCCCGGCTGAACCCAAGATGCCCATGCAAAAGTCTGAACCACAGCGTTGCCGTTGCTGTTGGTGCTGCCGCCGCCTAATCCTGTGGCCTTCGTTCCGTGATAGCCGATCACGCAGCAGTTGCCGATGTTGTGGCCCGTGTAAAGCATCACATTGTTCGAAATGTAGACGGGCAAATGAGTGGCGTCGGCCTGAGTCTCCAGGTTCGCGATTTGGGACGACCACCAACTGATATTGACGTCGGCGAAGACGACGCCGCGGCCGCTGACCAGCAGAGTTCCCTGGTTTTCGGGAACGTTGATGGTGACCGGTGGGAGCACATTCGGGTGCAGGATCAGGTGGTAGTTGCTTGTCCCGGTCTTATTGAATTGAGCGCGCATCGTCGCGTCTTGCAGCTGCAACTGAACTCCCGAGTCGCCCTGCGACAAGATGCCGCCGGGGCCCTGCGGCAGAATTGTGGTACTCGTCGACACCGCCGTCGCATAGGGCGTCTGAGCATAGTCGTTGGTCGCGAACAACGGCGACGCCAGGGTCGGTTGCACAACGGCAGTACCGTCGTACGTCACGCCGTGAATGTTGACGATGAGTGGCGTGATATCCACCTCGATCGTGACCGAGCAAGCTGCGCCCGAGCAATTGTTCGGATCTGCGCCGACCATGTTGTAGCCGTAGGTGATCCCGTTGTTCGGATTGATCGTGGTCCCGAACCAATGGGTCACGGTTCGCGTCGTCGGCAGAACCGACGCTCCGCCCATCGTCATCGACACCGGATTGAGTTGCGAGTCGTCAATTGGAATCGGCTTGAACGCCGCGTCGGAGCCAACCGCGACCCGTACCAAGCTTGTCAGACCGAACGCAATCAACGCACCGGCCAGCGGTGCGCGAAGATTTTCAACGTGCATGATTAGTCCCCCTGTTGCCCGGCGCGAAACGCGCTGCGGCATATTATGTTACGAGAACTTCTCGCGAAGCTCCGCTTGTGCACGATGCTAGGAGCGCGGCGGCCGGCCGTCAAGGTCGATCGGAGTCGCGTGAGCGCGCTAGCGCTCAATTCACATCGCCTGGGCTCTTCGCCGGCTCGTCGAGGCTGACGCCGCATTTCGGGCATCCGCAGGGCCGCCCGCTCAAGATTGTCGGCGCCTTCATTGCGAGGCTGGCACGGCAACGCGGGCAAACGAAACCAAAGCCGAATACGCCAATGACGCTGATGAAAAGAAAAGCGAGGATGGCCATCCGAAAGTAATAGTTGGACCAGGTGGTCGCGCGCCAACTCGCCGCCAGTACACCGACGGCCATCAAGCCGATCCAGAGGAACACGTACCAACCGCGCAGCGTCTGCCTGATTGTCATCGCTTGATTACATCAACCCATTACGCAGCGTCATCCCAACACCTCCAGAGCATAGTGCCGATGTCCGCGACGGACGCGGTAGGTCGCAAAGTCATTGCGGTCTATGGTAAATATCTTGCGCGTCTCGAGGGCTTCGACGGCCGCCACCAGAGACGCGTCGGCGAGGTCCATTGGACGATCTGCATACGATTCCATGAGTTCGAAAGCTCGAGTCAACGAGCCAAGATCGAAAAACCATACCGACATCGCACTCTTTGCGATGAATTCGCGAAGTCGGTTTGATCCCATACTGTTCGGCTCCAGCATGTGAAGTGCCACCAGCGGCCCCGTGTCGACCAGAATCATCGCCCGTGCTTATGTAATACAGAGATGCGCGCTGGTCAAGCTCATTCGCGGCCGTCTCGGCCGAGGTCGAATGTGAATACGCCGCCGTGTTGCTTCGGTCGCTCCAAAACTTCCGGGTGACGCAGCGTGCGCACCGTGTCGTGATAACCGGCACGCCAGTGCTGCTGCATGCTCCGGGCGGAAAAATCGAAATCCTTCGAAGCCCCCTCGTAGCGCTCCGAGCGGTAGATCAGCTGAATGAGATTGTAGACCTTGCTGCTCGCGACGCCTCTCAGCATTTCGGCCTCGGCGCTCTGCTTCAAGTGAGCGGGCAGCTCATCAAGCAAGTGCCTGAGCGCCCCTCTTATTCCCTGTGAATACTTGAAGCTGTCGGAGCTGGCGCGAGTGCGGCTCGAGAACTGTATCTCCTTCTGTCGCGTCGTGACCTCGGCAATGGTTCGTGGAAGATCGCCGCGCGCGCTCCAGAGGTCCACTTGGAACGCCAGCGTGTCGTGCTGCGGCTCCGATTCCAGAACCCATTGCAACGGGGTGTTGGACACCATGCCACCGTCCCAAAAGTGCTCTCCCTCGATTTCCACCGCGGGAAACCCCGGGGGAAGCGCGCCGCTTCCCATGACGTGCGCGGGTCCAATCATGTGCGTTGTGGTGTCGAAGTAGGTGAGGTTTCCGGTCCGGACGTTGACGGCGCCGACACTGAGTCGCGTTTCACCCGCGTTGACCCGATCGAAGTCCACGAGTTCCTCGAGCTTCGCTTTCAGCGGTTTGGTGTCGTACCAGCTCGTGGCCTCCGGCGCGCCTGAGGGCGCAAGCCACGGCGGCGGGGAACGGGGGGTAAAGAACCCCCAAGCCCCGGCCGCCAGCGCGAAAGCGGCGCTTGCCTGATTGGCAAGCTCGCGTGCCAGATCGCCGCATGCCGGCAAACCTCCCCAACTATTGCCGACGAGTGCCCAGGGGTGAGAGGTCACGCTCTCCCAGAAGGCGCGTAGCCTGTCGACCCGCACCTCCGGAGAGTTGCCCGCGATGAGCGCGGCATTGATGGCGCCGATGGAGATGCCTGCGACCCAATCGGGATGAATGCCGGATTCCGAGAGGGCCTCGTAGACTCCGGCCTGGTAGGCGCCGAGCGCCCCACCGCCCTGCAGCAGCAAGGCGATTTGCTCGAAAGGCGGCCGGCTCCGCTCCAAGTGATTCTTTCCATGCCCATTCGTGCGATTTAGCATTTTGAGGAATCCAAATTAGATCAATGTTCAGCGGTGATATCTCGTCGGCGAAGCGCCGCGAGGTACTATTCGAGGAACCAACCGTGACTGACAATGAGAGACTGCCCCGTCAGTGCGTTGGTTTTAGCGCCGGCGAAATAGAGCACGGCCTCGGCGACCTCTTCCTCGGTTGTGAATTGTCCGTCGACGGTCCCTTTCAGCATGACATTCTTGACGACCTCGGATTCCGTGATGCCGAGTTCTCTGGCCTGCTCGGGGATCTGCCGTTCCACCAATGGCGTTCGCACGAACCCGGGGCAAACTACATTGGCGCGCACATTGTGCTGCGCGCCTTCTTTTGCCACCACCCGGGCCAGTCCGAGGAGGCCGTGCTTGGCGGTCACATACGCCGCCTTGAGCGGCGATGCCTCCTTCGAGTGGACCGAGCCGATGTACACGATCGAGCCTGATGCAGCGGCGTACATGTGCTTTAGGCACGCCTTCGTAGTAAGGAATGCGCCATCGAGGTGGACGGCGAGCATCCTTTTCCAGTCGGCAAGCGGGAACGATTCGAGCGGATGGACAATCTGGATGCCTGCGTTGCTCACCAGGATGTCGACGCCGCCGAACCTCTTCACGACGGCGGCAACCCCCGAATCCACCGCATGCTCATCGGTCACATCCATGGCGACACCAAGCGCCTGTCCACCCGCGGCTTTGATCTCGCCGGCGACCGAATCTGCCGCGACCGCATTCAGATCGGCGACGGCTACTGCGGCGCCCTCTCGTGCGAACGCCCTGGCCAGTCCCGCGCCGATGCCGCTGGCCGCTCCTGTGACAATCACCGTTTTGCCGCTAAATCTCATGGAACTCTCCAATCAAGCAAGATAGTCGTGTAAAACCGTGCCGAGACCGAGCGTCAAATCGGTGAGAATGTGCGCGCCGGAAAGCACCTCGAGCACCGGCAGGTCCGCAACCGGCGCCAGCGCATGATGCGAGAGCTCCAGCGACGCGGGTCCTTCCCAGGCACCCTTGATGGTGATGTCGGTACAGCAGTAGCGGACGAGTTCGCAGATCCGAGGGGTGCCGTCGACGTGCGGAATTATCTTCAGCAGGAAATTGGGAGCCGACATTTCGGCGAGCACCCGATCGATCGGCAGCGGGCGATGCTTGTACCCCATGGTGGCGATCGCGACCCGCACCGGACCGTAGTTCAGGACGCCCAGCAGTGTGTCCGTCTCGACGGTGAGCTTCGGCGAGGCGAGCTTTTTCGGAAAACCCCACAGCTCGCGACCGCCCGCTATCGGCGCCTCATCGTCCAGAAACATTGAATGAACATAGCTGCCCTGCTGACCCCGATACGTGACCGGAACAACCTGGCCTGACTCGGTGTACGCCCCGAATCCGGTCGAATTCGGCATCCTGATGAATTCGTACTTGACGATGGGGGCCATGATTTCAAGCGGCGCGGGAACTATTGCGCGCAGCGCGTCCGGGTCCGTCCGATAAGTGACGACCAGGTACTCGCGATCCACAAATCGGTAGGGCCCCGGGGGGAACGCCGGGTTCGTGAGCGGCATGGCGAACGCGCGGGCCTTGACGCTGGCCTCATTCAAATGCGTTCCCTCCCGTGGCTGGCCTCGGCTGCGGGAGAGCCGCAGTGTGTTGTGCCCAGCCGCCGCCGAGCGCCTTGTACAACGTCACTTGGTTGGCCAATTCCGCTTGGCGGACGGCAACCAGCTCCTGCTCCGCTGCATACAACGAGCGCTGGGCATCGAGCGTGGATAAATAGCTGTCGACCCCGCAGCGGAAGCGCATTTCAGCGAGTCGATACGCCTCGGCGTCTGCGGCTGCGAGTGCTTGTTGTGAGTTCCGCTGATCGCGGTAGGTCTCGCGGGCGTTCAGCGCGTCGGAGACTTCCCGGAATGCGGTTTGGATGGTCAGCTCGTAGCGCGCGACCGCCATGTTTTTCTCGATATGCGCAAGATCGAGATTGGCACGATTGCGGCCGCCGGTGAAGAGCGGCAAGTTGATCGTGGGCGCAAAGCTCCAGGTGCCCGTACCTTTGCCGAATAGATCTCCGAGCCGATTGCTGGCGGTTCCGCCGGAACCGGTCAATTGAATACTGGGGAGAAAAGCTGCCCGCGCCGCTCCGATGTTCGCGTTGGCTGCCCGCAAGTCGTGCTCAGCGGACATGATGTCCGGCCGGCGGGTCAGCAGCTCCGACGGAAGACCGGCGGGCAAGCCCGCGAGAAGCCCCTCCGCATCGAGGTCAATTGCATCAGGAAGGCCGGCGGGGATGCTCTGGCCGAGAACGAGTGTGAGTGCGTGGATGTCGGAAGAGAGCTGGCGCTGATATTGGGCAAGGCTGGCGCGGGCTGCGTCGACCAAGCTCTCCGCCTGCCTCAAGCTGAGAAGCGTGGTTGTGTCGGCCTCGAACATCGCCTTGGTGAGGTTGTATGAATCGGTTTCGCTCCGGAGCGTGTCCTCAGTCAGGCTCAGCAACTGCCGATCGGCGAGCACCGCGAAATAGGCGGTTGCCACCTCGCTCACCAGGCTGATCTGCGTGCTCCGGCGGGTTTCGGACTGCGCAAGATACTGCTCGAAGGCCTGCGTCGTGAGACTGCGCTCACGTCCAAACAGATCGAGCTCGTAGCTGGTGAAGCCGATGCCTGCATTGTAGAAATGAATGGTGCCGCCTGAGCTTCCTCCCGGTCCGAGCGCGGAACCGCTCGAGCCGGCCCCACCCAGTCCACTCAATGGGACGGTGGCATTGGCCGGCAGGTTTTCGACGAGCCCGGACCCGGATGCCGAGATGGCGGGAAACAGAGCGCCGCGTTGCACTCTGTACTCAGCCTCGGAGGCGGCCACATTCAATACAGCAATGCGCAGGTTGCGGTTGTTCTCGAGTGCGATCTCGATGAGATGCTGGAGCTCTGGATCGGTGAAGAAATCCCTCCAGCCGATTTGATCGGCGGTGAGAGAGGGATCCCCGATGCCGGAACGGCTGGGTTGGCCGGAGGCACTCGCGTCGGCCGAACCAGTGGTGTTGCCAGCCACGGTGTCCGACGGCCAGCGATCCGGTACCGGAGATTCGGGTCGCCTGTAGTGCGGGGCAAGCGTGCACGCGCTCAACACCGAGGCGGTAATCAAGGAGATGATGAGGCGTTTCATGGATGCGCTTCTCCCGCAACCTGCGCAAGTCTCGGAGCGGGGGCGGTCCTGCGCTGCCGGCGCGATTCGACCTGGCGCAAGACCGCGACGAAAAATGCCGGCACGAGGAAAATCGCGAGCACTGTGGCGGTGATCATGCCGCCGGCCACACCGGTGCCTATGGCATTTTGACCTCCCGAGCCCGCGCCCGAGGCGAGAGTCAGGGGCAACACTCCGAGGAAGAAGGCAAGGGATGTCATCAAAATGGGGCGAAGGCGCTGGCGCGCCGCTTCAGTTGCGGCGTCCGTGAGGCTTCGGCCGTGCTCGTAGTTCTCCTTGGCGAATTCCACGATGAGGATCGCGTTCTTCACCGACAGACCCATGGTGGTGAGTACGCCGACTTGAAAATAAACATCGTTGTTCATTCCCCGGAGCAGCGTGGCCAATACAGCGCCGACAATTCCGAGCGGTATGACCAGCAGCACCGCCGCGGGGATGGCCCAACTCTCGTAGAGAGCGGCGAGGCAGAGGAACACCACGACGATGGAGATTCCATACAGCACCAGCGCTTTGGAGCCGGTCGCCTTCTCTTCATAGGAGAGGCCTGTCCACTCGTATCCAACGCCGTGTGGAAGCTGGGCGGCGAGCCGCTCCATCTCGGCAATGGCCTCTCCCGTACTGTGTCGCGCCGCCGGCTTGCCGAGGATTTCCACCGAGGGCAGGCCGTTGTAGCGTTCAAGCTTCGGCGAGCCGAAGGTCCATTTTCCCTGCGCAAAAGCGGAAAACGAAACCATCTGGCCTGCGCCGTTGCGCACGTACCAGCGGTCGAGGTCCTGCGGGAGCATCCGCGAGGGGCCATCGCCCTGGATGAATACGCGCTTCAAGCGCCCGCGGTCGAGGAAGTCGTTGACGTACGAGGAGCCCCAGGCACCGGAGATCGTGGTGTTGATATCCGCAACCGTCAGGCCGAGCGCGCTCGCTTTCTCGCGGTCGATCGACATGTGGTACTGAGGTTCATCATCGAGTCCATTCGGACGAACGCCTGCGAGCAGCGGACTCTTGGCGGCCAGGCCGAGCAGCTGCGCGCGCGCCTGCATGAGGGCCGAATGGCCAAGGCCGCCCGTGTCGATGAGCTCGAAATCGAAGCCGGTTGCATTGCCCAGCTCGAGGGCCGCCGGTGGGGCGAAGCCGACGATCATCGCGCCCTGTTCGCGGGCGAAGTGCCGGTTGAGACGCTCGGCGATGTGCTGCACCCGATTGCGCGTTCCCGGGCGCTCCTCCCAGGGTTTAAGGCTGATGAAGCACAGCCCGGCCGTCTGCCCGCGGCCGCCGAAGCTGTAACCCTTGACGGCGAAGACTCCCTCCACCGCCTGGCTCTCCTCCTTGAGCAGATACCGTGAGACCTCATCCAGCGACTGCGCAACATGCGATCGGGTGGCCCCGGGCGGCGCCGTGACCTGCACGAACATGAATCCCTGGTCCTCATCAGGCAGGTAGCCTCCGGGCAGGCGCACGTAGGTGAGGCCGAGCACCGCGATGACCAGCGTCAAAGCGATCAGTGCTCGCCCGGGACGGCCTGTCAGCACCGAAACCCCGGAGCCGTAGTGCGCTTGCGTGCGCTCGTACAGCGAGTTGAACCAGCCGAAGAAGCCTCGGCGGCGCGCCGCGCCCCCGTGCGGCTTGAGCAGTGTCGCAGTCAGGGCCGGCGTGAAGATGAGGGCCACCAGCACTGAGAGAATCATGGAGGTGACGAGCGTTATGGAGAACTGCCGATAGATCACGCCGGCCGAGCCGCTGAAGAACGCCATGGGAACGAAGACCGCCGAAAGCACCATCGCAATGCCTACCAACGCCCCGGTGATCTGCTCCATCGAGCGCTGCGTGGCTTCTTTGGGCGCAAGATGTTCCTCCTCCATGACGCGCTCCACGTTCTCCACCACGACGATCGCATCGTCGACCAGCAAGCCGATCGCGAGCACCATGCCGAAGAGCGTGAGGCTGTTGATCGAGTAACCGAAAACCGCCAGCACCGCCGTCGTGCCCAGCAATACGACGGGAACCGCGATGGTCGGCACCAGCGTCGCCCGCACGTTCTGCAGGAACAGCAGCATGACCAGGAACACCAGCGCGATGGCCTCGACGAGTGTTTCCACGACGTCGTGCACGGATTGCTTCACGAACGGCGAGGCGTCGATTGGGTAGGCGACCTTGAGACCGCCTGGGAACGTTGGTTGCAGCCGCGCGATGGTCTTCTTGACGGCTGCGACCGTGTCGAGCGCGTTGGCTCCGCTTTCCAGCTTGACGCCCACGGCCACTGCCGGATGGCCGTTGTACTGCGACTCGTTGGAGTAGTCCTCGGCGCCGTAACTGACACGCGCCACATCGCGCAGGCGAACCTCGGAGCCATTTGGCTCGACGCGCAGGAGAATTTGGCCGAACTGCTCCGGCGTCTCGAGGTAGGAGGGACCGACGATCGTGGCATCGAGCTCCTGGCCGGAGACGGCGGGCACCCCGCCCAGCTCGCCGGAGGCGACCTGTACGTTCTGCGCCCTGATGGCGTTGCCGACATCAGCCGGAGTCAATCCGTAGTTGTTGAGCTTCGCGGAGTCCAGCCAGATGCGCATGGCGTACTGGGCGCCGAACAGTTGGTAGTCGCCGACTCCGGGGGTCCGGCTGATGGGATCCTGGATGTGGGATGCGACGAAGTCGGCGACATCTTCGCTTCGCATGCTGTCGTCCGTCGATACGAACGCGATGGCCAGAAGAATGTTCTTGGCGGCCTTCGCCACGCGCAGCCCCTGCTGCTGTACCGCCTGAGGCAGCCGCGGCAGAGCGAGTTGCAGCTTGTTTTGTACCTGAACCTGGGCGATGTTGGGGTCGGTGCCCTGGTCGAACGTCAGAGTGACGGTGACGCTGCCATCCTTGTCGCTCTCGGACGACATGTAGATCAGATTGTCAAGACCGCCCATCTGCTGTTCGATGGGCTGCACAACGGTGTTTTCGACGGTTTCCGCCGAGGCGCCCGGATAAGTCACGGTGATGGCTATCGCGGGCGGAGCGAGCGGCGGGAACTGCGCGACGGGCAGTTTCAACAATGCCAGCACTCCCGAGAACATCACCAGGAGCGCGAGCACCCACGCGAAGACAGGTCGATTGATGAAGAAGCGGGACATGTGACCTCTCCGTTCGTTCAGCGCGCCGCGAGCGCGACAGTTCCGCGAATCGGGGAGGACGCCGTGGAGTTGGTTACGGAAACCTCCATCCCAGGCTTCACTCTTTGCAGGCCGGCCACGATGAGCCGGTCGCCGGACTCGAGGCCACGAGTCACGATCCACTGGTCTCCGATCGCGCGGTCCAGGTCGACCGTGCGCTTCTCGACGTGGTCATTCGCGCCCACGACGATAAGCGCCGTGGCAGTACCATCCGGGGCGTGAGTGATGCCCTGTTGCGGCGCGCGAATGGCGCTCTCGCGTATGCCTTCCTCAATCGTCGCTCGAACGAACATGCCCGGCAGCAGGAGGTCGGCGGGATTGGGGAAGATCGCACGCAAGGTCACGGAGCCGGTCCCCTGATCAACCGTGACCTCGGAAAACTCGAGAGTACCCGGCAGCTCGTACGGGCTGCCGTCCTCGAGCACTAAATTCGCCGGCGTCTTGTCCGCTCCGGTTGTGCGCAGTTGCCCCGCCGCGAGCTCGCGCTTGAGTCGCACGAGCGTTGTCGTAGGCTGTGTGAGATCCACATAGATCGGATCGAGCTGCGTGACTGTGACCAGAGTGGAAGCCTGATTGGCCGTGACCAGCGCGCCTTCCGTGATCATCGAGCGGCCGGTGCGCCCGCTGATGGGCGAATACACCTTCGTGTAGGCGAGATTGATCGCCGCGGTACGCACCGCAGCTTCTGCGGCGGCCGCATCCGCCTCGTCCTGCTGCAACCGGGCGGCCGCATTGTCATAGTCCTGAAGGCTGACGGCATGGACATCGGCCAGCACTTTGTAGCGCAGCACGGTCACCTTGGAGACTTCGACTGCCGCTTGCGCCCTGGCAAGGCTCGCCTGCGCGCTGGACAAACTCGCCTGATAGGGGGCAGGATCGATCTGATAGAGCTGCTGTCCTTCCGTGACGTGCTCGCCTTCAGTAAACAACCTCTTCAGAATCACGCCATTCACCTGGGGGCGTACTTCCGCGATTCGGTACGCCGACAAGCGGCCCGGCAGCTCCGTCGTCAGTGAAACCGGTGCGGGATGCATGGTGACCACCGTGACCGCAGGTTTAGGTGCCGGCGGCGGTGGGGAATGTATCGAGCAGCCGCTCGACATTGTAATCAACGCGGTAATCGACGCAGCAAGCAGCCCACCCAGCAATGCAGCATGAATGATGCGGCCTACATATTTAAAGCTCATGGTTGTCATTCCCTCAAAGTTCCAGAAGTGTGGGTTGTCAGCACGCGACGCCAACGGAGAGTGGACATCGGGCGATGCCGCGCAGCCCATAAAGCCAGTGCGATCAGGCTGCCGCCGGGAAGCGCGAGCCCGACAGCCGCGTAGGGCGCGAGCTCCCGCATTGTGCCGACAAGGCGGTCCATCCAGAACAATCGGTGTAGTTGCATGGCATTCTCCACTCAAGGCTCAACTCTCTGCCGCTCGCCTCGATCGGCGGCACGCCTGACAGCCTCAATGAGCCGGGCGTTGTGAACCGCGTGCGCAAAGCCTGGAGTGCGATAGGTCCCCGCCCGCACATCGCGCGCTAGATGAGCGTAGACCTCTCCCACGTTGATCGCCGGAACGTGCGACGCCCTCGCCCAGCCTGTCTCGGCGTTTGCGCCGACGAGTCCGACACGAATTGTTTTTTGGGTCACGGTGGATTACTCGAAAAATTGATGAGTCGACCGTACTCGACGGCGACATGTCGAACAATCGGCGTTTCGTTCACGCAGCGTTTCACCGCGGTAAACGCTGGTAAACTACGCAGATGGACACGCTGACCAGCATCAAGGTGTTCCGGCAGGTGGTCGAGTCGGGCAGCTTCGTCGCGGCCGCCGAGCGCCTCGACCTCTCGACTGCGATGGTCAGCAAGCACGTGATGCATACAGAGAAGCGCCTCGGGGTCCGCCTCCTCAACCGCAACAGCCGCACCCTCAGCCTGACCGAGCCCGGCCGGGTTTACTTCGAGCGCTGTAAGACCATCCTGGAGGATCTGGAGGCGACCGAACTGGAGCTCGGCTCCCTCGGTGCCGCGCCCCGCGGCACGCTTCGGATTACCTGCCCCAGCTGGTTCGACGGGCGACGGTTCGCGGATCTTCTCGCCGAATTCCGCGGCCGCTGTCCGGAAATCGTTCTCGACGTTTCCTTCGAGGATCGGCTCGTCGATCTCGTGGAGGAAGGCTGCGATGTGGCCATGCGCTTGACGGCGCACCCGGACTCGCTGCCCCCGGCCCTCATCGCTCGCCCGGTGCGATCGATACAGTTCTACGTGGCCGGCTCGCGCGAGTATCTGAAGCGCAAGGGATCTCCGAAAGTGCCGGAGGACCTCGCGCATCACCAGTGCGTCGCCGTGGGCGGTGCCGATACCTGGATTCTCAGGGGCCCGAAGGGGAAGGTTGAGGTCACCCCGCAAGTCGTCACTCGTTACCGTTCGATGTCCGGCGTGGCGAATGCAGTGGCGGCCGGCATCGGCCTCGGTCCGCTGCCGGCTCTCTTGTTCGAGGACCCGGCGTTCAAGGATGTCTTGATGCCGGTCATGACGGAGTATCCCTTCCGGGAAGCGACCCTGTATCTGGTATACGTGAGCCGCAAGTACTTACCGCTCAAGATCCGCGCCTTCGTCGATTTCGTTCTTGAAACCATTTCCAAAGTCCCGCCGCTCAAGGTAGCCCGACGCGTTGACTCTCCGCAGGGGTGAATCGCAAGAGTTCTTGCAGTTTCTCGAGCAATTCCGTCAGATGAACGAGTTTTTCCCGTTCAACGATGGCCAACATTTGGCGCCGAACGGCTGCAACTTCGTCCCTTAGCAGGGAGTAGAGATGAGCGCCGGCTTCGGTGACCACAACACGCTTGAGTCTTCTGTCGGTAGCCGATGATTCCCGCTTCACGAGTCCGTTCTTCACCAAGCCATCGATGGTCTGCACCATGGCTGCGCGCGACATCGCGAGCCCGTCGGCCAGATTGGACTGGGATAACGGAGAGCGAGCTTGCATTGCGGCTGCGATCGTCATCCAGCCCACCCGACTCACACCCAGACGACGCAGGCGACGATCCAGTACCTGGCGCCATGCCATCGCGGTGTTGCGCAGGGCGTTCTCGAATCGCTCATCGATATCAAAGGCAGGGCGGGACTCATCGACCATGCGAAGAGAGTTTCCGCCGGTGAATTCAAAGAACATTCGATGGCTCGCTTCTCGGGCTCGTACCCCCGAGCGCCAGGAAGAGCTGCACGGTATCGAGGTAGCGCTGCGCCACTGCCCTGACATACCCGAGCCGGGCGTGCTGGTATGAGCGCTCCGCGTCCAATACCTGGAGGACGCCCGTATTGCCTTCCTTATAGCTGATGCGCGCCAGTTCGAGACTGCTCTGCGCGGCTTGCTGTGCGTGATCCTGGGCATCCAGCTGTTCGGCGTCGTGGTCCAATCCTTCGAGCAGGTCGGCCACCTGCGCGAACGCCTCCAGAACCGTCTGCTCATAGGTGGCCGCGCTGGCGTGCATTGCGTCCACCGCCGCGCGCTTCTCGGCGCGCAGCGTTCCACCATCGAAAATCGGCGCCGTGACACCCGCGATGATGCTCCAGGCACTGTTCGTCCCGTCAAATAGCTGGTCCGCTTTGAGTGATTGCAGTCCCACGGCCGCGGTAAGCTGAATCTTCGGATACAGGTTCGATTGCGCGACCCCCACGGCGCTGGTCGCCGCGTGCAGCCGCGCCTCCGCGGCCAGAATGTCGGGCCGGCGATGTGCAAGTTCCGAGGGCAAACTCACCGGCACCTGTGAGGGCAGCGTGATTTGGGCAAGTTCCACACCGTCCGGCAACCGACTGGCCGGAGTGCGCCCGAGCAGCACCGACAGCGTGTGACGCGCCATGGCAAGCTCCTGGCGCAATGGCGGCAGCAGGGTCATATCGTTGGCAATCTGGCTCTGCGCGCTCACGACATCCTCGCGCGCCACCGACCCATTGTCGAACGCGCTCTGCACGAGCCGCAGGTTGTCGCGATCCTGCGCCAGGATGGTTTCAACGGTCGCAATCTGTGCACGGACTGATGCGATCGTGAGCGCTTGCATGACTGCCTGACCGGTGACCGTCAAATAGGCGGCGTCGAGTTGGTGCCGTTCCATCTCGGCCAGCGCGTTCTGCAGCTCCACGCTGCGCGCCACACCCCCGGTATAGTCGAGCGCGTAGCTTACGGTGGGCCCCACGGCGAAGTAGGTAAAGGGTGGTATTCCAATCGGTCCGAGAAACTCCTTCCCATACTGTTGACGGCCGGCTCCCGCGGTGAGGCCCAATTGCGGGTACCGCGAACCCGCTCGCGCCGACGCCAGTTCTTGGGCCTGCGCGAGCGTAGCCATGGATGCCGCCAGGCTGCGGTTGTGATCCACCGCCTGTGCAACGAGCTGATCGATGGCATCGGAGCGGAACAGAGTCCACCACGCGCCCTCGATGTTTGCGCCGAGAGCAATGTGTTGAACCGGATCATCGCCTGAAGCGCCCTCACCGCGCAAAGTTTCCGCCGTATAGCGCGCGGCCGGCGGCGGCACCGGACGCGTGAAGTCGGGACCCACCGCGCAGCCACCCGCACTCAATAAGAACAACACCATCAACGCCGTCGCCGCCCCTGCGCGCAAACCGTAGATACATTTCATGTCCGCTGCAAAACTTCGCATTGTGATCACTCGATATGAGCCGGTTCGGCGCGGGTACCGCCTTTGCGCAACAGCAGGACCAGCGGGATTGCCGCCAGACTCAGCACCATCATCAATTTGAAATCGTTGTTGTAGGCGATCATGGCCGCCTGCTCCGTCACGGTTGCGTTCAGCCCAGCCACGGTACGCAAGCTCGGCGACCCTCCGGCCGGCATCTGCGCGCGCAGAATCGGGCTGTAGCGGCTCACGTGCTCGCCGAGCGTCGCATGCATGATTTGCGTATTGCGCGTCAACAGCGTGTTCACCACCGAAATGCCGATGCTGCTGCCGAGATTGCGGATGAGGTTGAAGATCGCCGTGCCTTCATTGCGCAGCGCCGGCGTCAGCGTGGCGAAAGCCGCGGCCGCGAGCGGCACATAGACGAAGCCGGTACCCAGTCCCTGCAAGAGACCGGACCACACGACCATGGAGGAGTCCATCTGCATATCGAAGCCCGTCATTTGCCACGAGGACACGCCGGCCATCGCAAAGCCGGCGGCGATGATCAGGCGAGTGTCGACCCTGCCCATGAGCCGTCCGACGATGAACATCGCCGCCAGGGTTCCGGCCCCGCGCGGCGCCGTCACCAGGCCGGTCGTCACGACGGGATAGTTGAGCAGGTCCTGCAGCAACGGCGGGAGCAGCGCGAGCGTGGCATAGAGAACCGCCCCGACCAGGAAGATGAACAGATTGCCGGTGAGGAAATTGCGGTCCTTGAACAGCGCAGGACTCACGAAGCGCTGCTCGGTCGTCGTCAGCATGTGAATGATGAACCAATAGAAGCCGACTGCCGCGGCCATCGCCTCGATGCGGATTTCAGCTGAGCTGAACCAATCCTTCAATTGACCGCGATCCAGCATGATCTGCAACGCAGCTATCGCCACACTCAACGCGGCAAACCCGAAGAAATCGAAACGCGACCTGGTGGTATCCGCTTCCGGGAGAAAAGACCAGATACCGAGGAATGCAAGGATCCCGAAGGGCAGATTGATGTAAAACACCCAACGCCAACTGAAGTCCTCGGTCAACCAGCCGCCGAGGGCGGGACCGATGATGGGACCCAACGTTGCGCCCATCACCCAAACGGCCATCGCGCGGGCGTGACGCTCGGGTGGGTTGATATCGAGCAGCACCGCCTGCGACAACGGTACCAGGGCGGCTCCGCACAGCCCTTGTATCAGCCGCGCCAGGACGATCTGCGGCAGGGATTGCGCGACGCCGCATAGCATGGACGCCACGGTGAAGCCCGCGACAGAATACAGAAACACTTTCTTGCGGCCGATTTGGCCGGCGAGCCAGCCGCTCAACGGCGTCATGATCGCCGCCGCCACAATGTACGAAGTCAGAACCCACGCCATCTGATCCTGGGTAGCGGAGACCGAGCCTTGAATGCGCGGCAGCGCGACGTTGGCGATCGTGATGTCGAGCGCCGACATGATCGACGCCAGCATGACGGAGACCGTGATGAGCGTGCGGCGCGCTCCATCGATTTCGCCTGTTTGCGCAGCGGCGCTGCTCAACGCGACACCGTGTCGCCGGCGCTGGGTCCGATCACGTCGGCGAGCGCGGCATCACGCGAGTGCGTGTCGACGGTCACATCGGCGCTCAAGCCCCCCTGCAATGAAAACTCGGCATCGGCGTGCGTCAACTGGAGTCGAACCGGAACGCGCTGGACGACCTTCACCCAATTGCCGGTCGCGTTCTCCGGCGGCAGGAGCGAAAACTGCGAACCCGTACTCGGGCTCATGCTGGAGACCTTGGCCGAAAATGCCCGGCCCGGGTACCGATCGATCCTGACGGTCGCACTCTGACCTGGGCGCATACGGGCAAGCTGTACTTCCTTGAAGTTTGCCTCGATCCAGACATCGCTCGTCGATACCAAGGCGAATACCGGTGTCGATGCCGCAATGGTGTCGCCCACTTGCAGCTGCTCCACCTTGGCCACCACCCCATCCGTCGGGGCGCTGATCACCGTATAGGACAGGTTGAGCTCCGCGCGATCGAGTGCGGCCTGCGCCTGTGCAACCAGCGGATGGCGTGCCGGGTCGATGTTGGCATCGCCTCCCAAATTGGCGAGTGCCACGCCGATTTGCTGCTGAACGTTGGCAACCTGTTGCCGCGCCGCATCGAGCGCATGGGCGGCTTGATCGAATTGCGCCTGCGACGCGACACCGGATCTGAGAAGCCGGGTCTGACGATCGTATTGCTGTTGCGCGTAGGCCTGAGTGTCTTGCGCAGCGCGCAGCTCGACCTGCCGCTGTCGATAAGTCGACTTGAGCGACTCGATTTGCAACCGCGTGTCGCCCAGATGCGCCGCGGCGTCGCTGACGGCGATGTGGAACGGCGCGTCGTCCAATCGGAATAGCGTCGCACCTCGGTGCACGAACTCATTGTCGCGCACCTCGATCTCGCTGACACGCCCCGCCACGTTGGCGCTGATCGACACCGTGGCGGCCTGTGCATACGCGTCATCGGTGCTCTGATAGCGGCCGCCGGTGAAATAGAAATAGGCACCGCCGCCGCCGACCGCAACAACGGCGAGCGCCATCAGGGGCCATCGAAGTTTCTGGCCCACCGCTCCCCGCCCGCTCAAAACGGCATCACGCGGCGTCGCCCGTAGGCGCGGGCGACATCACCTGCACCTGTGGTGCCTTTGTCGTCCGGGTTCGCCTCATGGGAGCATTCGAAAATCAACTCTCTGGCCAGCGTCAACAGCCCGACCAGCGCCAGGAAGACAAAACCAAGGCTCAACACGCCTACTATCACAAGCCACATCGCGGAATCTCCGAGCAGTTGCAGTTTCCTCATGACGACGAGGTTAATACTGCCGATTCCAGCTAGGTAGCCTATATCTTTCGATGGAGTCTATCGTCGGAGGCGATAAAGTCACCGGCCATCGCCTGTCCGACTCTCCTTCACCAAACAGTTCGCTTGGGTGCCGCCTCATCTTGGAAAGCGATACATCGTATCGAAAGATATTGGCTAGTAAGTTAGACCTCCGGCACCTAGGCTTGGGGGCGTGCGCGTCATCAATGTACTGTCGGTCTTGTGTTTGCTAGTGCTCGAAGGATGCGCCGGGCTCGCCGTGAGCGAATCGAAATCATCGGTCGACGGACGGCGGCTTGCGGAACGACCCATGACCTTTCGCACACTGGGTCCCGATCATCAGTTCTCGGAGGTTTCCTCGGTCACTGCCGCCAAGCAAATCCGTGCAGCGCACGCGGGAAGCCCCGTCACGATTCTTGCACTCTCCGGGGGCGGCGCCGGCGGCGCGTTCGGAGCCGGCGCCGTCGCCGGTCTCACCCGCACCGGTACGCGACCGGCGTTCGATGTGGTAACAGGCGTCAGCGCGGGCGCGCTTGTCGCTCCTTATGCATTTCTGGGCCCGGCATGGGATGGGCAACTCCTCGATGCCTTTACCGGCGTCGCGGGAGACAACTTACTGCAACCCCGAGGACTGGGTCTGCTTTTCGGCTCCAGCATCTACAGCGGCAGGCCTTTACGGCAATTGATCGACACCCATGTCACCGATGAAATGATCCGAGCGATCGCGCGCGAAGCATCTTATGGGCGCCTGCTGTTGGTAGCCACCACGGATGTGGCGAGTGGCGAAACCGTGGTTTGGGACCTGGGTTCGATCGCGAAAAACGGCGGTTCCTCTGCCAGAGCACTGTTTCGCGACGTTCTGGTGGCGTCGGCGAGCGTGCCCGGATTGTTGCCGCCCGTCATTATTCGGGTTGCGAAAGATGGCGTGAACCACGTTCAAGCGCACGTTGACGGGGCCACCACCGTGCCCTTCTTCGTGCCCCCCGCTCTGCTGCAGACAACGAAGAGCGCCCCGCGAAGCGATCGCGCCCAGGTTTTCGTCATCGTCGACGGTTCATTGAGCGAAGCGGCGCGAACGACCCGGTTGACGGCTCGCGCAATTCTCTCGAGAAGCATTCATGTGGGACTGGATCACTTGTTGTTGACGACCCTGGAACTGACGGCAGCGACCGCTCAGCTGGAGGGTGCGGATTTGCAGTATTCGTCATTGCCGGCCGGTTATCCTCTCCCGGATGCCTTTGATTTCAGCGCCAAGATCAGGCGTCCGTTGTTCCGTTATGCTTACCAATGCGCCGAAACGGGACGATTCTGGACGGCGTTCCCGCCCGCGGACGACGATCAGGAGACCTCCCAAGGCATTTCGCGGTCGGAAACCATACCCTGCCCCGCTGATAAACCGTTCAACGGTTTTTTCGCCACGCGTTGAGGAGACAACCGGCTGATCGAGAGGCTTTAGTCGTTAACGACTTCGCTTTCGTTTCGATGCCGGCGAGCGGCTGGATGGCCGCCGACGCGCTGCCTTGCCGGCCGCCGGAGCCGGTTGCAATCGGGGCGGTGTTTGTTGCGCCGGCGGCGCTTGCTTGAGGCGCTCGATGAACCAACGCCCTGCCGGTCCCGGCGGACTGTCGGTCCTATAGACGGCCCACATTTCAATCACGCGTCCTCCGGCCGGGGTATCTTCGGTCGCGATTTCAACGAGCGCGCCGCTTGCCAGGTCCGCCTCGATGGCATGCAGCGGCATGCCGCCGAACCCAAAGCCTGCGCGCAGAAACGCAAGCTTGGCGCCGAGGTGGGAGAGGCGCCAGACTCTCGGCATCCTTTGCAGCGTGTCGTAGCCGCCCGAGATATCGGAAAGATCAATGTGCGTGATTCGAATGTGCTCCGCGAGAGTGGTTAGCGGAATCTTTCCGCGATGAGATGCGAGCGGGTGCTGCGCGGCGACAACTGTGTGCGCACTGACCGACAGCAGCGGCTCGTGAGTGAGTTGCGGGGGTGCCAGCGCCCAAGATCCCACGATGCCGATGGCGCAGCGCCGGTCGAGTACCGGTTCGATCACGGCACTCGACTCGATATCGAACTTGAGCAGCGTCGCCGGAAATTGCTTCTGGAACGCAGCCACCGCATTGGTGAAAGTCGCCTCCGGAAACATGACGTCGACGGCCAGACTCAGTTCAGGTTCAAGGCCGCCGGCCAGACTCTTCGCCCGCGCTTTGAGGAGGTCGACGTCGCCCGCCACCGCGCGCGCATCGGCAAGAAGCGCGCGGCCTTGATCCGTCAGCACCGGAAGATGACCGCTTCGATCGAAGAGTTTCACGCCGAGTTGACCTTCAAGGTTGGCCAGGGTCTGACTCACCACGGACTGGGCGCGACGCAGGCGGCGGCCGGCCGCCGAGAAACTTCCCTCATCCGCGGCCGCGATGAAAGTGCGCAGTTGATCCAGTGATACGCCGTCGAGCATATATCTGCACCGCCGATACACCCGCGTAACTTAAGCCATCCGGAGTTAACGTGAAAGCCCATATATCTCGATGGAGTCCATCGATTCTGTCGATAGTGCCCCTAGATCGGTTTCGACGATGGAACCCATCGAGAAATATCGGCTTCCGGGGCAATCCCGCGCGTACTAGTCTCTCCGAGGCGCTGTCACATCCGGAGCTATGCGATGAGCATGGAAGCGAAGAAGGAGCTTCCCACGACGACACAAAAGGCGCGTCGAATAAATCTCGACGCACCCGTATACGGAACTTTCGCGGAAATCGGCGCAGGCCAGGAGGTCGCGCGCGAGTTCTTTCACGCGGGCGGGGCATCGGGGACGATCGCGAAGTCCATCTCCGCCTACGACATGGTATTCAGCGACGCCATCTATGGAAAATCCCCCCGTTACGTGTCCCGCGAGCGTTTAAACCTCATGCTCGACCACGAATATGCGCTGCTGGTCGAGCGTCTATCGGGAATGCGCGGCGACAGAACGAATTTTTTTGTCTTCGCGGACACCGTGGCGACCAGCAGCCACCAGGGGACCAACGAAGCGCACGGCTGGCTGGGCATCCGGTTTCAGGCTGAGCCGATGGGCGAGCCGAGCGAAATTGTCCTCCACGTGCGCATGTGGGACAAGGACACCATCTTGCAACAGCAGGCCCTCGGCATCGTCGGAGTCAATCTGATCCACGGTGCCCTCTATCTTCGCTCGGACCCCCGGCAATTGATCGAGTCGCTGCAGGATAACCTCGGCACGGACCGAATCGAGGTCGACATGCTGCGCTTTTCGGGTCACTGCTTCGCGGCAATCGACAACCGTCTCATGGCGCTTCACCTCGTGGAATGCAAGCTCACCAACGCGGTCATGTTCGCGCCGCAGGGCGAAGTCCTCCAGCCGTCGGAGATTTTGCGTAAGAAAGCGATTCTCGTCGAACGGGGCAGTTTCCGGCCCGTGACACACGTCAACGTCGACATGATCGCCTGCGCCACGGCGCAATTCGTGCAGGAGCCGGCGGTGAAGGGCAAGGAGGTGGTCGCGCTCATGGAAATCACCATGAACAATTTGCTCTCCGAAGGCGCGCTCGATGCCGGTGATTTTCTATCGAGAGTCGACCTGCTGGCCGACATCGGCTTTACGGTTCTCATCTCGAACTATTCGGAATACTACCGGCTCACGTCGTATTTCCGGCGCTACACCAAGGAAATGATCGGGCTCGCCATCGGCATCAATAATCTGCTGGAAATATTCAATGAGAAGTACTATGAAAATCTCGAGGGCGGAATCCTGGAGTCCTTTGGACGTCTTTTCAGAAACGCGGTCAAGCTATACGTCTATCCCATGAGCAGCGAGGCCTACGATCGCTACATCATCGAGTCCAGCGGAACCGGCGCGGCAACACGATCGGCCGCGCCGCCCAATGTCCTGATCACCGCGAAGAACGTGAGAGTTGCCGATCATCTCTCGAGTCTTTATGCCCATCTGCTCGAAAATCGTTTCATCGACAATATCGTCGGATTCGACACCAGCATCCTGCGAATTTTCTCGCGGGATGCGCTGAAGAAGATCAGAGACCACGATCTTCTATGGGAAAGCATGGTCCCCAAGCCCATTGCCCTTGCCATCAAGCGCCGGGGTCTTTTCGGCCACGGCACCATCTCCCAGAGCGGCTGAAATTATCGGTTCGATCAACGAGATTTTCACTACTTGGCCAGGAGTACTCATATGCCCGATGAACGAAATCCCCCTCTGCAATCGCTGCCAGTGGCGAACTATAGCTCTGCCATTGCCCGAGCGGTCGAGTGGTTGGGGGATCGCTATCTGCTTGCGAGACCCGTGAAGGCTTCACATCGCGAAGCACCGGCCGCCGCATACTCTTCAGGCACGGTCCCGAAGAGCCGATAGGACCGCACGTCTCCTGCCAGGCACTGGCGTGCCCGGGATCCTGCGGGGGCTATTCCGTAGTCACGGGCTCCGGCTTGGGTTCATGCCGGACGGTGCGCCGCATCTCGATGGGCCTTCCATAACAGCATTGGTACGCCTGTCCATAATCCATGCCGGTATCCCGGAATGGCTCGTGTAAGCGTTTCTTGCAATAGATCGCCACCCGAATACGCTCACGGCGGTCATCGGCGCTCGCGCCTTTGATCAAATCACCCCCAACGGCGAACTCCCTGATGAAGTCCAGTTCCAGCTCTCGATCAACGTTCATGAGCATATGTCCAGCGTTCGCATTGCCGCCGCAGGAAGCCGCAGAGTGCCCGGCCCGCAGCGTTGCGTCTGTCTGCTAGCGCACCTTTTTTTCAGGAGAACTGGTGGATTCTGTCGCGTGTCAGTAGCGGCGCAATGCGCTCGGCGGTCACTGCATGGCTGAAATAGTAGCCTTGCCCCTCGGGACAGTGCTGCTCGCGGAGCATTGCGAGCTGCTCTCGGGTCTCTATGCCTTCCGCAACGACCCGCATATGCAAGCTGCTCCCCATGTTGATCACCGCGCTCACGATGCTGGCGTCGTCGGCATCCGTCGCCAGATTACGCACGAATGACTGATCGATCTTCAGGGTGTCGATCGGAAAGCGCCGCATGTAGCTCAAGCTCGAATAGCCGGTGCCAAAGTCATCGAGCGCGAGCCGTACGCCCATGTCCTTGAGCGTTTCCAGCACCACCGCGGTGGACTTGGCATCCAGCATCAGGAAGGTTTCGGTCAGTTCCAATTCCAGATACCGCGGTTCCAAACCGGTCTCCTTCAGAATGGTCCGCACGCCTTCAACAAATCCCTTGTGGCGTAGTTCCACCGCAGAGACGTTGATCGCGATCTGCATCGGCGCCAAGCCCGAGTCCTGCCAGGCCTTGGCCTGACGGCAACCTTCGCGCAGCGCCCACCGGCCGATCCGCACGATCGCACCGGACTCCTCTGCCACCGCCATGAAGTGCGCGGGCAGCAATAATCCGCGCAGCGGATGACGCCAGCGGAGCAGCGCTTCGACCCCGGAGATCGCGCCCGTCGCGAGATTCACTTTCGGCTGGTAGTGCAAGACAAATTCGTCACGCTCAATGGCACCGCGCAGTCCGGATTCGATCGCCTGGCGTTCGAGCGCCGACACATTGAGGTCCGCCTTGAAGAACTGATAGTTGTTGCGCCCGCTGTCCTTCGCCTGGTACATCGCAAAGTCGGCGTTTTTCAGCATCACCTCCACCTCGGTCCCGTCCGCGGGATAGGTGACGATGCCGATGCTCGCAGTGATGTGGATGTCGTGCTGGTCGATGCGGTGCGGTTTGCTCAGTGCCAGAAGGATTTTCTCCGCACTGATGCCCGCGTCCTGCGGGTGCATCACCTGCGAGAGCAGGATCACGAATTCATCGCCTCCCTGCCGGCTGACGGTGTCGGAGCTGCGAACACAGGCCTGCAGGCGTTTTGCCACGCTCTGCAACAACCGGTCGCCGATGGCGTGGCCGAGCGAGTCGTTGATGTGCTTGAAATGATCGAGGTCGAGGAACAGCAGCGCCAGTTTCTGCTTGCGGCGCTGTACCAGGGCCATCGACTGCGCCAGGCGATCGTTCAGCAATATTCTATTGGGTAACTCGGTGAGGCCGTCGTGCTGGGCCAGATACGACATTCGCAGCGACAGCGCCCGCGCCGTGCTCACGTCGTGAAACACCATGACCGCGCCGGTGACCTGACCTCGCCTGTCATGAATGGGGGCGG
>Ga0210410_10000201_pt1 | contig 84349 bp, 80 predicted proteins | sample IncBWC4MmetaG_FD_161058 | JGI IMG/M metagenome (GOLD analysis project Ga0210410, IMG submission 161058) | Forest soil microbial communities from Barre Woods Harvard Forest LTER site, Petersham, Massachusetts, United States - Inc-BW-C-4-M | ecosystem: Environmental > Terrestrial > Soil >... | reverse complement strand
GCCTCTACGGCGCCGAGAAGGGCGTGCACCGGCTCGTGCGCCTGTCGCCGTTCGACTCCGCGAACCGCCGCCAGACGAGCTTCGCCGGCCTCGAGGTCTCGCCGGTCGTCGAGGACGTCGGCGAGATCGTGATCGACGACGACGACCTGCAGGTCGACACCTACCGCGCCAGCGGCGCCGGCGGCCAGCACGTCAACAAGACCGACTCCGCGGTGCGCATCACGCACAAGCCGTCGGGGATCGTCGTCCAGTGCCAGAACGAGCGCTCGCAGTCGTCGAACCGGCTCACCGCGATGGGGATGCTGCGCTCGAAGCTCGCCGAGCTGGAGGAGCGCAGACGTCAGGACGAGATCGCAAAGGAGAAGGGCGAGGCGCAGGACGTCAACTTCGGCTCGCAGATCCGCTCCTACGTGCTGCACCCGTACACGATGGTCAAGGACCACCGCACGAACTTCGAGATGGGTGACGCCAACCGCGTGCTCGACGGCGACCTCGACGGCTTCGTGCGGGCCGAGCTGCTGCGGGCGGCGGGTCGGTGAGAGCCACCGAGGGCCCGGTGCGAGCCGGTCGCATGACCGGCTCCGGCACCTCAGGGCAGCCGTCGGCGCCGTACCTCGATGCGCTCGTCGCCTACGGCTTCCGCGGCCCCACCCGCTTCCACGTCCCCGGCCATAAGGGGGGAGCCGGGGCCGACCCGGGACTGCGCTGGGCGATCGGCGACCGCCCGCTGCAGCTCGACGTCCCACAGGACACCGAGGGGATCGACGTCGGTCCCGAGCCGACGCCCTACGCGCAGGCCGAGGAGCTGGCGGCGGCGGCCTACGGCGCCGGCCGCTCGTGGTTTCTCACGAACGGCGCGACGCAGGGCAACCACGCGCTGTGCCTGGCGCTCGCGCCGCCCGGCGCGAGCGTCGTGCTGCAGCGCAACGCCCACGCGAGCCTGATCGACGGGCTCGTGCTGTCCGGCGGAATGCCCGCGTTTGTCGCACCCGAGACGGACGACGAGCTGGGGTTGGCGCACGGCGTCACGCCCGAGGCGCTGCGCGCGGCGCTCGAGCGACTCGATCCCGCCCACCCCGCGCGGGCCGTGTTCGTCGTCTCGCCGACCTACTACGGCATGGTCGCCGACGTCGCGGAGCTCGCACAGGTCGCGCACGCGGCCGGGGCGGCGCTCGTCGTCGACCAGGCGTGGGGGCCGCACTTCGGCTTCCATGCCGGCGTGCCGGCCTCTGCGCTCGCGCTCGGCGCCGACGCGGTGCTGACGTCGACGCACAAGCTCGTCGGTGCGCTCACGCAGGCGGCGATGCTGCACGTCGCGGCCGACGGCCGCGTCGACGCCGGGGCGGTCGCGCGCGCGGTGCGGCTCGTGCGCTCCACGAGCCCCAGCTCGCTGCTGCTCGCCTCGCTCGACGCGGCGCGTCGGCAGCTCGCCGTCCACGGTGAGGCGCTCCTGACGCAGACGCTTGCCGCCGCCGCGGCGGCGCGCGGGGCGATCGACGCCGTGCCGGGCTGCGCGGTCGTCGGCGAGCGGCTCGTCGGACGGCCGGGCGTCGCCGCGGCAGATCCGTTGCGGCTCGTGATCGACGTGCGCGGCACGGGGCGCAGCGGCTATGAGGTGGCGACGGCGCTGCGGGCCGCATTCGACATCCATGTCGAGCTGGCGACGCACGCCACGTTGGTGCTCGTGCTCGGGCTGCACGAGCGGGCCGAGGCGCTCGAGCGCTTCGCGCACGACTTCGCCGTCACGATCCGCCGGATCGGACGCGACGGGCGTACCGGCGCGCCCGTCGTGCGCGCGCCTGCGGCCGCGCTGGAGCTGGTCGTCGCGCCGCGGGAGGCGTTCCTCGGCGTGACCGAGACGGTCGCGGTCGACGCGGCGCTCGGCCGCGTCTCCTGCGAGGCGATCGCCGGCTACCCGCCGGGGATCCCGGCGCTGCTGCCGGGCGAGCGGATCACGGCGGACGTCGTCGCCTACCTGCGCGAGCTGGCGGCCGCCGGGGCGCGCCTGCACGGCGCGAGCGATCCGACGTTCGAGACGATCACGGTGCTGCGCGATGCGGCCTGAGGCCGACCGTCCGCGGGTCGAGCCGGCCTTCGACCCGGATGTGGCCGACGAGCTGGTCGCCCGCGCACTCGCCGAGGACGTCGGCGATGGCGACGCGACGGCCGAGGCGACGATCCCCGCCGATGCCCGAGCGCACGCGACGGTCGTCCAGAAGGCCCCCGGCGTGATCTACGGTCTCGCCTACGCGGAGGCGGCGTTCCTGGCACTCGACCCGGGTGCGCGCTTCGTGGCCGAGACGCCCGAGGGTGTCTGGCGCGCTGCCAGAAGCCCGGTGCTTCATGTGCGCAGCAACGCTCGTGCGCTGCTCGCCGCGGAGCGCACGGCGCTCAACTTCCTCGGCCGCCTGTCCGGCATCGCGACGCTGACCGCGCAGTGCGTCCGCGAGGTCGAGGGCAGCGGCGCTCGCATCCTCGACACGCGCAAGACGACGCCGGGACTGCGGTTGGCCGAGAAGGCTGCCGTCTACTTCGGCGGCGCCACGAACCATCGCATCGGCTTGTTCGACGAGATCCTCGTCAAGGAGAACCACGCGGCCGCTGCCGGCGGGGTGGGGGAGGCGGTCCGGCGAGCCCGCGCAGCGCGCCCCGACCTGCCTGTGGAGGTCGAGGTGCGCAACCTCGAGGAGCTGGACGAGGCGCTCGCGGCTGGCGCTCCGCGGATCATGCTCGACAACATGGATCTGGCGGCGATGCGGGCCGCGGTGGAGCGCACGGCGGGCCGCGCCTCGCTGGAGGCGAGCGGCGGCGTGACGCTCGAATCGCTCCGAGAGATCGCGGAGACCGGCGTAGACTTCATATCGATCGGGGCGTTGACGCACTCGGCCCCGGCACTCGATCTGTCCCTCATATTGGAGCCGCTATGAGCCTCCCAATGGTGCAAACACCAAGTGCGACCCGTGTCCCACCCGCCGTCCCCGCCTCACCCCTCATGCTCGAGAACATCCCGGCCCTCCAGGCCGAGGTGCGCGAGCTGGCCGCCGAGCGCGGCGCCGTCATCCTCGCCCACAACTACCAGCTGCCCGAGATCCAGGACGTGGCCGACTACGTCGGCGACTCGCTCGGGCTCTCCCAGCAGGCCGCGAAGGCCGAGCAGGACGTGATCGTCTTCTGCGGCGTTCACTTCATGGCCGAGACGGCCTCGGTCCTGTGCCCCGAGAAGCGCGTGCTGATCCCCGATCTCGACGCCGGCTGCTCGCTCGCCGACTCGATCACGGCCGAGCAGCTGCGCGGCTGGAAGGCGAAGCACCCCGGCGCGGTCGTCGTGATGTACGTCAACACGACCGCCGAGGTGAAGGCGGAGACGGACTACTGCGTGACGTCCTCGAACGCGGTCGCCGTCGTCGAGCACATCTACCGCGAGCACGGCACGGACACCGAGATCCTGTTCGGGCCGGACATGTTCCTCGGCGCCTACGTCGAGAAGCGCACCGGCCGCACGATGCACGTGTGGGACGGCGAGTGCCACGTGCACGCCGGCATCCGCCCGGACGACATCAACGCCGTGCGTGCTGAGCACCCGGACGCCGAGTTCCTGATCCACCCGGAGTGCGGCTGCGTGACGAGCGTCATGGAGTACGTGGCCGCCGGCGACGTCTCCTCGGAGGGCGTCCACATGCTGTCGACCGGCGGGATGCTGCAATTCGCGCGGGAGCGCAAGGGTCGCGACGGCCCGGTGATCGTCGCGACCGAGACGGGCATGCTCCACCCGCTGCGGGAGACGGCACCGGACGTCGAGTTCATTGCCGCCAACGAGCGCGCGAGCTGCAAGTACATGAAGATGATCACGCTCCCGAAGCTGCGCGACGCGCTGCTGTCGGACCGCTTCGAGGTCAAGGTCGATCCCGCGATCGCCGAGCGCGCCCGCGTGCCGATCGAGCGCATGGTGGCGATCTCCTGAGGCGCCGCGACCGCTCGCCCGGTCGGCCTCACGCCGGCTGGGCGAGCACGTCGATGCCGCGCTCGGCCGCGTCGCGCACCGCGCGCAGCGTCTCCTTCCGGCGCAGGAACTCGGGCGGGGTGTAGCAGTGGACGTCGGCGGGGGCGCCCATCTCGGAGCGGTCCCACAGGGAGCCGGCCTGATAGACGCGCTCGAGCCAGGGGACGCCGTCGAAGAAATCCGAGACGAGCACGACGACCCACTCCGGCCCGCGCTCGCGCTGCGGCGGGGCGCCATGGGCGTCGTCGACCCTCGCACCGCCGACGAGCGCCCTCGTGATCGGCCAGCGGTCGCTCACACGCTCGACGTAGCGGCGCAGCTCGCGCAGGTTCAACTCTGCTGTCCCCTCTGACGGCACAGCCGGGGATTCTCGCGGCTCGGGCGGCGCGAGCGCAATGGTCGCGCCGGGAGCTACGCGAAGTCCTCAGCCGAATGCGGCCCCACGCAGGCGATCGCGAGCTCGTCGGCGACGTCGCGGGCGACGCTGACGACGTCGTCGTAGGTGACGGCGTCGAGCGCGGCGATCGCGAGGTCGGGGTCGATCTCGTCGCCGAACAGGATCGTCTGCTGGGCAGCGTGGCGGGCGACGGCGTTCGTGTTCTCGAACGCGAGCACGCGCGCGCCGGCGGCGTAGGCGCGGGCGCGCTCGACCTCCTCGGGCTTCGGGCCGTCGTCGCGCAGCTCCGTGACGATCTCGCGCATGCGGCGGTACGCCTCGACGCACTTGGTCGAGTCGAGCCCTGCGGCCAGCTGGAGGATCGGCACGTCGGCGCTGTTGTGCGAGATCGCGTAGACGGAGTAGGCGAGGCCGCGCTGCTCGCGGATCTCGTCGAACAGGCGGGAGCCCATCGAGCCGCCGAGCAACGTCGCGTAGATCGTCAGTGCGGCGCGCTGGGCGCGGTCGGTCGTGTCGATCGCCGGCCGGTAGGACATCCGCAGGTGCGACTGGTTCGAGTCGCGCTCCTCCACCAGCGTGCGCGCGTGCAGCGGCGGCGCTGCCTCGTAGGCGGCCGGCTCGGGCAGCGTGGGGAAGCGGCCGAACAGCTCGTCCAGGGCGCCGTCGGCACCGCCGGCGGAGCCGGTGGTGGGCAGGTGCTCCAGGTTCCCCACGACGAATGCTCCGCCGCGCGCACCGGCCCAACGACGCTCGCGGAAGGCGACGATCCCCTCGCGCGTGAACGTGTCGCGCAGGTGCTCGACGGGGCCGAGCACCGTGCGCCCGAGCGGATGCTCGCCGAATGAGGCTTGGTCGATCAGGTGCTCGGCGACGGTCGAGGGCTGATCGTTCGCGCGCGCGATCTCCTGGATCACGACGCCGCGCTCGCGCTCGAGCTCCTCGGCGTCGAGCCGCGGACGCCCGACGAAGTCGGTCAGCAGGTCGATCGCCTCCAGCGCCTTCTCGGCGCGCACGGTGATGTGGAAGGCGACGAGGTCGTGGCTCGTGTACGCGTTCAGCTGTCCGCCGATCCGCTCAGCCGTCTCGTTCACGTCGCGGTAGGTGGGGTAGTCCTGCCCGCCCTTGAAGACGAGGTGCTCGAGGAAGTGCGCCATCCCGTTCTCCTCCGGGCGCTCGCTGCGCGCCCCGGCGTCGAACGCGACGAGCGCGGTGACGGCGCGCGTGCCGTCGAGCTGCAGGCGGTGGATCGGGAGGCCGTTCGGCGCAGTGGAGGTGGAGATCGCGGTCATGTGCCAACCGTAGCGCCGGCGGGCGTGGATCCTCGCCGCCGTGGCTGCACGCGAGCGAAATCCCTGCAAAACTGCTTGCAGCAGGAGCCTGCGCCTGGTCGCCCACTGTGCGCGCACGCTACTGTCCGGAGCCCGATGGCTGTGAAGACCGGCAACTCCCGCCTCTCACGTCGTGCCGCGGCCGAGCACCAGCCGGCCGTCGCCGCGCGTGCCGCCGTGCCGCACAGAGCGACGCCGGGCGGAGCCTCGGTGATCGAGTTCCGCGGCGTCGAGAAGCGCTACGACGTCGGCGCGGTCGGCCTTGACGAGGCGACCTTCTCGATCGGCCGCGGCGAGTGGGTCTTCCTGGTCGGCTCGACCGGCTCCGGCAAGTCGACCGTCATGCGCCTGCTGATCAAGGAGCTCGAGCCGACGGCCGGCACGATCCATGTCGCCGGGCGCGACCTCGCGCAGATCGAGCGCAAGCGCGTGCCATTCTACCGTCGCAACATCGGCGTCGTCTTCCAGGACTTCAAGCTGCTGCCGAACCGCACCGTCCATGACAACGTCGCGTACGCGCTGCAGGTCACCGGCGGCACGCGCAAGGACATCCGCGCGAAGGTGCCGGACATCCTGCGCCTCACCGGCCTTTCGACGAAGCTGCACAACTACCCGGACCAGCTGTCGGGCGGCGAGCAGCAGCGCGTCGCGATCGCGCGCGCGTTCGTCAACCACCCGCCGCTGCTGCTCGCGGACGAGCCGACCGGCAACCTCGATCCCGAGACGTCGATCGGGATCATGCAGCTGCTCTACCGCATCAACCGCGCCGGCACGACCGTGCTCGTCGCGACGCACGACTCCACGATGGTCAACAAGATGCGCCGCCGCGTGATCGAGCTGTCGCAGGGCCGCATCGTGCGCGACGAGGCTACGGGCCTCTACGTGCGCGACGAGTCGACGCGCGAGTTCGCCGCCCGCATGCGCAGCGACCTCCCCGACGCGACGAGCGGGACCGGGATCGGCGCCTAGATGCGGATCGGCTTCTTCATGCGCGAGGCTTCGCGCGCCCTGCGTCGCAACGCCGCCCCGAGCTTCGCGGCGCTCGCGACGATCCTCCTGACGATGCTCGTCGTCGGCGTCTTCATCCCGATCGTGCAGGCGACCACCGGCGCCGCCAACGACGTGCGCAAGCGCGTGCTCGTCGACGTGTACCTCACGAGAGGCGCTTCGCAGGCGGACATCGCCCGCGTGCGGGATCAGCTGCTGGGAACGCCGAACGTCAAGCGCGTCGAGTTCGTCTCCAAGCAGCAGGCCTACGAGCAGCAGCGGAAGAAGGACCCGCAGGCGTTCGCCCTGCTCGGCGCCAACCCGCTGCCGGACACCTTCCGCGTCACGCCGCAGAACCCGGACGACGTGCTGAAGATCGCCTCCGCGCTCGCGCCCCAGTCCGCCGGCGGCGGCCACACGCCGATCGACCGCTCGATCGAAGAGGTGCGCACGCGCCGCGACGACACGACGAAGATCCTCCAGGTCACGCGCTTCGTGAAGCTGATGGCCGGCACGCTCGCCGCGTTGCTGATCGCCGCCTCGATCTTCCTGATCGCCAACACGATCCGCCTCTCGCTCTACGCACGGCGGCGCGAGGTCGAGGTGATGAAGCTCGTCGGCGCGACCGACTGGTTCATCCGCTGGCCGTTCGTGATCGAGGGGATCATCGTCGGCGCGCTCGGCACCCTGCTCGCGATCCTGCTGCTCGCGATCGGCAAGATCGCGATCATCGACCCGCTCGCCAGCGACTTCTCGCTCATCTCCGCCCCCGAGACGATGTCGTTCGGCCTCCTCATCGCCGTGATGATGGGCGCCGGCATCGCCATCAGCGCCCTCGGGTCCGGATTGTCGCTGCGCCGCTTCCTGCGCGTCTGAGCTTCGGCCGCGTTTCAGCGTTGCCGGTACGCCGGCCGCCGGGTGGCCCTTGCCGTCGAGGCCCTCTCGTGAACTGGAGCTGACGCTGCGCATTGCCGAGGAGGCCGCAGGGGGGCCTCGCCAGCAAGGCCACCCGGCGCCGGCTCCCAGCACCGCCGGTGCACCGTCGTCAGGCCCGCGGGCGCAACGCGACTCGCTGTGATGAGCTTGAGCGGCGGATCGGCCGGGCCACCCAGCCAGAGCGCAGGCCAGCGAGCGAGCAGCTCGCACGCCAAGGCGCTGCGCGGAGCGCGCGGAGGGCTCGGCGGGCGCGGAATCAGCCGGGCGCGGCTTGTCCCTCGCGAGAGCCCCCTGTGGCCACCACTCGCGTGGAGCGGCGCCGGACCGTCCCACGTAGAGGCTCTCGCGAGGGAGCAAGCCCGCGCCCGGCGTACCGCGAACGCCGAAACGCCGAACGCGCAGAGCTACCGCAGCAGGGCCTTCGCCTCGAGGTACTCCTCCAGGCCGAAGCGACCGTTCTCGCGGCCGTTGCCCGACTGCTTGAAGCCGCCGAACGGGGCCTGCAGGCTGAACTGGCCGCCGTTGACCTCGATCTGACCGGCGCGCAGGCGGCGTGCGACGCGCTGGGCGCGATCCGCGTCGCCCGACCAGACGCCCGCGGCGAGGCCGTAGATCGTGTCGTTGGCGATCGCGACGGCCTGATCCTCGTCGTCGTAGGGGATCAGGACGAGCACGGGGCCGAAGATCTCCTCGCGCGCGATCGTCATCTCCGGCGTCACGTCGGAGAACACCGTCGGGCGGACGTAGAAGCCCTGCGGCAGGTCCTCCGGCGCCTCGGCGCCGCCCGTCACGAGCCGCGCGCCCTCCTCGATCCCTTGCTGGATGTAGGCGCGCACGCGCTCGCGCTGGACGTGGGAGACGAGCGGGCCGATGCCGTTGCGCTCGCCGAGCGGGTCGGCGGGCGCGAACGCCGCGGCCGTCGCGGCGGCGATCTGCTCCACCTCGGGGAGCTGCTCCCTCGGCACGATCATCCGCGTCAGCGCGGAGCACGTCTGGCCGCTGTTGAGGAACGCCTTCGCGACGCCGTTTGGGACCGCCTGCGCGAGGTCGGCGTCGTCGAGGATCACATACGGCGACTTGCCGCCGAGCTCGAGCGCGACGCGCTTGACGGTGCCGCTCGCGAGCTCGCTCACGCGCTTGCCTGCGCGCGTGGAGCCGGTGAAGGAGACCATGTCGACGTCGGGGTCCGTCGCGATCGCCTCGCCCACCACCGGGCCGGTGCCGGTCACGAGGTTGAAGACGCCCGCCGGAAGCCCCACCTCATCAACCACCTCCGCCAGCACGAACGCCGACAGCGGCGCGACCTCGCTCGGCTTCAGCACGACCGTGCAGCCGGCTGCGAGCGCGGGGGCGACCTTGCACGCAACCTGGTGCAGCGGGTAGTTCCACGGCGTGATCGCACCGACCACGCCGACCGGCTCGCGCACGATCAGCACGGAGTCGATCTCCTCCTCGAGCGCGACCGCGTCGAGCAGGTCGGCGGCGAGGCGGAAGGAGGCGATCGGCAGCCCGGCCTGGATGATGCGCGAGAGCTTCAGCGGCATCCCGACCTCGGCTGTCACGGTGCGGGCAAGCTCGTCCGCGCGCTCCTCGAGCCCGTCGGCGATCGCGCGCAGCAGCCGCTGGCGCTCCGCGACCGGCGTCGCCGCCCAGCCGTCGAAGGCGGCGCGCGCGGCAGCTGCGGCGCGGCGCGCGTCGGCGGGCGTCCCCTCGGGGATCGTGCCGATGACCTGCTCGGTCGAGGCCTCGACGACGTCCAGCGTGCCGCGGCCGTCCGGCGTCACCCAGGCACCGTCGACGTAGAGCATGTCGCGCACGGTGGGGCGGGTCTGCTGCTCGACGGCCATCGGGCTCCTCCAGGGTCGGGATCGCTGCGTCCATGCGAGCGTAGTGCAGTCCGGATGGCTTAGCGCCTGTTGAAACGCGGTCGGTACGCTGACGCGGTGAAGCGACGTCCCCCGCGTCTGACGCTCGCGCTCGCCGGCACCGTCGGGGTCGTCGTCGTGCTGCTGCTCGGCATCTGGCTCGGCGGCCATCCGAGCAGCCTGCCGGGGCCGGTCCGCAAGGCGTTCGTCGGCAGCGACGACACGCAGCTGATGCGCCAGGCGCTCGACACGATCGACGAGATCTACTACCGCAAGGCGAGCCGCGCCACGCTCGTCGACCGTGGGATCGAGGGAGCGGTCGCGAGCCTCGGAGACCCGTTCTCGCACTACTTCGATCCGAGAACGTACAAGCGCTTCGAGCAGACGACGAACCCGAGCTTCAGCGGCATCGGCGTGACCGTGCGACCGGGCGCGCGCGCGACGGGCGGGCTCGTGATCGAGTCGGTGATCCAGGGAACGCCGGCCGCGCACGTCGGCCTGCGGCGCGGCGACCGCATCGTCGCCGTCGACGGCAGATCGCTCGCCGGGCACCCGTCGAGCTATGCGATCGGCCTGATCAAGGGCGAGCCGGGCACGACGGTGGCGCTGACGCTCGTGCGCGACGGCAGACGGCTCGCGAAGCGCGTCGCGCGGGCCCGCGTCACGCAGCCGGTCGTGGCCGGGCGGATGGTGCAGTGGAGAAGCCGGCGGTACGGCGTCGTCGTCTTCACGAGCTTCACCGAGGGGTCGGGCGCGCAGGTGCGCTCCGCGGTGGACCGGCTCGTCCGAAGCGGCGCCCACGGGATCCTGCTGGACCTGCGCGGCAACGGCGGCGGGCTGCTCAACGAGGCGGTCGACGTCGCGTCGATCTTCATCCCCGACGGGACGATCGTCTCGACCGACGGCCGCGCGCGGGCGCGCCACGTCTACACCGCCACGGGCGGCGCGATCAGACGCTCGGTGCCCGTCGTCGTGCTCGTCGACCGCGGCACCGCCTCCTCGGCGGAGATCGTCACCGGTGCGCTCCAGGATCGCCACCGTGCCGAGATCGTCGGCACGAACACCTACGGCAAGGGCGTCTTCCAGGAGATCCGCGTGCTGCCGAACGGCGGCGCCCTCGACCTCACCGTCGGGCAGTACTTCCTGCCGAGCGGGCGCAACATCGGCGGCAGAGGCGTCGCCGAGGGGAGAGGCATCGCGCCCGACGTGCGCGCGAGCGACAACCCCGACACGACGCGGCGGGACGAGGCGCTCGACGTTGCGCTGGCGCAGCTCGCCGCCGAGCCGCGGTGACCCGCGACGAGCCACGCGAGCGCGCCGCGCCGCGCACGACGGTCGTCGCCGTGCTCGACAAGCGCGGACGCTTCCTGATCGGCGAGTTGTTCTTCGGCCGCGGCCCGCAGCTGATCGTCGAGCGCGACCGCAGAGCGGGACCCGGCGATCTCGTGCTGCTGCGCACCGCTGGGCGCGGGGGAACCGGACCCGCCCGCCCTCGGGGTCACGCGAAGATCGAGCGGCGCATCGGCCGCCCGGACGTCGCGGGCGACGTGCTCGAGGCGCTGATGCTCGACCGCGGCCTGCGCCGCCGCTTCGACCCCGCCGTCGAGCGCGCGGCGCGCACGGCGGCGGAGGGCGACGGAATGGTGGACGTCCCGCGGCGCGATCTGCGCGAACTCGTCACGTTCACGATCGACCCGGCGACGGCGAAGGACTTCGACGACGCGATCTCCGCGGAGCGCCGCGGCGACGGCGCATGGCGGATCTGGATCCACATCGCCGACGTGTCTGCGTACGTGCGTCCCGGCTCGCTCGTCGACAAGGAGGCGTACCGCCGTGGCACGAGCGTCTACGTGCCCGGCAGGGTCGAGCCGATGCTGCCCGAGGCGCTCTCGAACGGCGCCTGCTCGCTGCGGCCGGGCGAGGACCGCAACGCGGTCACGGTCGAGCTCGACCTGCGCGGGACGAAGGTCGAGCGGACCGCCTTCTACCGCTCGACGATCCGCTCGAATGCGCGGCTCGACTATGACCAGGTCGATCGCATCTTCGCCGGCGCCGAACGGGCGGAGGCGCCGTGGGCGGAGCCGGTTGCGGCGGCGCGCGAGGCGTCCGGCGCGCTGCACGCGGAGCGCGAGCGCGGCGGCGCGCTCGCGATCGAGAGCGCCGAGCCCGACTTCGCGTTCGACTCCGAAGGTCACGTGACGGCTGCGCACCGCGTCCAGGCGACCGAGGCGCACCGCCTGATCGAGCACCTGATGATCCTCGCCAACGAGCAGGTCGCGCGGATCCTCGCCGACCAGCGCGTCCCGACGCTCTACCGCGTCCACGAGCGGCCGGAGGGGGAGGCGGCGAAGCGGCTCGTCGCGCAGCTCGCCTCGCTCGGCGTCGCCACGCCACCTGCGCCCGAGCACCTCACGCCGCAGCAGGCCGCGGAGACGATCGCCGAGTGCTCTCAGCTCGTCGAGCAGCACGTCCGGCGCACCGGCCAGGGCGGGATCGGGCTGAGCGGGCTCGTGCTGCGCTCGCTGAAGCAGGCCCGCTACGACCCGGCGAACCTCGGCCACGCCGGTCTCGGCCTCACGCACTACTGCCACTTCACCTCGCCGATCCGCCGCTACCCGGACCTGGTGTGCCACCGCGCGCTGCTGTCAGCGGTCGGCGGTGGGGAGGAGGCGCCGCCGACCACGCGCCTGCCAGGCGCGGGCGACTGGTGCTCGGCGCGGGAGCGCGACGCGATGTCGATCGAGCGTGCCGCCGACGACGTCGCGCACGGGTTCCTGCTCGAGCGTGAGCTGTTCGAGGGCGGCTGGGAGCAGGAGTTCGATGGCGAGGTCACGGGCGTGATCGGGGCGGGCGCGTTCGTCGCCTTCGGCGACAGCCACGAGGGAATGCTGCCGGTGCGCAAGCTGCGCGGCGAGTGGTGGGAGCTGAACGAGGAGGGCACGATCCTCCACGGCACGCGCAGCGGCGCGGCGATCCGCATCGGCGACCGCCTGCGCGTGCAGGTCGAGCGCGTCGACACTGCGCGGGGACGGGTCGATCTGCTCCCCGTCGAGCTGTAGCCCGTCCGGATCCGCCAGACTGACGGCATGGCAAAGGGCAAGGGAAAGCGCAAGATCGGCGCCGGCGACGTCGCGAGCAATCGCGCGGCGAGCCATCGCTTCGTCCTGCTCGACAGGGTCGAGTGCGGGATCGTGCTCCAGGGCACCGAGGTCAAGTCGCTGCGCACCGGCGGCGCGACGATGAAGGATTCCTACGCGACCGTCAGAGACGGCGAAGTGTGGTTGCACCACCTGCACATCCCGCCCTATCCGCCCGCCTACCACGACAACCACGCGCCAGAGCGCGACCGCAAGCTGCTGCTGCACCGCCGCGAGATCGAGCGGCTCATGGGCAGAGCGAAGGAGCGCGGGCTCACGCTCGTGCCGACGCGCATCTACTTCAGAGGGCCGCGCGCGAAGGTCGAGCTCGCGCTCGCCCAGGGCAAGGACCGCTTCGACAAGCGCGAGTCGATCAAGAGACGCGACATGGCGCGCGACGTGCAGCGGGAGCTGCGCGAGGTCAACCGCTGAGTCAGACGCTGGAGAGCGTGCGCGTGAGGTGCGTCGCGTCCATGCCGACCACGAGCGCGGCGATCAGCCCGATGTAGACGAGCGCGACGAGCGCGCGCTGGGTCCGCGTGACGCGGTAGTAGGCGGCCGACGCCTCGCCGCCGGCGCGCAGCGCCTTCCAGCGGTGCCACGTCGACAGCGCGGCGAACACGAGGATCACGAGGATGATCGGGTTCGGGAAGACGATCGCGAGCGCGGCCATCGCGGCCAGCCCGACGAACCACATCCACGGCGCCATCGCGGCCATCGCGCGGCCGCCGTCGAGCGGCACGACCGGCAGCAGGTTGAAGAGGTTCAGGAAGAAGCCGGTGAACGCGAGCGCCTGCCAGAAGTCGTTGCCGGTCGACAGCCACACCGGGACCAGCAGTGCCGCGCCGAGCGATCCGAGCACCGGGCCGGCGAGCCCGACACGTGCCTCCGCGGCCGCGTCGTCGCCGAGCGACTTCGCCGCCACGACCGCGCCGAGGAAGGGGATGAACATCGGCGCGCTCGCCTCGATCCCCTCGCGTCGCAGCTGGATCACGTGGCCCATCTCGTGCACGAGCAGCAGCAGCACGAAGCCCGCGGCGAACTTCCAGCCCCAGATGAGGCTGTAGGCGGCGACCGACACGAGCATCGAGCCCGACGTCGTCAGCAGCTTGAGCTTCGGGAGCAGCAGCAGGACGCCCTTGAGCTTCGCGAGGCCCGCGCCGAGCACGGCGAGCGGGCCGAAGATGCGCCCGAGGCGCGAGCGCGGCTTCACCGGCGGCAGCCCGACGTCCTCCGGCGCGGCCGGCGGAGGCGTGGGCGTGATCGGCGGAAGCCAGTCGGCGCGCTGCTCCATGCATCCGATTGTGGCAGGCGAGCGCGCCAGGGCCGGGCGGCTACACTGTCTGGAGCAGGAACCCCAAGGGGACGACAGGCTTCGACGTGGTTGTCTTCGTGGGGGTGGTTGCGAGCCGAGGTCCCGGTTGGCCTCGTAAAACCACCGGGAAAACCATACGTGCGGACTCTCACGAGTACGCCCTCGCCGCTTAGCACCTAGCTAAGGCCGCGAGGTTTCGGGCCCCGCCAGCCTGCCGCGGGGATCACCGGAATCAGAAAGCAGGCTCACCCGGTGAGGCCCGCCTCCGCCGATCCGGGGACAGCTTCAGGAGGCTGGTCCCCCACAACCCCGCCGGCGAGGCGAGTGGGGGACGAGACCAGAGCGCCGGCTACGCTCGTAGAAGCTGCCCTTCACGCGACCGCGGACCCGGGTTCAATTCCCGGCGTCTCCACCATTTGCAGGAAGGTCGAAACCCGGTCATCGGAAAGGTGGGCGGGTTTCGACCGTTTCTGGCCCGAGTTCTCGGCCAGGTTGGCCGGGACGGGTCCGATGGGATGCCAGGCCGTCATGGCCTCGTAGACCGGTGTGAGTTCGACGGCGGCGACGTCGCCGTCCGGCCCGATGCTGATGCGGCGGAAGATGGCGCGGTTCATCAGACGGCGTTCCAGATCGGGCGCGGCCAGGTAGTGCGCTTGGGCGTTGTCGATCGTGGCAAGCGCCTCCTCCAGTGTGTCCTCGATCACGTCGCGTTGCAGGTTGGCCTCGGCCAGCAGCCGCCGGACGGCTTGTTGTTCGGCCGTCAAGCGTTCCTGTTCGCTGGCGAGAACGCTGTCGGAGACGAGGCCCCGGTACGCCATCTGCACCAGCTTTGTCTGGTTGGCCTCAAGCTCGCTCAGCTTGCGCTTGTGCCGGTCGGCCTCCTTCCGCACCCCTTCCAGGCGATCGAACACGTCATGGTCGAGGTCGGCACGGATGGCGGTCTGCACTTTTCTCGGCACGGCGATGGTGGCGTACAACTCCTCGATGCCGCGGGCAACCTGGGGGACGGAGTAGTGGCCGCTGGGGCAGTTGCCACCACTTCGGCGGGCGGTGCGCCGGGCACAGCAGAAGTACTCGTAGTAGACGCCGGTCTTGCCTCGGTGTCGTCCGTAGATCAGGCGGGCGTCGCACAGGTCGCAGTAGACCTGTCCTCGCAGGTAGTGGGCGTGGCGTTGTGATCGGTCGCCGCCAATCCGAGCGGCGTCAAGGAGCTTGCCAACCTGCTCGAACATCTCAGGCTCGACCAACCGATCATGGCGGCCATCCACTCGCTTGCCGCAGTACTCCACGATGCCGACGTAGTAGGGGTTTCGCAGCAGGCGATGGATGCGGCTGAGTGCCAACGGGGCTGGTGGCCGTTTGGCGGTTCCGACGCTGCGCAGTCCGTTGGCCTCCAAGAGCGCTCCCAACTCCCTCAGCGTGAAGTCGCCGGTGGCGTACAGCTCGAAGGCAAGCTGGACAAGTGGCGCTCGTTCTTCGTCTTTCTTGACGGTGGCGACTGAGCGGCCGTCCACCATGTACCGCTTTGTCCGATACCCGATGGGCGGCTTGAAGGGTGTGCCGCCGGTCTTGTGCTTCTGCATCAATCCCTTTTTGATCTCGGTCGCCAGGTTGTTGGAGTAGTACTCGGCGAACGTGGCCAACATGCCGTGCATCAGGCGACCGGCTGGAGTGGCGTCGATGTTCTCGGTTGCCGAGACGAGCGTGATACCCATCCCCAGCAGTTGCTCGTAGAGGTTGGCGTCGTCGCGGCGGTTGCGGGCCAGCCGATCGACCTTGTGGACGATGAGATAGGTGACGCCGAGCGACGGCAGTTCTCTCAGCATTTCCTGCAAGACTGGGCGGTTGTCGCTGCGGGCCGACTCTGCCCGTTCGACGTAGGGCTTGACAACGGTGGCGCCCAAGCGCTTGGCCTCTTGTGTGGCTGCCTCGATTTGGGCTGGAAGCGAGTAGCCGTCGCCGTCGTCGTCGCCGTCACGGCCCATCTGGCCGGTGCTTGACACCCGCGCGTAGATTGCCGCTATTTTGGGTCGGTCGTGAATTTCAGGTGGGGATGCAAGCGCTACCGGGGAAGTGGTCGGGGCAGTCAAGCGCTCTCCTTTCGGTGGAGGGTTGTAGACGCCCTCCTCTGCGCTGTGTGGAAGCGCCAGAGGTTTTCGTGCATTCGCTGTATGAGCAGGAGCGCCGCAAGCGACGTGGCCTCACTCACAAGATCGGCTACTACAAGCCGGACTCCGGCTCGCTCCAGAGTGGGGCAAATCTTGTTCCACACTTCGTAGTTGCGGGCCAATGTGTCGTAGGTAGGAATCAGCAGAAGGTCGGTGGGGTGATCCCCCGCGAGGTCCCGCATCATGCGGTCCCGCGTAGGACGGCCTTTCTGTCCGCCGTGCTCTACGTACTCTTGCGTGATTGTGACTCCAAGCCGGGCGGCCGCTTCCCGGCACGCCCTCTGTTGTTCCATGATGGGGCAACCGATACCGCGAGCGCGGATGTAAATCGTTGCTGTCTTTGTCATGTTTCTTCCCTCCTTTCGGGTCATGAAGTTTAGTTATGCTTGTCTCGCTTACTCAACGTGTCATTTCATAGGCACTCCCTCCTTCCTACATCTGTTAAGCCATGAAAAATAATGCTTGTCAACCCCAGCGATCCGGCACCAGATGGCGCTAGATCACTGGGGCAAATGCGCTTACGTCAGCGCGTCAATCCGGGCTTGGATCTCCTCCTTCCGCTTGGGCGCAGCCTCAGCCATCGCCTTATGCTCGGCGGCAGCTTCAGCGGCACGGGCCTTGGCGGCTTCGACCTCGACGTCGATCGCCTCCCTGGCCGCTTCCAGCACGCGCAGCGCGTCAGCGACCGCGTCCTCTGGTGTCGTCCATCGACGACGCGGACGCTTCGGGCCGCCAGCGGCATCGGGACGGCCGGAGTAGTACGAGCCGCGCACGCTGTTGGGCTGGATTTTCAGCTCGGCGGCGAGCTGCTTGAAGGCGTCAGGGCGGCTGGTGCCTTCGGCAACCATCGCCTCAACGCGCTCGTAGACCTGCTGCGCCTTGGTCATGGGCGCATACCTCCTTCGGTTGTGACCGGACGGGAGGCAGCCAGAAAGACGTTGCGTCCTTCCGACCGCCATGCCGCCGGTCACGCGACCTCCGAGACACGCTGGCGGGCCAGCTCGGCAAACTCGGCGCTCAACTCAATACCGAGCCAGTCCCGGCCCAGTTCGGCGGCGACGCGGCAGGTCGTGCCACTGCCGACGAAGGGATCAAGCACCAGGCCGGGCCTCGTCGGGGCGTTGCAGCCACAGGGAACAAAGGGCCGTGCCTGCGGGACGCCTTCCAAGAACCGCACCGCCCGGCGAGACCTGCGCCACGGAGAACCGCAGGCAACGCAGACCCGCCGGGGAGCGGTAGCCATGATCGGGCGATGAACCAGAGCATCGGGGAAGGTGGCGAAGTGTGTCCCGCGCCTGCGGCCGGTTGGCAGATGCCACACGTCGCCGGGATTCTTCCCCAGCACATGGCCTTTCCGGCCCTCACGGGCCAGCCGCTGCAGACCGACCCGCGTTCCGGCCAGCTCGCCCAGGACGGCCGCCGGGGTAGCAATCGTACTTCCCGGCCTGTGGGCGGATTTGAGCGGAACCCGGATGGCATCCAAGTCGTAGAAGTAGCTCGCCTGCCTGGTCAGGTGCAGAATCGGTTCCCAGGTGTTCGTCAGGCGATCCGACACCGGGGACGGGAGCGGATTCGTCTTGATCCAGGCCACCTTGTTGCGGACGATCCAGCCGTCCTCGACCAAAGCTCGGATCAGACGTTCGGGAGCCAGCAGCAGCGACTTGGCGGGCGCTCCCAGGCGAGCATGGTTGGAATAGCTGTCGCCGACGTTGAGCCAGAGGGAGCCGGTCGGCACCAACACGCGGGCGATCTCGCCAGCGACCATCCGCAGGTTCTCCACCCAGGCGTCGACGTCGGCCTCTTGGCCCAGCTGACCGGCGACCTGATAGTCCCTTGCCCTGAAGTACGGCGGGGAGGTGATGACGCACTCAACGCTGGCCGACGCCAAGGTCTGCAACACCGTCAGCGCGTCCCCTTCCAAGATGAGGTTGCGGGGCCTCACAGCACGGCCTCCGCGTTGCCGATGAAGTGGCGGAAGTCGGCCACGGTCGTGATGGCAAACAGCCGCCGGGCCTCGGCTGGAAGCGCCTGGGTCCACTCGCTGAGTCGGTCTGCTCGCGGCTCGGATGTGGCGACCCACAGCACCTTGGGGAAGACGCCGCCGCGGGCTTGCTCTCGGCCGGACTTGAAGTAGGCGAGGTAGGTATCCAGCTTGCGGTGAATGGCGCCCCGGCGATGGCTGCCGGTGTCGAGTTCGACAAACCAGCGATCCTCGTAGGCACCAACGCCGATTCGCAGGTAGGCGTCGGGCTTGAGGACTTGGGGCGCTCCCAGCGTCCCCGCAAACGGTCGGTGGCAGGTCGGCTCGGGTTCCCAGGCCAGCAGTTCCAGCCGTCCGGCTCGCTCAACCTCGACCGTCAAGACGTAGAGCTCGCTGACGGCCAGCCCGTGACGGACGAACAGCAAGCCCGGTTCCTCCGGCGTCCGCAGTCGCCCGACTCGCTCTGGCTCATGCAGTCGTCGTCCCAGGCGATCCAAGACGTAGACGAAGCCATCGGAGCCAGCCCGGACGCCTCCAATCCGTCGCTCGAGCGGAGCCAGGACGCCGAGATCGACCAGGCGTTGCAGGCTCCGTCGTCGGGCGCGGGATCGTGTGGCCGGATCGCCGCCGACCCAAAACAACCGCTCGATCTGCTGGGCCGACACCAGGCCCATCCGCCCAACCGCCCTGACGATCTGCCTATCCCGACTCCCCAAGCGGTCATCGGTCGCGGCAGCCAGCTCCTCGGTCACGCGGATCAAGTGGCACCCCCGAAGGGGGAGACAGTCCCCGGCACTCGGACCGGCAATCCCCGAACGCCAAAGGGATTGCCAGCCTCGGTACTCAACGCGACCGGGTAGGGGGCCGGCAGCATCACGCCTGCCTCCGCAGCCGCCCGATTTCGGCCTCGGCATCTGCTGGCAAGGAGGAGCTGGCGGCCGCAGTCGAAACCGGCCCGTAGCGCTCTGCCGACCGCTGGCGAATGAAGGAAGCAGAGCCGACAACCGGCGGCAGGGGTTCGGTTTGGCCGGTCACAACAGCGCTGGCCGATCCTCGACCGACCGCCACCCGAGCAGCAACCTCGAACTCGCCGAGGGATTGCAGATCACGGGCGTCCAGTCCCGGCAGCTCGCGGGCCAGGCGGCTTGCCTCATCAGCTCCGGCTCGGAAGCTCAGGAGGGTCCCGACGTTGACCAGCAGCGAGGTACGGACTGCTTCTGGCAGCCGTCCGGCCGCTTGGGTGGCCACGGTGACCGAGGCGCGGTAGCCGCGCGCTTGCTCCAGCATCGCCTCTATTCCGATGCCTTGGTCGGTCAGGGCTTGCAGCTCGTCGAAGTACAGGCTCAGGTGATGGCGACGCTCCGGCGGGATGGCGGCACGAGCAGAAATGGCGACCCAAACCAGATAGGTCAAGGAGGAAGCGATGAGGCGGGCGGCAGGCTCCCCGATCACGCCGACCGGCAGGGACACCATCAGCCATCGGCGCTCGGCCAGCAGCCGCCCAATATCCAGCCGGGAGCCTTGACCGCCCAGGACCGCTCGAACAACCGGACGGCCAAGCAAGCTGACGATCCGCGACAGAGCCGGGGCAACGTGCTGGACCTTCTCGGCCTCGCTCAAGGATTCGTACATCGCCCACTGGCCGACCAGCAATGGATCACGCAGACGTCCGACGACCTGCCGACGAAAGGCAGGCTCCATGAACAGGCGCGGCCAATCGGCCAGGCCCGCTCCCGGCATCTCAGCCAAACTCCGAAATCCCAGGCGGGCGTAAGCATCGAGCCTCGGGCCCCAACTGTCGCGGAAGAGGGAACGCAAGACCGTCAGAAGCACATCGGCCCGAAGGTCAGGATCGCCGCCGGCGAACAGATCAACGCCGGGGATGACCGGATCGGACGGGTCGATGAGGGCAATGCGGTCGGCGTGTTCGGGACCAACCCGATCCAGCACGTCGGCGACCAGCTGGGCCTTGGGGTCGATGACCACGCCGCCGTAGCCGGAAGCGATATCGGCCAGGATGCCGCGCGCGAGGACTGCACTTTTGCCCGAGCCGGTGGCGCCGGTGACGTAGGCATGGCGGCAGGAAGCCTCAGCGCTGAGCGCCACCGGCCGAGACTTTCCGTCGTGGTAAGCCATCAGCAGCGGCCGACCGTTTCGGGCCAGCTTCCGAACCGGCGCAATCTGCCGGGCGGCTCCAAGCTGGACACCGGATATGGCGTCGGTGCCTATGGGCCAGCCGATGAGGCAGACCAGCTCGTCCACGTTCAGCCATCCGCTTTGGCGTGACGCACGCGGTATCTGGCGACCGCCGGAGCCAACGTCGAGGCTGCCACCTGATCCACGCCGGGCACGAAACACCGCCGTCAACCGAGCGGCCAAGGCCCGAGCTCGCTTCCGACCATCTGCCCGCACCAGCACCACACCGGAGACGAACAGACCCGGCCCGCTTGTCTTGGCCTCCCACGCTCGATCCGGCTCCTCGGTCGGCAAGGTAGGACGGCCCGGACGAAGCGCCCATTGGATACTCAGCTCTTCGTTTTGTCCCAACGGCAGCAGGGCTGCCAGTAGCGCTCGACCGGCTCCTACCGGATCTTCATCACGGAGGATGAGCCTCTTCGGCACGACGACCGCCAAGCTGAGGGTCGGTCGTGGCCTGACCGGCTCCGGCTGAGCCTCCTCGATCCGAAGGCCGGGGATGGCGGCCCGCAGTTGGGCGCTAGTTGCGGCGGCTATGGCTTGTGGCAGATACAGCCGGTGGGTAATGCCTTCATCCCGCCCGCTGACCTCGGCAATGATTTCGTTGGCCGCACTCAACCCGGAGAGAGCAACGAGAGCGCGCTTGGCCGCAGCCGCATCGGTTGCCAGCGGGAAGGTCAGGACGAAGGGGAGGCGGGAGGCCCGCATCCGGCGGGCCTGCCGTGCCTCGGTTGCCACGATCCCTCCCAACAAGGCCGCCCCTCCGACAGCGGCCGTGACCGCCGGGACAAGCTCAGTCTTCAAGGGCGGTCCCTTCCCGCTTCTTCCGATCTACGGCAGCCCGCCGCCGCTTCTCTTGGACCGCTCGCTTTCCTGCGAGGTAGAGAACCATCGCGTACAGCTCGTGGTCAATTTCCTCTCGCATAATTCCTTTCACCTTGATGGGTCGTGACAAGTCAATGCCTCCTTTCGTCTCTTACATGCTGTTGTCCCTCTCGACTTAGTTGGTTGGTGTCGCGGCAATCCTCCCTGGGCGCTAAGCGACTTTCACCAGGCTATGCGACGTTTATGAAATAAATCTTTACTGCCTGCGCATCGCGTTACATGGCCTCCTGGGGCCTCGGAGCCGGTCGCGTCTGCTTGGGACGACGCACCGCCCTACGCATCGCCATCCCATATGACGGCCAGCATCCGCATCAGGGCTGCCTCGTGGATCTGACCGATTTGGCGGTAGGCGTCGAGTGTGGCCGCGTCTGGTCGATGTGGCGGTTCCGGCGCTTCACCAAAGACGGCGATCCCCAGCAGCACGACCAGGCCGCCGGCCAGCATCCAGCCGACGACCTGAGCGCCGAGCCACAGCAGCTCCATCACAGCCGCCGGTCCAGGTCGAGCACGACGTTGCCGATGGCATTCGCGGCCGAGTCGGCCACAAAGCGCAGCCGCACCTCGGCCCGCTCGTCGGGACGACGGCGGATCAAGGCGGCTTCGATGGTCGAGAGCTGATCGACCGCCAGCATGGCCCGGTGGGCTACTGCGGTGATGGAATCCACGCGGGTGGCTTCACGCGCAGCCGCTACAGCTCCGTTGGCTTGGATGACCTCCAGCTCGGCCGTGACCGCTTTCTCCAGGCCGCGGCGGGGGGAGCGGACGAGTGCCGTCATCCGCGTGATCGGGTAGAACTACGGTGTGCACAGCACCGGAAAAAGGCGCCTGACATTTGGACTCCTTTGCGGCGGGGCAACTACAGCGTTGCCGTCGTCGGTTAGCTCAGCACAGATGCCGCCGCTTGTGTATGGATCAATTATTGCGACTCGGTCTGATGCCTGCCTTGGTTCCCGAGTTCGGTATCGCTTTGGTGGTTCTCTTGGGTCTTTTTCTGGAACGCCCGTTTGCTGCGCACAGACCCATACCCGAACAAGGAGCACGCCCCTGGTCAAGAAGCGCGTAGACCCAACCCTTGCGAAGTATCTCGTGCCACCCGCAAGATTCATCCGCCTTGGGTGGCAGGGATACAGGTATATGGATGAGTCAGCGTGGCTTGATGGTGAGGATGCGTTCGCGCGCATCGTAGAGTGCTCGTGCGAGCAGTCGCACGCGAATCCCGATGATGATGAGCACCGGCGCCGGGCCGCCTGTGATCTCATGTTGTATACCGCGACCTACACGGGAGTGTACGCCGCGATGATGCCGACTCTCGTAGGCGCGCCGGGCACGCCCTACCAGGGTGATGAGTACCGCGACCGTCGAATCGCCGCTTGCGAAGCCTTCTGCTACTCAGAGGATCGCTACAACGGCACTATTCGACCGCAGGTGATCGAGGTCATGGCACGGGTCCTCTACGGCGTGGTTACCTACCCGCAGGACTTGGAAGCCTTCCTCGCGAGCATCCGAGTTACCGCTTGAGCTTGCGCTAATTACGGATTTATGGTTGAATGGTGCCCGTCGCTTGAAGCGCGGGCATTGTTCGTTATTGGGGCTTCCTTGGTCGTAGTGGGCGCGCATGTTGGTTGCGCGCCAGCTCCCGACCAAGGAGGTACTGAGTGGTCATCATCGGGCAGCGTGAGCCGTTTAGCGATCATTGCGTGACCGTTCCATTCTTGATGTATATGGCTGGTCGGCGGGGCTTGTTCTCCTATCTGCTCAACGAGTTCTACGACCCCGGCCGGGGTGACTCGGAGAAGATCGAGCGAGCGACCTTCGCCGCCGCCTGCGCCTGCGCCTACCTGGGCATGTTCGAGGACGCCGCCGCCGGCGAGTTCCCCGGCGCGAGAACCCGTCAGGAGCGCTTGGACTTCGTTGCCCAATACCTGCCGCCGAGAAAGTTCGAGGTCGTCATGGCGGTGGCCGTGCCGCAGCATTACCGCGAGATGCCAGCATTGGAGCTGGAGAAGTTGGCGCGCTCCGGCACCGCCGAGGATCGGATCTGGTCGGCCTGCTGGCTGGGCCTGTGCGGTTGGCTCCATAGCCACGACTGCACGCTGCTCGGCACCGATGAGCTGGAGCGAGTGGAGCGCTTGGAGGCGTCCGTGCGCGAGATGATCGCCGACTACGACGAGTATCGCCGCCTGGCTGACCGCATGTGGACCGGCGTGGAGATGTACAACCTCAATGGGCCGCCGCCGCTCGGTATCGCCCGTGCCACCTTGGGCAGCGGTCGCTACGGCTGGGTAGAGCTGACCCAACTGGTCCCCGCGCATCTGCTCGCCGGGGATCGGTCTCGCCGCAACGACCCTCAGCCACCAGGCTAGAGCCTTACCGTCCCCGCCTCCGCTACCAAGCGGACGCGGGGACTCTTCACGTCTAGGGTCGAGACGACGGGGCGCTCAGGTGCCGGGCGTCCCGATGAAGTGGATGCGGAAGCTGCGCTGCCGATCGTGGCAGCCGCGCCCGAGGTCGTAGCGGTAGCTGCCATGCGCGGCGGTGGGGCTGGTGAAGCGGCCCGAGACTTTGAGCGTGCCGCGTGGGCCGTGCGATCCCTGCGCCGTTGTCGCGGTGAAGTGGAAGCGGCCATCGGCTCCCACCGTGGCGGGCTTGGCGGCGTCCAACACGGCGGTGCATTGGTAGCGCTTGCCGTGGTTGTACGGGGCGGTGAAGCTTGTCACCCGCCCGCGCGTGTCGGTCCGGAGCCACGGGCCGGTACAGCCAACGTACCCGAGCGGCCTCGGCCCGCTTGCGAGCTGGCAGGTGCCGGAGCCGTAGAGGGCGTTGGGCTGCGGGCCTGCCGTCGGCAGGGGGTCGGCGGCGGCGACCGATCCGGTCGCGCAGATGGCTATGGCAAGGATGAGGGCGGGGACTCGTCGCATCGGGGGCTGCCTCCTTGTCGTCGGGGCGGCCCGTATCGGCGGTCCGCCCACTCCAGAAAGGCGGCCACTCTATACGGATAGTCGCTATACGCAAAGTCTCTGGATACATAGTCGTCATTCGGGCCTGATACGGCCCGTGGCAAAGACCCCCGCATCCGGCAAGCAGGCCAAGGGCAAAGCAGACAAAGACCCCGAGCTCGTGGCCTTGGGCGCTCGACTCCTCGCGCTTCGGAAGGCCGCCGGGATGACGCAGGAGGACTTGGCCCATGCCGCCGGACTGCACTGGACCTATGTCGGTCAGATCGAGCGCGGAGAGCGAAACGCCACGATCAAGAACGTGCTGAAACTGGCACGAGGACTGGGCGTCGACGCGGCCCAGCTGGTGCAGGATTAGCACGGGATTCCGCCACGATTTCCCGCATCTAGAACGCGATCTATTCCGCTGTCATAGCGGCCGTCGTATGATGGGCTATATCGCGCGTCTTAGACGCGGCTTTAGCCGTCGTCTTAGATGCCGACAAGAAATGGACGACCCCGGAGCTTTCGCTCCACCGCGCTACCCCGGGCCTGAGAAACACGGGAAGCCGGTACCGAGCAAGCCCTACGGGAGAGAACCCCCGGTTCGCACCTGCTCGATGGGGCCGTCGCAAGCATCTTACGACCCGTTGCCGGGCGATACGACGAAATGACCACAACTGGTACAACGTTTTTGAGCGAAGTGCGGAACTCAAGCCGAACATCGCCGAGCCAAACTGCCTGCTCTGCCCGCACATTGACCGGCAGTCGAGAGCGCTCCTAGCCTCGGGCGCTCCCTGACCCCAAGGTGCTCCGGACGGCGCTTACGACGCCGCCCGGAGCTACACAGGAGGCGTTAGCTCCCATGCCCGACCAGCCTATCTCGGCCCAGTACACGCTGCCCGACACCGACGAGCAGACCCAGGCGGCCATCCTCAGCCACGCGCTCCACGTCTTCCCGGCCCCGCTGACGACCGAAGAACTGATGCTCGACATCACCGCCGGATCGCAGGAGTTCGTCGAGGTAGACGGAACCCGCAACGCCCTCCGCTCCCTTCTGCGTGACGGACTCCTGCGGCAAAACGGCGTGTTGATCCTGCCCGTCCGCGCGGTCGTGCGCTTCAACGAGCTTCGAGACGCTGGGATGTAGGCCGGGCTGTACGCGGCTGACGGCCGTGCATGAGACGACGGTTCGCTTCTCCGACGAGCTATGGAAGCGCATACAGGAAGCCAGCAGGCAAGAAGGCGTATCGGCGGCTCAGTTCGTCCGGGAAGCGACGCTGAGCCGCATCGCCACCCGCGACCACGCCGGCAACCTTCAACGCGATCTTGCCGTCACACTGGCCCGGTTCGACCGTCGCCTGCGCCAGTTCGAGGAGCGGCTGGAACGGCATGGGCTGCGGTAGGTCGAAGACCAGGAAGCCAGCTCTCTGTCTTCCTCGGTCTGGTCAGCATCCGGGATCGGGCGCATACTGGAAATTGGTCATAGGCAGAAAGAACATCGTCCACATGCGCGTTACCGACTATCTCCTCATCACAACAGAGCCCCGCACTCGCGATGGGGAGCACCCCGCCGGATGGAGTGCGACCGTGGAGCTGCCCAATGGTGTTCGCATCGAGTCCCTGGGGCAGGACTTGGCGAAGCGGCTTATCGATGCGTGTGAGTTGCGTGGCGAAAACTGGAATCCCACGCGCCAGTACGGCTGCATCCATGCCTACGTCGCGGAGGTTCCACCGAAGCGTTGTGAGAAACGGCTGTCCGCCTGGGACGAACAAGGCACGCTGCTTGAGACGCTTGCGCTGTCGCGGCTGATCCATCCCAATGCCGGAGCGTGCGACTACGCCGTTCGTCGGATCATCGGGGATGACGACCGCGAGCAACTGGCCCCCTACGACGCTGGGACTGCCCGCGTGGCATTTCGGATCGAGGACGGATCGGCTGGCTGGCTCACCGCCTCAGAGGCGGAAGAACTAGCCGACCTTCTGCGCTCCTATTCCTCGGCCACGCTGCCGCTACGAGTCGGCCGCGCGCTCTACCTCAGCGAGACGTTGGTCCGTCAGGAGGGCTATCAGGATGCGTTGCCGCTGCTGGTCACGGGGATCGAGGCACTTCTCAAGGTTGGTCGGCGCCATCTGTCGGAGCAGTTCGCCCAACGCACGAGCGCTCTGGCTGCTGAGGTCGGCATACAGATCACCACAGCCCGATGCGTCCAGGCGTATGACGATCGCTCCGCGCAAGTCCACGGAGGGTTCGTGTCCCTAGCCCAACCAGTCGAGCACGACGAATTTCGCGATGTCTTCGACCAGCTCCAGCAGACCCTTCGGCGAGCTATACGCAAGGCCATCGAGGATCCGGCGTTTGCCGCAGTCTTCGATGACGACACCAAGATCAAGCAACGCTGGCCCACCAGGATCACGCCGAAGAACGGATCTCCCTTCCTGACATGATCGTTGGCGGAGCTAGGAGTACTCGCTTCTCATCGCTGCGAGGCCACGTCCAGCAAGGCTTCTACGAGACGCCGAGCCCGTCCAGGTTTTGACTGCCACTCCGCCCCGTCCACTCCCTCTCGGCGGCCCGACCTTGAGCCGGAGCCGCCCAGGACCGGACATGCGTCCAGCGCGCTTCTGGACGAGTGTCGGCGGGCCGATCCAACCGCAATGGTCGCTCGCCCCCGCACCCGTTTTCACCCGTTCGCGGGGCGCGTCATGCGCCTCGTGCTCGGCACGTCGTGGATCGCCGGGCGGGTCGGCGACGCGGCGCGCGGCGGGGATGCGCGCCCGCGCTACGGGCGCTTCTTCGAGCGTCACCAGCGTCTCTCGCGCGCGCTCGTGCTGGCAGCGCTCACGTGGGGCGCCGTGTACCTCACCTGGCGCATCGGCTGGACGGGCGGCGGCGCCAGCCCCGTCACGTTCACGATGCTGCTCGTCACCGAGCTGTACGGGATCTGGGCGCTCGGCACGTTGACGTGGTTCTCGTGGCGGCGCCGGCCCGTGACGCGTCCGTCGATCGTCAGCGACCCGTCGGTCGACGTCTACATCTGCACGTACGACGAACCGGACGAGGTCGTGCTCGCCACGCTCGCGGGCTGCCGGGCGCTGCGCTACCCGCACACGACCTACCTGCTCGACGACGGCCGTCGCGAGCGGATGCGCGAGCTGGCCGAGCTGACGGGTGCGCGCTACCTGACGCGCCCGGACAACGCCCACGCGAAGGCCGGCAACATCAACGCCGCGCTGCCGCGCACCGAGGGCGATCTCGTGCTGATGCTCGACGCCGACCACGTCCCGATGCCGGACGCGCTCGACGCGCTCGTCGGCTACTTCGAGGACGAGCGTGTCGCGCTCGTGCAGAGCCCGCACGACTTCTCCAATCAGGACTCCGTCCAGCACTACGCGGTCGGGCGCCACGAGCAGTCGCTCTTCTACCACGTCATCTGCCCCGGCAAGGATCGTCACGGCGCGGCCTTCTGGTGCGGCTCGGCGGCGCTGATCCGCCGCGGCGCGCTGCTGGAGATCGGCGGCGTGGCGACGGAGACGATCGCGGAGGACTTCCACACGACGATCCGCCTCCAGCGCCACGGCTGGAGCTCGCGCTACCACGACGAGGTGCTCGTGCAGGGCCTCGCGCCGCACGACCTCGACGGCTATCTGCTACAGCGCGACCGCTGGTCGCGCGGGAACCTCGCCGTCTTCACGCTGCCCGAGTCGCCGCTGCGCGCGCGCGAGCTCAGACCGCTCCAGCGCATCTCCTACTTCGCGAGCCTCGCGGCCTACCTTGCGCCGCCGATGCGCCTGCTGCTGCTGGTCACGCTCGCGCTCGTGCTGTGGGCCGGCTGGCTGCCGATGCGCGTCGACCTGCTCGGGCTGCTGACGCTGTGGCTGCCGGCGCTCGCGCTGAACCTCGCCGCCGGCTCGGCGCTCGCCCGCGGCTACATGCGGATCGCCGAGACGACGCACTACGAGCTGATGACGATGGGCATCTATGCGCGCGCGCTGCGCTGCGCGATCGTGCCCGCGAAGACCGCCTTCAAGGTCACGCCGAAGGAGGGCGTCGACCTCGGCGGCACGCAGGCGCTCGCGAAGCTGCGGACCGCCTGCCTGCTCGCGGTCGTGCTCGCCGCCGGCATCGTCATGCGGGTGCTCGACCTGTGGGGGCTCGGCCCGCTGCCGCACCTGCCGCCGATCGCCGAGGCGATCATCCCGCTGCTCGCGCTCGTCGAGCTGCGACGCATCCTGCGCACGCTCGTGCTCGTCGCCGGGCGGCGCCAGCGGCGGCTGATCTACCGCTTCGAGGGCGACGCGCCAGCGCTCTGCCTGTCGCCTGGCGGATCGATCCCGGGCCGGTTGCTCGACGCGAGCGCGACCGGGCTGGGCCTGCTCGTGACCGCGCCGCTGGAGGCCAGCGCGCGCGTGCCGATCCGCCTGCGGCTCGAAGACAGCGAGGGCCGCGAGCGCGACGTCCACGTCGTGGTCGAGGTGCGCTCCTGTCGCCCGGGCGAGGACGGCTGGGTGCTCGGCACGCGGATCGTCGAGCTCGAGCCGGAGGCACGCGTGGCGCTGATGGAGTGGTGCTATGTCGTGTGCAGCCACCAGGAGGTGCGCGGCACGCGCCCCGGCGTCCGTCCCGAAGAGGTCGCAGCTCCCGCCGCGTCGGCGACCGCGCCGCCGCGACTCGTGCCACAGCCGGCCGCCAGCCTCGAGCCGGTCGCGGACGCGCTCGACTCCGCCGCCGCCTGAACGGCGCATCGGCCGGCATCGCGTCGAGTCGGCGGATGGCGAGACGCTGCTCGACGTCGAGCTGTATGCGCGGCGCAACGAGGCCGCAGACGGCTCGCTGCTCGCGCATCCGACCTGCCTGCTGACGGTCGCGCGTGCTCCTGTCGCCCGACCATCTCGCACCGTGAAGAAGTAGATCGATAGACAGAAATGATGTTTAATGGGTGAGCGGAATCGGCGTCAGGGGGCGCCGGCGGCGCGCGGAGGCTCCCCATGGCAGACATCGCAGGATTCGTCACCGAGGTCCACCGACTCTTCGGCATGCGCCCGGTCGTCCCGCTCGAGTTCCCGATCGAGATCGGCGACATCGGCACGATCGGCAACGACGGCGTCTGGAGACCGATCTCCACGGTCCGTCACCGCTTCAACGGCTTCCCCGGCCGCGTGCGCCGCACGGCCGACGGACGCGTGTGGGAGGCGTGCTCCGGCGACGACGTCACGTTCAAGCTCTACGAGCGGGGGGAGACGTCGGCGCTGATCCCCGCCCCGGCGCATGCGAAGGCCCGTGCCGAGATCACGTTCCGCTCGCGCGACGCCTTCGTGCTGGCGGCGCGCGGGGTGACGATCCGCACCGCGATCGACATGGATGCGCTGATCGACAAGATCCACCTCGCGTACCACACGCGCCGCGAGCGTCCCGAGGAGGGCCGCTGGTACAAGGACTTCACGTTCGTGTTCGCGGTCGCCGACGCGGAGCGCTTCACCGCGCTGATGCCCGCGCGCGACGCGGCGCGCGTCGCGATCACGCCGAAGGGCGCCTCGAGCCCCCCGGGCACGCCGGACAAGCTCGCCTCCGTCGTCGGCTTCGGCCCCGGCGCGGAGGATCTCGAGCGCACGAATCAGCGCGACGCGCGCGGGCGCTTCTACCGCGCCTACAAGCTGCGGCCGGAGGTGCTCGCACGTTGGCGCGACGAGCCGTGGACGCACTCGCGCGGCGACATCTCGTTCGCGTGGGCGACGCCGTCGTTCGAGGACACGTTCGCAGAGGTCTGACGCTCAGCGGCGCGCGGCGGCGATCGCGCGCCGACTGCGCCGCTCGAGCAGGTGCGCGGCGACCCAGAAGCGCTTGAACGCCGGGTTGCGCGTCTGCCGGTGGTGGTAGCGGTAGTAGATCTGCTGCGCGATCGCGGCGAGGCGGAACAGCCCGAAGACCTCGTAGAAGGCCCACGCGTCGGTGCTGCGGCCGGTTCGCTCGCCGTAGCGCGCGACGATCTCCGCACGCGTCGGCATGCCCGGCAGGTGCGACGGCTGTCTGCGGAACAGCCGGCCGGCCATGCCGTCGTCGGCCTGCACCCAGTACGCGAGCGAGCTGCCGAGGTCCATCAGCGGATCGCCGATCGTCGCCAGCTCCCAGTCGAGCACGGCGCGCACGCGCAGCGGGTCGGCACGATCGAGCACGAGGTTGTCGAGGCGGAAGTCGTTGTGGATCACGCACGCGCCCACGTCGTCCGGCTGCTCCGCCTCCAGCCAGCGCATCACGTGCCCGAACGACGGCACGTTCCACGTCTTCGCGCGGCGGTAGCGCTCCGACCAGCCCGCGACCTGGCGGCGCACATAGCCAGGCCCGCGGCCCAGCTCGGCCAGGCCCGCCGCGGCCGGGTCGACCGCGTGCAGCTCTGCGAGCAGGTCGACGAAGCGCTCGCCGAGCCCGCGCATCAACTGCGGATCGTCGCCGATCTCGGGCGGCATCTGCGCGCGCGGGATCACGCCCTCGACGCGCTCCATCACGTAGAAGTCGCTGCCGAGCAACGTGTGGTCGGTGCACAGCGCGATCATCGCCGGGACGTGCGGGAAGACAGGCCGCAGGGCGGCCTGTATGCGGTGCTCGCGCGCCACGTCGTGCGCGGAGGAGGCCTTCGTGCCGGTTGGCGGGCGGCGCAGGATCAGGTCGCGCTGCGGGTAGCGCAGCAGGTAGGTGAGGTTCGAGGCGCCGCCGGCGAACTGGCGCACCTCCGGCAGGCTCGCGACCGCGTCGCCGAGGCCTGCGACGCCCGTGTCGCGCAGCCACCTGTCGACGGCGCCGACGTCGAAGGCGTCCTCGTCGCGGACCGGACGATCCTCGGTGGGCGTCGTGCTCACTCGCGCGCCTCCGCGGCGACGATCGCGTCGCCCAGCGCGAGCGCCCCGCCGGGTGAGCGCAGCCGCCACGCGAACGGCAGTCCGGCGGCCGCCGCGAGTGCGAGCAGGCCGAACGCGAGCGCGGCATGGTGGACGAGCGCGCCGACCGGCACCGCGAGCGCGATCCCGCCGAGGTTGCCTGCCAGCCACAGCAGCGCAGCGGCTGACGCTCCGGCGCTCCCGGCGCGCCGCTCGGCCAGCTCGAGCAGGACCGGCAGCGCCGGCAGCACGACCGCGCCGATCGCCGCGACGAACACGAACTGCGCGGCGGGCGCCCGCGCCCCCGCGAGCACGGCGCAGCAGACCACGCAGGCGAGCAGCGCCGCTGCGAGCACCGTGCGCTCGGCGCCGTTGCGGGCCGCCGCGGCGGGCAGCCAGGTCGTCGTCGCCACGCCGGCGACGACCGCCGCGGCGAGCATCGCCCCGGCCGTGCCGGCGGAGACGCCGAACGGCTCCAGCAGGCCCTGCAGCCACGTCGTCAACGCGATGAAGACGCCGAAGCCGACGAACGCCAGGACGCAGAGCGCGCGGATGAAGCGGTCGTCCCAGACCGTGCGCAGCTCGTGCAGACCGATCGGTCGCTCGATCGCCGCGGCGCCGGCCGGTCGCGAGCGCAGCGCCATCCACAGCGCCGTGGCCGCGAGCACGGCGACGGCGGCCTCGGTCAGCAGCAGCGCCCGCAGGTCCGTCGCGCTGCCGAGCGCCGGCCCCAGCAGCAGCCCGAGCAGCAGGCCGACGAACGTGCCGCCCAAGCCGAGCGAGATCGCCGCCGGGCGTGCCGCCGGCGCGACGTACTCGCCGGCGAGCTTCGTCACCGCGTTGAGGACGAGCGGCTGGGCGATCGCCACCAGCAGCTGGCCGCCGAGCGCCCAGCCGAAGCTGTCGCCGCCGAGACGCAGCAGCGCGCCGGCGGCCGTCAGCGCCGCGCCCGCACGCAGCATCGGCACGAACCAGCGGTCGAGCGCCATCCCCGCCGGCACCGCGAGCACGACGTAGAGCAGTGGGAAGATCTCCGCGAGCCAGCCGACCGCTCCCTCGCTTACGCCGTAGTGCTCGGCGGTGGCGGTCGTGATCGGCGCGAACGTCAGCCACAGCACCTGCGTGGCAGCGCCGAGCGCGGCATACGCGACGACGACGCCCCAGCGGTTGCGTTCGATCGGGCTCATCCGGCCGCAGCGTAGCCCGCCGGTGGGCGTGCCAGCACCAGGCGTCCGTGCCGGGGGTTGCGTGGACGTTCGTTCTAGATGCCCGACCTGGGCGCGTGAGGAATCGCGAGAACGAGTGTCTCAATAGGGCAGGAAACCCCCACAGGCGCTCGGAAGCGCCACGAGGAGGAACGACCCCATGAGACGAATCCTGTTGCTGGTCGTCGGCGTGCTCGCGCTGGCGCTCGTGGTGCCGGCCGCCGCATCGGCGCACAAGGGCCGTCACCATCGTCATCACCACAAGGCCCATCCTGCGCGCACGAAGCACTTCGGCGCGAAGGCGAACACGTCCGACCCGAGCGTGCCCGACGCCGGCAAGGTCGCATCGTTCACCGGGGGCGTGCTGACGCTGACGCTCGCCGACGGCTCGACCGTCAGCGGCAGAGTCACCGACAGCACCGTGATCAACTGCATCCCGGCTGTCCAGACGCCGGCGCCGACCGCCGCGGCCGCGCACGACGGCGGCTGGGGCGGCGGTCAGGGCGACCACGGTCAGGGTGATCAGGGTGATCAGGGAGACCAGGGCGACCAGGGCGACCACCACGGCCACTGCGGCGGCCAGTCGGCATGCACCGCGTCAGATCTCGTGCCGGGCGCGATCGTGCACGAGGCGGTCCTGAGGCTCGGCGGCGGCGGCGCCGAGTTCAAGCTGGTCGTGCTCGTCAAGCAGCAGGCCACGTCGTAAGGGGAACGGAGGATGGGCGGCGGCCACCACGTGCGCGCCGCCGCCCGCTCCGCCACCATTGGCTCGATGGTGACGCCGCGATGAGCCCAGCCGTCACGGTCCGCCTGCTCGCGACACAGAGCGACGCGCGCCTGGTCGAGCTGGCGCGTCACGGCCACGAGCGCGCGTTCGAGGCGCTCGTGCAGCGCTACCGGCGGCCACTGCTCAGCTGGTGCCGGCGAGCGCTGCTCCCCGACACGCGCGCCGAGGACGCGCTCCAGCAGGCGCTCCTGCAGGCATGGCTCGCGCTCCAGCAGGGCGCGGACGTGCGCGACCCGCGAGCCTGGCTCTACCGCATCGTCCACAACACTGCGCTCAACGTGCGGCGCGGCTCCGGCTACGACTACGCCGAGCTGAGCGAGGCGCTGTCCGGCGCCCGCGCGCCGCAGGAGGACCTCGACAGGCGCATCGCCGTGCGCGAGGCGCTGGCGGGGCTCGCCGCGTTGCCCGAGCAGCAGCGCGAGGCGCTGCTGCGGACGGCGGTCGAGGGAGCCAGCCACGCCGATGCAGCGGCCGAGATGGGCGTCAGCGAGGGTGCCCTGCGCGGCCTCGTCTACCGTGCCCGCGCGACGCTGCGCACGGCCGTGACGGCGATCACGCCGATGCCGCTCGCGACGTGGGCCGCGGGGGCGGCCGGACACGGCGGCGGGGCGGTCGCCGAGCTCGCCGTCGGCGGCGGCTCGGCCGGGCTCGCCGGCCTGCTTGCGAAGGGCGGCGCGGTCGCGGTCACCGCGGGCGTGCTGGCGGCCGGCGTCGGCACGGTCGAGCGGCATCGGCACGCGACCGGCCAGACTGCGCCGCGCGCCGCGCGTGCGGTGCGGTCCGCCGTCGCAGGCGATGCCGCGGGTGCGCCGCAGACCGCCACGCTCGTGGCGGTGGCCGCTCCGGTCGCCCCCGGCGCGGTGGATCCCGGCGCGTCGGTTCCGCACCGGGAACGCCAAGTCGGCGGACATCGCGATCGGCGTCGCACGGCCGCCTTGGCGCCGGCGACGCTGCACGGGGATGCGCCGCCGTCGGAGGTGCCCGCCCGTCCGGGCGACGTCGGCGGCGACCACGGCGGCCCGTCGCGGCACGGCACCGGCCACGGGTCCGGACCCGGAGACGGAGGGTCGGGCGGCAACGAGCGACGCGATCAGCCGGCGCGCAGAGCGTTCGACGGCGGCTCCGGGGACGGCGGTCATGGTGGCTCCGGCGCCGAACGTGGCGATCGGCACAGCGGCGATGTGGGCGGCTCGCGCAGCGGCGGCGACGGTGGCCCGCCCAGCGGCGGCGATACGGGCGGCTCGCCCAGCCGCGGCGATACGGGCGGCTCGCGCAGCGGCAGCGACGGTGGCGGCGAGGCCGGCCACGGCGCGGGCTCCCAGGGCGGCGGCGCCGGCGGGGGCGGCTGAGACGATGGCGGGGCCCACCGCCGCACGACCCTGCGCGTCGACGCCGCCCCTACAGCAGCGGCTCGGCCTCGCCCCGCTGACGGCGCAGCTCGCGCCGCGCGATCGACAGCTTGTGCACCTCGTCCGGCCCGTCCGCGAGTCGCAGCGTGCGCATGTGGGCGTACATGAAGGCGAGCGGGAAGTCGTCGGAGACCCCCGCGCCGCCGTGCACCTGGATCGCGCGGTCGATGATCTTCAGCGCGACGTTCGGCGCCGCGACCTTGATCGCCGCGACCTCGATGCGCGCGTTCTTGCCGCCGACCTTGTCCACGAGCCACGCCGTCTTCAGCACGAGCAGCCGCAGCATCTCCAGCTCGATGCGCGCCTCCGCGATCCAATCGCGGATGTTCGAGCGCGTCGAAACCGGCTTGCCGAACGTCTCGCGCTCGTCGGCGCGCTTGCACATCAGCTCGAGCGCCCGCTCGGCTGCTCCCACCGCGCGCATGCAGTGGTGGATGCGCCCGGGGCCGAGCCGTGCCTGCGCGATCAGGAACCCGGCGCCCGGTCCCGCGATCAGGTTCGCCTGCGGCACGCGCACGTCGGTGAAGCGCAGCTCGCCGTGGCCCTCGGGGTCCATGTAGCCGAACACGGGAAGGCTGCGCACGATCTCCAGCCCCGGCGTGCCGAGCGGCACGAGCACCATCGACTGCTGCGCATAGACGGGCGCCTCCAGCTCGGTCTTGCCCATCACGATCAGGATTCTGCATCTCGGGTGCATGACGCCGGTCGTCCACCACTTGCGCCCGTTGAGCACGAAGTCGTCGCCGTCGCGCTCCATCCGCAGCGAGATGTTCGTCGCGTCGGAGGAGGCGACGTCGGGCTCGGTCATCGCGAAGCCGGAGCGGATCTCGCCGTCGAGCAGCGGGCGCAGCCAGCGCTCCTTCTGCTCGTCGTTGCCGAACTGGTGCAGCACCTCCATGTTGCCGGTGTCCGGCGCCGAGCAGTTGCACGCCTCCGAGCCGATGAACGTGCGGCCGAGCAGCTCGGCGAGCGGCGCGTACTCGAGGTTCGTGAGCCCCGCGGACTCGGTCCCGCCCTCCCCCGGCAGGAACAGGTTCCAGAGGCCGCGGCGGCGCGCCTCCTCCTTCAGCTCCTCCATGATCGGCGGGTGGACGTGCGGCGTGCCGGCGGCGCGCACCTGCTCGACGTAGACCTGCTCGGCAGGGTGGACGCGCTCGTCGAGGAACGCTTGCAGTCGCTCGCGGAAGTCCTTCGCGCGGTCGCTCAGCTCGAAGTCCATCAGGCTCGCTCCTCTTCCGATGACACGGCCGCACGCGGCCCGGGGATGTTGCGGAACGCGAACGGCGCCGGCTCGCGGCCCGGCTGGACGAACCAGCACTCGCCCGCGACGTCGAGCGCAAGCACGCGCACGACCGTCTCGGCGACGACCTCCGCAGGGATCAGCGGCACGCCGGCGGCCTCAAGGTCGGCAGCGAACGGGTCCGTCATCGCCGACTTCGCGAAGCCGGGGCAGACGGCGTTGACGCGGATCCCCTCGGGTGCGAACGCGGGGCCGAGCGAGCGCACCAACCCGACGACGGCATGCTTGTTCGTCGCGTAGAGCGGGTCGATCGGGACGCCCGTCAGGCCGGCGAGCGAGGCGGTCGCGACGATCGCGCCGCGGTTCGGGCCGTCGTTCGCGCGCAGGGCCGACAAGGCCGCGTGCGCGCCGAAGACGACGCCGTCGAGGTTCACGCCCATCGCGCGGCGGTAGCTGGTGAGGTCGAAGTCCTCCCCGACGCCGCAGCCGGTCGTCACGCCGGCGTTGAGGTGGACAAGGTCGAGCCGGCCGCAGCGCTCGCGCACGAACGCGACCATCGCGCGATTCGCGTCGAGGTCGGACGTGTCGGTGGCGACGAAGTGCCCGCCGATCTGCTCGGCGACCTGCTCGCCGCGCTCGGCGTCGACGTCGGCGACGACCACCTCGGCACCGGCCGCCGCGAGCGCCAGTGCGGTCGCCCGGCCGAGGCCGCTCGCCCCGCCGGTGACGAGCGCGATGCGATCGCGCAGGGGAGAGAGGTCGACGGGAAGGCTGAAGGTGCTGGCCACGGCGCGTACAGTCTGATCGTGGCGAGACGTCGATGCGCCGGAACCGGCACCGTCGATGTGCCAGTCCGGACCTCGCGCGGTGACACGTCCGGACGGGGCGGCTACGCTGGGTGGTCAGCAGACGGACCGGATCCGGCCATCGCCCGATGGCCGGACCTCGATTCGCTCAATAGGCTCGCCTCGGCTGCCGACGAGAGCCGCAGAGGCTGCCACCGAACGCACATGGACGCCCACGACCAGTCCGCCGCCCCGCGCTTGCGCCATCTGGCGCACGGCCGTGTCCTCGCTCTGCTGACGGTCCTCGCGCTGCTCGCGCTGCTGCCGGCGAGCGCGCTCGCCGACCGCGGTGGACGGCACACCGGACACGCGGGCGACTCGATCGCGCCGACGCCGGCGCACGGCTCCTCGCTCGCCAACGCGACGTCGAGCGACCCGGCCCCGCCGGTTGATCCGGCGCCGCCTGCTCAACCGACGCCGCCTGCTCCCCCGGCCCCGCCGGTTGATCCGGCGCCGCCTGCTCAACCGACGCCGCCTGCTCAGCCGGCCCCGCCCGCTCAGCCGGCCCCGCCCGCTCAGCCGGCCCCGCCCGCTCAGCCGGCGCCGCCTGCTCAACCGGCGCCGCCTGCTCCCCCGGCACCGGCCGACCCGGCCCCGCCCGCTCAGCCGGCCCCGCCGGCCGATCCGGCCCCGCCCGCCGAACCGGCGCCTCCGGCGGATCCGGCCCCGAGAGACAGCAGACCGCCCGCGACGAAGCCCCAACCGCCGGACGCGCGTCCAGATCCGTCCGCAGCCCCCGGTCCGGCACCTGCACCTGTACCTGCGCCTGCGCCAGCACCCGCGGCTGCGACTGCACCGGCAGTCGACCTGACGCCCGCGACGGCGGCCGCTGCGCCCATCGCCGCGCCGGTCCCGACCGCTCCCGCCGACCAGGGCACCGCCCATCCGGCGAAGGCCGTCAGCGAGGCGCTCGCGGGATTCGGGATCGTGACCGTGGAGACGCCCATCGCCGCAGCGGGCGACGACGCCACCGTGACCGTCGCGGCGACGGCGGCGCAGGCCTGCTCTCCGGCCGTCCCGGTGGGCGTCGCCGCGCCGCCGGCCGCGGTTTCCGCCCTCGCAGAGCGCCAAGCCGTACACGTGAACCGCACTGCCGACGACCCGCCCCAGATCCGCGGTCCGCCGGCGCCGCTCGAGACGCCGACCTCGCCGTGCGCCACTGCCGGTGGCGGGAGCGCGTCCCCGGGCGGCGCGAGCGGCGATCGCGACTGCGCGATCCACGGCGACGCGATCGCCTTCGAGCTCGCCGACAGCCACGTCGTCTTCGCTCCCCACGGCAGCGACCACGTCACGCCGGCGCCGGCGAACGCCGCTGCCCGCGCTCCTCCCATCGCCTGAAGCACCGCAACGAGCCGTCCCACCGGCGCGGCTCCCGTGAGTGTCTCAGGACCGATACAGGAGGGAATCGATGGTCGCCACGAACGACCGCATCCACCGCATCACCACCGCCCGGCGCGATCGCATCACGCGCTCCTCGCGCGTGCGGCTGCTCGCGCGTCAGGTCGCGGCGGGCGAGTACCACGTCGACGCCGACGAGCTCGCTGACGCGATCGTCCGCCGCGCCCTCTTCCACCGCGCAGTGCGGGAGGAGCTGATCGCCGAGCGCGCCGCGCGCAACGACGCATGAAGCGCGCAGCGACGGGCGACCGCATGACGGCGGCTCAGGCCGCCGTCGCCGCGGCGGCCGGCGGCATCGCGCGCCGCAGACCGGCACGCGCAAGCGCGACGCCCAGCGCCACGCCGGCGGCCGTCACGGCGAGGATCGCCGGATCCGGCGTGCTCAGCGCGAAGAAGCGACGCGTGAGGGGCAGTACGAGCATCGCGACGTAGCCGGCCCCCAGCAGCAGGCACAGCGCGCCGACGAGCCGTCGCCGCTGCGGTGGGTCGCTCTCCAGCAGCGAGACCAGGTAGAGCCCGACCCCGACGAGCACGGACGTCGCGACCGTGCGCGCGTCGATCGTCGAGAAGCCGAGCAGCTCGAGCGCGACCAGGTACGACGCGATGACGCCGGCGGCGACGGCAAGCCCGCCCGGGATCGCGAAGCGCGCCACCTCGCGCAGGAAGCCTGCCGGCTCCCAGCGCCCCGCGCTCGGCGCGAGCGCGAGCAGGAACGCCGGAATGCCGATCGCGAACGACGACGCGAGGCTCAAGTGCCGCGGCAGGAACGGATAGGCGACGGACGAGACGCCGAGCGTCACGACGAGCACCGCTGCGAACACGGACTTGCTGACGAACAGCTTCGCGACGCGCTGGACGTTGCGCAGGATCTGTCGCCCCTCGGCGACGAGCTGCGGGACGACCGCGAAGTCGCCCTCGACCAGCACGAGGTCCGCCACGGCCCGCGCCATCTGCGTGCCGCTGCCCTGCGCGATTCCCAGCCGCGCGGCCTTGAGCGCCGGGACGTCGTTGACGCCGTCGCCGACCATCGCGACGTAGCGGCCCTGCGCGGCGAGCGCGCGCACGAGGCGTCGCTTGCCCTCGGGCGAGACGCGCCCGACGACGGTCGCCCGCGCCGCGAGCGCCTGCAGCTCTTCGTCGTCCTCCGGCAGCGCGCGCCCGTCGAGCGCGACGACCTTGTCGTCGAGCGCGAGGTCGCGTGCGATTGCCGCCACGGTCGCCGGCGCGTCACCGGAGAAGACCTTCACGTCGACTCCCTGGGCGCGCAGGAAGGCGAGCGTCTCATGCGCGTTCGGTCGCAGGCGCTCGGCGAGCAGCGCGAGCCCGAGCGGGCGCAGGCCCGTCGGCGCAGCCGCCTCCGGGCTGCGGTCGACGATCGGCTCGGCCGTCGCGCAGAGCGCGATCGTGCGGCGGCCGGCCTCCATCTCGGTGGTCGCCCGTGCCGCAAGCTCCGCGCCGAGCGGGAGCACCTCGGGGGCGCCGAGCACGAACGTCGTGCCGTCGAGCCGCACGGCTCCCCACCGGCGCCGCGACGAGAACGGGACGCGCTCGGCGGTCGTCGTCGCCGCATCGCCGTTCGCGCCGCCATCGCCGGCGGCCGCGAGCGCATCGAGCGTCTCGTCGCCGCGCTCCCAGCAGGCCGCGTAGTGCGCAAGCTGCGCGCGCAGCTCCGCTTGGTCCGTGCCGGCGGCCGGCACGATGTCCGCCAGGCGCAGGCTGCGCTCGGTGAGCGTGCCGGTCTTGTCGCAGCAGAGCACGTCGACCGACGCGAGCGACTCGACCGCGTTGAGCTGCTGTGCGAGCACGCCGCGCCGCGCCATCCGCAGCGCGGCTACCGCCATCGTCAGCCCGCTCAGCAGCAGCAGCCCCTCCGGCACGAGCGCGAGCACGCCGGCGACCGCCGTCGAGACGGCCTCGTGCGTCGGCTTGTGGCGCACGCTCAAGACCGTCACGAGCAGGATCCCGAGCGGCACCATCACGGCGACGAGCACGAGCAGCAGGCGGTTGAGCGCGCGCTCGAGCGGCGAGCGAGGGTGGCGGAAGGCGCGTGCCTCGCCGGCGATGCGCTCGGCGTAGCTGGCGGCGCCGACCGCCTCGACGACGTATGCGCCCGCACCCTCCGCGACGAACGAGCCGGAGCGCAGCCGCTCGCCGACGCCTCGCACGACGGGCGCCGACTCGCCAGACAGGATCGACTCGTCGAGCTCCAAGCCCTCCGACGCCGCCACGACGCCGTCGGCGACGACCTGGTCGCCCGCCTCCGCGCGCACGAGATCGTCCGGGACGACCTCGTCGACGTGCAGTCGGAGTGCGGTTCCGTCGCGCACGACCGTCGCCGTCGGCGCGACGAGCGCCGCGAGCCGGTCGAGCGCGCGCTTCGCCCGCACCTCCTGCCCGATCCCGATCGCCGTGTTCGCGACGAGGATCCCGAGGAACAGCGCGTCGCGCCAATCGGCGAAGGCGAGCGTGACGACTCCCGCCGCCGCGAGGATCGCGTTGAAGACGGTGAAGACGTTCGCGACGACGATCGAGCGGTAGGAGCGGCTCGACGCGACCGCACGCGGCGGCGGCCGCTCCGCGAGGCGCCGGCGCGCCTCCCGCTCGCTCAGGCCGGCAGCCGGCGTGCTGCTAGCCGCGGCCGGCGTCGCGCGCCGCCTGTTCTGCCGCCACGAGCTGCTGCTCGACGAGCGCGAGCCCGGCGTCCCAGAAGCCGGGGTCGGCGAGGTCGATCCCGACGATCCGCCCGAGCGCCTCGGGCGCCATCGAGCCGCCGGCCGACAGCAGCCGCAGGTAGTCGGGCACGAAGCCCGCGCCCTCCTCCTGGTAGCGCTGGTAGACCGACAGCGCGAGCAGCTGTCCGTACGCGTACGCGTACACGTAGCCGGGCGTGTTGACGAAGTGGGGGATGTAGGACCACCACGAGCGGTAGCCCTCGGTCACCTCGACGGCATCGCCGAACAGCTCCTCCTGCGTCTCGCGCCACAGGACCGAGAAGCGCTCGACCGACAGCTCGCCCTCCTCGCGCCGGACGGTGTGGACGCGCTGCTCGAAGTGGTGCATCGCGGTCTGGCGGAAGACGGTCGCGATCGCCCCCTCGATCGCCTCCGCGAGCAGCGCGAGGCGCGACTCGGGCGAGCTCGCCGCCTCCAGCAGGCGGCCGAACACGAGCGCCTCGCCGAACACCGAGGCCGTCTCGGCGAGCGTCAGCGGCGTCCCCTGGTGGAAGACGCCCTGCGGCGCGGCGAGCGCCGCGTGCACGCCGTGGCCGAGCTCGTGCGCGAGCGTCAGCACGTCGCGGCGGCGCGACGTGTAGTTGAGCAGCACGTATGGGTGGGCCGAGGGGACCGTGTAGGAGCAGAACGCGCCGCCGCGCTTGCCGGGGCGCACCGGCGCGTCGATCCAGCGCTCGTCGAAGAAGCGCTGCGCCACAGCGCCCAGCTCGGGCGAGAAGCTGCCGTAGGCGTCGAGGACGAGCGCGCGCGCGTCCGACCAGGCGAAGCGCTCGTCCGCGGTCGCGACGGTTGCGGCGCGGTCGTAGTCGGCGAGCCGCTCGACGCCGAGGAGCCTGGCCTTGAGGCGGTACCAGCGCTGCGGCACGTCGTAGCGGGCGCGCACGGCACTCACGAGCGCCTCGACCGACGCGTCGCTCGCCTCGTTGGCGAGGTTGCGCGACGCGAGCCAGTGCGGATAGCCGCGCAGGCGGTCGTCGACCGCCTTGTCGTACAGCAGCGTGTTGTAGATCGAGGCGCGCGTGCGCAGGCCGGGCGCGAGCGCCTCGGTGACCGCATCGGCCGCCGCGCGGCGCTGCTCGCGGTCGGGGCCGGACAGCCGCGCGAGCGCTTGCTCGAGCGACACCGTCGCGCTCGCCCCGGCCTCGTCGGGCAGCGCAACCTCGAGCGACGACATCAGCTCGGCATGCAGGCGTGTCCACGCGCTGCGCGCGCTGATCGCCTTCTCGCTGAGGATCCGCTCCTCCGGCTCGCTCAGCAGGTATGGGCGGTAGCGGCGCTCGCTGCGCAGATGGTGGGCGCAGAAGGCGAGCGCAGGATCGGCGAGCAGCGCCTCGACCTGCGCGTCGTCGAGTGCAGCCCACTCCAGCTCGAAGAACAGCAGCCGGGTCTGGATTTCCGTGCCGCGCTCCTGCACGTGCTGGAGCAGCGCGCCGTGCTCCGGCGCCGTCGTGTCGACGGCGAAGCGCAGCGAGGCGTAGGAGCCGGCGCGGCCGACGAGCTCGTGCAGCGCGGCAAGCTCCTCCATCGCGGCGCGCAGGCCGTCCGCGTCGAGCTCCGCGACCCGTCCCGCATGCGCGCCGGCGAACGCCTCGGCGCGCGCGCTCGCCTCGTCCAGCAGCGCGCGCACGCCAGCCTCGCCCTCGCCGTGTGCGAGCGGCTCGAGGTCCCACGCGACGCCCGCGACCTCGGCGTCGTCGGGCTCCCGGAGGGTGGCGGGGGTGCTGGCCATCGAGCCCGAGAGCTTAGAAGGTGGGCCCGCTCGCAGCGCATTCGACAGGCGGATCTGCTTTCCTGCAGGGAAGACAGACCGATACTGCCGAGTCTCCGCCGTCCTCGACGACGGAGAGCGGGGGACCCACTCGGATCGCACACGTTGCGGTCCACGGGGCGAATCACTGCCGGCACTCCGTTCGCGGAGCGCTCTGGCGGCGTAGCGCGATCTTTCCGCGCGAGCCCGACAGCTCACCCCGTAGGCGCACGAAAGAGCCAACGGAGGTCCCATGTCCACCCGTCTCGCCCTCGTTCCCGCGCTCGTGCTCGCATGCGTGCTCGCCGCACCCGCCAATGCTGACGCCGGGGTGCTCAAGCGCGGCAGCCGCGGCCCGGTCGTCGTCCAGTTGCAGGAAAAGCTCGGCGTTCCGGCAGATGGCGTGTTCGGCCCGCAGACGGGCCACGCGGTGCGGCGCTTCCAGGCGCAGAAGGGCCTCACGGTCGACGGCGTGGTCGGCTCGCAGACGGCGCAGGCGCTCGGCATCGACCTTGCGGAGGTGCATACCGCGAGTGGCCGCAGTCGCTCCGTCAGCGTCCCGCCGGTGCTCGACCAGATCGCGCAGTGCGAGTCGGGCGGGAACCCGCACGCGATCTCGTCGGACGGCACGTATCGCGGCAAGTACCAGTTCGACCGCCAGACGTGGCACGCGATGGGCGGCCACGGCGATCCGGCCCACGCCTCCGAGTCCGAGCAGGATCGTCGTGCGCTCGCGCTCTATCGCGCGCGCGGCACCTCGCCCTGGCCGGCCTGCGGCGCCTGACCGCAGTTCGTCTCCAGCCGCTGTGCCCTGCGGGGGCTACGTCGGCGTCGCATGCCGGGCGGCGCCGGCCTCGGCGGCTTCGCCCGGTGGCTCGCCGCGCAGGATCCAGGCACCGTCCTCGCGACGCTCGATCAGGCCGCGGCGCGAGAGGTCGGACAACGCGGTCGTCACGGACGGCCGCTGCGCGCCGACGAGTCGTCCCAGCACCTGGTGCGTCAGCGGCAGCTCGAGCACGACGCCGTCGGGCCCGACGCGGCCCCAGCGATCGGCGAGGCCCCAGAACAACAGCTCGAGCCGCGCGTCGACGCGCGTCAGGTGGCTCGTCGCCTGATTCGTCGCGAGCTCGAACGAGCGGCGCACAGCACGCGCGACGACGGCGCTCACGAGCTCGGGCCAGCGACCGATGACGGCGGTGATGCGACGGTCGAGCACGGCGAGGCGGACCGGTTGGAGCGCCGTCCAGGTGACGACCGGCTTGATCGTCAGGACGTCGCGCTCCCAGTCCCAGGGACGCAGCAGGTCGCCGCGACCGATCAGCTCCGTGCACGTGGCCTGCGCGATTGCCACGTCGCGCATCAGCAGGCCGTCGAGTACGAGCAGGCCGAGGCTGCCGCCGCCGCCGTCGGCGGGGAAGCCGGGCTCCCACGTGCCCGGGGCGACGATCTCGACCGCGGCGATCGCGTGCCGCGTGGCGAGCTGGACGCTCGTCGGGTCGAGCCCGGCCGCGAGCTCTGGGTCCTCCTCGAGGACGCGTACGAAGGCGTTTCCCGCTGCCATGAGATACAGCGTATTGGTGTAAGGCTTCGTGCGCTAGATCGAACCTGCTCGAACAGCCCTCTGGACGCGAGAACGAAAATCAGGTCAGCAGGCGAACGTCTCCCGTCGTTCGAGCGCCGGCGTCGCGTCAGTCGCGCGTGAGCAGCCGCACGCGCAGACGCTCGTTTGACGTGCCGATCGGCTCGACGGCCAGCTCGTCGGTGAGGCGCTCGAGCAGCGATCCGAGCCCCGGCAGCTCGGTGTCTTCGACGAGCCGCTGCGCACCGCCGACTGCGAGTGGGCCGACGAGCAGGTCGAAGCCGCCCTCGTGCTCCTCGATCGCGACGCTCAGGGTGCCGCCGGGCGCGTGGGCAGCCGCGGCCCCGGCGATCGCGTCGCTGACGATCTGCGCGTCGGACAGGCGGTCGATCGAGAAGTCCGCGCGCGCCGCGACGAGCGAAACCACACGCCCGAGCACCGGCGAGGTGCGCTCCGGCGGGCACAAGCGCAGCACGATCCCGTCGAGTGTGGGGGCGGGCTCCGCGGACGGCTGGACCGCGAGCGGCGGTGCGCTGCCGCCGTCGAGCGCGAAGGCGATCCGCACCTCGGTGCCGTGCCGCCCGCCGAAGAGCCCGAGCTCGTCGGACAGCGAGGCGATCAGCGCGAGCCCGAAGCCGAGCGGCGCGCCCTCGTCGCGTCCGGGCAGGGGATGGAGGCCGCCGCCGCGATCGCGCACGCTCAGCACGAGCCGGTCGTGCTCGACGGTCATCGTCACCTCGAGCGGACCGGGCGTCTCGCCGTACGCGTGGACGACGACGTTCGTGCACGCCTCCGTGAGCGCGATCTTCATGTCGGCCGCACGCGCCGGGTCGACGCCGAGCTCGTCCGTCAGGCCGGCGAGCGCCTGACGCACGAGCGACACGTTCGCCGGGAGTGCCGGCAGCAGCAGCCGCACCTCGGGCTGCGCGGCATCGGGCTCGCCCATGGGTCCGGGCGCGCCGCCTGAAGACTGGGTGCCCACGCCGTCGCTCACGTCATCACCCGTATGAGCGCTCGCGACCGTTGCCAAACGTGCAGTCTCGGCGATGGTCGGGGCGCGTGCGCGTGCGGTCGGAGGCGGTCGGCATCCCGGTCATTCTCCTAGGATCGTGCGCGTGGAGCTGCACGGTCCGACACTGATCCTCCGCTACGCGATGCCGGAGGACGCGCACGCCCTGTTCGAGCTGGCCTCCGATCGCGACGTCACGCGCTTCTTCTCGTGGGGTCCCTACGTGCGCATCGACGAGCCGATCGCCTACATCGCGGGGCTGGCCGCCCGCCGCGAGCGCGGCGAGCAGCTCGACCTGCTCGTGGTCCACCGCAGTGACGGTCCGATCGGCGTCGTCGGCCTCGCCGAGCTCTCGCGCCGCGACCGCCGCGCCGTCGTCGGCACGTGGCTGGGGCGACGCTGGTGGGGGAGTGGGGCGAACTTCGAGACGAAGGCCTTGGTCGCCCACTTCGCATTCGCCCATCTCGGGCTCGAGCGGCTGGGGGCGTACGCCGATGTCGAGAACGTCCGCTCGCAGGCGGCGCTGGAGCGGATCGGCTTCGTGCGCGAGGGGATGCTGCGGCGCTGGCATCGCCACGGCGCCGCGGCGCACGACGTCCACGTCTTCGGCCTGCTGCGCGAGGAGTGGGCCGCGTCCGAGCTCGCGGCGGTCCCCGTCGCACTGCACGGGGAGCCGCCGGAGTCGTTCGTCGTGGGCGACGCCGATCAGATCGCCGGTGGTGGCGAGACGGGCGGCGCCAGGGGCGCCCCCGGTGCCTCCTCGTCCGGCGAGAACGGCGGGTAGGTCTCGGTCACCAGCAGCTGGTACGCCGATGCGCGCGCCTCGTACGCCAGCGTGAAGCGCATGACGTCGAAGATGCCGCGCGGCAGCTTGCCCGTGATGACGATCACCAGCCACGCGAGGATGCTGATCGCGCGCGAGACGATCTGCACGAAGTACAGGACGATCGCGATCGGGATCACGAGGATGATGCGGAGCAGCGTCTTCACGCGGCTGTACGCCTCGAGTGGCGCCGCGATCTGGAGCCGCACGGGGTACTCCGGGTTCTCCTCGCCGCCGAACGGCGGGAACGCGTCGGTCATCAGCAGCGCGAAGCCGTTCATCCGCGTCGCGAAGCGCAGCGCCATGCTGACGCCCTTGTAGAGGCCCTCCGGGTAGCGCCCCGTGAGGACGATCGCGAACCAGGCGATCACGACGCACACGAGCGCGACGAGCCCCCAGAAGATCGAGACGATGAACCACGGGATCGCAAGGATCAGACGGAAGAACGTCGACAGCCGGCTGCGCTGCTCGACATAGTCGGCCTCATAGGCCACGGGGTACATGCCTGAGCACCTCCTGGGGTGCGGTTCGGGGATTGCGGGGCCTATCGAACCAGGCTCGGCGGCGGAACCTCGTGAAGATCCGCACATGTTGGACCCGCGGATGCCTTCCCGGCAGCTGTCAGCTGCGGCGCTGCTCCCAGCTGAAGCCGCGGATCGCGAGCGTGATGCCGAGCACGGTCCACAGCGCCAGCACGCCGATCGCCGACAGCTCGTCGCCGATCCCGGCGCCGGTCACCATCGCGGCCGACAGCCCGTCGATCAGGTGCGCGAGCGGCAGCGCTTCGGCGATCCCCCTCAGGAACGCCGGGTCGTGCGCGGCGTCGATCGAGATGAAGACGACCGGCAGGAAGATGATGTTCACGTAGACGGTCGCGGCCTCGAAGCTCGGGATCGCATGCGCGAGCGCGACGCCGAGCGAGGCGAAGCAGAGCACGCCGAGGACGACGAACAGCACCAGCTCGCCGACGTCTCGCGGCCAGTCGATCCCGTAGAAGGCCTTGCCGGCGAGCGTGATCAGCACGATCTGCACCGCGGTGTTCATGACCGCGTTTCCGGCGATGCCCAGCAGATAGGCGCCGGACGGCAGGGGCGTGCCGCGGATGCGCTTGAGGATCCCCTGCTCGCGCAGGAACACCGTGTTGTAGGCGAGCGCGCTGAACGTCGTCGCGAGCACCGCCATGCCGGCGATCCCCGGGACGATCACGTCGCGGTCGCTCTGCTTCGTCAGCACCGCCGAGAGCAGCACGAGGAACAGCAGCGGCAGCAGGAAGTTGAAGAAGGCCGCGCTCGGGTTGCGCCAGAACATCCTGCGCTCGAGCCGGTACTGGCGCCACGTCAAGGCCGCGAAGCCGTGCGAATCAGGCATCGGCGGTCAGCTCCAGGTAGACGTCCTCGAGCGTGGGGCGGGTCACGCTCAGGCTCTCGAGCCGCTCGCCGCGCTCGAGCGCGGCCGCGGTCAGCTCGTGCAGCAGCGTCGTGGGATCGTCCGTCTCGCGCTGGTTGAGCAGCCCGCTGCCATTGCGCCAGGCGACGCGATAGCGCGTCGCGCCGTCGCCCGCGCCGAGCTCGCCCGGCGCCCCCTCCACGAGGATCCGTCCGTCCTTGACGATCGCGACGCGGTCGGCGAGCGCCTGCGCCTCGTCGAGGTAGTGGGTCGTCAGGAGGATGGTCTTGCCGAGCGCCTTGAGCGAGCGGATCGTGTCCCACGCGCCGCGCCGAGCTGCCGGGTCGAAGCCGGTCGTCGGCTCGTCGAGGAAGATCAGCTCGGGGTCGCCGATCAGCGCCAGCGCCAGGTCGAGCCGGCGCAGCTGGCCGCCCGAGAGCGTGCGCGTGCGGGCGTCCTCCTTGCCACGCAGCCCGACGACCTCGATCACCTCCTCGACGTCACGTGGATGGGGGTAGAGGCCGGCGAAGTGCCGGAGCACCTCGCGCACGGTCAGGTGCCGGTAGATGCCGGTGCTCTGGAGCACGATGCCGACGCGCTCGCGCAGCTCGCGCGCGCGCAATTGCGGGTCGCGGCCGAGCACCGTCACGTCGCCGTCGCTGCGCTCGCGGTAGCCCTCGAGGATCTCGACGGTCGTCGTCTTGCCGGCGCCGTTCGGGCCGAGCAGGCCGAACACCTCGCCGCGGCGCACGCAGAAGTCGATCCCGCGGACCGCCTCCAGATCGCCGTAGCGCTTGCGCAGGCCGCGGACATCGATCGCCAACTCGTCGCTCACGAGGCCCCATGATGCCTCAAAGCGGTCATCCGACCGTCGCTCATCCCGGCACGGACGCGCCGGGTCGGGCCGCCCATCGGCTCGCGATGCGGTCGGCCGCCGGCTACGCTCGCTCGACGGTGCGCTGCGCCTGCGTCGACATCGGCTCGAACACGACGCGTCTGCTGGTGGCGGACGTCGCTCGGGCCGCCGGCGGCGGGATGTCGCTTGCACCGGTGGTCGAGCGGCGCGCGTTCACGCAGCTCGGTCGTGCATGCGGACCGGGCGGCCAGCTGCCGGCGGCGACGATCGACGCGCTGGCGGGCGTCGTCGCCGCACAGGCACAGGAGGCGCGCGCGCTCGGGGCCGAGGCGCTGCGTGTCGTCGCGACCGCTGCGCTGCGGCGCAGCGCCGACGGCCTTGCGACCTGCCATGCGCTGGCGGCGGCGGCCGGGGCGCCCGTCGAGCTGCTCGGCGAGCACGACGAGGCGCGCCTCGCGTTCGCCGGAGCCACCAGCGAGCTCGCGGTCGCAGGCTCGGTCGCCGTCGTCGACGTCGGCGGCGGCTCGGCGCAGCTCGTCACCGGCACGTGCGCTGCGGGCGCGGCGTGGTCGGCCTCGCTGCCGCTCGGCTCCGGCGACCTCGCGGCCGCCCACCTGCTCAGCGACCCGCCCGGCGCCGACGAGCTCGCCGCGCTGCGCGCGGTCGTGGCGGAGACGCTGGCCGGGATCGCCCTCCCGCCGGTCGAGCGCGCGCTCGCGGTCGGCGGCAGCGCGACGTCGTTGCGGCGGCTGGCTGGACCGCGGCTCGATGTCACGACACTCGAGCGCGCGCTCGCGGCGGTCGTCGCGGCACCGGCGGCGGTCGTCGCCGAGCAGGCGCGGATCGCGCCCGAGCGCGTGCGACTGCTGCCCGCCGGGATCGTCGTGCTGGTGGCTGTGGCGGAGCGCGCCGGCCCGCTCGAGATCGCGCGCGGCGGGTTGCGCGAGGGCGTCCTGCGCGAGCTCGCATCGGCGTGACGCGCCGCCTGCTCGGCTGCGATCACGGCGTACCCGCACAGCCCGCGCACGCCGCTGCGGAGGCTTCGTGCCAATCGTCGCCCGACGGCTTCGATCGGTCGCCCTGGCGCGCCATCCTGGATCGATGGAGCGCTGGGACGACGCGCGGGGGCAGGCGACGAGCGAGTACGTGGCGCTCGTCGCGCTCGTCGCCGTCGTGCTGGCGCTCGCCGCCGGGCTCACCTCCGGGGGCGTCGGCGGCCAGGTGCTCGCGGGGCTCCAGCGTGGGCTCTGTCGCGTCTCCGGCACCGCCTGCCCGCCACCACCGCCGTCGCTCCCCGACCTCGCGCCGTGCCCGGTCGAGCGTACGACGAGCAGCGAGTCGCTCGACGGCGCGTTCGAGCTCGTCAAGCTCGGCAGAAGCGGCACGCTGATCGCGGTTCGCGGCTCCGACGGCCGCGTCAGCGTGACGCTCGCCGACGGCACGACGGCGGGAGGCGAGGTGGGCCTCGGCTTCAAGCTGGGGACCGGCGGTCGCCATGGCGTGGAGGCGAGAGCCGGCGTCACGGCGTCGATCGTGTCGGGGCGCTCGTGGACGCTGGCGAACGCCTCCGCGGCGCGCGCGTTCGTCGACCGCCACGGGGCGAAGGCGACGATCGGCGGCAAGGCGGTCGACCTCGTTCGCAGCGGCTGCTCGATCCTCTGCGACGCGATCGGCTGGCACCCGCATGCCGAGTTGCCGCCGCCCGACGAGCTGTACATGGGGCAGGGCGCGGCGGCGAAGCTGGAGGCGCCGCTCGGCCTGGCGACGCTTCGAGCGTCCGGCAGCGGACTGCTCGGCGCGCGCCTGCGCCGCGACGGCAGCAGCACCTGGTTCCTCCAGCTCGACACGGCGGTGGGCGCGGACGTCGAGCTCACGCCGGAGCTGTGGGCGCCGAGCTTGCAGCACCAGGCTGTCGTGTCGTACACGCTCGACGCACAGCGCCGACCCGTCGAGCTGGTCGTCCACACGGTCGCGCGGGGCGCTCTCGGCGGCATGCTGCGCGGTGCGCGGGGCGGCCGACGGGCGGGTGCGGGCGCCGGAGGCGCGCTCGTGACGGAGGTCGACGCGACCCTCGACCTGCACGACCCGCAGAACCGCGCGGCCGCCGCCGCGTTCGTCGCCGCCCTGAGAGATCCGCTCGGGCTCGCGCGTCTGAAGCGCAATGCCGCAGCCGTGCGCGAGCAGATCGCCCGCACCGGCGCGGTCGACCGTCGCACCTACGCGCTGTCGTCGACCGCCTTCGAGCTGGGCGCCACGGTCGCGCTCGGCACGCAGCTCGGCGGCGCCTTCGTACGCACGACCGAGGGCATGCGCCTGCTGACTGCCGAGACCCGTCTCCCCGGCCTCCCGTTCCTGCCCCGCGACGACTGCCGCATCGCCTGAGACGCGCCGCCGCGTCTTGCCGGCCGCCGTCCTCGTGGCGCTCGCCCCGAGCTCATCGACTCCACGGCCGCGCCGCCCCGCGGTCTGGCACCGCGGCCGTCTCCGACCGAACGCCGCTCGCGGCGTTAGCCTGGCGCGGAGATGCAGGTCGCCGGGGACATCGCGTGAGTGCCGACTCGCCTCAGGGCGGGCCGCCGGAGGGTGGCGCCTCGCAGGTCGACCCGTCGGATCGTTCGCCGCGCGAGGCGATCGGGGATGTGCGCATTCGCGTCCCGACGCGCGGCAACCGCAAGCTCGAGCGGCTGCTGACCGCCGTCAACGCCGACGACCAGGTGAAGGCGTGGTGGCACGTGTCGGCCGTCAACGCGACGCGCCGACTCGGCATGTCCGACCACTCGTGGATCCACATCCAGATCGTGCTGAACGTCGCGCTGCGCCTGTCGCGCCTGCTGTTCCGCCGCGGCGTCGTGCCGAACGTCGTCGCCGACTACGGCATGAGCGAGCGCGACGCCGAGGTCGTGATCGCCGCCGCGGCGCTGTTCCACGACACCGGCATGACGATCCACCGCACCGACCACGAGGCATACAGCCTCTTCCTCACGGCTGACAAGCTCGGCTCGCTGCTCGCAGGGGCCTACGAGGAGCCGGAGCGCTCGATCGTCGTCGCCGAGACGCTGCACGCGATCATCGGCCACCGCCGCCGCGGCGACCCGTTCACGATCGAGGCGGGGATCGTCCGCGTCGCCGACGCGCTCGACATGGCCCGCGGCCGCTCGCGCGTGCCGTTCGAGGCCGGCCACCAGAACATCCACTCGCTGTCGGCGTACGCGATCGAGGAGGTCAAGATCGTTCCGGGCAAGGACCGCGCCGTGCGCGTCGAGATCGCGATGTCCAACAGCGCCGGCATCTTCCAGGTCGACGAGCTGCTCGCCACAAAGCTGCGCGGCTCGGGCATCGAGCATCACATCGAGGTCATCGCCCGCATCGAAGCCGAACACGAGAAGCGCCTCCTGCCGGTCTTTCGCATCTGACGCGTTGGCGGTTCGGCTGCGTCCCGACGATGCCGGTACGCCGGGGCGCGGACGTGCTCCCTCGCGAGAGCCTCTACGTGGGACGGTGCCGGCGCCGCCCCGTGCGGGTGGTGACCACAGGGGCTCTCGCGAGGGACACGCCGCGCCCGGCTGACCTGCACCGCCGGCGCCCAGCCGTCAACCGTCTGCTCCTGAGCGCACCCGCGCTCTCGGCGCTTCAGCTTCCTGAGCCCGAGCGCAGCTGACCGGGGCGCTTCCGCTACCTGGCATGAGCGCAGCTTCGGCGCGAGCGCCGCTGGCGGCCGGTCAGCGCCGACGCTGCGGGTAGCCGGCCGCGTGGCGTTGTCGGCGAGACCCCCCTGCGGCCTCCACAGACCTCGCGCAGCGCCATCACCAGTTCACGAGAGGGTCTCGACGGCAATGCCACGCGGCCCGGCGTACCGGCAACGCCAACAGAACGCCGAGCTACCAGTGCACCCCACGCGTGAGGTGCGCGAGGGCCAGTTGCTCGGTGGAGACGCGCTCGTCGCCGCCGGTCGTCCCCTTTGCTGCCGCCGAGTCCGGGAAGACGCGGTAGGCGAGGTGGAGGAGCTGGTCGACGGCCTTCGGTGCGAGCGCGTAGGCGACCTCGCCGAACGTCCCGAGGCGCGTGTTGATCTGCTTGGGCTTCGAGCGGATCGCGTCGCAGATGAGGTCGGCGGCCTCCTCCGGCGAGATCGTCGGGAAGGAGTTGTAGAGCTTCGTCGGCGCGATCATCGGCGTGCGCACGAGCGGCATGTGGATCGTCGTGAAGGTGACGCGGTCGGCGATCGTCTCCGAGCCGACGACGCGCGTGAAGGCGTCGAGCGCGGCCTTCGAGGCGACGTACGCCGAGAAGCGCGGCGGGCTCGTCTGCACGCCGATCGAGGAGACGTTCACGATGTGCCCGCGCTTGCGCGCACGCATGTGCGGCAGGAGCGCGAGGATCAGCTTGACGGCCCCGAGGTAGTTGAGCTGGATCGTCCGCTCGAAGTCGTGGAAGCGGTCGTAGCTGAGTGCGACGGAGCGGCGGATCGAGCGCCCGGCGTTGTTGACGAGCACGTCGACCGCGGGGTGGTCGGCCAGCACCTGCGCGACGAGCTGATCGATCGACTCGGGATCCGAGACGTCCGCCGTGTAGACGTGCGCGCTGCCGCCGAACGCCAGGATCTCGTCGCGCACCTCCTCGAGCTTGTCGGCGCTGCGCGCGACGAGCAGCGGAATCCCACCGGCACGCGCGAGCTTCAGCGCCGCCGCGCGGCCGATGCCGCTCGACGCCCCGGTGATGAGGATCGTGCGCCCGTTGACCGCGTTCGCGAGCGAGCGGTCCGGCCGGAACTCGTCGGGATCGAGATTGCGCTCCCAGTACTCCCACAGCGTGCGCGCGTACGTCTCCAGCTCGGGGACCTCGATCCCGCTGCCGTCGAGCGCGTGCTCGGTCTCCTCGGTTGCGAAGCGCGGCACGAGCGCGATGTGATCGACGACCTCGTCGGGGATGCCGACCTGCGCGAGCACGCTTCGCCGCACCGTGTGCGCGCCGGGCAGGCGCATCAGCAGCGAACGCGCCCCCCCGGCCAGGCCGAGCGTCAGCTCGTCGTCGAGCTGCACCGCGATCCGCGGCGCTCCGGCCGCCCGCGCGAACGCGTTGACGACCTCCGCCGAGCGCTGCGGGCGCGGGTTCACGAGATGGAACGCGCGGCCGTCGAGTCCGGGCTGGTGGGCGAGGTGGTCGATCGCGGCGGCGACATAGTCGACCGGCACGATGTTCGTGTCGCCGAGCTCGGGCGCGACGAGCGGGAGCCACGACGGCACCGCGCCGCCGAGTCGCTGGATCAGCTTGAAGAAGTAGTAGGGGCCGTCGATCTTGTCCATCTCGCCGCTCTGCGAGTGGCCGACGACGACCGCCGGCCGATACACGCGCCACGGCACCACCGTCTCATCGCGCACCAGCTTCTCGGCTTCGAACTTCGTGCGGTGGTACGGGTGCTCGAGTGGCTGGCCCTCGTCGAACATGTCCTCGCGGAACTCGCCCTCGTAGGCGCCGGCGACCGCGATCGAGGAGGCGTGGTGGAAGCAGCCGGCGTCGAGCACGCCAGCGAGCGCGACTGCGTGGCGCGTGCCCTCGACGTTCGCGAGCCGGTCCTGCGCCTCGTCCGCCGTCATGTCGTAGACGGCGGCGAGGTGAACGAAGTGGTCGATCGTCCCGCGCAGCTCCGCGACCTGCTCCGGGTCGAGGCCGAGCAGCGGGCGGCTCAGGTCGCCCAGCACGGGCCGGATGCGTCCGGCGCCGCCCCAGCGGTGGATCAGCGCGTCGAGTCGCCCGATCGACTCCGGGCGCACGAGCACGTGGATCTGACCCTCCCGCGTAAGCAGGCGCTCGACCAGGTTCCGGCCGATGAACCCCGTGGCTCCCGTCACGAAGTAGCTCATGTCACTCAGCCTATACCCGGGCTCGCGGATGCCGGCGCACGCGAGGGGAGGAGGACGCAGTCGGCGTGGCGTGCCACGCACGCGAGCCGGCGAGGACGATGCCTCGCGTGATGCCGGCGCCGCGAGCTACCAGCCGCCGGCCCAGTCCGCGGACGCCTTGCGGCGCTTCGCGGCGGCCTTGCGCGCATCTTTACGCTTGTCGAGCCGCCACTGGAGGAGGCTCAGCACGAGGACCAGCGTCGGGAAGAACGCGATCACGATGAAGCCGGCGTTCGTGACGACCTTGTCGTCCGCTTCGCCGTAGGTGCCCTGGCCGCCGTTGGGGGCGCTCGCGAGCGCTGCCGGGGCCAGCACGAGCAGCAGCAGAGCCGTCGTGACGCCCGTGGCGATCAGGTGGCGGGGACGCTTCATCGGGGCCGGAACCATAGCGAAGGATTCGGCGGGCGTGCCGCGCGCAGGGGATCCCGCCCACCCGTCCCCAACCGCCGGACCGTGCCTGTCGGCGACTCGTACCATGGGCGACGACATGGCCGTCGTGATCGCATCGGACATCGGGAAGGACATGGCGGGCGAGCCGCTCATGCGGGGCGTCTCGTTCAAGCTCGAGCGCAGCGACCGCATGACCCTGTCGGGCCGCAACGGCGCCGGCAAGACGACGCTGCTGCGGATACTCGCCGGCCAGGCGTCCGTCGACGGCGGCGAGCTGGCGTTCCAGAAGGGCGCGAAGGTCGCACTGCACGACCAGCGCCCGCCGCGGGGCACCGCCGGCGGAGCCGGTGGTCGCGACGTCACGCTGCGGGACTACGTCCTCTCGGGCGCGCAGGAGGTCCTCGCGGTGGAGGCCGAGCTGACGCGGCTGGAGCAGGCGATGGCGGGCGGCGCCCACGACGAAGGCACCTTGAACGCCTATGCGCGTGCCCAGGCGCAGCTCGACCAGCACGGCGGCTATCGCTGGCGCGACCGCGCGCAGGCGATGCTTCACGGCCTCGGCTTCGACGACGCGCATCTCGACCGCGACTTGTCGACCTTCTCCGGCGGCGAGCTGACACGCGGCTCGCTCGCTCGCGTGCTCGCCGGCGACCCCGACCTGCTGCTGCTCGACGAGCCGACGAACCACCTCGACATCGCGTCGCTCGAGTGGCTCGAGCGCTATCTGATCGACCTCGACGCCGCCGTCGTGCTCGTCGCGCACGACCGCTGGTTCCTCGAGGCGGTCGGCACTGCGGTGCTGGAGCTGGAGGCCGGCCGCTCGCGCTTCTTCGCCGGGCCGTGGCACAGGTGGCGCCAGGAGAAGGCGGCACGCGAGCTGGCACTCGGCCGCGCGATCGACAAGCAGAGAGCGGAGATCGTGCGGCTCGAGCGCTTCGTCGAGCGCTTCCGCGCGAAGGCGACGAAGGCGAGACAGGCGCAGTCGCGCGTGAAGCGGCTGGAGAAGATCGAGCAGATCGACCGCGACCCGCGCGACGTGACGACGCTGTCGTTCTCGTTCAAGGCGCCTGAGCGCTCCGGCCGCGTGATCTTCGAGCTGGAGGAGGGGCGCGTCGAGGTGCCCGGGCGCACGCTGCTCGACGACGCCGAGCTGTGGCTCGAGCGCGGCGAGCACGTCGCACTCGTCGGCGCCAACGGGGCCGGAAAGACGACGCTCATCGAGACGCTCGCGGGCAAGCGCCCGCTCGCCGGCGGCAAGCTGCGCATGGGGCACAACGTGCAGGTCGGGTACCTGTCGCAGCACGTCGAACTGGCCGATGGCGGCACGGTGCTGGCAGCGGCGCAGCGCGCGACGAGACTCACGCCGAACAAGGCGCGCGCGCTGCTCGGCCAGTTCCTCTTCTCCGGTGACGACGCGCAGAAGCCGGTCGCGGGCCTGTCCGGCGGCGAGCGCCAGCGGCTGTCGCTCGCGATCCTCGTCCACTCCGGCGCGAACGTGCTGATTCTCGACGAGCCGACGAACCATCTCGACGTGGAGAGTCGCGAGGCGCTCGAGGAGGCGCTGGAAGGCTTCTCCGGCTCCGTCCTGCTCGTCTCGCACGACCGCGCCCTGCTCGACGCCGTCGGCTCGCGTACGGTCGCGGTCGAGGACGGCACGCTGCACAGCTACGACGGCGGCTGGGCCGACTACCTGCGCATGCGCGAGGAGCGCAAGGCGCTGGCGGAGGGGGCAGCGGCGGCTGGGGCGGCGGCCGACAAGACGAGCGCGAAGCCTGCGACGAACGGTGCGAAGACGTCGGCGAACGGTCGTGCGAAGCCGGCTCGCTCGAAGAACGCGGTCCGCGAGGCGCAGCGGCTCGAGCGCGAGATCGAGACGGCCGAAGCGACGCTGCAATCGCTGGAGGCGGAGCTCGCCGACCCGGCGGCGTGGGCGGACCCAGGCCGCGCCGCCGACTCGACCGAGCGCCACAGGGCTGCAAAGCGCGCGGTCGAGGAGCTGTACGCGCGCTACGAGCGCGTCGCCGAATAGCCGTCGGCGCCCTCGGCCGCGGCGCGTCCTCCCTGCAAACGGAAGGGATTGATGCGGCTCCGGTGTGACCAGGCGATCACCGCGTCGTAACGATCGCGACACATCGGCGCGCGCATGCGAGCGTACGGTCGCGCCATGACCGATCTCACGATCCATCGCACGCGCGAGCCCGCGCCGCTCGCCCCGCCGGCGGAGAGGCGGCCGCTCGGCGGCCGCCTCGGTCTCGACGTCCCGCGCGAGACGTGGCCGAGCGCTCCGGGGCTGAAGCGGCTCGAGGCATGCGGCTACGGGTGGATCCAGATGCACGCGCCGCCGGTCGCCATGCTGGCCGACCCGCTGAGCGTGCAGCGGCACGGGGACTGCCTGCGGGCGGTGCTCGCGCCGACGAGCTTGCACGTCGCGATCCACGCGCCCGACGAGCTGAGCATCGGCGAACCGGCGCACGAAGCGGCCTTCGCCGGGCTGCTCGACTACGCGATCGCCGTCGGAGCAGCCTACGTCGTCTACCACGCCGCGTGCCTCCCGATCGCCCAGGGTGTCGCGGCCGACCGCGTCGAGGACCGCCTGCTGGCGGAGGAGCGCGCGCTGCGCCGCCTCGCCGCCCGCGCCGAGCAGGTAGGGGTGATGATCGCGCTCGAGAACCTCGCTCCCGTGTATCCGAGCGCCGCGCTGCTGAGCCACTCGCCGCTGTTCGTGCGCGACCTCGTGCACCGCGTCGACTCGCCGGCGGTCGGCATGGCGTTCGACCTCGGCCACGCGCACGTCACGTCGCAGATGGCGGGCGTCGCACTCGTCGACGTGCTCGCGGCGACGCGCGCCGACGTCGTGCTGTTCCACGTGCACGACAACCTCGGCGTGCGGCGCGGCCCCGGCACGCCGCCGGGGATCGTCCCGCTGCGCCTCGACCTGCACATGGCGCCCGGGCGCGGAACGCTCCCCTGGCGGGCGCTCGCGCCGCTGATGCGGACGCATCCGGCGCCGTTGCTGATGGAGGTCGCCCCGTCGCAGCGGCCAGATCCGCTGCGACTCGCGACCGTCAGCGCAGAGCTGCTGACGCGCGGCTAGCGATGGGTCGGAAGGAGGAGACGGACCCCGCCCGCCCGCGCCATCGGCTGCGCGATCCGCTGATCGAAGCGGTCCGCGCGAAAAGTCGCAATCTGCGGAGAGGTTGTGAAGCTCCTGTGACCGATGCAGGACAGAGCGTGGCGCTGTCGCAGCCGGCCGTTAGACTCGTCGCCACCATGAACAGCACCATTGCCGTGGCTCCGGATCGTCCGCTCGGCGAGTCCACCCCCCAAGGAGCGCGGTCCGCCCCGCTCCGCCTTGCCGTCGTCGACGGCGACAGCGGCTTCCTCCATGTCCTCGAGAAGCGCATCCGCGCCCGCGGCTGGCAGCAGCGCGTGCTTGCGGGGGCCGTTCCGGTCGACGAGCTCGTCGCGCTGCGGCTCGGCGCGCTCGTCATCGACCTGTCGGTGCTCGGCGCGTCCGGCTGGGCGTATCTCGAGCAGGTCTGCGCCGCGCTCCCGGCGTTGCCCGTGATCGTCTGCACCGGGCCGTCGACCGTGGCGCAGCGCGTTCGCGCGCTGCGACTCGGCGCCGACGACTGGCTGGCGAAGCCCTGCCATCCGGAGGAGCTGATCGCCCGCATCGAGGCGATCGTGCGACGCGGGAGAGTCGCTGCGCCGGCGGCCGAGCGTCCGGCGCTCGAAGCAGGCGAGCTGTCGATCCGCTCCGACCAGTTCCAGGCGTTCGTCGGCGCGCGCAGCCTCGATCTGACGCGCCGCGAGTTCGAGCTGATCCGGCTGCTTGCCGGCAACGCCGGTCATGTGCTGGAGCGCGAGGCGATCTACCAGCGCGTGTGGGGCTACGCGATGGCGCATGGCGATCGCTCGGTCGACGTGTTCGTGCGCAAGCTGCGTCAGAAGCTGGAGCGCGCCTCACCGCAGTGGCGCTACATCCACACCCACTTCGGCGTCGGCTACCGCTTCGCGCCGGAGCGCGTCGACGCCGCCGGCCCGGGGTCGGACACCGGGTCGGTCGACGGTGGGCTGACCGTCGGCGACCTCACCGCCGAGCACGTGCTGCAATAGCAGTGTGACGCCTACCGTCCGCAACGTCCTCATCATCGCCGCGCTGGCGGCGGTGGTGATGCTGGCGCCGGGCGGCGGCAACGCGAGCGCGGCGATCCTGCAGGCGCTCCTGATCGCGATGCTGTCCGCGATCGCCTGGTTCGGCGTGCGGCTCTACCGCGAGCACCGCAGCGACATCTACGCGCTCGGCGACCGCAACCGCGGGATCCTGTACGCGTCCGCGGGCCTCGTCGCGCTCACCGTCACGGCCACGGACCGCCTGTGGCAGACAGGACCCGGCACGGTCGTGTGGGTCGCACTGGTGGCGCTCGCCTGCTACGGCGTCTACTTCGTCTTCCGCGCCTCGCGCCAGTACTGAGCAGCCGGCGTTCGAGCTGCGCTCGCGCACGATGCGCGCGACCCTGCGCGAGATCGGAACGAAGCGCGACAGACATGTGACGGGAGCGCTGGAAGCCTGCGCGCATGTGCCCGCCTCGCCTCCTGCGTCGCCGCAACCGCTCGCGCGGTCACACGCGCCGTGACCGCGCTCGCGCCGTCGCCCGCGCCGACGAGCGCGGTCAGGCGACGCTCGAGCTCGTCGCGCTGCTGCCGCTCGTCGGTCTGCTCGCGGCGCTGCTGTGGCAGGCGCTGCTCGCCGGCGAGACGGTCTGGCTGAGCGGCGGAGCGGCGCGCGCCGCCGCGCGCGCCGCCGCGATCGGCGCCGATCCGGTCGACGCCGCACGTGCGGTCCTGCCGGTGCGTCTCGAACGGGGCCTGCGCGTGGAACGGGAGCGCGACGGCGCCGTCGCGCTCGTGCTGCGCGTACCAGCGGCGCTCGGCGGCGGGACGCTCGCGTCGGTCACCACGCGCGCTCGCTTCGAGGCACAGCGGTGAGGGCGTTGCCCCGACGCTCGACCGCGGGGCAGGCCGCCGTCGAGCTGGTGGCGTTGCTGCCGCTGGTCGTCACGGTGGCGCTCGCCATCCTGCAGGCGCTGGCGGCCGGGCTCGCGTCGGAGCTGGCCGGTCACGCGGCGCAGAGCGGCGCGGTCGCGGTCGCGGAGGGCCGAGACGGCGGGGCGGCAGCGCGGTCGGCGCTGCCGGGGTGGACGCGCTCGCGCGTCAGCGTGGACGTTCGCGGCACGCGGGTGCAGGTGCGTGTGGTGCCACCGTCGCTGCTGCCTGGCGTGGGGGAGCGGCTCGCGGCGACCGCGACGGCCGACGCGGGGCCGGGCAGATGAACGGCGCCGCCGCAGATGCCCGACGGCGATCGAGCACGACACGGGCGGGACGGTATCCGACGTCGGTCCCACCCGGGGCGCTCGTCCCGTTCGTCGCGATCCTGGGCGGACCGTCGAGTGCGCGGGCCGCTGCCTCGGGGATCGCGCTCGCGCTTGCGCGCGCGCTGGGCCGCCCCTGCGGGCTCGCCGGCGCTGCAGGAGGTGGTGCCGCCGGCTCGCTCGGCTGCGTGCCTGCCGCTCGCCGGGCCGTCGCAAGCCTCCACGAGCGCGGCCTGCCGGCGACGGCCAGCGGCCGCCTCGTCTGGCTCGCCGACCGGCGCGGCGCCGATCCGACCGACGATGTCCCGGCGCACGCCGCCGCGCTGAGCGCGGAGCTGGGGCGCGCCGCTGCGGCCGTCGGCGCGCCTGCGGCAGCTGCGCTCCCGTTCGTCCGCACTGCTGCGCTCGACCGCGTGCTGGCGTGGCACGACGCGCTGGTCGTCGTGCGCCAGGCGAACGTCTCCGATGCGATGCTCGGGCAGGCGCTCGCGAGCCTCGCTGCCCTCGGCCGGCCGGTCGTCGCGATGGCGCCTCCGACGCGGCTGGCGACGGCCCTGGCGGCTGGCGGCCTGCAACCGCCCGCGGAGGCCGTGCACGCGATCGCCGAGCTCGGGCTCGGCCCCGGCCGCCGCGGGCAGGGGCGCCGCGATGCGTGAGCGCCTGGGCTCGGGTGAGCGCGGACAGGCGTTGCTGCTGCTCGTCGCGGCGATGTGCGCAGCGCTCGTCGCTGCGCTGGTGCTGGGCGGGATCGCCCGCGGGCTCGGCGAGAAGGGGCGCGACCAGCAGGCGGCGGACCTTGCCGCGCTCGGCGGAGCGAGGGCGATGCGCGCGAGCTACGACCGGCTGTTCGTCCCCGCCTACATCGGCAGGCGCCCCAACCCACAGCACCTCGAACGCGGCGCGTACCTCGCCGAGGCCCGCGCGCGGGCGCTCGCCACGGCTCGCCTGAACGGCGCTGAGCGGGTCGAGGTCGCGTTTCCCGACGGCGATGCGTTCGCGCCGACGCGCGTGCGCGTCACCGTGCGTGACCCGGCCGTCGTGGAGCTCGCGGGGCGGCGGCGCAGCGCTGACGTCGTCGCCGTCGCGGAGGCGCAGTTGGCGCCGGGCACGGTCGACGCCTACACGGCGGGCGCGGGCGAGTACCAGGGCCCGCTCGCCTATCGGCAGGGCAGGCCGATGCGTCCGGACGTCGCACTCGCCTTCGACCGCCTGGCGGCGGCCGCGGCGCGCGACGGCGTGCTGCTGATCGTCGTCAGCGGCTTCCGCAGCAACGCCGAGCAGGCTCGTCTGTTCGCCGCTCACCCCGATCCGAGATGGGTCGCGCCGCCGGGCCGGTCGCTCCACCGCCTCGGCACCGAGCTCGATCTCGGGCCGGCGAGCGCCTACGGCTGGCTGGCGTCGCACGCCGGAGCGTTCCATTTCGTTCAGCGATACGGCTGGGAGCCGTGGCACTACGGCCTGACGCTCAACGCCGGCTCGACCTCGGTCGGCTTCGGTGGGGACGGTCGCAGCGGCCTGCCGTCGTTCGTTCCGGCTCGCTTCGCCGCCCCGATCGCGAGCGCGGCGCAGCGCTGGAACGTCTCCGCCGCGCTGTTGGCGGCCCAGCTCTACGCCGAGTCCGGCTTCAACCCGTATGCCGTCTCGCCGGTCGGCGCGCAGGGCATCGCGCAGTTCATGCCCGGGACGGCGCGGTCGCTCGGCCTCGACGACCCGTTCGACGCAGCGCAGGCGATCGGCGCGCAGGGCCACCTCATGCGCGACCTGCTGCGTCAGTTCGGGAGCGTCCCGCTCGCGCTTGCCGCCTACAACGCCGGTTCGAGCGCGGTCAGCGCCTGCGGCTGCGTTCCGCTCTACCCGGAGACGCAGGCGTACGTCACGCGCATCCTCGGTCTGCTGCGCGGCGCGGGCGACGGCGCCGGCCTCGCGACCGGGCTCGACGTCCGTCTCGTCAGGTGACGCTGCTCGTCTTCGCTCGCGATCGACGGCGGGAGCCCGTCGTATCCTCGATCCGGCAATGGCCGAGATCGAGGACACGCAGCCCGAGACGCGCGAGCAGCGGTTCGTGGAGCAGCACCGTGGGCTGCCCGATCAGCCGGGGGTCTACCTCTTCCGCAACGCGAAGGGGACGGTGATCTACGTCGGCAAGGCGAAGTCGATCAGAAAGCGCGTGGCGTCGCACTTCTCGAACCCGAGCACGCAGATGGGCCGCGATCTGCTCCCGATGATCGAGCGGATCGAGTCGCTCGTCGTGACGACAGAGGCGGAGGCGCTGCTCACCGAGCAGAACTTCATCAAGCAGTACAAGCCGCGCTTCAACATCCGCCTGCGCGACGACAAGTCGTATCCGTACATCGGGATCTCGCTCGACGAGGCGTATCCGCGCGTCTACTTCACGCGCGAGCGCCATCGCCGCGAGCGCGCGTACTTCGGGCCGTACTCGAACGCGAAGCGCGTGCGCGAGACGCTCGACCTGCTCGGCAAGATCTTCTTGTTTCGCACGTGCGAGGGTCCGGAGCCGGGCCGCCGCAGCGGCTCGCCGTGCCTCGACTACTACATCAAGCGCTGCACCGCGCCTTGCGTCGGCCACGTCTCGCAGCAGGAGTACCGCGACGCGATCGACGGCATCGTCGACTTCCTCTCCGGTCGCTACCGCGCGATCGAGCGGGCGATCGAGGCGGGCATGCGGCAGGCGGCCGCGGAGCAGCGCTTCGAGGACGCGGCACTCGCGCGCAACCGCCTGAGAGCGATCCGCTCGCTGCTCGAGCGCCAGCGCGTCGCGAGCGAGTCGATCGGCACGCTCGACGCGATCGCAATCGCGGTGGAGGGGACCGAGGCGAACGCGCAGGTCTTCCAGGTGCGCGATGGGGTGCTGTCCGACCGCCAGAGCTTCTATCTCGAGAACGAGGCTGGCGACGATCTCCCCGCGGTCGCCGAGGCGTTCCTGCTGCAGTACTACGGCGACGCGATCGCGATTCCCCAGCTGCTCGTCGTGCAGCGCGAGGTGGGCGCGCTGCCGGCCGTCGCAGAGGCGCTCACGGTGCGGCGGGGCGGGGCGGCGGTCGAGCTGCGCGCCGCCGAGCGCGGCGACAAGCGACGGATCCTCGAGCTGGCCGAGCGCAACGCGCGGCTCGCGCTCGACCAGGAGAAGCTGCGCAGCGAGCGCAGACGCCAGCAGCGCGTCGAGGCGCTCGAGCGCTTGCAGGAGGCGCTCGGGCTCGACGCGCTCCCGCTGCGGGTCGAGTGCTTCGACATCTCGAACCTCGGCGGGACGCACACGGTGGCGTCGATGATCGTGTTCGAGGGCGGCGCGCCGAAGAAGGCCGACTACCGCCGCTTCACGCTGCGCGCGGGCGTCGAGGGCGTTCCCGACGACTTCGCCTCGATGGAGGAGGTGCTGAGCCGGCGGCTCGCGCAGTACGAGCGCCAGCACGACCGCTCGCCGCACGACGAGGACTACGACGCGAGCTTCGCCGCACTGCCGAACGTCGTCGTGATCGACGGCGGCAAGGGGCAGCTGTCGGCCGGCATGCGCGCGCTCGAGGGCTTCCGCCGCCGCGGCGTCGCGATCGTCTCGCTCGCGAAGCGGATCGAGGAGGTGTTCGTGCCGGGCCGGTCCGTGCCGATCGTGCTCGCGCACGACACGCCGGAGCTGCAGCTGCTCCAGCGCGTGCGCGACGAGGCGCACCGCTTCGCGATCGGCCACCACCGCATCCGCCGCGACCGGGCGATGACGACCTCCGTGCTCGACCGTCTCAGCGGCATCGGGCCGGCGCGCAAGCGCGCGCTGCTGCAGCACTTCGGCTCGCCGGAGGCGTTCCTGGCGGCGAGCCGAGAGCAGCTCGAGGCGGTGCCGGGGCTGCCGGGAAAGGTTGCGCGCGACCTCTACGCGCAGCTCAACAAGACCGGGCACTGACGCGGCCTCTAACCCCGTGTTCACACGGGCATCCGCGCCGATCGGCACAATGATTGCATGAGCGTCTCCCGGCCCACGGGGCTCGGGGACCGCCAGCGGCCGGCAGGGCGCATGCTCGAGCTCTCGCCGGCGCAGGCGGACATCCGCAGCTCCGCGCTGACCGACCTGGTCGTCATCACCGGCTTCTCCGGTGCGGGGAAGTCGACGGCCATGGCGGCCTTCGAGGACGAGGGCTACTTCTGCGTCGACAACCTGCCGCCGGAGATGATCCGCACGCTCGCCGAGCTGTTCATGCACGAGGGCTCGAAGGTCGAGCGCGCCGCGGTCGTCTCCGACGCGCGCGGCGGCAGCTACTTCGCCGGGCTCGTGGCGGTCCTCGACGAGCTCGATCGCTCCGGCGTCAGCCACCGCGTGCTGTTCCTCGAGGCGGACGAGCAGTCGCTGCTCACGCGCTACAAGGAGACGCGGCGGCGGCATCCGCTCTCGCCTGCGGGCAGCGTCGCGGACGGGATCGCGCGCGAGCGCGCGCTGCTCGCGCCGGTGCGCGAGCGCGCCGATCTCGTGCTGGAGACCACCGGCCTCACGAGCGGGATGCTGCGGCGCAAGCTCGCCGACGCGCTGCTGCCGACGCGCGCCCCCGGCCGCCTCGCGGTCACGATCCAGAGCTTCGGCTTCAAGCACGGTCCCGCACGCGACGCGGACCTGCTGTTCGACGTGCGCTTCCTGCCGAACCCGCACTACGAGCCGGAGCTGCGCCCGCTGACCGGGCTCGAGCCGGCCGTCGTCGCCTACGTCGATCGCGACGGCGCGCTCAGAGCGTTCTACGAGCGGCTGCTGCCGATGCTCGACTACCTGCTGCCGCAGTACGTCGCCGAGGGCAAGGCGCATCTGTCGATCGCGATCGGCTGCACGGGCGGGCGCCACCGCTCGGTCGCGATCGCCGAGCAGCTCGCCGCGCGCTATCGCGAAGACGGCGACTACCTCGTCGAAGTAGCGCACCGCGACATCGACCGCATCGGCCGCGGCTGATGCACGCATGCCCGAGCTGACCGAGGACGACCTGCCGTCCGATCCGATCGCGCTCGCGCAGCGCTGGTTCGCCGACGCGCAGGCGGCGGAGATCGAGCAGGCCGATGCGATGACGCTCGCGACGTCGACGCCCGACGGGCGCCCGTCCGCGCGCGCCGTGCTGTTGAAGGGGATCGACGCGCGCGGGTTCGCCTTCTTCACGAACTACGAGAGCCGCAAGGCGCGCGAGCTGGACGCGAACCCGCGCGCCGCGCTCGTGCTGCTGTGGGTCCCGCTCCAGCGCCAGCTGCGCGTGGCCGGCACGGTCGTGCGCCTCAGCGCCGAGGAGTCCGACGCGTACTTCGCGACCCGCGCGCGCGGCAGCCAGCTCGGCGCCTGGGCCTCCGAGCAGAGCCGGCCGCTGCCGGACCGCTCGGCGCTGGAGGAACGCTGGGCGGCGCTCGACGAGCGCTATGGCGGCGGCGCCGTCCCACGGCCGCCGCACTGGGGCGGTTATCGCGTGGAGCCCGACGAGATCGAGGTCTGGCAGGGGCGCGCGAACCGCCTTCACGACCGCTTCGCCTACACGCGCACGCCGGACGGCTGGGAGCGCGTGCGGCTGCAGCCCTGACGGCTGGCGAGGCCCGCGGCGACGGGGTGCGCTGATAGCCTTCGCGCCCCGCCGGGTCCCGTCACCCCCGCCCGGCGTTCCTCTTTTCAGCACAGCACTTCGCCACGAAGGAAGGACCGCACGCATGCCGCTTCGGGTTGGGATCAACGGCTTCGGCCGGATCGGCCGGAATGTCTTCCGCGCCGCCCACGAGCAGGGCGCAGACATCGAGTGGGTCGCCGTCAACGACCTCACCGACGCCAAGACGCTCGCGCACCTGCTCAAGTACGACTCGATCCTCGGCCCGTACCCGGGAACGGTGGAGCAGACCGACGGCGGCCTGCTGGTCGACGGCAAGGAGCTGAAGGTGCTCGCCGAGCGCGACCCGGCAGCGCTGCCGTGGGGCGAGCTCGGCGTCGACGTCGTGATCGAGTCGACCGGCTTCTTCACCAAGCGCGATGACGCCGCCAAGCACCTCGCCGGCGGGGCGAAGAAGGTCATCATCTCGGCGCCGGCGACCGGCCCCGACGCGACCGTCGTGCTGGGCGTCAACTTCGACGACGCGTATGACAAGGCCGCGCATGACGTGATCTCGAATGCTTCGTGCACGACGAACTGCCTCGCGCCGGTGGCGAAGGTCCTCAACGACACGGTCGGCATCGAGCACGGCCTGATGACGACGATCCACGCCTACACCGCCGATCAGCGCTTGCAGGACATGCCGCACAGCGACCTGCGCCGCGCTCGCGCCGCCGCGCTCAACCTGATTCCCGCCTCGACCGGCGCGGCGAAGGCGATCGGCCTCGTGATCCCGGAGCTGAACGGCAAGCTCAACGGCTTCGCCGTGCGCGCGCCGGTCCCGACCGGCTCGGTCGTCGACCTGACGATCGTGGCAAAGCGCGCGACGACCGTCGAGGAGGTCGACGGCGCGCTGAAGGCGGCGTCGGAGAGCGGGCCGCTGAAGGGCTTCCTCGCCTACACCGAGGATCCGATCGTCTCGACCGACATCGTCAAGTCGCCCTACTCCTCGATCGTCGATGGGCAGCTCACGTCGGTGATGGAGGGCACGATGGTGAAGGTCGTCGCCTGGTACGACAACGAGTGGGGCTACTCGAACCGCGTCGTCGACCTCGTGCAACGGGTGCTGTGAGGACGCTCGACGACCTCGACGTCGACGGGCGCCGAGTCCTCGTCCGCGTCGACTTCAACGTTCCGCTGAAGGACGGCGCGGTCGCGGACGACACGCGCATCCGCGCGGCGCTTCCCACGCTCGTGGAGTTGCGCGAGCGTGGCGCGGCGTTGATCCTCGTCTCACACCTCGGGCGTCCGCAGGACCGCGAGCCGGAGCTGTCGCTGCGGCCCGTCGCGGCGCGGCTGTCCGAGCTGCTGGGCGTGCCGGTGCAGCTAGCGCCCGGCGTCGTCGGCGACGAGGTGACCGCGGCGGCGCACCAGCTCAGCCCCGGTGAGGTGCTGCTGCTGGAGAACGTCCGCTACGAGCCCGGCGAGACGAAGAACGACCCGACGCTCGCGGCCGGCCTGGCGGCGCTCGCCGAGGTCTACGTCAACGACGCGTTCGGCGCCGCGCACCGCGCGCACGCCTCCACCGAGGGCGTCGCGCATCGCGTCTCGCAGGCGGCCGCGGGGCGGCTGCTCGAACGCGAGGTGACGACGCTCACGGGGATCCTGGAGCACCCGGCGAAGCCGCTCGTGGCGGTCGTCGGGGGCGCGAAGGTCACCGACAAGGTGGCGGTCATCGAGCGTTTCCTCGAGATCGCCGACGCGGTCCTGATCGGCGGGGCGATGTGCTTCCCGTTCTTCAAGGCGCAAGGTCACGACGTCGGCGACTCGCTGTGCGAGGCCGACGGGATCGAGCCCGCACGGCAGGCGCTCGAACGAGCCGCGCAGGGCGGCCGTCGCCTGGAGCTGCCGAGCGACCTCGTGCTCGGCGACCGCTTCGCGGCCGACGCGCAGCGGCGCGAGCTGGACGGCGTCGACGTGCCGGCCGGTTGGATGGGGCTCGACGTCGGCGCCAAGACGGCGGCGCGCTATGCGGCCGAGATCGCGGGTGCCGGCACGGTCTTCTGGAACGGCCCGATGGGTGCGTTCGAGCTGGCGCCGTTCGAGGCCGGCACGCGGGCGGTCGCGGAGGCCGTCGCGCAGGCGCCCGGCACGACGGTCGTGGGCGGCGGCGACAGCGCTGCGGCGCTGCAGCAGTTCGGGCTGGCGGACAAGGTGACGCACCTCTCGACGGGTGGCGGGGCGTCGCTGGAGCTGCTCGAGGGGAAACGACTGCCCGGGATGGAGGCGTTGGCATGAGCGCGAGCACGCGCAGGCCGCTGATCGCGGGCAACTGGAAGATGCACAAGACGATCGCGGAGGCGGAGGCGTTCATCGGCGCGCTGCTCCCGCGGGTGTCGACGGCGGACGCGGTCGACGTGGCGATCTGCCCGTCGTTCCTCGCGCTCGGCGCGATGGTCGACTCGACGCGCGGCTCGCGGGTCGAGGTCTACGCGCAGAACATGCACTACGAGGACGCCGGTGCGTTCACCGGCGAGGTCGCGCCGAGGATGTTGAGCGAGCTGGACGTGCACGGCGTCGTGCTCGGCCACTCGGAGCGGCGCGAGCTGTTCGGCGAGACCGATCGCGCGCTGCAGCTCAAGGTCCCGAAGGCGCTGGAGACGGGGCTCAAGCCGATCCTCTGCGTCGGCGAGACGGAGGCCGAGCGCGAGGCCGGCGACACCGAGCGCAAGCTGCGCCACCAGATCGGGGAGGACCTGGAGAGAGTGGCGTTGGAGCAGCTCGCCGACGTCACGATCGCCTACGAGCCGATCTGGGCGATCGGGACCGGCCTCGTCGCGACGCCGGAGCAGGCGCAGGAGGCGTGCGCGTTCGTGCGCGCGCTCGTCGGCTCGCGCTCGGAGGCGGCGGCGCAGCGCGTGCGGATCCTCTACGGCGGCAGCGTCAAGCCCGACAACGCGGCCGAGCTGCTCGCGCTGCCGGATGTCGACGGCGCGCTCGTCGGCGGCGCCTCGCTGGAGGCGGAGTCGTTCGCGGCGATCGTGGCGGCCGCCGGCTGATGGGCGTCCCCGCCGGACCGAGCGGACTGCCCGCGCAACGCGCGGTGCTCGTCGTGCTCGACGGCTGGGGGCTCGCGCCAGACGGGCCGGGCAACGCCGTCTCGCTTGCCGAGACGTCCGTCTTCGACGAGCTGTGGGCGGCCTACCCGCACACCGAGCTGACCGCCTGCGGTCGCGCCGTCGGCCTGCCGGACGGGCAGATGGGCAACTCCGAGGTCGGCCACCTCAACCTCGGCGCCGGCGCGGTCGTGCGCCAGGACCTCACGCGCATCGACGACGCGGTCGCCGACGGGACGCTCGCGCACAACGCCGCGCTGCGCGCGGCGTTCGCGGGCGCGGAGCGCGTCCACCTGATCGGGCTGGTGTCCGACGGCGGCGTCCACTCGGGCTGGGCGCACCTCGAGGCGCTGATCCGCATGGGCGGCCAGCTCGAGGTGCCGGACCTCGTCGTGCACGCCTTCACCGACGGCCGCGACACGCTCCCGAAGGCCGGCGCCGGCTACCTCGACACCGTCGAGGACTGGCTGGCCGACGCGGCCGGCGACGGCCGCCGCGCGCGCGTCGGCAGCGTCATCGGCCGCTACTTCGCGATGGACCGCGACAAGCGCTGGGATCGCATCCAGCAGGCGTGTGACCTGCTCGTGCACGGGCGCGGTGCGCACCATGCCGACGACGGCGTGGCGGCCGTGCGCGCTGCCTACGAGCGCGGCGAGACGGACGAGTTCGTGACCGCCACGACGGTCGGCGACGAGGCGCGCATCCGCCCCGGCGACAGCGTGATCACGTTCAACTTCCGCCCTGACCGCATGCGCGAGATCACACAGGCGCTCGCCGACCCGGCCTTCGCCGAGATCGATCGCGGCGGCGCGCCGCCGGTCGAGCGCTACACGTGCATGACCGAGTATCAGGAGGGCTGGCCGTACCCGATCGCCTTCCCGCCCGAGCGCCCGGCCGTGACGCTCTCGCACGTGCTCGCCGACCGCGGCGCGACGCAGCTCCATGTCGCCGAGACGGAGAAGTACCCGCACGTGACGTACTTCTTCAACGGCGGCGAGGAGACTCCGTACCCGGGCGAGCGGCGCGAGCTGGTCGCCTCCCCGCGCGACGTGCCGACGTACGACCACAAGCCGCAGATGAGCGCGCCGGAGGCGGCAGCGGCGTTCGTGCGCGCATGGCGGGAGGACGAGCCGCGCTTCGGGATCATCAACTTCGCCAACGCCGACATGGTCGGCCATACCGGGGTGATCCCCGCCGCGGTGCAGGCGATCGAGACGGTCGATCGCTGCCTCGGCGAGGTCGTCGAGGCGGTCCATGCGACCGGCGGGGCGTGCATCATCACCGCCGACCATGGCAACGCCGATCACATGCTCGAGGACGACGGCTCGCCGAGCACCGCGCACTCGCTCAACCCGGTGCCGCTGATCGTGACGGTCCCGGGCCTGGGGCTGCGCGACGGCGGGATCCTCGCCGATGTCGCCCCGACCGTCCTGCAGGTGCTCGGCGAGGCACAGCCCGCCGCGATGACGGGCCGTTCGCTGATCGCTGGACCGGGACAGCAGTCATCGCGTCTCGCGGAACGCGATGATCCCCGCGGCTGAGTCGATGCGCTGAAAGCCTATTTCGGCGAGTGCCTGCAACTGCTCGGCAGTGGCGTCGCCCTCCTCCAGCAACATGGCGCCGGGCACCGGCGTGAACACCGTGCGTACATGTTCCCGCCGCAGCGTCGTGATGAGCGTGCGCATCGCTCCACGAGTGACGATTGCGTTCATGAACGGGTATGGCGCGACATTCCGCAGAGCGAGGGCGTGGGAGATGCGATAGCTCATCGGGATGAGGATCGCCACCGTCTCCCCGCGCTGCGTGTGCGCGCGCACAAACCGCTCGGCGGTGACCTCATACTGCGGTTCCGGATAGGGCTTCGTGAGACGAGCGATCTCGTCCTGGGGCAGGGAGGCCGTGCTCAGCGCGCAGATCGAGAGCCCGAAGGCGAACAGCACGAGCAGCTGTGGCAACGTCGGATGGCGCCACCCACGCGTTGACAGAGCGGCGATGCATGCGACGGTCAGCATCGTGAGCGCGAAGCTCCATGCCGACAGCATGCTGGTGAGCTTGTAGATGTCTGGGCGCCCGACGTAGTAGCTGCCGGCGAAGAGGCCGAACGCGCCGCTCCAAGCCAGCATGCCGGTCAGCGTGCGGTCCTCGTGTCGCTGCGACAAGCGCACGGCTGCGGTTGCCAGCGCCGCCACGAACGTCGCGTAGATCGCGACATGGAGGCCCCACGTCGGCAGCGGCATCGAGAACAAGCCCAGACTCGCGAAGATGCGCGGCCACTCGAGCAGCAGGCTGAGCCTGGGCAGTTCGCCGGCGCGGGCGAACGTCCCGAGGGACACGAGCGCGACGGCGGCCAGTGCTCCTCCGGCGAGCTCCAGCGCGAGTCGCCCCACGTCGCGCTTCGAGCGAGGAGGCCGTGCGCACAGCAGCGCCGCGACCGTCGCGAGGACCGCTCCAGCTCCAAACTCCAGCGCGTTGATGGCGACCAACGTGCCGACGAAGAAGACGATCCCCGGACGACGTGGCCGCTGCCCTGCGATGTGGCGTGCGGTGAGCCATGCGAGCAGGTAGACGCCGCCGTAGCGCATCGGCCAGACCTCGGGCATGGTGATCGGGCTGCCCAGGCGGGCGGTCGGGTTTGTCCCCGGAGGGACGTCGCTTGCGGCGACGAAGGGCAGGAGCAGCGCGAGCGCGAGCAGTGAGGTGCGCGTGACAAGCCGGAGGGTGCCATAGACAGCGAGGAGCACGAGCCCGCTGAGCACGGCCATGCACGCGGTGTAGACGAACGTCGTCGTGCCGAAGGTCGCCAGCACGAGGGCAGCCGGGTACGGCACCAACTTGGCGTAGATGAGGTGGTAGTCCACGAGCGGCGTGCGGCCGTCGAGCACCGCGAGCGCGTCGTTCATGGTCCACGACAGATTGGGGCCGGCCGTGTCACCGATCACGCGATCGGTCTGGACGGCCGGGAGCAGCCAGATCGTCAGGAACGCGACGACCGCTGCGGATGCCGCCCAACGGCGTGCCGTCGTCTCCCGCCCGAGTGCGGCGACCCGTGAAGCCATGCGACCGGTGCGCATTGCAATCAGGGCGACGATGACGAGCGTTCCCGCAGCCACGACGGCGCTCAACCGGACGAGCGCGGGCGCATTGCTGTTGTTGTTGTCCATCAGATGCTGGTTCAGCAGCGCCGTGCTCACGAGTGCGAGCACGATCGCGTAGCCCGTGAGGACGATCGGGCGCACCCACGAGGATCGGAGCGCGAGCCTGCGGCGGGTGCCGACGACGATCGCTCCGGCAAAGAGCAGCGGCGCGAGCGTTGCGAGCAGGTACCGGCCCTGCTTCACCGGCTCCGCCTGCCCCGAGGCCTCCCACCAGCCCGACGGCCACAGTCGATCGGATCCGGTCGGGAACAGGAAGCGCCCAAGGGGCGGCCCGAGGGCGATGATCGCGATCACGGCCGCAGAGACGCATGGGAGCAGCACCGCCCATGCGACCTCCGATGAGCTGAGCACGCGCGGCCGAGCGCGCGCCGGTCCCCCAACCGGCTTCGACATCGCACGACGATACACCGACAGTCAGCAAGACGTTCGCGTGGCGAATTGTCCGCCCCGTCGCCTAGCCTTCGCGCCCCTTCTCGTAGCCCTGTCCCGCTCATCGAAAGGAGTCGCCGCGTGAGCGCAGGCGTCGCTGCCCGCAAGAGATCGCTGCCGCCGTGGCCGGCGCGCCGGCCGCTGCGCGCCTGGCAGCAGAGAGCGCTCGAGGCGCTGAGCGGCCACGACGGCGAGGCGTTCCTCGCCTCCGCCACGCCGGCCGCCGGCAAGACGACGTTCGGCCTGCGCGTCGCGTACGAGCTGCTGAGCGCCGGCCGCGTGCAGCGCGTCGCGATCCTCGCGCCGACCGCGCACATCGCGCGCCAATGGGCGGCCGACGCGGCCCGCTACGGGATCGACCTGGAGCCGAACCGCCCGAACGCGGAGGGGCCGGAGCCGCCCGACCGCCACGGCGTCGCCGTCACCTACCAGGCCGTCGCGGCGGGTCCCAAGCCGCACCGCATTGCCTGCGCGCAGCGCCCGACGCTGCTGATCGCCGACGAGCCCCACCACATGGGCGAGGACGCGACCTGGGGCACGACGACGATGGACGCGTTCGCGCGCGCCGAGCTGCGCCTGCTGCTGTCCGGCACGCCCTTCCGCTCCGACAACTCGCCGATTCCCTGGGTCGAGTACGACGCCGACGGCTTCTCCTCCGCCGACTACACCTACACGTACACCGACGCGCTGCTCGACGGCGTCTGCCGCCCGATCACGTTCGTGCCCTACGACGGCGACATGGAGTGGATGAGCGACGGCCGCCGGCGCCGCTCGGACTTCTCGATCGTGCTGCCGCGCGCCGAGGACGCGCGCCGACTGCGGACCGCGCTCGACAGCGGCGGCGACTGGGTGCGGCGCGTGCTTCGCGACGCCGACGCGCGACTGGCGGAGATCCGCGCCGGCGACCATCCGGACGCCGGCGGGCTCGTCGTCGCGATCGACAAGCAGCACGCGGTCGAGCTGGCAGCCCGGCTGGAGGCGATCTCCGGCGAGCCCGTGGTGATCGTGACGTCGGACGAGGCGGACGCCTCGCAGCGGATCGCGCGCTTCGCCGCCGGCACGCAGCGCTGGATCGTCTCCGTGCTGATGGTGTCCGAGGGCGTCGACATCCCGCGGCTGCGCGTCGGCGTCTATGCGACGACGGCGCGCACGGAGCTGTTCTTCCGCCAGGTCGTCGGTCGCTTCATCCGCCGCTCGCCGGCGCCGCGCAGACAGATGAGCTTCCTGTTCCTGCCCTCCGACCTGACGCTGAAGGCGCTCGCGGGACGGATCGAGGAGGAGCGCAACCACGCGATCGAGCTGAGACCGGCGGTCGAGGACGGTGAGCTCGACGAGCTGCCGGAGCGGCGGGAGAGCGAGCCGGGGGAGGCGTTCGAGGCGCTCTCGTCCGACGCTCGGCCCGACGAGGCGATCCATCTGCGCACGCAGCCGGGGGAGAGCCTGACACTGTTCGGCGAGCCGGAGCCGGCTCCGTCGGCCGCGTTCGTCGCGTTCACGGGGGGCGCCAGCGGCGGTGGGGGAGCCGGCGGCGCGGACCCTGCCGAGATCGCGAGCGCTGCGGGCGATCCGGGCTCCTCCTACCAGCGCCGTGAGCGCCTGCGCGAGGAGCGCAGCAGACTCGTGTCGCAGCGCGCACGCGCGACGCGCGAATCGCATCGCGAGATCAACGCGCGCATCAACCGCGCGGTGGGGGTGCGCTCGGTCGCCGACGCGACGCTCGAGCAGCTGACGAAGGCGAACGAGCTGCTGCGGAGCGAGCTGGAACGGGGGCGGTGAGGCGGCAGATGCCGTCGGGCGTCGCGCCGAGCGCTGCTATCTTCGCCAGCGAGGCTGAATCGTGTCGCTCACCTCGGAGACACCGCTGGCAGTGACGAGTCCACCGGCCGCCGCCGTGGAGGGGTTGTGTCCCGCCGAGTTGGAGGCCTGGCGCGGCCTGCTGCGGGTGCACGCGAGCGTTCTGAAGGCGCTCGACGCCGAGCTCGACGCCGCGCACGGGCTGCCGCTGACGTCGTACGAGGTGCTGATCCAGCTCGCCGACGCGCCCGACCATCGCATGCGCATGTGCGACCTCGCCGACTCGGTGCTGCTGAGCCGCAGCGGCATGAGCCGGCTCGTCGACCGGCTCGAGCGCGATGGCCTGCTGTGCCGCGCCGCTTGCACGAACGACGCGCGCGGCGCGTTCGCCTGCATCACCCAGGCCGGGATCGAGCTGCTCGAGCAGGCGCGCCCGACGCACGTCGCGGGCATCCGCCGGCGCTTCCTCGCGCAGTTCAGCGAGGACGAGCTGCGGGTGCTGGGTCGCTACTGGGATCGCCTGGTCCCGCCCGCCGTCTGACGGCGCCGCGGCAGTCGGCGGACGGCCGCCCCGCGGTAGGGTCCGCCGCCGTGGCCGGCGCCCTGCTCGACATCCACCACCGCGATCCTGCGACCCGTGCGCGCATGGGCGTGTTGCGGCTCGCGCACGGGGACGTGCGCACGCCGGCGTTCGTGCCGCTCGCGACGAAGGGCGTCGTGAAGGGGATCGAGCCGCGCGAGGTGGCCGCGCTCGGCTACGACATGGTGCTCGGCAACACGTTCCATCTGTTCCTGACGCCCGGCCACGAGCTGGTCGCCGAGCAGGGCGGCCTGCACGAGTTCATGCGCTGGCAGGGGCCGATCATCACCGACTCGGGCGGCTTCCAGGTCTTCTCGATGGGCCACGGCACGGTCGCCGACGAGATCAAGGGCCGGGCTCCCGCCGGCGCCGACCGCTCCGGCGCGATCCTCTCGATCGAGGAGGAGGGCGTGCGCTTCCGCTCCTACATCGACGGCGGCGAGCGGTTCATGGCACCCGAGACGTCGATGGAGGTGCAGGCGGCGCTCGGCTCCGACATCGCGCTCGCGTTCGACGAGTGCACGCCCTTCCACGTCGACCGCGAATACACCGCGCGCTCGACCGAGCGCACGCACCGCTGGCTCGAGCGCTGCCTGCGCTGGCAGGACGAGCACGGTCCCGACGATCAGGTCTTCTACGCGATCGGCCAGGGCGGCGTGCACGAGGAGCTGCGGCGCGGGTCGACGCGCGTCGTGGCGCAGAGCGCCGCTCCCGGCATCGCGATCGGCGGCTCGCTCGGCGCCGAGAAGGCGCAGATGTACGAGGTCGTGGAGTGGGCGACGGCCGAGCTGGAGGATGTCGCGCCCGGCAAGCCGCGCCACCTGCTCGGGATCGGCGAGATCGACGATCTCGTGCGCGGCGTCGAGCTGGGGATCGACACGTTCGACTGCGCGATGCCGACGCGCCTCGGCCGCCACGGCATGGCGATCGTGCCGGACCCCGACAAGCGCTGGCGCGTCGACCTCACGAAGGGGCGCTGGAGGCACGCGAGCGAGCCGATCATGGAGGACTGCCCGTGCCCGGCCTGCGCCGGCGGCTACTCGCGCGCCTACCTCCACTATCTGTTCGGCGCGCGCGAGCTGACGGCGCTGCGGCTCGTCACGCTCCACAACCTCGCGTTCGTCGCGCGCTTGATGGCCGACCTGCGCGCCGCGATCGCGACCGGGACGCTCACCGAGGCGGCAGCCGCCATCCGCGCGGGCGCCGCGCCGGGCGGGCTGGCGTAGTCGCGGGCGGCAGTCGCCCGCGGGAGGGGATCTACTTGGTGTTCTGGTCGACGAGATCCTGCAGCTGCCGGACGGCCTGCTGGGCGTCGTTCGCGACGACGCGCTTGACGTGCACGGCGTTGCCGCTGTTGCCGGTCGCGACGATCGCGACGGCGGCGCCGATCCCGAGCAGCGCGGCGACGGCGAGCACGGCGGCGAGGCGGCGCAGGCCGCGCTGCCGCGGGGAGACGGTCCCGCCTGCCCCCTCGGTGCGGCGGGCAGCCGGAAGCCGATCCCGCCCGTTCGGCGGCGGTGCGGAGCGGCGGGCCGGCACCTCCTGCGGGCGGCGCGACGACAGTGCGCGCGTCTCGGCCGTCGCGACGGCGGGCGCGATCACGCGTGTCGCGGTGGTGGAGGGCATCGGCGCGCCGGCCGTCGCGATCCCGCGCGCGCCGTCGCGCAGCGTCCGCTCCATCGCGGCGGCGGTCTCCGGGCGCCCCTCGGGTTCGAGCGCGAGCGCGAGCGCGACGGCCTGCGCGAGCGCCGGCGGCACCTCCGGGTTGAGCTCTTCGAGCGGCGTCGGCAGCTCGCGCTGCTGCTTGAGCGCCAGCTCCGACAGCGACATCGCCTCATAGGGAAGGCGCCCCGACAGCAGCTGGTAGGCGACGACGCCGAGCGAGTAGAGGTCGGCGCGCGGGCCGGCCTCCTCGCCGCGCGCCTGCTCGGGCGCGAGGTAGGCAGCCGTGCCGAGCACAGAGCCGACCTGCGTGATCGACGACTGCTCGGTCGCCTTCGCGATCCCGAAGTCGGCGAGCTTGACGACGCCGTCGTCGGTGACGAGCAGGTTGCCGGGCTTCACGTCGCGGTGCACGACGCCGTTGCGGTGGGCGTAGTCGAGCCCGCGGCAGGCCTGCGCGACGATCTCGACCGCCTCGTCGACGTCGAGGTGGCCGCGCTCTCGCAGCAGCTCGGCGCATGAGTGGCCCGGCACGTGCTCCATCACGATGAAGTGGTGATGCGCGGCCTCGTCGAAGCCGAAGTCGAACACCTGCACGACGTTCGGGTGCACGAGCCGTGCCGCCGCGAGCGCCTCGCGGCGGAAGCGCGAGACGAACGCCGGGTCGTCGGCGAGGTGCTCGGCGAGCAGCTTCACCGCGACGTTGCGCTCCAGCCGGCGGTCGAGCGCGAGCTGCACGGTCGACATGCCGCCGATGCCGAGCCGGCGGCCGAGCTCGTAGCGGCCGGCGATCACCGTCTCGCTCATGGCGTCGCCGCTCCCTGCTTCGCCTGACCTGGAGGAGCGCCGCCACCGACGCCCGGCGCCCCGCCGCTGTTGCCCGGCGTCGTGCCGCCGCCGGGCGTCCCGCCGCCGTTGTCGGGCGGGACCGTCGTCGTCGGGGTGGTCGGCGGCGGCGTCGTGGTCGTCGGCGTCGTGGGCGTGGTGGGCTGCGTTGTGGTGGTCGTCGTCGGCGTGGTCGTCGTCGGGGTGGTGGTCGTCGTCACCGTCCGCGCGGTCGTGCTCGTCGTGGCCGTGCACGTCCGCGCGACGAGCGCGTCGAGCGTCGAGGCGCCCTTCTGCAGGTTCACGATCAGCCGCCGGTCGACGGCGCCGGGTGAGAGTGCGTTCACGCGATCGGAGAAGCTCCGCGCGGCCACGGCCGCGCGTGCGGCGTCGCCGCCGGCGCATGCCGACTGCAGCGAGGCGAGCGCGCTCTGCAGGCTGCTCGAATCGGAGCTCGAGAGGAGCCCGTTGCGATCGCCGCACGCGACGAGCAGGGCGGCGGCGCATCCGAGCACGCCGAGGGGGACGACCTTCACCGCAAACCGCATCGAGCGCCTAAGGCTACTGACCGTGCGACAGCCGCTCGGCGAGCGAGTCCGGCAGGCGCGCTGCCCGGATCGCGCCCGCGGCGCCTGCGACGTCGTACTCGGTGCGGTGGAACACGGCCGTCCAGGCGCTCGTGTCGAGCAGCATCCAGGCGGCGCGCGGGTCGCCGTCGCGCGGCTGGCCGACGCTGCCCGGGTTCAGCAGCCACGTGCCCGCGGCGACGTCGAGCTCGGTGCCCCCGGGGCACGTGTCGCCCGAGGCCGTCGCACCCTCCATGCGCGAGTAGAAGAGCGCCATGTGCGAGTGGCCGATGCAGGCGACGCGGTGGTGGAGAAGGTCGAGGCACAGCTCCGCCTGGAGCGGGGAGAGCACGTACTCCCACAGCGGGTCGCGGGGGCTGGCGTGGTAGAGCCCGACCGCTTCGTCGAGCTGCTGCGGCTCGAGCGTCGCGAGGTGGGCGAGCGTCTCCGGTGCGACGATCTCGGTCGTCCAGCGCAGCGACAGCTCTGCGCCGCGCGCGAACTGGCCGAACGGCAGCTTCCCGCACGCCGCGAGGTCGTGGTTGCCGGCCAGGCAGACCGCGGCGTGGCGGCGCGCCAGCTCGACGCACGCCTCGGGCTCGGCGCCGTAGCCGACGAGATCGCCGAGGCACCACAGCTCCTCCGCGCCGGTCGCCTCGACGGCGTCCAGCACGGCCTCGAACGCGTGGCGGTTGGCGTGGACGTCGGAGACGATCGCGACCCGCATCGGCCGCCGTCCTACGCGACGCCTGCGCCGACCGGCAGGATGTCGCAGTGGACGAAGCCGTCGCGCTCGACGATCTCGCCCGTGACGACAGGCAGCGGCGCGAGGCTCACGGTCGAAGGCCCGGCCCGCCGCTTCCGGCTACTGGCGGCGCGGCTCGTCGGGGCCGCCGAACTCGGGGAGGTTCTTGATCCCCTCGCTCGTCTGCCACTTCGAGTAGTTGTCCTCCATCGCGTCGATCAGCTCGCGCATGAAGCGGGCTGACAGGTTGACGCGGGAGACGACTACGCCGGGGATCTCGTCGTCGTCGACCTCGTGGTCCACACGCGCGAACGTGATCGTGAACTCGTACTCCGAGTGGCTCACGTTCGCGAAGTTCGCGTACACCCCGGCCATGATCTCCGGGGAGAAGTGGATGTTGATGTGGCGCTCGCGGTCTTCGTCGTCCATCGGGCTAGTATCGCACCCGTGCGGATCATCGTCCTGGCCGTCGGCCGCCTGCGCCCGCCGTTCGCCGATGACGTGCAGCACTACCAGAAGCTGCTCGCCCGCCATGCGCGCGTCGAGCTGGTGGAGGTCCGCGAGGACGAGCAGGTCGCCCGCCGCATCCCCGAGCGCGCGTTCGTCTCGCTGCTCAGCGCCGAGGGCACGCAATACGACTCGCCCGCTTTCAGCCACTTCCTGGAGGAACGGCGCCAGGGCGGGCGCGACGTCTGCTTCGTCGTCGGCGGCCCGTTCGGCCTCGATCTCGAGTCGGTCGACCACCGTCTGTCGCTCGGCGCGATGACGCTCCCGCACCAGCTCGCGCGCGTGGTGCTGCTGGAGCAGATCTACCGTGGCCACAAGATCCTCGCGAGAGAGCCCTACCACTACTGAGGCGCGCGGCCGCGCCGACGGGCCGGCGCCGCTACCCTCCGACGCCGTGACTCCGCTGCAGGATCTTCGCGCCGCCGTCGCGGCCGCATCGGCTTCGCTGCGCAACGGCGACGCTGCCGCCAAGGCTGGGACGGCGCCCGCGGTCGAGCGTCCGAAGCGCGACGGCTTCGGCGACTACTCGACGAATGCGGCGATGCTGCTCGCGCCGAGCGTCGGCGCGCCCCCGCGCGAGATCGCGGAGCGCCTGGGGGCGGAGCTGGCGCAGCGGCTCGGCGGCGGGCTCGACCGCTTCGAGGTCGCGGGGCCCGGCTTCCTCAACCTCTTCCTCGCCGACGGCTGGCATGTCGCAGGGCTCGCGCACGTGCTCGCGGCCGGCGACGCGTACGGCTCCGGCGGCGTCGCGACGCCTGAGCGGGTGCTCGTGGAGTTCGTCAGTGCCAACCCGACCGGCCCGCTCGTCGCCGCGAGCGGCCGGCACGCCGCGTACGGCGACGCGCTGGCGAGCGTCCTCGCCTTCCACGGCCATCAGGTCCAGCGCGAGTACTACCTCAACGACGCCGGCGCGCAGGTGCGCAAGCTGGGCGAGTCCGTGCAGGCGCGGGCGCGCGGCGAGGACGTGCCGGAGGGCGGCTACGAGGGCGACTACGTCGTGGAGCTGGCGCAGGAGATCCCCGACAGCGCCACCGCCGACCCGGACGTGCTCGCGCAGGAGGCGGTCCAGCGGATGCTTGCCCGCATCCGCGCGACGCTCGCGCACTTCGGCGTCCGGCACGACCAGATCTTCAGCGAGCGCTCGCTGTTCGACGGTGAGCCGAACGCGATCGCGCGCGCGTTCGCGGCGCTCGAGGCGAGCGGCTGCACCTACCGCTCCGAGGGTGCGCTGTGGCTGCGCACGACGACGTTCGGCGACGACAAGGACCGCGTGCTGCAGCGCGCGAACGGCGAGCCGACGTACTTCGCGTCGGACTGCGCGTACCTGCTCGACAAGCAGGCGCGCGGGTTCGAGCGCCAGATCGACGTGTTCGGCGCCGACCACCACGGCTACGTCGTGCGCCTGAGAGGCGCGCTGGCGGCGCTCGGCGGCGATCCGCAGACGCTCGAGATCCTGATCATGCAGTTCGTCCACCTGATCGACCGCGGGGAGCGCTCGGCGATGTCGAAGCGGCGCGGCGTCTTCAACACGCTCGACGAGCTGATCGACGACATCGGCGTCGACGCGACGCGCTTCTTCATGCTGCAGCGCTCGCACGATACGACGGTCGACCTCGACCTCGACCTGGCGCGCGAGCAGTCGAACGAGAACCCCGTCTACTACGTGCAGTACGCACACGCGCGGATCGCCTCGATGCTCGCGAAGGCGGGGGACGAGCGCGTCGCGGCGGCGCTCGCGTCGGTCGCGGCCGAGCACGCCGCCGACGCCTCGGACCCGGCGGCGCCGCTCGATCCCTCAGAGCGGGCGCTGATCAAGAAGCTGCTGGCGTTCCCCGACGAGGTCGCCGAGGCCGCCGAGCGGCGTGCCCCGCATCGCATCGCCGCCTACGCGCTCGAGCTCGCGCAGGACTTCACGCACTTCTACCGCGACTGCCGCGTCGTGGGCGCCGAGCCGGAGGCCGTCGAATCGTTCCGCATCGCGCTGTCGGTCGCGGCGCAGCGCACGATCGCGCGCGCGCTCGGCCTGCTGGGCGTCAGCGCTCCGGACTCGATGTAGCGCGTGCGAGCGGTGCGAGCGGCGCGCCGTCGTCTGCGCCGAGCACGTCCGCCAGCTCGTAGCCCGACAGCGCGGCGTCGGCGAGCGCCTCGCACGCGTCCGGTTTGCCCATCCGCAGCGCCGCGGGCAGGTAGACGTACGGGGCGCCGTGGTAGAAGCGCTCGTAGTGCTCGTGGCGGCTCGCGAACTCCGAGCCGACCGCGTCCCACACGAGCTTGTAGAGCTTGATCCGCTCCTCCGCCGTGTGGCCCGGCGAGCGCACGTAGCGCTCGATCAGCGGCCCGACCTCGGGGTGGACGAGGTCGCGGTAGGAGGCGGGCATCTGTATCAGGCTGCCACCGGCGAGCGTCTTGATCTCTTCGAGCAGCTCGAAGTACGTGCGCGGTGCCCACGCGCGCTGGGCGAAGGCGATCGCACGGTTCGGCATCACGGCCCCGTCGCCGCCGGGCACCGGCTCGCAGCCCGCCTCCATCGCCAGCACGGCGGCCTGCGCGAGGTTCACGGCCGACAGGACCCTGCCGAGCTGCATTCTCACGAGCGGCATGCCGAGCACGTTGTTCGCCTTCGCGACCTTGATCGCGAGCCCGGCGAGGAACTCGAGCTTGGTCCAGTAGCGCGTCGCCGCCTGGTGGATCCAGTAGGCGAACGCGGGCGTGTCCCACCACTGGAGGTAGGCGAGCTCGACGTCTCTGTAGACGAACACGCGCTCCCATGGGACGAAGACGTTCTCGTAGATCATCAGCGCGTCGTTCTCGTCGAAGCGCGACGACAGCGGGTTGTCCCACGGGCTGCGCGCGGCAGCCTCGTAGGAGGCGCGCGAGATCACCTTCACGCCGGGCGTGTTGAAGGGGATCGAGAACGTCAGCGCGTAGTCCTCGTCGTCTCTGCCGAGCGGTTCGATCGTGCCGACGAAGATCTCGTCGCCGAACAGCGCGGCGGTGCCGACCATCTTCGCGCCGCGCACGACGATCCCGTCGTCGCGCTCTGCCACGACGCCGACGTAGAGGAACGGCTCCTCCTGCTCGGCGGCCGGCTTCGAGCGGTCGATCTGCGGGTTGACGATCGTGTGCGACTGGTAGAGGTCGTCGTCGCGCAGGTGGGCGTAGTACGCCAGCAGGTTGTCGGCGCGCTCCTGCCCGCCGCGTGCGAACAGGCCGGGAGCGGCGGCGAAGCCGGCCCAGCAGGAGGCCATGTAGTCGGGGCTGCGGCCGAGGTAGCCGAACGTCGCCTCCGCCCACGTCTTCGTCGCGCGGCGGCGTGCGACGAGGTCCGCCTGGGAGCGCGGGATCGTGTACGCGCGGTGGACCGGCTCGCCGGTCGCCGGCGACGGACAGGTGAGCACGTCCGCGTAGCGCGGGTCGTGCGTCATGTCGTACAGGTGCGCGATCGAGCGCACGGTGTTGCGGAACGCCGGGTGCGTCGTGACGTCCTCGACGCGCTCCCCGTCGATCCACACCTCGCGGCCGTCCCGCAGGCTCTCGACGTACTCCGCTCCGGTCCGTGTCATCGGCGCTTCCCCCGTGGCTGCCGTCGGCTTCGCGCGACTCGCCTTCGGCCGCGTCCCCGTTACCCACAGTAATCCGGTGTGACGATCGTCGTCAACCGGCGGCGCCGCTCAGTCGTGCCGCGCCAGGTCCTCGTCAAGTCGTCGCGCGTCCTCGGCGCTCAGGGCGGGAGCGGCGACGGCCGGCTGCGCAGCGCTGGCGCGCGCCCGGCGGCGCCAGCGCGGCAGCGCGAGGCCCAGCACGGTCAGCGCGATGGCGAGGGCCGCGATCGGCACGAGATACACGGCGAGGTTGAAGCCGTTCTCACGCGGGAGCGCGAGCACCCGCTGGTCGTACTGGGCGACGAGCGCGTCCTTGATCTGCTGCTCGCTCTTGCCCTGGGCGATCAGCGCGCGGATCTGGTTGCGCTCCGCATCGGCCTGCGGACCGTTCGCCACCGACAGCGGCGTTCTGCACACGACGCACATGACCTGCGGCTCGATCGCCGACAGCGTCGTCTGCGGCTGGGCGGCCGCGGCGGTGCTCGGCACGGCGGCGAGTGCGGCCAGCAGCAGCGCGAGCAGCGGCAGGCGACGCGCGGCGCGGATCATCCCTGTCGCCTCTGCGAGGAGATGAGCGGACCGATCGTCGCGGTGATCCAGCTCGGCGTCAGCACGCCGCGCTGGAGCGCGACGATCCGGCCGTGCGGGTCGAGCACGAACGTCTCCGGCATGCCCTTCACGCCGTAGGCCTTCGCAAATGCGCCGTCGACGTCGCGGACAACCGGATATCTCACGTCGTGGACGCGCACGAATCTGATTGTGTCCTCCGTCGCGTCGTTCCACGCTACGCCGACGACCGTGCCGTGGCCGGCGAGCGTGCGCTGGAGGCGGTTGAGCAGCGGCGCCTCCTCGGAGCACGGGTCGCACCACGAGGCGAAGAAGTTGACGACGACATAGCCGTCTCCGCGGTAGTCGGCGAGCATTCTGCTGCCGCCGCCGTCGAGCAACGGGAGCGACGCGTCGTGGGCCTGCGGATGCTCGCCGCGCGCGACGGCCTGGTCGATCGACGTGTCGTCCCCCGTCTGCAGCACGCCGAACACGAGCAGCCCGACGAGCAGCAGGGCGAGGACGGAGGCGGCGAGGGTCGTGACGGCGCGGCGCATCGTAGCTCTCAAGGGTAGAGCGGCGGGCCGCTCGGGTCGTCGCCGGGCCCGTCGGCGTCGACCGGAGCATGCACGAGCGCGCGCGTGCCGAGCGGGCCGCTGAGTGCGACGGTCGCCGTGCGCTCCTGCTGCCACGCGAACCACCCGCCGGCCGGCGGCTGCCAGCGCGTCAGGACCGTCACGAACACCTGGGTCGGCGTCTCCTGCGCATCGATCCGGTCGAGCCCCATGTGCTCCGTGCACGTGTAGCGGAGCGTCAGCTCGGCGCGGTCCTCGGGCGCGGAGACGACCGTCCATGGCACGCTCACGAAACGGGGGGCCTGCTCGAGCAGTGCGGCGGGTGGCGTCGGGACGGCCGTATCGAGCGGCGGCCTCGCGGCGGCGCGCGAGCGCTGGCGGTGCCAGGCGAGCAGCGCGCCCGCCAGGACGACGATCGAGGCGAGGACGGTGCGGCGGCGCATGGACCGAAGCCTACGGCGCGCCCGCCGGGCGGCCGGCCCACGCTTCGCGCGGGCAGCCCGCGGGGCTAGAATCCCTTGCCGCTGCGGACGTAGCTCAGTTGGTAGAGCGTCGGCTTCCCAAGCCGAAGGTCGCGGGTTCGAAGCCCGTCGTCCGCTTCGAGGGAGGCCCGTCGTGGTGGGCCTTTCTTCCGTCTGCGACGAGATGGCCATGTCGGCCGTCGCCCGGCGGGTACCAGGCGTGGGTGCCAAACGAAGGTACGGGCGCTCTCTCGCTGGCGGCGCGGGGGTCGTCGTTTCGAGCCCGACTCGCTCAGGCGCGCTCCAGTCGCCCGACGACGCACGTCAGCGCACAGGTTCCTGTCTTGTGGATGTGACAGGTCGGCTCAACGCCACGCGGGGGTCACTATCTCGCCGCCTTCATCTGTCGCAAGCAGCACGGCGACCTGGGTCAAGGCGGGGTGTCGCGCGTCGTCGGCGTTCCGGCGCTCGCGTGTCTGAAGCCCGAGTTCACCGATGCGGGCGAGATAGGCGCCGGTGAGCGCGCGTAGCTCGGCGAAAGCTTCCGGGTCGAGC